>Ga0315288_10000272_pt1 | contig 63790 bp, 49 predicted proteins | sample YL17G11_20_MG_FD_203454 | JGI IMG/M metagenome (GOLD analysis project Ga0315288, IMG submission 203454) | Sediment microbial communities from Yellowstone Lake, YNP, Wyoming, USA - YL17G11_20 | ecosystem: Environmental > Aquatic > Freshwater > Lake > Sediment | place: USA: Wyoming | collected...
GGTACGGACGGCCGCCCCAATCGCCGACGATGGCGTCCGAAAAACGCTGGCCGTAGCCGCTGCTGGCATGGAAGTTGATGAGGGCCGTGACGTAGCCGGGGGCGGCGAACATCTGGGCGTTCCAGCGATAGTGGAACTCGTCTTTCCAGGGGCCGTGGGGGCCTCCATGGATCAGAAGGAGGAGGGGATACTTTTTTCCTGAATCGAACGCGGGCGGTTTGAGCAGCCAGCCGTGGACCTTGTCCCTGTCGGCGCCCTCAAACCAGAATTCCTCGGCCGCGTTCATCCGCAGCTCGGCCAGAAGGTCTTTGTTGAGATCGGTGATCATTGTCATTTTTTTTGAAGCCGCATCGTAGCTGAAGATGTCCGCGGGCCGGTTCATGGCCTGTTTGAGCAGGATGAACGTCTTGCCGTCGGGGAGGAGGCTGGGCGCTCCGAAGGTGACGGCATCCAGGACCTTATCGATTTTCTCCTCCGCGATCGTGGCCTTGAACAGGGCGTTCCGGCCCTTCTCGTCCGTGCTGAAGTAGATCGCCGAGCCGTCCTTGGACCAGAGCGTCTCGTTGACGGAGTAATCCAGGTCCCGGGTCAGGTTCCTGAGGCTTTTCGTCGTCCGGTCATAGAGCATCAGATCTTCTTTGTCGGATTCGTATCCGGGCCGGGCCATAGCCCGATAGGCGATAGTTTTCCCGTCGGGGGAATACGAGGGTTGATTGTCGTTGGCTTTGTTGGCCGTGATCCGGCGGATCTCGCCTCCGTTGACCGGGACGACGAAGATATCGTTGTTGGTCCCGATGGCCAGTTTGAGCTCGGGATCGATGTTGCGGACAAAGGCGATCTCGGTGCCGTCGGGCGAGAAGGCGTAATCCGGATTCCCGCCCAGGTCCATCGGCGGCGTGTCATAATCCCCCGGAGTGACGTCGACGGGCTTCCCGCCTTCGGCCGGGACGACGAAAAGATGGCTGCGCGTCCCGTCCCGCCAGATGTTGAAATACCGGAAAAAGAGGGACTCGAACACCCTCCCCTTGACCTTGCTCTTGTCCCAGGCTTCGGTTTTCTTCTTGTTGCATTCATCGTCGGGACAATCGGGAAAGACCGACGAGGTGAAGGCCATTTTTTTGCCGTCCGGCGACCAGATGACGCCCGTCGCTCCCGTCGAGAGCGTGGTCAGCTGATAGGCCTCGCCGCCGTTCGGGTTGATGATCCAGATCTGGGGCGAGCCGCTGCGCGTCGAGATGAAGGCGATCTTCCGGCCGTCCGGCGACCAGCGGGGGTTCATATCGGCCGTGGGGCCGGCGGTCAAGCGTCGCGGCTCGCCGCCCTTCGCCGGGACGATCCAGATGTCGCTGTTGCCGCGATTGGCCTCTTTGTCCATGACCGTGATGACGTAAGCGATCCATTGGCCGTCGGGCGACGGCTGGGGGTCGGTCAGGCGCCTGATCTTGATGAAATCGTCGAAGGTCAGGGATTTCGTCTGAGCCGGCAACATCATGGGAGCCAGAAGAAAGAGAACCGTCATCAGCGCGGTCGTCGTTTTTTTCATAATGATTTCTCCTCTCATTCAGGATCCGAGCCTATCGGCCATTCATCTTAATATAACCGAGACCGGAAAGAAAAGAGCCGAGCCTTTGGATTGACGTAACCACTCAGGTAGACAGGATTCAGGAGTTAGAATTCAGAATGGCCTGCGAATAGGCCTCCAACAGCTTGCGGATCTCTTCAATCATTTGGCGTAACTCGGTAACATCGCCGTACTCAAGGTCATTAGCGAGAATCAAATAGTATCGAGCAAGTCCTCAAATCTCGTCGCCGGCATTCTCATTCTGTATCCTGAATTCTGACTCCTGGCTACCTGAGCAGCAACGAATTGACAACATCCCTTCCTGCTTCTATAGTAGAAACTCATTTGAGCGGCCATGATCCAACCTAACGAAGGTCCTTGGGACGTGTCTTCCCTCGGCCCGGCCATCCGCGCCGCCTACCGCGCCGGCCAAGAGGACGAAGCGCTCGAGCCCATCATCAAGGCGGACGCGTTCGGGCAGCCTCTGGGCCGGATCGGGTCCGGGGATGTCGTGATCTTTTATGATATCCGCGGAGAACGCGAGATCGAGATCACTCGAAGCCTGACCGATCCGGATTTTTCCCACTTCCCGGTCGAAAAGGAATTGAACCTCCATTTCGTGACGATGATCGAGTACGACCCGAGCCTGCGGGCGGAGGCCGCCTTCGCCAAGGACGGTAAGGTCGCGAACACGCTGGCCGAAGTCCTGTCCTCCGCCGGTTTTCGACTGGCGAAGATCGCCGAGTCCGAAAAAGCGGCCCATATCGGTTTTTTCATGAACGGGAAGTCCGACACCGTCTTTCCCGGGGAGGAGAGGATCATCGTCCCTTCGCCCGAGGGCATCTTCAATTATGACCAGAAGCCGGAGATGAGCGCGGCGGCGGTCGCCGACGAGATCCTGCGCAAGATCGAGGACCCCCGTGTCCCGGTCGTCATGGCCAATTTCGCCAACGTGGACGTCGTCGGGCACATCGAGAACAGGCCGGCGGTCGCCCGTGCCGTCGAGACCGTGGACGCCCAGTTGGGCCGCGTCGTCTCGGAAGCGGAGCAGCGGCGGGTGACCTTGATCGTGACCGCCGACCATGGGACGGTCGAGGAGTGGCTCTATCCGGACGGCCTGGTCAACACGGGGCACACCAAGAATCCCGTGCCCTTCATTCTGGCCGATTTTTCGCTCGATCGGCCGACGGACATCGACCTGCGTCCGAGCGGCGAACTGGCCGACGTCGCCCCGACGGTCCTTGATCTGCTGGGTCTCTCCGCTCCCGTCGAGATGACAGGCAGAAGCCTTCTTGCGGAAAGGCCCGATCGGCCCGCCAAGCGCGGAAAGATCGTCCTGCTCATCCTGGATGGTTGGGGGATGAGGAACGACCGGGACGGGAACCTCATCGCTCAATCCCGGACGCCGACCTTCGACGCTCTTTGGTCCCGATTCCCGCGCGCTTTGCTCGAATCGTCCGGCGAGGCCGTGGGCATGCCCCCCGGCACGGTCGGGAATTCCGAGGCGGGCCATCTCCATCTGGGCGCCGGCCGCCGGATCCTCCTCGACCGCGTCCGGATCGACCGGGCCGTAGAAGACCGGAGCTTTTTCTCCAACGCGGTTTTTCTCCGGGCCCTGCGGACCGCGATGGAGAGGCGCCGGGCCCTTCATCTGATGGGCATCATCTCCCATTACAGCTCGCACGGGACGATCAAGCATCTCTTCGCCCTGCTCAAGCTGGCCAAGGACGTCGGCCTGTCCGACGTTAATGTCCACGGATTCATCGGCCGCCGGGGCGAGAAGCCCGAGAGCGGCGCCCTCTATGTCGAAAAAGTGGAAGAGATGTGCCGGGCGCTCGGCGTAGGCGAGGTCGTGACCGTCCTCGGCCGGTATTGGTCGCTCGACCGGGAGGAGAATTGGGACCGGATCGAGAAAACCTATCGGGCCCTGGTCTACGGTGAAGGCACGCCCGCGGGGAACTTTTCGGATCGAAATTCGTAGATGAGACTGAGGCCGCCTCTCAGCCGAGACCCCGGAAGCGAAAGAGGGCTTGGTGATGACGACCGGTGAAATGAACATCGAACTCAAGGACATCCGTTTTCATTACGGAAAGATCACCGCCCTGGACGGCGTAGACCTGACCCTCGGCGAGGGGGCTTGCGGCCTGCTCGGCCCGAACGGCGCCGGGAAGAGCACTCTTCTCCGCATCCTCCTTGGATTTCTCAACCCCGCCCAGGGGGAAGGCCGCGTTCTCGGCTATGACATCCGGAAGGACCAATTCCTCATCCGCCGCTCCGTCGGCTACATGCCCGAGGACGATTGCCTGATCCCCGGCATGGACGCGGTGACCTTCACCGCTTATTTCGGCGAGCTGTCGGGGATGCCGCGGCAGGAAGCCATGAAGCGGGCCCATGACGTCCTGTTCTACGTCGGGCTCGGTGAGTCCCGCTACCGTCTCCTCGAAACGTATTCGGCGGGGATGAAGCAGAGGCTGAAGCTGGCCCAGGCGCTCGTCCATGATCCGAAGCTCCTCTTCCTGGACGAACCGACGAGCAACCTGGATCCCCAGGGCCGCACGGAGATTCTGGACCTCATCAAGGACATCTCCTTGAAGAAGGATATCCAGGTCCTCGTCTCGTCCCATATCCTGACCGATATCGAATTCACCTGTTCGCATGTCGTCATCCTGAACAAGGGCAAGGTCGCCGCCCAGGGCGAGCTCGAGGCGCTGAAGGAGATCCAATTCAGCCTGTATGAGCTCCGGACCAAGGGCGAAACCGCGGGCTTCCTGAAGGGCTTAAAAGACAAGGGCTGCCGGGTCGAGAAGACCGAGGACGAGCTCATGAAGATCTATATGCCGGCCGATCTCTCCCGGACCGAGATCTTCCGGACGGCGGCGCTCGAGAACGTCCAGATCCGCTATTTCATCAAGAGCCGGACCTCGCTCGAGGACCTGTTCGCCGAAACCGTGGGGGTGGATTGATGCCGATCGCGGAACGCGGCTACGCCCACTGGGACGGGACGTTCGTCGAACGCCGGTTTCCCTGGTGGCCGATCACGAGATTGGGCATCCGCCTCGCCTTCAAGCGGAAGTTCTTCAAGCCGGTCTTCGCCATTTCCCTCGCCCCCGCGGTCTTCTTCCTCGCCGGCATCTACATGTCCGAGCGCATCGAGGACTTTCAGTTCATGTTCCGCGGCCGGAACGGGAACCGGCTCCTCGGAGTCGATCCGGCTTTTTTCAAGACTTATTTCACGTTCGATACGGTCTTGTTCCTCATGGTCATGCTCATGGTCCTGGCCGGGGCGGGGCTCATCAGCGACGACTTGAAGTTCAATTCCCTCCAGCTGTATTTCTCCCGGCCGCTCCGCAAGCGCGATTATTGGCTGGGCAAAATGGCCACGGCGTCCTTCTTCCTCCTCACCGTGACCCTCGTCCCCGGTCTGCTGTTCATCCTGTTCAAAATCATTTTTTCGGGCAGCTTCAAGTTCCTGGCGGATTATCCCTGGATCCCGCTTTCGGTGGCCGGTTATTCGCTCCTGGCTACGCTCTTTTTCGCTCTCTACACGCTGCTCATCTCCTCGCTCAGCAAAAACCGGCGCTATGTCTCCATCCTGCTTTTCCTGGTCTATATCTTTTCCGACGTGTTTTTCGGCATCTTTTACGGGATCTTCCACGAGCCCGCTTTCTGTCTGCTTTCGATTAAATGCGACCTCCAGCAGGTCGGCGCTTTCATCTTCCGCGTCAGGCCCCAATACGATGTCCCCTGGATCTATTCGTTCCTGGTCTTGACCGCCATCTGTTCCCTTTCGGGTTTCGTTCTGAAAAGGAAGATCCGGGGCGTCGAGGTGATCAAATGACGGCCGTCATCCGCACCCAGAGCCTCAGCAAGTGGTACGGAAACGTCCTCGGCCTGTCCGACGTCAGCCTCGAGATCGAGCCGGGGATCACCGGCCTTCTTGGTCCCAACGGCGCGGGCAAGTCCACTTTCCTGAAACTCATCACCGGCCAGATCAAGCCGAGCATCGGGACGGTCTCCATTCTCGCCGAGCCGATCTGGAACAACGTCAGGACGTTCGCCAAGCTCGGGTTCTGCCCGGAACAGGATTCGTTCTACGAGGACATGACCGGCTGGGAATTCCTAACAAGGCTTCTCAGCTTGCATGGGTTTTCGGCGGCCGAGATCGAGGCCCGAGCCGAACGGGCCCTCCGTTTCGTCGAACTGGCCAAGGACAAGGACCGTCTGATCCGGGGATACAGCCGGGGCATGCGGCAGCGGCTGAAAGTGGCCCAGGCCGTGGCCCACGATCCGCAGATCATCATCCTCGACGAACCGCTCAACGGGCTCGATCCCCTCGGCAAGCGCAAGGTCATCCGGCTCATCAAGGACTTCAAGGAAGCCGGCAAGACGGTCATCGTCTCGAGCCATGTCCTGCCCGAGATCGAGGCCCTGACCCGTTCGATCGTCCTTCTCCATCAGGGAAAGATCCTGGCCCAGGGCGACATCCACTACATCCGCGACCTGATCGACAAGCATCCCCATAAGATCTCGGTGATGTGCAGCAACCCCCGCCGGCTGGCCGCGCGCTTGGTGGGAGAACCTTCGGTCCAGAATATCCAGTTCGGACCCGGCCCGGAGACCATCGTCTTCGAGACGAGGGATCGAGACGTCATTTTCGGGTTTCTGCCGCGTCTCGTCGTGGACAACGCCATCGACGTCGAGGAAATCACCTCGCCCGACGACAATCTCCAGGCCGTCTTCGATTACCTCACGGGAAAATGACTATGCCGCGAAACGCCCTTCGCTCCGTCTTTTCGTTCTTCTTCTTCATCGGTCGCAAAGCGCGGAAGACGCGGGTCTTCTTTCTCATCAGCGGCCTGCCCGTACTCGTGGCGCTGGTCATCCGGGCCAGCCGGCTCTTTGCCCCCCGCTTGCCGGTCGACGGGCCGTCCCTCTTCAACAACGTCATCATGGCCTTCGACCTCCAATTCCTGATCCTCGTCCTGGCCCTATTTTACGGAACCTCGATCGTCTCCGAGGAGCTCGAGGGAAAGACCTTGACCTATCTCACGACCCGGCCCGCGGACAAGACCGCGATCGTCCTGGGCAAATACGCCGCCTACGGCCTGTTTCTGCTGATCATGTTGACGGCGAGCGTCGTCCTCTCCTTCGTCGTCATGAACATCGAGCGTCTCGCCGATCCGGACGCGTGGACGGACATGCTCGGAGGGCTGGGCGTCCTTGCCCTCGGCCTTCTCGCTTATCTGGCCTTCTTCACCCTGATCGGGACGTTCCTCAAGAAGTCGGTCCTGTTCGGGCTGTTCTTCAGCTTCGGCTGGGAGAACGTCGTCCAATATTTTCCCGGCTCGACGCAGAAATTCACCCTCATGCACTATCTGAAATCATTGCTGCCGGCCGCTTCGACGGGAAGCCCCGGAAAGCTGTCGTTCTTGATGGTCGGTCTTCAGCCCAGCCCGGCCGCGGCGTCGATCGCCACACTCCTGGTCTTGACGGCCGGCTTTCTGACCGCGGCCTGCCTGGTCTTCAACCGGAAAGAGTATATCTTCGAGGAGTGAACCTCGTCCCTTATTTCTTGGTCTCTTTCTTCTCGTCCTTCTTCTCTTCGGTCTTCGCCCCCTCGAGCTTTTCTTCGACCGTCTTCGTCGCGGTCGCGCTGAGCTTGTTCAGGAGATCCTCCGGGACATTGGCGAAGATCTTGACCGCGTCGGAGGCCGAGGAGATCTCGATCTTGTTGATCAGTTCGCCGATCTCGGGCTTGTCCCCGCCGGCCATGCCTCCAAGAGCCTTGAAACCGGTCAGGGTCTCGGCGAGCTTTTTGTTCTTTTCGGCATCGCCGCCCACGGCTTTGATCTCGAGCTGGAGGGATTTATTGGCGTAGTCGAAGTAAATCTGGATGGCTTTGATGTCGCCGAGGTCGGAGGCCATCGGATTCGAGGCCGCCACGCCTTTCATCATCTCCGGCGGGAATTGGATGGCGGCCCAGACCATGGCCGCTTTGTTCGACTTATTGATCAGGGCCGAGAGCTCGGCGTTTTTGAAGACGTTGTCGGCCTTTTTAGCGAAAACGTCGATGACGGCCTTGAGCTCCTTGTCCTCGCCGATGGCGATGTGGGCGTTGTCGAGAAAGGCCCCAGACATCGAAATCTTGCCTTCGCCTTCGGGCACGGCGTAAATGGTCACCCCTTCATAGACCGTTTCCTGGACGTTCGTCGCTTTCTCTTTGAGCTTGGGCAGGAGGGTGTCCTTGTTGTATTTGAGGTTGATGATGCCGACGCCAGAACCCGACGTTTCGCCGCTCTGGCCGATGCCGGAAATGCCGAAGGCGACGAAATAGATGTCCTTCTGCGGGTCGATGCCCGTTTCCTTGATGAATTCCTGGTACTTCTGGTATTCCTTGCTTTCTTTGAGGGCCTTGTCCACGACGGCGGTCGTCATGGCCTTGTTGACGTCGATGACGACAATGCCCTGGACATTCTTGGGGAGCAGGCCCAAGGCGACGTCCGCACCCGTCGCGGCGCTTTTTTTGCAGGCGGCCAGGCCGAGGAACACGAAGACGAGGGCCAATCCGATGCTGACGGTTTTTTTCATGAGAATCCTCCTTCTCTCTCTAGATACGAGATTTTCTCGAATAAGGTTCATTGCCCAAACTATATCATAATTTTTTCGATTTTGATATATATGAAGAAATCGTTTTTTTTCGATCGATCCTTGGCCATAAGGAGGACGGATGAACAGGAACCTGGTCCATCGAATCTTCGTCGTCTTGATCGCGGCCGCCAGCCTGGCCCCTTTCTCCCCGCTCGCCCGGGCCGGCCAGTCGCCGGCCGTTTTTGGGCTCAAAGAGCGGGCCGAGGTTTTTGACCGCTGGCTCAAGTTGAGGCTGGAGACGATCCTTCCCGAGATCATGCGCCGCGAGGCCATCGATATGTGGGTGGTCATCTGCCGCGAATATGAGGAGGACCCGGTCTATCTGACGCTCGTTCCCTTGTCCTCGATGGCCGCCCGGCGGCTGAGCATCCTGGTTTTCTTCGACAAAGGCCAGGCGGGCTTGGAGCGGCTGTCGGTCAGCCGCTACGGCATCGGCGACTTTTACAAGGCCATGTATGAGCCGGGAAAAGCCGACCAGTGGGAGAGGCTGGCCCAGGTCATCAAGGAGCGGAATCCGAAGAGGATCGGCATCGACGAATCCGACACCTTCGCCTTCGGTGACGGGCTTTCGGCTTCGCACAAGGCGAAGCTCGTCAAAGCTCTCGGCCCCGAGCTGAGCAAACGTCTCGTCTCCGCCGAGCGTCTGGCGGTCGGCTGGCTCGAACGCCGGACGTCCGACGAGCTCGAGGTCTATACCCATATCGTGGGTATCGCCCATAAGATCGTGGCGGACTCCTTCAACCGGAACATCATCACGCCCGGCGTCACGACAACCGAGGACGTCGTCTGGTGGATGCGGGAACGGGTGGCCGAGCTGAAGCTGGACACCTGGTTCCAGCCGTCGATCTCCATCGGGCGCCCCGTATCAAGTCCTCAAAAAGACGGCCGGGTCATCCACCGCGGCGATCTCCTCCATTGTGATTTCGGCATCACCTATCTCGGCCTGAATACGGATACTCAACAGCACGCTTATGTCCTCAGGGAAGGGGAGGACGACGCCCCGGCAGGATTGAAATCCGCTCTGGGACAGGGCAATCGTCTCCAGGACATCCTGATCGGAGAATTCAAGGAGGGGCGGACCGGCAACGAGATCCTTGCCGCGGCCCTAAAAAAGGCCAAGGAGGAAGGGCTGAAGCCGAGCATTTATACCCATCCCCTGGGCTTCCATGGTCATGCCGCCGGGCCGACGATCGGTCTTTGGGATATGCAGGGCGGGGTTCCCGGCTTGGGGGATTATCAGCTCTATTTCGACACCGTCCACTCGATCGAGCTCAATGTCCGGGTGACCGTCGCCGAATGGGGAAACCAGGAGGTCCAGATCGCGCTTGAGCAGGACGCCGCGTTCACCCGGGCGGGAACCTATTTCATCGACGGCCGTCAGACGCGACTGCATTTGATCAGGTGAGCGGGGGGACCGTGGCCGGGACGCCTTTTCAGCAGCTCGTGCGCGGCCGGCGGAGCATCCGCCGCTATCTTCCCCAGCCGGTCGAACGGGAGAAGATTCTGACCTGTCTCGAAGCGGCGCGCCTGGCGCCGTCGGCCGAGAACGCCCAGACCTGGCGTTTCGTGGTCATCGACGATCCGGAGCTCAAGGCGCGCTTCGCCAAGGCCGCCTTCTCGGGGATCTACGCCCAGACGAAGTTCGCGGCCGAAGCCCCCGTCCTGATCCTCATCCTGGCCAAGCTCGATTTCCTGGCCAACCGGCTCGGCAAGCAGGTCCAGAAAGTTCCGTTCTGCATGATCGATATCGGGATCGCCGGCGAACACATCGTCCTCCAGGCCGAAGAACTCGGCCTCGGAACGTGTTGGATCGGCTGGTTCAGCATCCGGAAGGCCCGCAAGGTCCTCAAGACCCCGCGCAAATACAAGATCGTCGCGCTGATGACGCTCGGCTATTATGAGAAGAAGCCATCCCGCGAGCAGAAGCGCAAACCGCTCGAGGAGGTCGCCTGGTTCAACCGGTGCGAGCCGTGAGAGAGGATTAAGAGAGAGAGAAGGGGGATGAGATGAAAGCCAGAAAATCGGGTCATCGGCTCATTATGGGTATTCTGCTTTACTCCGCCGTTTCCGCCGGCGCGGACGAGGGGCTCATCCCTCGCTTCGATCTGGCCTCGTCCGACCTCGAACTCCACCGGCTGGCCCAGCCGAACACCTATTTCGACAAGGCCGGACGAAAGTTCGCCATCCTCGGCACCGAGAGCGGCTCGTTCGAGGCTTGGGCCTATCCGCTCAAGCTCCTCCGCAATTTCGAGTTCTCTTTCCTGATCGGATCGAGCACGCAGCCCATTCTCGGCAAGGACATCGTCCGTTATGTCTCCGCGACGCCCGCGGCCACGACCCTGACCTACGTCTTTCAGTCGTTCACGGTGAAAGCGACCTACGTCACGGCGGTCGACGAGCCCGGCGCCGTCATCCTCCTGGCCGTGGACACGACCGAGCCTCTGACCATTGTCTGCAGCTTTTTGCCCGTTCTCCAACCCATGTGGCCGGCCGGCATCGGCGGACAATACGCCTCGTGGGACGGCGGGCTCAAGGCCTATATCATCAGCGAGCCGACGCGGAAGAACCACGGTCTCGTCGGATCGCCGGCGGCCCACGGGATCTCGTACACGCCGGCGCATATGCTTTCGGACACGCCCAATCAATTCAAGATCCCGATCGAGACCAAAGAGACGACGAGAGAAAAGTTCATCCCGGTCGTCCTGGCCGGAGGAAAAGGCCGGCGCGAGGATGTCCGCAAGACCTACGAGAAGTTGGCCAAGGATCCCGAGGCCGTTTATCGCGCGGCCGTCGTCCACTACGACAGACTCCGGCAGGCCACCCTCCGGGTCACGACCCCGGACGCAAAGCTCAATCTGGCTTTCGAATGGGCCAAGGTCGCTTACGATAACTTGATCGTCGACAATCCCGATCTCGGCAGGGGATTGGTGGCCGGCCTGGGGACGTCGGGGACCGGAGGCCGGCCCGGCTTCGGCTGGTTCTTCAGCGGCGACGCCTCCATGAATTCGCTGAGCCTCAACGGCTACGGCGCGTTCTCGGCGGTGAGAGAAGCCCTCCTCTTCACCCAGAAGTGGCAGCGGGATGACGGTAAAATGGCCCATGAACTGTCCCAGGCCGCCGGCTATCTCAACTGGTTCAAGGATTATCCTTACGGGTACATCCACGGCGAAACGACGCCTTTTTTTATCGCCGCCTGTTATGACTATCTCCGCATGTCCGGAGACATCGAGTTCGTCAAGCAAAGCTGGCCTTCGCTCAACAAGGCCTACGCCTGGTGCCTGACTACGGACGGCGACGGCGACGGTCTCATGGACAACAGCAAAGCCGGTCTCGGGGCGCTCGAGTTCGGCTCGCTCACCGGCATCCGGACCGATATCTACCTGGCCGCGGCCTGGGCCAGGGCGGCGTTCGGAATGGAGCGGCTGGCCAAGGCGGCCGGCGATCCGTCCATGGAAAGAACGGCTCGCGATCACTACGCCAAGGCCCAAAAGGCCCTGGACGCCAAATTCTGGGACGCGGAGAAGGGCCAATATGCGTACGCCTTCAACGCCGACGGGAAACAGGTCAAGGAGCTGACGCCTTGGAGCGCCGTCCCGCTCGTCTGGGGCCAGGGCGAGGAGAAGCGCAGCCTGCTGACGCTCGAAAGGATCAACGCCGCGGACCTGACGACGGATTGGGGCGTCCGGATGCTCTCGACCCGAAGCGCTCTTTATGAGCCCTTGAATTATAACTACGGCGCGGTTTGGCCGTTTCTCAGCGGCTGGGTGGCGACAGCCTTCTATAAACACAATTTTAACCTTCAGGGATTCGGACTGCTGGAGGCGGCCGTCCGCCACACGTTCGACAACGCTTTAGGCTACATCACCGAGCTTTTTTCTGGCGATCAGAATATCTGGCCGCAGGAAGGAGTCTGTCACCAGGGCTTTTCCTCGAGCGGCGTTGTCCTCCCTCTGGTCAAGGGATTGCTCGGCCTCGAAGGAGATGCCCTGACCCGGGAGGTCCGCTTCGAACCGCGCTTTCCGGCGGACTGGACGGATGTGGCCGTCGACAACTGGAAGGTCGGCGAGGAAACATTCTCCCTGCGCTATCGGAGATCCGCGGCCGGGGCGCGCGTGGAGATCGGCCGCCGGACGAACTCCGCTTATAAGCTCGTCTTCGGCCCAGCCTTCGGATTGGGAACGAAGGTCCGCGGCGTCAGCGCGAACGGCAGGGCCGTCAAACATCAATTCGCCGCTGTGCCCCCGGGGCAAGCGGTCCAGCCTTTGATCGAGGTCGCTCTCGGCCGGAACGACGTCATCGAAATCCAACTCGGTCCGGTCCCTGAGCTGCTCCCGCCGGCGAACGATACCAAGACGGGAGATACGAGCCAAGGGCTGAGGATCATCCGCTCGGAATTCAAGGATGGGAAATTGATAACGGTCCTCGAAGGTCTGGCCGGCCGGACGTATCCCGTGAGAGTGGCGCGGGCCGACCTCATCCGGTCGGTCAGCGGGGCCAAGCAGGAGGGGGCGGTGCTCCGCGTCCAGATTCCGCCGGGGCCGCCGGGCGAATACGTCCGCCACGAGCTGGTGATCGACATCAGGTAGGCCGAGCTTTATTTTCCAGCGTTCCATCGGTCCTCTGTTCCGAGGAATCCGCCAAAAAAAATTGAAACGACCCGCCGCGATCCGTCATTTAAGATAATGGAGCGCCGAAATATGCTAAAATATTCTCGCGGAGTCGAATATTCTTGACCTCAAGCCCGAACATAAAAAAAGGATTGTTATCTTTCTCCTGTCCGCGGTGCTTCATGGGACGGGTTTCTATGTTCTTTTGCACCTCAAATTCAATTACAAGATCTTCTCATTCAAGACGAAAGCGACGGTGGTTCCCTTCGTTCCCGAAGGGATGATCTACCTTCCGAAGATCCCCCGCCGGATCACCGCGGCGCCGGTCCCAGCGGAGCCGGTGACCGTCAAACCGGGCCGGCCGACTCAGGCTTCGGAACAGGCCGCGGGGGAGACGGCCAAGCCTGAAAGGCAAAAGCCCGGGGCTCAACCGGGCGCCGGGCCGGCCTCGGAGAGGCCTCAAGTTCCCTCTTCGGACGTTCAGGCCCGGCCGGGCGCCCGAGGAGAGCCGGGCGCGACAGGGGTTCCTTATTCGGGATTCCGGCTGACATATGCCAAGGACTCCCCGTTGAATCTGGCCAAGCCGTCCGAAAATTCGATCGAGTCCCTGCTCAGGCCGGACCGGTATAAGTCCTGGGCGGGCACCGATTTTTCTAAATATCTGGGGACGATCAAAGGGCCGACAGCCGCGTCGGGCGCCGGAGCCGGGCAGCCCGGGCCTGGAGCGGGTGGCGGAGCTTCCGGTCCGCCCCGGGGGGGCCGGGCCGTCCCCAATATCGTCCGCTATGACTTCACGCCTTGGGCCAACGAGGTCGTGATCAGGATCCAAAAGAACTGGTCGCTCGGCCAGGAGGCCTTCGTCGGATATATCGGCGAGGTGGGAGTCACCGTCATGATGTCCAAGGCCGGCGAATTGCTGGCCGTCGAGATCGGAGAGTCGTCGAAGATCGACCTCTTGGACCAGGCCGCCGTGAAAGCGGTCCGTCTGAGCGGCCCCTTTCCGCCTTTGCCTCCCGATTTTCCGAACTCCAGCCTCGAAATGTATCTCGTGTTCCAATATGGTTACTAAAAAAAGCCTTCTTTTCGGTCTCCTGTTCGCCGTCAGCGCCGGAGCGCTGTCGGCTCAATGGAGGACGGACGTGGCGAAGCTCTTCGTCAACGGCAAGGATTATAAGGCCATCGCGGACTATTTGGAGCCGGTCTACGCGACCCTGGAAAGCCTCATCGACAAGTCGGACGCCTCCGGGATCCTGGCCTTTTGCGACGGCCGCCGGAACTTCTCTGCGGACGAGAGGCGATGGATCGTCGAATATTTTGAGGTGAACGGCGGCAACGACACGGGGTTCGCCTTCCTTGACCTGGTCAACCAGTCGGATGTCATCGGCTGGCTGAACGGCTGGCGGGGGCGCTATCCGCAAATCACCGAGATCGCCCTTATCAAGGGCGTCGGGGATGAACCCCTCATGCCGCAGGGGATCCTGCCGCTCGTCATCGACATTCGGAACGAAGCTTATTATAAGTTCGCCCTGGGCGCCGAGGTTCTCGAAGGCGGCCAGCTCAAGCCCGGTTTCAACGTCATCGCCCTGGACGCCAACGATCTGTTCCTCGGGCCGGGGACGCGCGTCTACAGTCTGGAGGTCAAAGCGGCGGGGCTGATCCTGCGCAAGGAAATCACCCTCGAGGTCGACGTCTCGACGCCGCGGTTCTCTCCGCCGAAGACCGCTCCGCCGCCCGGCCAGACGGCCGAGTATACCCTCTCGATGTACATCGGGGGAGAACTGGTCATGTCCAGCCGGAAAGAGGAGCGCCCCGTTTCTTTGAAGCTCGGCCTGCAGCCGGGCAATCTGCCTTACGGCTTCAAGCCGGACTACGTGCTCCACCGCGACGAGCCGAATCCGATGAACTCATTCTCGATTATCCAAGCGATCGGAATGATCTATTCACTTCTCAAGGACCTTCTGAAGAAGCGGAGCAAGAAAGACGTTGAACCGCCCAAGATCCAGACCGTGTCGGAATTGACCCTGACGTTTAAACAAAAGGACGAATATAACAGGAACCAGGAATCCAAGGTCTCGATCAGGCTGCGGACGAAGAACCTACCCTATGTGCTGAGCGTCCCCTAAACGATCTTCCGGAGGGATCCGCGCCACGCTTAGATCTCGACTTTGAAGACGCCCTTGAAGGCGAAACCGAAAATGATGGACAGGCTGAAATAGACCACCAGCCAATGCATTCCCAGCCCGAACAGGCTCATTCTCTGCGTCGGAAAGGCGACTTCCACGGAAGCGATCGAAGCCCTCCCGGGGACCGGTTTTTCGCCGGGATTAAAAACCTGGTCCATCAGGCCCGGACCGGGTTTGAGGGCGGCGATCTTCGTCATCCGCTCCCGGCCGACCGAAACGGATTTGGTGAACGTCTCGCCGCCGGAGCGGAAGACGAGAGCATGCACGCCCTCGGATCGGGCCCGGATGCGCCAGTCGATTTCCTTTTCGTCCTCGATCCGCAGCGGCGGCGTTTCGACCTCGATCTCCGCCGGGGCTTCCAGGCGCAGGTCCGTCTTAAGAGGATCGCCCCCGTCGGCGAGCTTGAGCTTCACCAGCGCCGACTCGCCGACCCGCAGCGGCCGCGATCCGAACCAGAGGTTGAGCTGAACGAGGATGAGCACGACGGGAACGATCATGACGAGCATGGGCTTGAGGGCGTAGCCGATATATCGGCCGTTGGCCGCCAGGATCCGGCCCTGGGACCGCAGCTGCTGGGCCAGGCTGTCTTTATAGAGCCGCAGCTCCAGGAGATGGGCTTTGATCCGGTTCTTCGCCGCACGGATTCCGTCCTGGTTCGAGGTGCGGCGGAAGATGAACAGCATCAACAGACCGGTCAGGAAAGAGATTTCGAGCATCACCGGCCAGGGACCCAGGCCGTGGACGGGCCAGACGATGGCGTCAAAGACCGTTCCGATAACCGAATTGAAGACCCACATCACGAGATATAGCCCAATCCTTTCAGCTTCTTCTTGATCTCCTCCTCGGAGTCGGCCTCCTCGATCTTGGCCATCTCCTTCTCCAGGACATGGGCGATAAATTCCTCGACCGATGAGTACCCCGAGAGCTCGGCGTATTTTCGGACCTTGTCGAGGAGGCTTTTATCGATTTTGACCTTCTCTTTGCGCATGGTTCACTCCTTGAAGATCGATGTTCCGATCAACTCTTTCGGTTTATCGATGCCGAACACCTCCATGATCGTCGCGGTCAGGTCGTAGAGGGCGGGCGAGTCCGCTTTGACGGGTTGGTTGGCCAGCAGGATCCCCGGCATGATCTCCGCGGCGCCCATGTGGTCGCCACTCCATTTCGACAGATTGTCCTCGAGAACGTCCTTAGGAACGAGGCCCAACGGCGAACTGAAGGAGATGCGGTAGCCACGATTGAATCCGAGGACGATGTCCGGGGCCGCCTCCAGGTGCGGTCCCGCGTAGATATCTTTCGCCACGTAGGCCTTCAAAACAACCTGATCATTGGTCTTGGGGTCTTTGAATTCCTCGAGTTTGCGGACGATCTCCCGGATCAGGTTGTCCGAGTCAGCGCCCTGATTGACGATCCCGTTCGCCTCACGGCCCTTCCGGTTGATGTAGAGGCCGTTCAAGCCGATGCCATAGGCTTTCGTCCGGGACCAGTCCGTGCTCGGGAACCCGATCTCCAGGTCCTCCTGCTTGAACTCGTTGGTCAAGCGGAGATAGCCGCTCTGGCGGAGCCAGGTGTTGAGGTTGAAGCTTCGATAATAAGGATTGAAGCCGTGATCGGACATGACCAGAAGGAGGGTGTCCTTGTCCATCCGACCCATCACCCGGTCCAGGATTTCGTCCGCTTCCCGATACGTTTTTTCGATGGTCCCGCCGAATTTCCCGGCCAGGGGGGCGTCGTAGGCGGGGTGGTTTTTATCGAACAGCCGCCAGAACATGTGCTGGCGCTGGTCGGTGCTCGAGACGTAAAAGAAAAGAAGCCCGGAATCGAAACGGTCCAGTTCGTGGTCCAGCATGACCCGGCTTTCCTGCAGGACGAAATCGTCCTGCTGGAGGAACTCGCTTTCATCCAGGACATCGTTATCGAGGGCGCTCGTGTCGGCCGGCAATCCCTTGGTGAAGAACGGTCCGAACTTCCGGTCGAGTTCTTCGGCGTAGGATGACGGGGTCGAAATGGGCAGGGCGGCATCGCCGGGATCGATGTTGATGGGAGACACGTAGAGGCGGAAGGCCGGCCGGACCTCTTTGAGATAGAACATGCAGATGCCGCTGACGCTCTGGGTCGGGATGAGGGAGAACCGGACGCGCTTCCAGCCGCTCCATTCCTTTTCCCGTAGAAGGAATTCATGGTCCTGAATGACGATCTTGGCCACGGGATTCTGGGGATCGAGATAGACCTTGAAATCGATCTCCGCGGTCGGCCGGTCTTTTTTGAACGTGTTGACCGGTCCAGGCAGCTTGGCTTCGATCCGGTTGCCTATGACATAGACTTGGCGGGTTTCCCCTCCGCCGATGTCCGCCCGGATCTCCTTGGGCTCGGTCGTGTAATATCGGAACCGGCCGTAGCTGCCCAGGATATCCGGCGTCCCCATGCCGGAGAGCGTCCGCTGTCGGGTCGCGACGGGCGGGTAATTGGCCGGGATCTTGAAGATCGTCGCCGGGATGTCGTGCTCCTCGAGAACCTGCCAGAACGCCTTCCCGAAGCGCAGGTTCCGGACCTTCCCGCCCTTGATGGGAAAAATGGTGTTTCCGATGCGGATCGTTTTCGTCGCCTCCTCGGTGGCCGATGCGGAGAAAACGGGAAAATAGGTCTTCGGATCGCGATGGATGAAATCGAAGATCCCATGGCCGCCCGGGTTCGTGCCGGCGATGAAATTCGACCAGGCCACGGGGCTCTGCGGCGGGACGCTCGTTTCGAGCGAGCGGAAGCCCCCCTGGGCCATCAGCCGCCGGAACGCGGGCAGCTTGCCTTCCCTGATCCAGCGGTCGGTGAGGCCGGGGTCCATACCGTCAAAACCAAGAATGAGGATCTTCCGCGGGGTGGCCGTCTTGCCGAAGGATTTCTGGACGAAGCCGGGCCGCGTTCCGAGGGCGGCGAAGGACGCCGCCCCCAGTCCGGCCTTCATGAAATCCCGGCGCGATAACGGATGGGTCATCTTCGTTTCTTCTTTTTTCGGGTTTCCGATGAATCCGCTCCATTCCCCCCTTGAGGAGGTCGGGCCGGAAGAGAATTCCGTTCGTTGCCCGGCCTGGCCTGCGGCGGCCCCAGCAGGGAGCGGCCGTCCATATGAGCCGGCGCTTCCAGGCCGAACAGTTGAAGGACGGTCGGGGCCATATCCATGATGGATGGCCTTTGGGCCTTGAGGGCGAGGCTGCCGAAGAGCACGCCTGGAACGCTGGCCGGATCGATGCAGTGGTCGCCGCTCCAGGCTTTGGTGTTGTCCTCGAAGACCTTGTCCGAGACGATCCCCGTGACGCCGTCCCAGGACGCGCGCCAGCCCGGGCTATAGCCGATGATCAGGTCCGGCGCGTTGTCTTTGTAGGGACCGGTATAGATCTCGTCCCGGTCGTAGATCCGCTGGATCGCCGGACCTCCCCCTTCCACGTCGAGGAGGCCTTCCAGCTTCTTTTTCAGTTCGGCGCGCAGGGTTTTGGCCTCCGCGCCGGAGGCGACGAGGCCTTCCGCCTCGCGGCCCCTTTGGTTGATATAGATCCCGCCCAGACCAAGGGCATAAGCCCTCGTCCGCCGCCAATCCACGTCCTTGAACCACTCGCCGCTTCCCGTTTTGCCGTCCTTCAGAAAAAGATAACCGTTCCCGGCCAGCCAGGAATTGAGGTTGACGCCGCGGCGAAACGGCTTGAAGCCGTGGTCGGACATGACGAACAGCGCGCTCTTCGCCGCCATTTTTGTCCGGATGCGGCCGATCATGTCGTCCATGGTCTTGAAAAGGTCCTCGATGACCCGGGGGCCCATCTCGGCCGGGCCGTTTTTCAAGGCCGGGTGGCCTTCGTCCAAATAACGCCAGAACATATGCGAAATGCTGTCGGTCGTTTCAAAGACGCAGACGACCAGGCCTTTCTTTGTCTTGCTCAGGGCATTGAAGAGCATGCCTTCCCATTCCTTGTGATTGGCGTAGGTCAGTTCGAGGAATGCCTTTTCACTGAGAGCGCCTTCGTTCAGGGCCCAAGTGTCGTTGGCCTCCCCGAGGGTGATGAAGCTGCCGAGAAGCTTGGCCAGATAGATGGAATAGATGAAGGGGTGGGAAATGGGCAGGGCGGGCTTTTCCGGGTCGATGTTGAGCGGCGTGAGATACATCTCGAAATGCGGTTCGATCTGGGAAATGTAAAATTTGCAGATGGCTCTGATCTTTGTTCCCAAGCCCGGACGGAAGGTGAGCCGGACCCAGGGCGAAAACATGTTTTTCTTGAGAGTGAACGTCCGGCCTGAAACCTCGACCCGCGCTTCTTCCTTCCGCCGGTCGATCGCGATCTTCATCGGCAGCCGGATCTCTTCGGGACGCTTGAGCAGCGTGTTTTCGGGTCCCGAGATATAGGTCTCGATAAGCTCGCCCTTGACTTCGACGGGAAGGACGACGCCGCCTTCACGCTTCTGGATCTTGACGGGATCGGACGTGTAGAAGGTGAACGTCCCCTGGCTTCCTTTGAGATCGGGCGCGCACATGCCCGAGAGGAGGTGGCCCTTGAATTTTTCCGGGGGGAAGGTGATCGGAACCCTCAGAATGGAGCTGAAGATGCCGCTGTCTCCGAGGATCTTCCAAAAAGGGAGGCTCTTCCGCATCCCCTTGATCTCGGGCTTGGACAGGGGGATGTTGTACTTGCCGAGGGACAGGACTTTTTTTGGCTTTCCGACGCGGGCCGAAGAGAGATCGGGAAGATACGTCCGCGGATCGCGGCTGAGAAAATCGAAGATATTGTGCTTGGAGGGATTGGCCCCCGTCATGAACGAGGACCAGGCGACGGGGGAGATGGCCGGGGTCGTGGTCTGGAGGCGGGAGTAGTGGCCTTCCTCCCTGAGCTTGGAGAGGTGGGGCAGTTTGCCTTCGGCCATGAACTTCTCGGCCAGTTCGGGAGCGAGGCCGTCCAGACCGATGATGACGACCTGATCGACCAGGCTTTTTTTGAACGCTTTCCGGCCTCGGACCAGGCGAAATAGAAAGCGGAATGGCCAGGAGAGAAAAGAAAAAACGGCCAGAATGAAGGTCAATAAAAGGACCATGAACGAGGACAAAAAGGCGAAGCCCGCGCCGGGCCCGATATAGGCCGGCAAGGGGACCCCCGCCGCCAAAATCAGGAGGATCAGAAAAAGACCGCGGCTCTTTCTCGATAAGAAGGACATTAGAAACGGTCCATGATGATCTCGGACAGGTCCGAGATCTTGAGGTTGTCTCCAAAGTTAGTTTTAGCCAGGAAGAACGCGTCGTCCCATGTGTGCATGCCCTGGAGTCCGGGGGTGCGCCCGAAGATCTCCTTTTTCTTGACGGAGCCTTTCATGTCGAATCCCGGTTCTCCAAGGACGATCAGGTCGGGCCCTTTCGAGACGTAAGGGCCGCAGTAGATGTCCTTGGCCAAGAAGACCTTGCGGACGACCTTCTGCCCTTCGAACTCGAGCTTGTCCAGTTTCCGGATGATCTCGTCTCGGATGGCCTTGGCTTCGGCGTGTCGGACCGATCCCTGAGGATACTTGTCCTTGTAGTTCAAGTAGATCCGGTTGGGATCGAGGGCGAAGGCCACGGTCTTGGGATGGAGGTCTTCCAGGCCTTTCGGGACCGAATTCGCGTATTTGAGGAATTTTTCCTTCTCCAGCCAGGCGTTGAGGTAGACCTCCTGCTTGATCCCGGTGAAGCCGTGGTCGGAGAGGAAGAAAATGTTCTCCTCGTCGCCGGCGTTCTTCTTGAAAGCCGTGTAGATCTTGTTGATCAGCCGGTCGATCTGGCGGTAGAACTCGAGGAAATTCTGGTGGTGGGGATGGTTCGGATTCTCATAGGCGTTCCACAGATAGTGGTGAAGCCGGTCCGTCCCGGTCATGACCAGCTCGAAATAGTTCCACTCTTCCTCCCAGAAATAGTTCAGCGCCCTCTGCCGGCCCATGAGCGTCTTGATCAGCTCTTGCCAGAGGAGAACGGAGTTCTCCCGGGATTTGAGCGTGTCGATATCGATCTGGTAGCCCATCTGTTCCAGGGCGGCCTTATGCGAAGGGGGATATACGGCCTTGCCCAGCTCGACGGCGACGAACCCGGACAGGAGAACCCCGTTCAATTTTCTCGCCGGGTAAGTGGACGGCTGGTTGATGATGATGCTTTTCAGCCCCTTTTCGCCCAGGGTATCCCATATGGTCGGGACCTTGACGTCCAGGAAATTGGGGAAACGGAGGTCATAGGTCCCCGGTTTCAGGTCGGTGAAGCCGAAGATCCCATGTGTTCCCGAATTGGTCCCGGTCATGAAGTCGGTCCAGCTGACGGCGGAGATCTCGGGAAGACTGGCCTTCATTTTATGAAGGTGGCCTGAATCGATGATCCGTCCGAGAGCGGACAAGACACCCTTCCTGGCCAGGTCGAGGAGGAGATCGAACGGAACGCCGTCCAGGCCTATGACGCAGACGCGGTTTTGCTTTTTTTTCTTGAGGATAGACATAAAACCCGGCTATTATAGCACCAAACCGGCGATTGTCAACGAAGTCTCGGGGAGGAGGGGAGATCCGCGTTCCGTTCCCTGGACGTGTTTGACAAGAGAATTCGAGGTTGATACAGTGTATCATTCATAAAGAGGTGCCATGGAGAAAATCGACCGGCTCATCGCCGTCCTCGAGGCGAAATACCGGAAAAAGACAAAAAAGAGCCTGAAGCTCTACGACCGCGCTCAAAAGGTCATGGTCAGGGGCGGCAGCCACACGCTCCGCCTTTGGGCCCCCTATCCCTTCTTCATGGCCAGAGCCAAAGGCCCTTATGTCTGTGATATCGACGGCAATACCTACATCGATTATTGGCAGGGGCACTACGCCAATATCCTCGGCCACAATCCCGCCGTCTTAAAAAAGGAATTTGACCGGTTCGATCCCGAGGGAGGTTCGCTCCATACGGGATTCGAGGGGGAGAGTCAGGTCAGGCTGGCCGAATTGCTCCTCAAGCAGCTCGGTTACCGGGATTACAAGGTCCGGTTCACAACCTCAGGGACACTGGCGACGATGTATTCCGTCATGCTCGCCCAAGCCCACACCGGCCGGCAAGGCATCTTGAAGATCGGGGGCGGTTGGCACGGAGCGTCCCCATACCTTCTAAAAGCCGTCAAATACTATCCTAAAAGAGGGTTCGTCCGCGGGGAATCCGCCGGTGTGCCGGAAGGGATCCTCCGCAACACCCATGCCACCCGCTTCGATGATCCCGACGACCTGGAAAAGATCGTCCGAGCGAAAGGGGACAAGCTGGCCTGCTTCATCCTGGAGCCGTTCCTGGGAGTCGGGGGATTCCTGGCGGCCTCGAAAGAGTATCTTCAGCGGGCGAGACAGCTGACGGAGGAATACGGCATCGTCCTCATCTTCGACGAGATCATCTCCGGATTCCGGTTCTGTCCTTCGGGAGTTCAAAAGCTCTACGGGATCGAACCCGATCTCTCGACCTTCGGAAAGCTGATCGGCGGGGGGCACGCCGTGTCGGCCGTGGCCGGCCGCGCCGAGATCCTCGATGGCTCCCGGGCGAAATCCAAAAAGCGCGTCCTTTTCGAGGGCGGGACGTTCTCCTCCCACCCCCAGTACATGCGGGCCGGCTACGTCATGCTGAAATACCTGGTCGAGCATGCCGCGACGGTCTATCCGCGGCTGGCCCATGCCGGAGACCTCCTGCGCAAGCGGGTCGAGGACGTCTTCGTCGCGGAGGGGATCGAAGCCAGGTGCACCGGATACGGCAACGCCGTCATCCGCGGGAGCTCGCTTTACATGGTCAACTTCCCGCTCAAAAAAATGGATTACGAAAGCGCCGAAGACGTATGGAACCCCGCTACCTCGGATATGCGGCTGAGGGAAGAGATCCTCAAGCTCGCCCTCCTTACCGAGGACGTCCACGTCGTCCACGGGGGGGGAGCGATATCCTTGGCCCACGAGGACGGCCACCTCGATCGGACGGCGGCCGCCTACGCCGAGGCGGCCCGGTTGTTCAAGAAATATCTGTTCTAACGGCTCTAACGGCGCTTCTCCAAACTGAACCGATAAGCCCCGGCTGGGACGTCCATGACGAGACGGCCGCCTTTTACGACCGGACCGTCCTTCCGTTCCGGCCAGATCGTTCGACCGTCCTCCCTCAGCGTCGATTCCTTCCACATCAACGGAATTCTCACTTCGGCTTCCGCGCCGATGGGAACGCGGACCTTGAGGGTGAAGGAATCCTCCAGACGTTCCCAATGGCTTTCGACCGTTCCCCGGATCGTTTCATGAGAACATTTCGCGAACGTTAACTCCGGCAGATCGGGCGGCCGGACCAGGATCTTCGTCCAGCCGGGTGCCGAACAGCGGACGCCGGCGAGCGTTTTAAAGAACCAGGCGTCCACGCTGCCGAGCATGATATGGTTGTGAGAATTCATGCCGCCGCCCGTGTTCTTCTCCCAGCGTTCCCAGAGCGTCGTCGCGCCTTCCTTGACCATGTATCCCCATCCGGGATAGGTTGTCTGACGGGCGATGCGATAGGCGAGATCGGTCCGCCCGTTCTCGCTCAGCACGTCGAGAAGGTAACGCGTGCCGATGATCCCGGTGTCGAGATGACGATCCCAATCGTTGACGACGCTGCGCAGAAGGCTTCGGACCACGGCGCTTCTCCTCCCCGCCGGGACCATACCGAGATGGAGGGGAAGCACGTTGGAGGTCTGGCTGACGTAGGCGTCCACCGGACTTGTCCGAATGGCGCGATACTGGTCCCCCTCGAGAAATTCGTCATTGAAGGCATCCTTGACGCGCCGGGCCAGACCCGCATATTTCTCCGCGTCCTCCGTTCGCTTCAAGGCGGCTGCGATCCTCGACAGGATCAGGGTGTCATGATAATAGAACCAGGTCGAGGTCAGCTGGAGGGGTGTTTGCTTCGGGACGATGCTCCCCGGGGAACACCAGTCCCCGTACTTGCCGAGATCTCGGATGATGTGGCCGGCCGCGTTTCTCGAGAGGAAATCGACGTATTTTTTCAGGCCGGCGAAGTGGTCGGCCAGGACCTCCGCGTCCCCATAGTACCAGTAAACCAGCCAGGCCAGCGTGGCGTAGGCGGAACCCCAGGCCGGATCGGCCGGCCGGAAGCCGCCGACGTAGGGAGGCACGAAATCCGGGAGGCTTCCGTCCCGGCCCTGGGCGTTTCGGATGTCCTTCAGGAATTTCGCGTAAAAAGTAGCCATGTCGAAATTGAGGACCGCCTCTTCGGCCGACAGATGAGCGTCGCCCAGCCAGCCGTGCCGCTCGTCACGCTGCGGGCAGTCCGTGGGGATGCTCATCAAGTTGGAACGCTGGCCCCAGAGGATATTGCGGTGAACCCGGTTGAGGAGAGTGTCGGAACAGAGGAACGTCCCGGCCGGTTTGACGTCGGAATGGACGACGCGGCCTTCGACCTCCTTGAGGTCCGGCAGGCTTGAGGTCCCGCTGATTTCGGCGTATCGGAACCCATGATAGGTGAACCGCGGCTCATAGGTTTCTAAGCCGCGGCCGTTGAGGATATAGACGTCCGTCGCCGCCGCCCCCTGATTGGGGGCCGCGTTCAAGGAACCGTCCTCGTTCAGAAGCTCGGCATGACGGAGCGTGACCCGCGTCCCGGCCGGGCCGCGGACCCGCATCCTCACCCATCCCGAAAAATTCTGACCGAAGTCGAAAAGGCGGGAGTTCGGAGAGGGGCTGGAGAAGTGGCGCGGGAGCAAGGTCTGGATGACACGGATCGGGGGAAGCATCTGCGCGCGCAAGGGAGGCCCCCAGACCCGGGCGGTTTTTCCCGTTCGGCCGATCGTCCCGTTCCGGGCGTCGAAGATCTCGCCGAAATAGAGGCCGTTCCGCCCGACCGGGCCGGATCCGCCCGTCCAGGTCTCATCCGTGGCGATGATCCGTCGAGAGCCGTCCTCCTCCTCGATCTCGATCTGGCAGATCGCCCGCGGCGGGCCAAATCCGAAATTTTTGATGTGCCGTCCGTTACCGAGGACGATGACCGCCGCGTTTTTCCGGGCGAGGTAAGGGGTGATATCGAAGGTCGCATAGAGAGCGGATTTCCCGTAGTCGGTCTGGGCCGGATCGAGGACATGGTCGCCGATCTTACGGTCATTGAGGAAAAATTCGAAAAGACCGAGGCCGCAGACATAAGCCCGGGCCGATCGGGGGCGAGGACCCGCCGCAAAATTCTTGGTGAGATAGATCCCCTCCGTCTGGACATAATCCCCCCGATATCGACCGGCCAGAACCGTGCCCTTAGTCCTGAAAAAACGGGGGGTCCTCGGGCGGATCCAATGGGCCGACCAATCCGAGCTTTCGAGCAGCCCCATCTCGAACGAAGCGGTTCGGCTGAAAGAGCTGATCGCCCCCTCCCGGTCCCACCAGCAGACTCTCCAGAAACATCGCTGTCGGCTCTTTAAAGGCCGGCCGCCATAGGCGATGAGCGTCGTCCTTCCCGACCGGACCCTTCCGCTGTCCCAGAGATCTCCGAGGCCCTTGTCGACATCGTCCGCGCGCGAGCCGACGAGGATCCGGTAGGCCACCGGCCCCGCGCCCCGCTCGGGATGTTTGAGCTTCCAGGAGAACCGCGGCCTTCGGCAATCGATCCCCAGGGGATCGGTCAGGTAGTCGCAGGTCAGGTCCAGGGGAGGCGGGATCGTCATGTCCGTTCCTCTAGTCTTGGCTTATTGGACGCGCGCCAGGAAATAATCGGAAACCTGGATGGCTCGGACCGGGACGTTCGTCCCTCTCCTCGTGGCCGAATCGCGCGTTTTTATCAGCGTCCATGGGACGGTGGCCCAATCTCTCTCTGCTCATCCACAATAGACCACTTGGTCGAAAATTTCAAACGGGGACTGAAGAGTTTAAGGCCGCCGGCTGAGGACCTCCCGCTCGTAGAGGGAAATGGCATCGAGCCAATCCGATCCGGGAGGAACGTCCGCCCGGAGACAGTGATGGTCCCAGACCGCTCCCCAGGGAAGGGATTTGGCCTCTTCGCGGAGCGAGAGACGGTTGAAATAGTCGAGGGCCTTCTCGGACGCGCGGAGCTTCTCCTCGGGCAGGAGCAGGGCGCAAAGGAAAGCCTTGAGGGTTGCCCTGGCGCCGATCACCCAGGCGCCGACGCGGTTCAGGCTGGCATCGAAATAATCGAGAGCGATATGCGACCGGTCCAGGGCCCGGCAACGGACGATCTCTTCCGCGACGGCTTGGATGTCGTCGTTGAAGGTCACCACGTGGTCGCTGTCCCAGCGGATCCCGCGGCTCAAGTGAAAGACGAGTCCGGGAGCGAAGGGGAGGATTCCCGAGATCTTGTCGGCGATGGATTCGGTCGGATGAAAATGGCCGAGGTCAAGGCAGACCATCTTTCCCTTGCTTAGGGCGTAGCCGAGATAGAACTCATGCGAGCCGACGACGAACGCTTCCGATCCGATGCCGAAGAGCTTGCTCTCCAAGGAGTCCTTCATCTGGGCGGGGCTGAAGTCCACGGCGAAGATCTCGTCCAGCGATTCTTTGAGGAGGATTCGATGGGCGAGACGGTCCACGGGGACCTCCTTGGAGCCGTCCGGGATCCACAGGTTGTGCAGGCAGGCGCTCTTCATTTCCCGACCGATGAGAGCGCTGATCTTCCGGCAGCGCATGACGTGCTCGATCCAGAACTTGCGGATGGCCTTATCCCGGTGGCTCAGGGTGAACCCGTCGGCCGCCTTCGGATGAGAAAAGCAGGTGGCGTTGAAGTCGAGCTTCAGTTTTTCCTGTTTAGCCCAATCGACCCAGCCGCGAAAATGGTCGGCGGCGATCTCGTTCCTGTCTACCGTCCGTCCGGCGAACTCCCCGTACATCGCATGGAGATTGAGCCGGTGCGCGCCGGGGATGAGGGCGAAGGCCCGGTGCAGGTCCGCCCGCAGTTCGTCGATCGTCCGGGCTTTACCCGGATGGCTGCCCGTGACCTGCAGGCCGCCGTCCGTGAGGCCGGCGCCGGGTCTCTCGAATCCGCCGACGTCGTCGCCCTGCCAGCAGTGAAGGGAGATGGAGATGTCCGCCAGTTTCTTCAGGGCCTTGTCTGTGTCCACGCCGTGGTCGGCATAGAGTTCCTGGGCGATCTTATAAGCTCGTTCGATCCTTCCGGGATTCATTTCGTCCTCCTCTTTGGATATTGTTCTCAGCGGCCGGCGACGGCCAGAAATCGATTATAGGCCGATTCCCAGGCGCCCGGATCCACCGGCTCATAGGTTTTCAGGTCGGTGGAGGCGGCGACGATGGCCCGGATCTCCTCGGGTGAGCGGACGAGCCCGAGCGCCAGCGCTTGACCCATGATGTTGCCGATGGCCGTGGCTTCGACCGGCCCGGTCACGACGGGCAGCGCCGTCGCCTCGGCCGTGAAACGGCAGAGCAGCTCGTTCCGGCTCCCGCCGCCGATGATGTGGATCGTCTCGATCGGGTGAGGGGAGACCTGCCGCAATTCTTCAAGAACGGACCGGTATTTCAAGGCCAGGCTTTCCAGGGCGCAGCGGACGACTTCGCCCCGGCTCGATGGAACGGCTTGGCCCGTTCGCCGGCAGAAAGCCCGGATGGCTTCGGGCATATCGGACGGATTGAGAAAATCCGGGTGGTCGGGATCGATGAAGGCCTTGAACGCGGGAGCGTCCGCGGCCGGGGCGATCATTTCTTCGTAGCTCAGGGGCCGGGCCGCGCTCCATTTTTTCCGGCATTGTTGGACGAGCCAGAGGCCGGTGATATTCTTGAGGAAGCGGATCCGTCCGTCCAGGCCGCCCTCGTTGGTGAAATTCAGCCGCAGGGTCGCGGGCGTGATCAATGGCGCCGGCGCATCGATGCCCATCAAGGACCACGTCCCGGAGCTGATGTAGGCCCAGTTCGTCCCGAGCGCGGGCACGGCGGCCACGGCTGAGGCCGTATCGTGGCTGGCCGTGGCGATGATCGGCAGGTCCTTCGATCCGGTCTCGGCGGCGATCGAGGGCAGGAGCCGGCCGACGACCGTTCCCGGACGGACGGGGCGGTGAAGGAGGTGAGACGAAATGCCCAGCGCGCCGATGAGCTCCGCGCTCCACTCGTTCCGGCGCGGATCGAGGAGCTGCGAGGTCGAAGCGATCGTGGCCTCATTCGAGATCGATCCGGACAGGAAATAGCTGAAGAGATCGGGCATGAAGAGGAGGTCCGCGGCGGCGGCGAGCAGGCCGGGATCCTCAAGGGCCAGGGCTTGGAGCTGATAGAGCGAGTTGAACGGCAGGAACTGGATGCCCGTGATCTCGTAGATCCTCTCTTTGGGGCACTTCGCCAGGAAGGTTTCCATCGCCGGAACGTTGCGCAGGTCGCGATAGGCGAAGGGGAGGCCGAGGGAGCGACCCTTCCCGTCCAGCAGGCCGAAATCCACCCCCCAGGTATCGACGGCCACGCTTTCGATATCGGCAGCCGTTTGTTCGGCGCAGATCTTCATCCCGCTCTTGATTTCACGGAACAGGGCCGGGACGTCCCAATGAAGGTGTCCGTCGATCGTGACAGGGTCGTTCGGAAAACGGTGCATCTCCCGGATGGAAAGCCGCCCCCTTTCGAGCGTTCCCATAACGGCCCGGCCGCTCTCCGCCCCTAAATCGAAGGCCAGGAACCGGTGTTGGCTCATCTGCCTACATATTTATCCGGATTGCGCGTTTTAATCAAGGTAAAACGCTTCGTTTTATCCTGATCGAAGCGAAGGACCTCATCCAACTGCGCACCAGCCGAATGAGTTCCCTCGAAAGACTCGGGACGACTCAAAGAGTCGCCTGAGCGGAGCGAAGGACCTCGTTAAACCTCGGCCGAACGAACGGGATCGTTTGAGAGACGTTGTCAACCCCGATTGCCGCGCGCCGGCCATTTCCTGTATCATTAGAACCTGGACAGGAGAGAGGCATGAAGATCATCAGCGATTCTTTGAATATCTCGACCGAAGGCTTCAACGATATGAAGGACCTGACTCCGCTGATCGTCGAGAGACTGGTCTCGCACCGCCTTCAAGACGGTCTTCTCAATGTTTTTGTCCCGGGGTCCACGGCCGGCGTCACGACGATCGAATACGAGCCCGGCCTGGTCGAGGATTTTTCCCGCTTCATGGAGAAGGTCGCCCCGAGCAACGTCCCGTACAACCATGACCGCCGCTGGGGCGACGGGAACGGTTTCTCCCATGTCCGGGCCAGCCTGCTCGGGCCGTCCCTCACCGTTCCTTTTTCCGCCGGCCGGCTGAACCTGGGAACGTGGCAGCAGGTCGTCCTCGTCGATTTCGACAATGGCCCCCGGAACCGGGCGGTCCTCCTTCAATTCATGGGTGAATGAGCGCCGGCGGCCCGATGGACGATAAATTCAAATTCCAAAGAAAGGAGCGCGAACTGCGCCGGCGCAGCCGGGCCGCTTCGGTCGAGGACGCCTGGGCCCGGATCGAGAAGGACGCAGATCTGTCGGTCAAGGAAAAGCTCGAAAAACTCATCCACCTGAGCGCCCCCAAAAAGGACAAGCCGCGCCCCAAGACGCCGCTCGAGCCCCTGCCGCGCGAGCCGCTCGTCTTCACCGACAATCCCTATCCGCTGCCGACCCGCTACGGCCGGACACGCCTTGCCGATGGGCTTTCGATCAAGGGCGACGTCCTCAGCTATTTGAGCAAGAATGGAGCGTTCGCCGACCTCGACCTGTCCACAGCTCTCTTCATCGACCTCGAAACGACGGGCTTGGCCGGCGGGACCGGGACCGTCGCGTTTCTTGTCGGCATGGGCTACTATCGCGACGAGCGGTTCCATGTCGCCCAATATTTTCTCGGCGAGATGGGCGAAGAGCGGCGTCTCATCGAGGAGCTCGGCCGCTTCTTCAAAGAAATGGACTTCCGGTCGGTCGTGACCTACAACGGCAAAGCCTTCGACCTGCCGCTGCTCGAAACGCGGTTCATCCTCCATCGCCGGCCGTTCATCCTGACCGACCTCCCCCATTTGGACCTGCTCTTCTCCGCCCGCAGCCTGTGGAAGCACAAGCACGAAAGCTGCCGGCTCTCCCACCTGGCCCAGCAGATCGTCGCGGCCGAGCGAAGCGAGGATATCCCTTCGGCCGAGATCCCCTTCCGCTATTTCGATTACCTGCGGAGCGGAGATTTCTCCCTCATCGAGCCCATCCTTTATCACAACCAGGAGGATATCCTGTCGCTTCTGGGGCTTCTGATCTCGGCCGCGAAAATGTTCGAGGCCGACCGGGAGGAAGAGGGGTCCGGAGAGTTCGACGCGATGGACATGTTCGGCGTGGCCAAGGTCTTCGAGAGCGCGGGGGACCTCGAAAAGTCCATGGCCTTCTTCGAGCGGGCCCTGGCCGGCGACCTGCCGGAGGAGCTGACCACGGTCATCAAGCGAAAGCTGTCCTTTCATTTCAAGCGGAATGCGGATTGGGAGAAGGCCGTCTCTCTGTGGAAGGATATGTCCTCGCTCGACGACCAGCTCTTCTGCTTCCGGGAGCTGGCCATGTATTTCGAGCACAAGGCCAAGCGTCTGGACGACGCGTTGAAGGCCGCGGAGGAAGGCCTGGCCTTGGCCCTGAACGGCCCGCAGGCCTATCGCCAGGATTTCGAGCATCGGCTGGAAAGGCTCGCGGCCAAGCTCCAGAAACAAGGAACGGGCCGGCGGCCGGGGGAGAAGTGAACAAGGAACTGGACGATTTCAAGGCTCATCTGCGCGCCCGAAGGCTGAAGGCGACCAGGACGCGGCAGATGATCTTCGCCGAGATCGTCTCGACGCGCGACATCCACCCGAACGCCTATGAGATCTGCCGGAGGCTGGAAAAGAAGGGGCGCAAGATCTCCCTGGCGACCGTCTACAGGACGCTCCGCCTCCTCGTCGAGAGCGGTCTGGTCAGCCAGGTCGATCTGGGAGAGGACCACAGCCATTACGAACCCGAAAGCCCAAAAACAGGGCATGGCCATCTCATCTGCCTCTCCTGTGGAACCGTCAAGGAATTCGCCGACGCGAAGATCCAGCGGACGTTCGGGAAGATCGGTCAAGCGAACGGCTTCGAGCTCGATAAGTTCTCCATCCAGGTCTTCGGCTATTGCCGGAAATGCAAGAGGAAATGAAAACGCGTCCGTGCCCGCCGCCGCGGACGGCGCGGCGATCGGGCGCGACAACCTGTCATCGCGAGGAGCGAAGCGACGTGGCGATCTCATCGAATAAAGCGAGATCCGCATGAAAGCGATGATCCTGCGGGCTTTCAAGCCCGTTGAAAGGCGTCCTCTCGAACTGAACGATCTTCCCGTCCCGAAACCGGGTCCCGGAGAATTGTTGCTGCGCGTCGGCGTCTGCGGGGTCTGCCACACCGACCTGCACACGGTCGAAGGAGAGCTGCCCGGCGTGAAGCTCCCCGTCATCCCGGGCCATCAAGCGGTGGGGATCGTGGAGGAGATGGGGGAGGGTTGCCGGCGCTTCAGCCAAGGCGATCGCGTCGGAGCGGCCTGGCTCCGTTCGGCCTGCGGGTGTTGCGCCTATTGCCTCGACGGGAGGGAAAATCTCTGCGTCGAAGGCCGCTTCACAGGATTTCACGCCGACGGCGGCTATGCCGAATTCATGACCGTTCCCGAAAAATTCGCTTATAGCCTCCCGGCCGCGTTCTCAGACGAAGGGGCCGCGCCTCTTCTGTGCGCCGGGATCATCGGATTTCGGGCGCTCCGTGTGAGCGGGATCAAACCCGGCGGGACCCTCGGCCTCTACGGCTTCGGCGCCTCGGCCCACATCGCGATCCAGGTCGCCGCCCACTGGGGCTGCCGGGTCTATGTTTTCTCGCGGAGTCTGGAGCATCAACAATTGGCTCGAAAGCTGGGCGCCGCTTGGACGGGACCGGCGAATGAGACGCCGCCGGCTGAGATGGACGGCGCGATCATCTTCGCCCCGGCCGGAGGGCTCGTCCCGGCCGCGCTGGCGAACACGGCCAAGGGCGGAACGGTCGCCCTCGCCGGCATTTATATGACCCCGGTCCCTGAACTGGATTACCAAAAACACCTTTATCAGGAGCGCGCTTTGCGCAGTGTGGCCAACGCCACGAGGCGGGATGGAGAAGAACTCTTGAGGGTCGCCGCGGAGATCCCGGTCAAAACGACCGTCCGGGTCTTTCCGCTCGAAGAGGCCAACCAGGTCCTGGGGTCGCTGAAGCAGGGAAAGATCAGCGGCGCCGCGGTCCTGAAATTGGGGTCTTAAAAATTTCCCTGAATTCTGGCATAATATCCCCACTCCGGCGCGCGAGTAGCTCAGTTGGATAGAGCGCCTGACTACGAATCAGAAGGTCGGAGGTTCGAGTCCTCTCTCGCGCGCTCTTTTTTCCCTTCGCTCGGCTCTTGACTTATCCTTTCCTGCATATACAATTTGAGATAACCATGAACAAGATGCGCTCTATGATCGCCGGCCTTTTGTTTTTCTGCGTCCTTCTTTGGGCGGCCTTTCCGCTCCAAGCCCAGCAGCCGTCCGCGGCGAACCCGGGCGTTCTCAAGGACATCCAGATCATGAACAGCTCATCCGGGCTCGAGGTCCGGATCCTTCTCACGGGCCTTACGTCTCATAAGGCTTTCGAGCTGTCCTCGCCGACGCGGTTGGTCCTTGACCTGTCCGGGATCGAGAAAGTCGAGGCGGCTCCCGAGATCACGATCGGAGCCGGAGGGATCCGCCGGGTCCGATCGGGCCTTTTTTCCCAGGACACGGGCCGGATCGTTTTTGACACGGACGGCAAGATGCCCCGCTACGAGATCGTCAAGATCGCCGAGGGATTGAAAGTGACCTTTGCCCCGGCCGTTCCACCGGTTCAAAAAGATGAGACGAAGCCCGTCTCGTCCAAAGACGAGAGAGCCAAGCCCGACCCGGCCAAGCCAAAGGTCGAGGAACAACCGCCGGCCAAAGCCGCCGCGCAAGATCAAGCCAAACCGGCCGAACAAAAACAGGCGCCGGTTGCCGACAAGCGCCAGATGGAAGAAACGCAGCGGGCCCTCGAACAAACGATCAAGCTCTATGACAAATCCATTCAGGAAGAACTGGACCGGAAAAGGCGGTCAATCAGGGTGATGGCGGCCGGAGGTCTTTTTTTCCCGGGGGAGGGAGGGTTCAAGGACCGTTATGGAAGCGGCTTGAAGTTCGGCGCGGAGATCAATGCCGGAATAGCCGATAACATCGAGATCTGGCTGTCCGCTTCTTTTCTAAATCAGACCTCAACGGACACAGCCTCCGGGCTTGAACTTCGGTCCGGTCTTTTTCCGGTTCTTGCCGGACTGAAGTTCAGGTCGATCAAAGGCCTCGTACATTATTACTTCGGTTTAGGCGCCGGCTATTTTTTCTATAGCGAAACATCGGCGGGGATAACCAACCGGGAGCAGGAGTTCGGCCTCGCCGGTCAAGCGGGCGCGTTCCTGAAGCTCGGTCGGAATTTCGTTCTCGGCGCGCAGGCTGAATACGATCACTGCCGGATGGGTTCGGGCGCGGGACGGATCGATCCCGGAGGATTCCATATCGGACTCGTTGTCGGCGCGGAATTTTAGATCGGCCGCCGCCGCTCCATGTAATTTGTTGTGTTTCAAGAGAGAATTCTGAGAATGGATGATTTTCTGTTCAAGCCGTTCGAGGAGATGACCCCCGAGGACTACGCCCGGGTCGGCTTCAAGTCCGGGCTCGAGATCCATCAACAGCTCCTGACGGACAAGAAGCTCTTCTGCCGCTGCCCGGCCGGCCGCTACAGCCATAAATATGACGCGGAGATCCTGCGTCATATGCGCCCGACGCTCTCCGAGCTGGGAGAATACGACGGCACAGCCTTGATGGAGTTCAAGACCAAGAAAGAGATCATCTACCGGATCAACCGGGACACGGTCTGCACCTACGAAATGGACGACACGCCGCCGTTCATGATCAACGAGGACGCGCTGGACATCGCCCTGGGCATCGGCATGCTCACCGACTGCATCATGGTCGACGAGCTCCACATCGCCCGGAAACAGTATCTCGACGGCAGCATTCCGACCGGATTCCAGCGGACGACGATCGTCGGCGTCGACGGAAGAGTCCCTTATAAAGACCGGTTCATCCGCATCGTCCAGCTCGGCCTGGAGGAGGACGCTTGCCGCGAAGTGAGCGACATCGGACATTGCCGGACCTATCTGACGGACCGGCTGGGCATGCCCCTCATCGAAACGGTCACGGCGCCGGACATGAAGACGCCGCAGGAGGTCGCCGAGGTCGGCCAGCTTCTGCGCCGCATCGTCCGGAGCACGGGGCAGGTGAGGACCGGCATCGGCTCCGCCCGTGAAGACGTCAACGTCAGCGTCACGGGCGGGACGCGCGTCGAGATCAAAGGCGTCCCCCGCCTTCCGCGCATTCCCCTCCTGACCCATAACGAAGCGATGCGCCAGTGGAACCTCCTCCGCCTGCGCGAGGAGCTGGCCAAGCGCGGCATCGTCACGACCACGTTCTCCGCCTGCTTCGAGGAGATCACCCGGCTCTTCCGCAAGACGCTCTTCCTGCCGCTCCAATCGGCGCTGGCCGGCGGAATGGCGGTCTACGGTGTCCGCCTGAACGGCTTCAAGGACCTGCTCCGGTGGCAAACGCAGACCAACACCTACTTCAGTCAGGAGATCTCGGACCGCGTCCGGGTCATCGCCTGCTTGACGACTCTTCCAAACATGGTCCATTCCGACAGCCTCAGCGAAGCCTTGACCAGCGCCGAATGGCAGATGGTCCGGAAGGCGCTCAGCGCCGGCCCCAACGACATGCTGGTCGTCGTCTGGGGGCCGGAGGCGGACGCGAAGCTAGCCGCCCAGGAGGTCATCAGTCGGGCCAAGGAAGCGACCATCGGCATCCCCTCCGAGACGCGGCAGGCTCTCAAAGACGGGACCAACGGTTTCGAACGGATCCTCCCGGGCCCGAACCGGATGTATCCGGACACAGACCTGCCGCCTAAGAGAGTCCCTGTGGAGCGTTTGGACCGGCTCCGGGCGAAACTGCCGCCCCGCGTCCCTGATCGCGAGCGGTGGTACAAAGAGATCGGCGTACCGGCGGACCTCATCCCATACCTGTCGGTCTCTCCGTTCGCCGGGCTGTTCGAAGCGAGCGTCAAGAACGACGGCCTTTCGCCGAAACTCGTCGCCACCGTCCTCGTTCAATATCCCAAACGGCTGAAGAAGAGAGGCCTGCCTCTCGAGAGGTTGGACGAAAAAACGATGGCTGATCTCCTCGCCGCCGTCAAGGAGCGAAGGATCTTCAAGGAGGGCCTGCTGCCGCTTCTGGAACAGAGACTCGCCTCGCATAGAACCATCGACGAGCTGCTCTTGCCCAAAGCCACGGAACGGGAATTCCGGGAGAACCTTCTCCAGATCGTCGAGGGGATCAGGGCCAGGACGTTCGCATCCGCGGAGAGCCGGGCGCGCCGGGCCATGGGCCTGATCATGGACAAGTGGCGGGGGAGGATCGACGGCACGGAGGCCGCCCTGAAGCTCAATTTTCTTCTGATGGACGGGACGCGGTGACCGAAACGAACCTCTATAAGGGCTACAGAGGCCGGGCGCTCGAGGTCCTTCGCCATTTTCAGGCGGCCGTCTGGAGCGATGTCAAGATCACCACGACTAAGGGGGAATACACCGGCATCATCCTGCCGAGGTCGGAAACGGCCGATCCCCTCCACGTCGTCCTCAAGCTGCGCTCGGGATACAACATCGGCATCGCCGTCGATTTCATCACGGCCGTCGAGATTTATGGCCGCAAAGAAGCTCATTACAAGATCCCCGAGAAGGAATTTCCGTACGATCCCAAGAAGCCGAACGTCAAACTGCTCGGCACGGGCGGCACGATCGCCAGCCGTCTGGATTACCGGACGGGGGCGGTCATCCCTGCCTTCTCCCCGGGCGAGCTTTACGGATCGGTCCCCGAACTGGCCGACATATGCAACCTGGAGACCGAGAAGCTTTTCGGCGTATTCAGCGAGAACATGGGGCCCGAGCAGTACATCGGCACGGCCCAGGCCATCGGCCGGGAGATCGCCAAGGGCGTCCACGGGATCGTCATCGGCCACGGCACGGACACCATGCACCACACGGCGGCCATCCTGTCCTTCATGATCCAGAACTCGCCCATCCCGATCGTCATGGTCGGCTCGCAGCGTTCGAGCGACCGGCCCTCGTCCGACGCCGCCCTCAACCTCATGCACAGCGTCAAAACGGCCGCCGAGGCCGACATCGCCGAGGTCATGGTCTGCATGTTCGGACCGACCTCGGACATCTACGGCCTGCTCCACCGCGGCACGCGCGTGCGCAAAATGCATTCGAGCTACCGGTCCACGTTCCGGACGATCGGCGACATCCCCATCGCCATGGTCAGCCGGGACAAGATCACCCCTCTCCGCCACGACTACAAGCGGCGGCGGGCCGACCGGGATGTGGTCATCAACACCGCCTTCGAGGAGAAGGTCGGGATCGTCTATTATTACCCCAACATGAAACCCGACATGATCGACTCGATGATCGACAACGGATACAGGGGGATCGTCATCGCCGGGACGGGCTTGGGCCACGTCAACAAACCGCTCTATCCCGCCCTCAAGCGCGCCCAGGACAGGAAGATCGCCGTTTATATGACCGTCCAGACGTTGTGGGGATACGTCCAGATGTACGTCTACGACACGGGCCGGGACATGATGGAACTGGGCGTCGTGCCGGCGGCCAACATGCTTCCTGAGGTGGCCTATGTCAAGCTGGCCTGGGTGCTCGGACAGACCAGCGATCTGGACGAGGTCCAGAGGATGATGCTGACGCCCATCGCCGGCGAGATCACCGAGCGCGAGCCGTCGAACGGCTACCTCATCTTCCAGGGCGGCATCCCCGAGGTCGAGGAATTCATCTCGAAGTACCGGAAGTGAGCCCTCCCCGTCGCTTTCTCGTTGAAATTTCCCTGAATTAAATTTACAATTCGTCCCGAGGCTGGGGGCGGCCCTCCGCCCAATCCGGAAGGGGAGACGACTATGCGAACGAAACTTCGAGAAGGGGAACGGAAGATCTTCGAGACCCGGGCTCACTGGATCACGATCATCAAACCGTTTCTCGTCTTTCTGTTGGCCATCGTCCTGATGGTCCTGTCCTTCGTCCTGGTCAAAGAACAAACGGTCTTCAGCCGATTCGCCCATTGGGCCTGCGGCGTTCTTGTGGCCGTCGCGACCCTCTATTTCGGCTACTGCGAGTGGTTCCGCCGCCGGGACATCTGGGCCGTGACCAACCTCCGGGTCATCGACGAACAGGGCATCTTCAGACGCTATTCAAAAGAAAGCCCCCTCGACAAGATCAACAATCTGTCCTACGACCAGTCCCTGCTGGGACGGATCATGAACTACGGTGACGTCGAGATCCAGACAGCTGCCGAGAAAGGGGCGACGATCTATCGGAGGGTGGCCAAGCCAAAAAAATTGAAGGAGACCATCGCCCATTATCGGGACGAATACGGCCAGGAGCTGCAGCAGATCCAGGCCGAAAACGCGGCTCCGGCGGCGGAGCAAAAGCCGGAGGCGACCCGGACCTGTCCTTTCTGCGCCGAGACGATCAAGGCTCAAGCCAAGGTCTGCCGCTTCTGCGGCCGCGATCTCCCCCCCGCCGAAAGCCCATGAGCCCCATCGCCCACAGCGGAGTCGCCCTGTTCACATGGCAGATCTCGGCGACCCGCAAGAACTGGAGGACGCTGGCTCTGTTCCTCTTCGTCGGCAATCTGCCCGATATCGACTTCGCCTTGAACTTGATCCTGGGCCATAACCGGCTTTCCCTTCATCAGTACTTCACCCATAATCTCCTGTTCATCCTGGTGACGGTCTCGCTCCTGTCCTTGTTTCTTCCCGCCGGCCGCGACCGGTGGGGGCTCATCCTGCTCGGCCTGTCCCATCTCGTCTTGGACATCATCGTCATCGATCCCGCCCGGCCCATCGGGATCCGCCCTTTTTTTCCCTTTTCCAGTGCCCTTTATAATTTCGGCTTCTTCCCGTACCTCGAGCGATGGCGGCTCCGGACCATGATCTCCTGGCGGAATGGAGGGGTCCTCTTGCTCGAGGCGGCGGTCTTCCTTTTCCCGGTCTTGATCATATATGGAAAACGGATCCTCAAGACCGTCCGCGGCCGGGCCTTTTGGACGGTCTAGGACCGTTGCATAGCAGGAGAACGTCCATGAGACGAAGCGTCCCCGTTTTCGCCGCGATTTTTTTGCTTATGACATCCGCCCTGTTCGCGGCCCTGAGCCGGCCGATCGCCAGCTATAATATCAAAGCCCGCCTGATCCCGGACGAGAAAAAAGTCGCGGGAAGCGAGGTCCTGACCTGGCTCAACGATTCCGATCTTCCCGTCTCCGAGCTCCGCTTCCATCTTTATCTGAACGCCTTCAAAAACAGCCGGACGACCTTCATGAAGGAGAGCGGGGGCTCCAGTCGCGGATTCAAGGCGGACAAGGACAACTGGGGCTTCATGACGGTCGAACGGATCCGGATCCAGGACGGCAATGACCTGACCCCGTCCCTGGTTTTTCTCCAATCCGACGACGGGAACGCCGACGACCAGACCGTGATGAAGGTCGATCTGCCGGCGCCCCTGCCGCCCGGGGAAAAGATCGTCGTGGCGATCGAGTTCACCTCGAAACTGCCGAAGGTCTTCGCCCGGTCCGGGTTCTCCGGCGACTTCTTCATGGTCGGGCAGTGGTTTCCCAAGATCGGGGTCTTCCAGAGTGGCGCATGGAACTGTCACCAGTATCATGCCAGCTCCGAGTTCTTCGCCGATTATGGAACGTACCACGTCGAGCTCACCGCGCCCGAGAAGTTCGTCGTCGGCGCCACGGGCAAACGGACCGGTGAGACGAAGAACGCCGACGGCACGAAAACTTATGTTTACGATCAGGAGGACGTCCATGATTTCGCCTGGACGGCCTGCCCGGACTTCGTCGAGTTCCGGGAAACGTACGTTCTTGCTGAGTCGGGCGTCAAGACCGAGATGATCCTGCTCGTTCACCGCTCCCACGTCAAGCAAAAGGACCGCTACTCCCAAGCGCTGCGCAACGGGCTCGAATTCTATAGCCAAAGCTATGGCCCTTATCCCTATGAGACGATCACGCTCGTGGATCCCGCTCCCGGCGCCATGGGGGCGGGCGGGATGGAATACCCGACGCTGTTCACGGCCGGGACGACCGTCTGGATGCCCAGAGGCGTCCGCTTTCCCGAGATGGTGACGATCCATGAGTTCGGCCACGGCTACTGGTATGGAATGGTCGGATCGAACGAGTTCGAAGAGGCCTGGCTAGACGAGGGCATCAACACGTACTCCGAGATCAAGGCCATGTCCAAATATTACGGCGAGGACCGTTCGATGATCGATTTCGCCGGCCTCAAGATCGGGAGTGTGGCTTACAACCGGATGTCCGTGATCGGCTCGGGACGATTCGATCCGATCCTGAAGAACGCCTGGGACTATATCAGCGGCGGGAGTTATTCCGCGAATGTTTACGCCAAGGCCGGACTGATGCTCCTGACCCTGGAGAAATGGCTCGGGGAGGAAGTGATGTCCCGCCTCATGAAAACGTACTTCGAACGATGGAAGTTCCGCCACCCGACGTCGAAGGATTTCGTTCAGGTCGCCGAAGAGGTGAGCGGGAAAGACCTCGGCTGGTTCTTCAGCCAGGTCCTTCACAGCCCGGACAGGCTCGATTACGCCGTGAGCGGCCTGAAGGCCGAAGAGATCGCCGCGGGGGAAGGCCTTTTCGGCGGCCGGTCGAACGGTCCACTTCCGAAGGATTCGAATGCCGAGAAGCGGCCGGAGAGCGTGATCAAGGCCTACCGCAACGAGGTCACGGTCGCCCGCTATGGCGAATGGATCTTTCCCCAGGAGGTCCTGATTGTCTTCGACGACGGCGAAAAGGTCCGTGAGAACTGGGACGGCAGGGACCGCTGGAAGCGCTTCGTGTATCAGAAGACCGCAAAGGTCGTCTCGGCCGAGGTCGATCCGGGCCACAAGATGGTGCTCGACGCAAATTATGGGAACAATTCCCGGGTCCTCGAATTGAAAAGGCCGGCCATTGTCAAGGCCGCGCTTGGATTCATGGCTTGGGTCCAGGGCTTTCTTTCGCTGATTTCGTTCTAAAAAGGGGGGAGGGAGATGAGCGTCATCCAATGCGCCGCGAAAGGGATCCGGGAATCCACGGCCCGGCCGAAAATGGTCGTCCTCCTCTGGGCGTTCAACCTTATGGTCGCCGGGCTTTGTTACTTCGTATTCCTCAGGATGTTCGGCGGCGCGGTCGGGACGAGCGCCCTGGTCAAGGAGATGGCCCATAAAGCCGACATGAACGTCGTCGTCGAATTTCTGACTTCGGGAGGCGGTGGGGTGGTCACGGAACTGTTGTTCGTCGTTCTCGGGGCCAGCGTCCTTTATACGCTTCTGGCCATATTCCTCCACGGCGGGATCCTGCAGACCCTGATCCAGAAAGGAGGAGGGTGGCGCTTCGTCGAGACCTTCTTCGCCGGAGGCGGACGGTTCTACGGGCGGTTCTTCCGGCTCGAAATTTATTCGCTCGGTCTGTGGATGGCGGCCGGGCTGGTCTTTGTCCTCATCAATTCTGTCATCAACTTCAATTACCACGATTCCGCCGGCGAGCAGACGATGTTCGTCCTCACGATCATCAAGATCGTTTTGGCTCTCTTTCTTGTCTTTCTGATCAAAATGATCATGGATTACGCCCGGATCCTGATCGCCGGCCGGGATTCCCGGGAGGTCCTTCGCTCCCTGTTCGAGGCGGTCCGGTTAGTCCTGAAAAAACCGGGAACGACGCTTGCCCTCTATTATCTGCTGGGATTGGTCGGCTGGGCGTCGTTCTTGATATACAGGGTCCTCGACTCGGCCTTCCCCCAGACTTCGACGGCGACGATCGCCATCGGATTTTTGCTGGCGCAGGTCTTCATCGCCAGCCGCGGCTGGCTGAAGGTCGCCTATCAGGCGGCCCAGGGGCGGGTCATCGGCCTCATCTGAAGCCGCGCAGAGCCCTGGCCGGCAGGGTGATGAGGGTCTTGAAAAGGTCGAAGACCGTGTCGACGGCGATGCCGATCAGCCGGAACGGAAGAAGAAAGAGCCAGACGATGGGGTAGAGGATCAGGGCCAACAGAGCGACCGGCCAACAGATCACGAGAAGGATCAGCCAAAACAGAAATTTCATCGGTTCACGACCTCCACTTGTTCATACGAGCGCGGATGAAAAAAGGTTCATGCCGGGCGGACGTCATCTCCTGTCTTGACTTCGGTGCTCAAGCCGGATAGAAAATAGGATTGCCGGAAGAAGCGGTCATGCCCGAAGAGAGAGAGCAAAAGGTCTATGAGGCGCTGGCGGATCTGGGAATTCGCTATATCCGGCACGACCATCCTCCTGTCTTCACCGTCGAGCAGGCCGTCGTTCATTGGCGGGGGATCGAGGGATCGCACTGCAAGAACCTCTTTGTCCGGAACAAAAAGGGCAACCGGCATTACCTCATTATCGCCGAGCATTTGAAAAAGGTGGACATCCAGGCGATCGCCAAACAGATCCACAGCGACCGGCTCAGCTTCGCTTCCGACGAGCGCCTGAAGCGGTATCTGGCGGTCAGCGCCGGCGAGGTTTCGCCGTTCGGCCTTCTCCATGACGAGGGGAGAGAGGTCATCGTCATCCTGGATGCCGGGCTTCAAAATGAGACCCTCATCAATTTTCATCCGAACGTGAACACGGCCACCCTGACGATCTCCTATGCCGATCTCCTCAAGTTCCTGGCCTGGCGCGGCAACCGCGTTCTTGTTCTTTCTTTTTAAAATGGGTATGATGTCGCAAACGCGATGCGAAAAAAGGTCGTTTGGCTATGATGATCATGCTCGATCTCCTGAAAAGGCTCGTCGAGCTGAACGGTTCCGATCTCCATCTGATCGCCGTTCTCCAGCCCGCGATCCGGATCCACGGCGAATTGAAGGCGCTCGACGATTATCCCCGCCTCTTGCCGAAAACAGCCAAACCCTATATTTACGATAAGGCGATGCACGAGGCGCTCAAAGCCTTCCAGAATCCGGCCGCCCGGCCGCCGCAGACGTTCGGCCCGCAGACCTTCCAATACCGGGCCACCTACAATCCCCCGCCGTGGGAAAAAAAGTAAGAACGCGGAGGTTCGCATGACCGTCAGAGATCGGCTGGGCGAAGTCCGGTATGTCGTCATCCCCGGAAAAGGCCATCCCGTCGAGGAGACGACGGCGCGGGAGCTGCTTCCGTTCTTGAAACCAGGCGCTGCGATCCGCCGGGTCACTCTTGGAAGGAAACCCTTGGATGGGGTTTCCTTCCAAGGAGCCTTGTCCCACGAATTGACCCCGGAATCCAACGCGAGAACCATCGCCTCGGAAAAAGACGCGATTCATATCGCCGTCGCCGACGCGGCCTGGTTCTCACGCCTGGCCGGGGCCGGGTTCAAGGTCCCCCGGAACAAGGACTGGATCTATATCCATTTCGAGGCGGGCGGCCCAGCCTTCCTTGTGAGCTCCCAACCTTATTTTCTTTTCACGGGATTTACGCGCCTCGTCGAGGATCTTTTGGATCGGGACACGAACGAGCTCCGTCACCGGCTCCTGGAGATCAGCTTTTCGGTCGAGAAATCGACCTTCGACCTGGCCTTGACCCAGTATGCCCGGATCATGCGGACGTTCGATCGCGACCGATACGTCCGCGAATACGCCCGGCTCGGCTTCACCCATATCGAGGTCAACGCCCTGGCCACGCCTTTTCCATATGAGCAGGGAGTTCCGGATGAATTCTATCCCGATTTCTACACGTATTGTCCGGCTTTAGACCAGTTCGTGGACAGCCGGCTTAATCGCGGGCTCTATCCGCGGGAATATCTCGAAGCCAACCTGGCCCGTCTCAAGGAGAACGCCCGCCTGGCCCTCAAATACGGCCTCGTCCCGGGACTGCTCTGCTTTGAGCCGCGATCGGTTCCTGAAACGCTCTTTCAAAGGTATCCGACCTTGCGTGGGGCCCGCGTCGACCATCCGTTCCGGAGCTTCAAGCCGCGTTATTCGTTGTCGCTCGTCCATCCTCTCGCCCGTCGCCACTATGCCGAGATGATGTCGAACCTGATGGCCGAAGTCCCCGAGCTCGAGTTCATGGCCATTTGGTCGAACGACAGCGGTTCGGGTTTCGAACACACGAAATCCCTCTACGTGGGGCGGAACGGCGGAGCCTATATGATCCGTGAATGGAAGAACGACGAGGAGATCGCTCGTTCGGCCGCGGCCAACATCGCCGGGTTCTATCGCCTTCTCCGCGACGCCGCGGCGAAGGTCAATCCCCGGTTCCGGGTGATCACCCGGCTGGAATCGTTTTACGGAGAGCGGCGGTATCTCTGGCCCGAGCTCAAGGACCGGATCGACGTCGAGGTCAATTCCCTGCTCGTGTCCGGATGGGAGAACAACTATCCCCATCCCGAATATCCGGACATCCAGGTGCTCGGCTCGGCCTATCACAACCGGCTGCGCCCGCGGGAAAAAAGGGTTGTCTCCGAACTGGAGGCCCGCGGCGGCCGAGGCTATTTCTATCATTTCTTCAATTCCCACGGGAATCACGAGCCGCTCCTGGGGATCCCCTTTCCCTGGCTGACCTATGAGAAACTCCGGGCCTGCGCGAAGCTGGGGATCCGGACGCTGGCCCATATGGGCGGCCTCCAGCCGCCCGACAAGGTGCCTTACGCCGTCAACCAGGAGATATTCAGGGAATTCCAGCTGGACGCGGGTTTAAGCGTCGACAGGACGGTCTCGAAGATCGCCCGGCGATATGCGGGCGATCGCTTCGCCGGAGACCTCGTCAAAGGCTGGCGGCTTATCGAACGGTCCATCCGGCGCTTCGTGCCCATGTCCCTTTATTCCGGATTCGGTTCTGTTTGGAACCGTCTGCTGGTCCGGCCGCTGGTCCCAGATATCCTGAAAATCCCCGATGAGGACCGGGCCTATTATGAAAAGGTCATGGTCAGCCCCGTCCACAATCCCAACAAGGTGGACCTGGCTCGGGACGTCCTGTTCGAGCTTATCACGAAGGATTATGCCCGGCGCGCCTACCGGCGGATCGATGCCGGTGCGATGAAACCGCTGCGGGCCGCCATCGACCTGTTCACGAAAATAAAGGTCGAGGCGGTCCGGGCCGGTGACGAGCAAGCCGGGTCCGTTTTCATCGATCAGGCTTGCCGGGCGCAAGCCTTATGGGGCTTGTATGAAACACTGAGGAACACCGCCGTCTGGATCTACGCCGTCCACGAATATCTGGAGGCCCGGGACCGGAAGGTCAAAGCCCGCTGCCGGGCGCTCCTCGATGACATGATCGGCCGGGAGATCGACAATTCCGGCCGGCTCATCCGCCTTTGGAGGGACGCGCCCGTCGAATGGATGTTCGTCTCGGATTTTGGCGAGACTCCTTTCATTCACGGAGAGAACTTCGCCGAGCTGCTGGAAAAGCGGATCGCCCTGATGAAAAAGCACCGGAGGGACAAGCCCTCGATCGATCCGGAGTTCATGTTCCGGGTCAAGGGCGATCCCTATGAGTGAAAAACTGGATGAGATCCTTCGAGTGATTTCCTTTTTCCGCGACGCGGCGAATTCCCACTCCGGACGATGAATCTACCCTCTATTCATATCATACCGAAAATATATCGCTTGCCGGGCAGTGATATTCTTTTTAGGTTTCGGGAGGGCTTCAATGGTATTAAGGAGAATGTCCTGGGCTCTTTTCGTGAGCATTGTCTTTGTCGGATGTTCCGTTAGGGATCAACTAGCGGGGCACTCCTTCACCTATCTGGGGAAGCTGATCCACCCATCGCGTATTGAGACGCTCTATAATTCTGAGAATAAAACTTCGAGCCTGAAAACACTCGAAACCAAATCCAATTTTCGAGAATGGAAGAGACATCCTCACTGGCTTATTACAGGATATGATCAAGATGTCGAAGCCGGGAAGGCTCCTTTTTTTGCCTATAAATTTCTGGCGAACGTGCAGGATAGATTTTTGCTGCTGATCAAATATAACGGCGGCGGGACAGGGATATTCGATAACATCCTCGTCATCCAAAAAACGAAGGACCGATTATTTTTGCTTGAGGCGCTGGGAGAAGGGGATCGATGCAACGGCGGAATATCCGAGGGAAAAACTGTCGGCGCCGTTTTCTATTACTCGCGGAATCTCACCCCGATCGACATCATTCGATTGGCGACTGAGGTCAAAATCGATTTAACCGCCTATGAGGACCTGGAAGCAAGCGCCATCAGTTGCTTTGGCGTCGCTCATTACAAATATGACCTGGTTGATGATAAAAACAAACTCCTCGCCATAAGTTTGGATGAAGAAAAGCAGGATGAAGAAGGATGGACGGACAGATATCAAGCCCAGTCCTGTTTCAATAAAATCTATAATTCTTATATAAAAGCCAAAAAAACCGAGTTGAGCCTAAAAGACCTCAATGAGTTCGTTAAAAAATTCAAAGACCAGTGTTTATTGAAACAGCACCCGGTAAATGACAGTCCGCTCCGGATGTCGAGAACGATAGACTCCCGCCATGACGGGAAAAAAACTAAAAGAAACGGGCCAACTTCAAGGATAAGACCGCGTCAAATGTGAGGGTGATTGAGAGCGGAGGCAGTCCGGGCTTCGCGCTGGAAGCGTTCCCGCGCGCCGGTCGCGGGTCACATCGTCAAGAAGAAACTTAAGCGCGACCGGATTTCACGGTCTGGTATCCGGAATCCGAAGCGGCGGCGGAACGCGCGGCCGCCAGGATCAACGGGCACCGGATGTGGGAGAAATTTCACGAACTCATGCAGGTCGAGCCCCCCTCCGACGGAGCCGATGCCGATAACGGCGGAGATGGGACATTCGACATCTATATCGTTCCGTCCAAGTCCGACTGGCTGAAAAAAGGGGAGGGATCCGATTCTGACGCCTCCGGGCGTTGTCGACACACCGGGACCGGGGTGACCAGCACGTCTATTATCATGGTCGACATGGCCCTTCTGGGCCCGCCCGGGGAGGTCCCGCCCGGGGACTCGAACTTCGAGCCGGTCGTCGCCCACGAGCTCTTCCACGCTTTCCATAACGCCCTGAAGGTGGGCGCGGAAAAATGGTGGAAGGAATCGTCGGCCACCTGGGCCATCCATTTCATCGAGGCCTCCTGGAATACGGAGCATCGGTTCGACCCGGCCTCCCCCCAGAAATCCAGGTCATGTTCAAGTGGAGCGACTCCACGGGGGGGAAGTCATACCTCTCCGTCAAGCCCCTGACGAAGGGGGATTCCAGGGAAAAGGTCGACGTCGCCGGAGTGACGATCGGCCGGATGCAGCTGCGCAAGATCCATGAAGTCACGACGGGCGACGGCGTCACGAGTTTCGTCAGCGAAGGACACTACAAGTCCGAGAACAAAGGGGCCAGATCCTATTCCCTGCAGGAGATGACGTACAAATGGGAGGCCCACGTCAATCCCCAAAGGAAATGACCTCCGGCCCTGGCGACGCACTCGCGGGAGGCCAGCCGGACTTCGAGCCAGAGCTTGAGCGGTTCGGCCATGCGCCTGCGCCGCGTTGAACACGCCGATGTAGACGCCCGTTTCCTCCACCGCCGACAACTGGCCCTGCCAATCCTCGGCCCGGGGTGATGATAGTTTCCTTTTACCGCGACGCGGTGAATTCCCGCTCCGGACGATGAATTGACCGTCCTATCCATACCAAAACTATATCGCCAGCCGGGCGGCGCTGGATCAAGCAATCCGGATCTGATTTGCGATATTATGGACTCTATTCCCAAAAAGTCTTGACTTTAAGGGAATAGGGTCCATAATAGTCATATGGACAGATTGATTGTTCCCTTTATCAAAAAGGACCTTCCCGAGAAAATCGTCCTGCTGACCGGACCCCGGCAATCCGGCAAGACGACCCTTGCCCGGATGCTGGTCCGGGATTTCGACTATTTCAACTACGACCTGGCCGAGCACCGCGTCGCGCTCATAAAAAAAAGCTGGCGGCGGGATTGCGCATTGGTGATCTTTGACGAACTCCATAAAATGAAGAACTGGAAATCTTGGCTCAAAGGAATCTATGATACGCGGGGGTTGACGCCGCCCATGCTGGTGACGGGAAGCGCCCGACTCGATACCGCCCGCAAAGTGGGCGATTCCCTCGCCGGCCGATTTTTCCAGTTCCGCCTCCATCCCCTGGATCTGAAGGAAGTCAAAGCGGATCTTGCGCCTCAGGATGCATTCGACAGGTTGTTAAAATTCGGAGGGTTTCCGGAACCGTTCCTTAAGGGCGAAGAAATATTTTACAACCGCTGGAAAAAGAGTCATCTGGACATCATCCTGCGTCAGGACCTTCTCGATCTGGAGAGCGTCCGAAGCATCGCCGACCTGGAGACCCTCATCGAACTCCTGCGCCGGCGCGTCGGCAGCCCGGTGTCCTGCAATTCGCTGGCGGGAGACTTGCAGCGGGATCCCAAAACCATCAAACGGTGGCTCGAATTGCTCGAACGCATGTATGTCGTTTTCAAGATTGTGCCCTACCATAAAAATATCGCCCGCTCTCTCCTCAAGGAACCGAAATACTATTTTTATGATACCGGTCAGGTTTCCGGCGAGGCGGGAACCAAGCTGGAAAACATGGTCGCCGGCGCCCTCCTGAAAGAGCTTCACTTCCTGGAGGACACCCTGGGGCGGAGCTGTATGCTGCACTACCTCCGGGACAAGGAGGGCCGCGAAATCGACTTCCTCGTCATGATCGACAAACAGCCGGTCATGATGATCGAGGTCAAATGGTCGGAGGACAGCCTCTCCAGGAATTTTTCCGTCTTTTCCAAGTATCTCCCCCAGACTCCCGGAGTCCAGTTGGTCGGTAAACTCGATCGGGAAAAGTCCTATGACTCCGGGATCCGGATCCTCAAAGCCGCCCCTTGGCTTGCCGAGATGGACCTGAAGCGATACGAATAACGGTCGGCCCGAACAGGCTCAGGCCGTAATCTCGATCACTCCGAGCGTAAGGAGTGGTATGTCAGAGAGATTCCCGCTCGATGGATCCTTTTAAAAAAACCTTTCCTCTTGTTTGGATTCCCGCCTGTGCGGGAATGACAAGGATAGAATTTCATTTCGTCAATTTGCGTAATAGCCCTGGCGGTGGGCGATCCGGTAATCCTTCCCCTTGACCTTGACCGAAATCTCGTGGAATTTCCCGTCCTTTTTGTAAGGGCGAGGCGTGTAATAAAGCAGGTAATAGCTTTCCGAGGCTTCGACGGCGTCCTTCATAAGCTGGACGGGATTCTGCGAAGCCTCGCTGAATCCGCCCGTGGCCAAGGTCATTTCCTGGAAGGTGCTGAAGATGTCGTCGGACTGCTCCTTGTATTGGAGGCCTGGAGTATTATTGGGGGGCTTGGTGATGAGCAGGAAGTGAATGGCGATGGAGGCGTCGGCGTAGGTCTCCCTCAGGCGGGCGACGTTAAAAGAAGATTCCCGTCTGTAAAAACCGAAGACGTCGCTGAAGATCTGTAAGATGTCCGGCCGGTCCTGGTACATTTCCGAATAGACGGTCAGGATCTTGGGGTCGATTCGGGGTATGAATTCGCGTTCATAGAAGAGATAGACGTACTTCTGCCCCGGGTCGGTCTTGAGGACATGGGCGAAATTGAGGAGCTGTTGTTCGTCCGTCGCCCGCAGTTGCTCCAGGCGTTTGAGCGTTTGCGTGTATCGGGTCAGCAGTTCGTCGATGCTCGTGTCCTTGTACTCCATGACCGTGATCGTCTCCAGCACGAAGTCATTCTGGGCGTTCAATTGCTTCGACATGGCCTCGATCATGGCCCGCGACAGGTCCTCCAGGTCGGCGATGATATTGTTGTATTCGGCGTTGCCGATGCCCGCATCCCGGCGAAGGAGCGATTTGACCTGCTCGGAGATCTCGTCCCTCGAGCGGATTTCGAAGGCCCGGGCTTTCAGCCGATACGTTTTCATGGGCGTGACGATGGTCAGGATGTCGCCGGGCATGATGACGTCATGGATGAAGCCGTCCAAGGCCTGGCCGAGCTTGGCGCTGTATTCGGAGATCTCGAAAAAGAGATAGAAGTTGCGGTTGGTCTGGGGAACGAAACGCTTGAGCTCATCCCGCCGCTCGACGGAGCGCTTCTTGACGTAATAGACGGCTTCGAGCTTCTGCGGCCGGCCGTCCTCGGCGATCTCGAAATCGGTAATGGTCAGGTCGTCGATGAAGCGGTTCCCTTTAAAGACGCGGACGGGGACTTCGACGTTGATGACGAAGGATTCCTCGGCCAGCTGTTGGGCCAGGGCCAGGCCGCCGAGCAGGACGAACGCCGGTAAAGCGAAATACTTCCTCATATCCTGCCCTCAGTTGAGCAGAACGTGAGGGAAAAGTCAAATCCGCCTATTTGAGGACGATCTCGTCCCTCCAGTAGCGGAGTTTGCCGCGTTCGGGGGCATCCGGCGTTCCGTCGAAGGCCAATCCGGACAGCCAGGGTTTGTTCTCGATCAAAAGCCGGTCCTTGTAGAGGGCTTTGGTCAGGTTGACGATCGTATAGCTCAATTTGGACCCGTCGAGCGTGGCGAAGAGAAAATCGCCGTTCGTTTCGATGTCGCCGTAGCGGACCTTTCCCGCCTCATAGGTGTATTTCGGCCGCTGGTTGTCGCGGGCCATGTCCTGGCGCAGGTCGTTCTTCGCCCCAATGAAATAGGTCTTTCCGGCGGCCTCGATCCGAACCCCTTGGCCGGCCCGGGCCGTGTCAGCGGGAAGGAGCTTGATCCCTGCGGCGAGGGCCCGGGGATCGTCCTTGGCCGCGTGGGGCCTGAGCACCGTCACGAAGCCGACGGTTTCGCGAAGCTCGAAGTGCTGGCCGGTCGTCTGATGAATCGTCAGCTCGTCCTGGTAATGCCGTTTCTGCGGCTCGACACCCTCGATCTTGAAAGCGGTGGCTGGAAAGACGATCAGCAGGCGCTTGTCCTGAGGCAGGGGAGCGCCCGGCGTCCCCCCGTAGCCGGCGATCGCATCGTAGACCGTATCGTACCAGTGCTCTCCCCGGGCCAGGATCTTGCGCGTGTGCCAGAGATTCGAGAGAGTGAAAAACTCCTCTTTCAGGGATTTAAAAATGTCGAACACGACGAACAGGTCGGCTTCCCGGACGTAGGCGATCACCCGGTCCCAAGTGTATCCCCAATTGTCGTCGATGAGCCGGCTCCGGCTGTAATCGATGTCGGGGAGGCTCAGAAAATCGACCTTTTGCGTCCGGACCTTCCGATAAGACCCGGCATCGCGCAGGAATTCCAGGATACCCTGGCCGGGAACGGCTTCGCGAATGCTGTATCTCCACTCGTCCGCCTTCTGTCCCATCCAGATCTTCTCGGGCCGGACGCAGAGCCGGTTGTGGAAATAGTCCTGCCGGTAGTTGCCGAAGGGGCCGCTCGGCATGTAGTCGCGATAGCCGCCGTCGTGGAGGAGGACGGATCCGCCGGCCATCAGGAGCGGGATCCCGTTCTCGTCGGCGTGGCCGTGGGTCATCTTTTCCTCTTCGACCGGGATTGTGTCGCGCAGATAGTCGCGGAAGTTGAGCCCGCCGTCGCCCTCGTCCCGGTAGTTGAGCAGGAGATAGGTCGAAGCGGGGTCCCAGCCGTCGCGGAAGACGATCTTCTTGCCCTGGACGTCCTCCATGACCTCCATGGAGCCGGTCTGCGGCTGGGCGGGGGCCAGCGTGTCCGATCCCCAGCGGACGCAGTCGAGGAACATGTAGCCGAGCCCGACGCTCGTCGGATTCTTGAAATCGACGTATTTGCGGACGATCGCCGCCGCGGCCCATTTCAGGTTGGGATTCTTATAAGCCTCGGCCGCGGCCTCGAAAAAGACGAGGAAATGCGGCCAGTTCGCCTCCCAATGGGCGTCGCCGAAGTCCGGGACGATCCCCGCCGGGCAGACGAGGTTCAAGTAGTATTGGCCGTAATAATACATTTCGGGCGTCTTGAACAGCTCGTCCAGTTTCTGCCGGGCGTCGGCATATCCCAGCAGGGAATAGAGCCAAACACCGTTATAGATCGTGGCGTCCTCGATCTCCCATTGGCCCCAGTTGTCGTCGCCGAGAGCGCGTCTTTGCATCTCCCACGTCTTGACGTCCTTATGGCCGGGGAGGGCCCGAACGGCCCAGGCGAGGTTCTCCGCCCGGAGCAGGCCCCGGTTCATCGCGCCCCATTCCTGGGTCCTGAGCATGTAGGCTATGCTTTCACCGATGATCCCCTCGGCCCGGGCATTCTCCTCGGCGGTCAGCTGTTTCAAGCGATGAAGGATTTCGTAAGCCCGGATGTAGCGCATGACGGTGAAAAAATCGGGCAGGGGCGGGACGCCTTCCTCATAGTCGAATCGCTTCTTTCTGGCCGCGTCGGGAAAGAGGGAGCGGAAATCGCCGTAGGTCAGAAGGACCTTCTTGGCCCGCTGGGCGTATTCCGGCTTTTTATCCTTTTCGAAAAAATAGGCATAAATAGTCGCCATCTCGAGCAGGCCGCCGGGAGCCCGGTAGCCGAAGACGTTGTTCGGGTCGAAGGTCTTCTTCCATTTGTCGATCAGCTCGTCATAGTGCTGGCAGGTCCAGTCGGCCGAGGCCCGGGCATAAGCCAGGTACTGGGCGTGCCGCACGGACTCCGGGCCGGCCGCTGAAGCGGGGGCCGAGAAAGTGAGAGATCCGATGGCCAAAAGGCCGAAGAGCGCCGCGAAATGTTTTTTAGGCATGGACGAATTCCCTCCGGAATGATGAAAAAAACGCACGGCCCTATCATATGAAAAGGAGGGAGACGATGCAATCATAGCGGACATATGGGCCGGGACGGAATTTCGGCATTTAGGCTGTGTCCCCGCGCTTTTTCTGTGATAAACTATGAAGAGGATGAAGGATTTTCCGCAGAAGATAAGATCTCTGGGAACGCCGAGAACGTACGCCAAAGGCGAGTTCCTGTTCCAAACCGGGGAAGGCGCGACCGGTTTTTTTTATGTCCGTTCCGAAAGGAAAGAACGATATGGCTGAAAGAAAAATCATAGAAATCGACCGCGACCTGTGCAACGGCTGCGGCCTGTGCACGACCGCCTGCATGGAAGGAGCGCTCGTGCTCGACGGCGAGAACAAGGCCGTCCTGGTCAAGGAGATCTTCTGCGACGGCCTGGGTGCCTGTCTGAACGTTTGCCCCACCGACGCCTTGAAGATCGTCGAGCGGGACAGCAAGGCGTACGATCCAAAGGCGACTTCCAAGCACGTCATAAAGACGCGGGGAAAGGAAGCCGCGCGGCACGTCCATGGCGCGGAAGCGGCGGAGCGCGCGCCGGCGCCCCATTTTCGCTCCGGGTGTCCCGGCAGCATGGCCCGCGAGATCGCCAAGGAGGATGAGCCCGCCGGCGCGTCCATCTCCGGGCGTTCCGAGCTCAGCCAGTGGCCCATCCAATTGCATCTGGTCTCGCCCTTCGCCCCGTACTTCAAGAACGCCGATCTTCTGATCGCGGCCGACTGCACGGCGTTCTCCTTCGGGAGCTTCCATCCGGAGCTCCTCAAAGGAAAGAAGCTCGTCATCGCCTGCCCGAAGCTCGACGACACGACAGGCTATGTCGAAAAGCTGGCCGAGATCCTGAAGCGGAACGAGCTCAAGTCGCTGTCGGTGGCGATCATGACCGTGCCCTGCTGCTCGGGGCTTTATCACCTGGTCGAGGAGGCCGTCGAGATGTCGGGCACGGGCCTCGAGATCAAGAGGATCGTCGTCGGGGTCGACGGCAAGATCGCTGCGTAATCCCCCCACACCCCCGTTTAGAAAAGGGGGGGAATATTCAGTGAGATGTACTAATAACAGAAATTTGGGACGTGCTCCCTGTTTTGGATATAGATAGGAGAAGATCCGGGAAGGGCGAAGCGACTATATGAAGAGCTATCTATTGCGTTCCGGTTTTTTTGTGATTGGCAACTATTTAGAGGACGCGATGGCAGGAGTGGCCCCAAGGACCCCATAGCGGAGGGGGGTCCCATCGCTTGCGATGGGGGGAACCGACGGGACTGGTTCCCCAGGGGGCCGGGGGCCACCCTGTCACCGCGTCGACCATTTATCTAATTCAAATTGACCGGATCCGCCGCGCCGTAAAAGATCCCGTTGAAAAGGAACTTGAAGGGGCCGTGGGGCTGTCCGCGGAACGTGATCTCCGGACCGAAGAGGAACAGCTTGCCTTTGCCGACGGGTGAGGCGACGACCGTAACGCCGCGGCGCAGGTACTGGTTTCCCCAAGCCCAGCCGCTCCGGAGCGGATTGTCGTTTTCGAACCAGGCCACGGCCTGAGCGCCCGTGAGGCCGGCCTCGGGCGTCAGATCGAAGACCGGATTGTTGTCGAAGAAAACGTCCAAAACGTCCGACATCCCGTAGGCCAAAGGATTGGCGTTGTCGACGCGGACCTGCAGCACGGAGCCGGGCACATAGTATTTCTGCGAGGTGAGAGGCAGCTCCCTTCCGTCAGGCATCTTTTCCATCATGTGGTTCACGATGGGAAGTCCGAGGTGGTAGCCGAGGCCGGTCGAACCGGCGATGGTCAGGACCGCTCCGCCTTCCTCCAGGAACTTCTTGATCTGGGGGATGGTCTTATCGACGCTGACCCGGCCGACCCGGCCGCGATATTCCTGGGGAATGTTGTCGAGATTGGGTTGGCTAAAGCCGGCCCCGCGGCCTCCGGCTTGGGACAGCCCCGGAATAGCCCCTTCGACGAAAACCAGCACATCGAATTTGGACTTGAGGTCGCCCGCGTCAAGGGTCGGAGCGTAAACCACTTCGAAGGGGAATTCGAACTGGGTCAAGATCCACTGGGCCCAGCCGGAGTCCATCGAGCCGCCGTAATTGTCCCAAAGTCCGATGCGCGGCGCCTTCAGCCGGAAGGCCTCCCCGGACGGTTTGAGGTCCGCCGCTTCGATGTTTAAGCCGAGGTCCTTGGCCGCTTTTTCGAGGACAGGAAGAACCGAGGGTTTGGCGGGGACGTAGATCGTGCCGGCCGGGTAATCCCTGCCGTTGGCTTGGAACGGTTTCCTCATCCAGTAGATCTCCGCGTTGGTCTTCAAGAGACGGTTGGTCAGGATGAAGGCGTCGTTGACCTGATGACTGACCAGAAATCCGGCGGCGCTATTGACGGCGGCCGCAGGGAAATTCCCGGCCGGAACCTTGGCGAATCCTCGGACTTCCTGGAACGGGCCGTCAAAGCCTTCGAGGATGCGGTCGAACTTGATCCCCATCTGGAAGGCCACCGTCCACCCGGCGCTGTCATAGGGAGGCCGAGGCGGTCCGCCGGGATAGGCAAAATCGTTCGGGTGGTCCTGGGGTTCGAACATGCTGATGACGTGGGAGCGGAAGGCTTGGGCGGTCTTGACTATTAAGGAGCCCTGCGGATAGGTCTTGCCGCCGACCGTGAAGGACTGGGTCGCCCGATGGGCGACGACGCCGCTCTTGATCAACGTATTGACGAACTTGATCGCCGTCGGGAAGTCGGGCTGGTCGGCGGGGATGATGAAACCGCGGGGATCGCGCTTGGACGGATCACGGAGCATCTCGTAATATTTGATGTTCGTGCTCCCGCCGCCGCGCAGGCCGCCTCCCGGGGCCTGGCCTTGCGGGGCGGCCGCCGGAGCAGAGGTTGCCGCCGCCGTCCGGTCCTTCTCGATCTGGGCCTGGAGCGCGGCGATCTGCTGCGGCTCAAAGGTCCAAGTGTCCCGGCTGCCCTTGGCGATGGCGTTCTTCCCCATGATATAGCGGTTGTATAGGATTTCCTCGCGACGGCGCGCGGCGGAGTCGAGGATGGCCTTGTCGGCCGTGATCGAATAGTCGATGGACTGGCGCATGTGCCATTTCTGGGGCATGATCGGGAAGGGATAATCGCCCTTAGGCAGCACCCGGTCGGGGATGAAGGGGATATCCATGGGCGTGGGATTGCCGATCATCTCGGTCAGGATGCCGATGATGTTGTGGAAATAACCGGTGCTGCGGAGGCCTCCGTTCCACCAGGTGGAATAGCTCGCTCCCGAGCGCATGATCGCGCCGGGCTTGTTCTCGGCCGCGAAGCGCTCGTGCATGGCCAGCCCCAAGAGGTCCGTCCCGACGGGGACCAGGGGATCGAAATAGTAATAGAACGGATCTCGGAAAGGCGGGCAGAAAAGGACCGTGCCGGCCGGTCCGGTCTGGTGGTGGTTGTAGAGGAATTGGGGATGCCATTCGATATAGAGCTGCCGGCTGACCGCCTCGGTCTCGGGCTGGGTGACCATGTAGTAATCGCGGTTGTTGTCGTGCCCGATGTATTTCTGGTACAGCCGGGGCAGACCGCTCATCGATCTCTTCAAGGGGTCCTTCTCCCGCATGTACCAGTTGGCGACGAGCTCGAGGCCGTCGGGATTGACCGGTGTCGCGAGCAGGATGACCTCGTCCAGGATCCGGAGCGTTTCGGCGTCCTTGCCGCTGAGCATCTGGTAGACGAGCTCGACAAGCTGCTGCGATCCGACGATCTCCGAGGCGTGCAGGCCGCCGTCGATCCAGACGACCGCTTTGCCTTCGTTCGACAGCTTTTTTGCTTCGGCGTCGGTCAGACCCTTGGCCAGGGCGAGCTTCTTCGCGATCTGCTTATAGGCATCGAGCCGGAGGTGGTTCTTGGGCGAGGTGATGATGGCCATGACCATCGGCCGGCCTTCGGAGGAAGTCCCGATGTTGACCATCGACATCCGGTTGGACTCCTTGTCCAGCTTTTTCCAATAGGCGAGAAGCTGGGTGTAGTTGATGAGCTGGTAGTCGTCGCCGACGTTGAAACCGATTCCCTGCTTGGGAGACGTGATCGCGCCCTGGGCCGAGGCCAGGGAAGCGAGGGCGAGCAGAATGAGGATGAAAACGGCGGATTTTTTTTGGAGAAGCATAAGAACCCCTTTCATAAATAGACCTTCTTGACGATATCAACCATGCCCAGGGCGTAGTCGACCTGAGTCAGCGGAGCCTTGCTTTTCTCGGCGATCTTGCTGAAACGGCCGTCCTTGTTGCTGTCCTTGGTGACGAGGAGATAGTCGGCGAAGGGGGCCACGGCGTCGATCATCCGCTCGTTGTCGCTGCCGGCCGGGCCGCGCGCCGCCTCGCCGCCGGCGTGGACGGCGATGATGAAGATCTTGGACTTTTTGCAGAGATCGACGATCTTCTTCACCCGCGCTTCCTCGGCGTCGGTGGTCAGGCCCGAGGCGCCCATGCCCTTGAGGCTGGCGCCGATGGCGATGACGATCGATTTGAAGGGCGTGCCCTTGGGGAATTTAGCCAGGTCGGTATAGGATTCGACGTGGAAGCCTTCGGCCGACTGCTTGCCGGCGAGTCCGACGCCGGTCTGGACCATCTCGACGGTGGGAACGTCGCAGTAGTCGTATTTGATGGCGGCCTCTTCCAGGACGGCATTAACCGTGTTGACGTCGTTACTCTGGCCGGCCGATGTCGTCAGCACCGGAAGCTGGGCCTTGGGGACCTGGGCCTGGCCGGAAAGGATCCACGGCAGGCTGAAGACCAGGACCGCCGCGAGAAGGACGGAAAAACCTTTTTTCATGGGACTGCTCCTCCTTTCAGGGGACGCTCAAGATGTCTTTTATCAAAAAAATCGGACCAAGTAAAATCCGGGGACACGTACCGAATTCTCAAGACAGATGACCGGCACAGAACGTTAGGCTGTCTCTTCAGAGATGAACGCTGTCCTCTCGGGGAATTCGGAACATGTCCCCCTTCTTCTTATCGCGAAGGCTCCTGTTCGACCAGGACGTCGACCATCCTGACCGCCTTCTGCCAGATCGAGGGCGCGGGCTTGCCCCGCCCGCGGCTGCGCTTCTGGCTGTCGTAAAAGCCGAAGTGGTTGTATTTGACGAGGATCTTGTCGCCTAATTCCCACCAGGCGTTGACGACCTTGTTGGCGTTGTCCAGGCAGTACTTGGTCAGGAATTCGCGGGCTTTGGCCCGGTTTTTGGCGTAGAGGTCCTGGGCCTGCTTATCGATCTCGGCCGTTTTTTGAACGGCGCCACCCTCGTATTCGAGCTGGGCTTTTTTGACGTCCTCGATGGCCTCGGAATAGGCCACCTGGACGTGGAAGTCCGTGTAGTCGAACGCCCAGCGGGCCGAGGCCCGGTTGAGCTCGAAATGGTCGCCGATCATGAACGATTTGGGCATCTCCGTGATGCCGGCGTAAAGAGGCATATAGCAAGCCGTATCCTGCGGGCCGAAGGACAGCCAGACGATGCCGCCGATGTCGTTGGGCAGGCCGCTCCGGCATTGGACGAGGCTGGTGTATTCGACGTTGGCCACGCTGATCTTGCGCGTGCCGGCCCAGTAATAAGGATTCTGATACGGCCCGCCGCGGATGCCCTTGACCGGGTCGAACGGCGTCCCGTAGCACTTGTCGCGGGTGATATTCATGACGTCCTGGACCGAGAGATTTTTATCGGGCTTAACCGAGAAAGGGAGGTCCATGTCGGGCGTGTCGGGGCTGATCTTCAGGGACGGAGCGACGATGTTATAGAAGCGCCAGAGACGGGCCCGGCGGCCTTGGCTGCTGGTCGCGCTTCCTTCGGCGGGGGAATAGGCCCTCTTCCAGTTGAACGGCTTGCCGCCGGCCGGATCGTAGAGCTTGTTATCCACGGCGCAGGAGACGACGTTCGACGAAGCCATGAAGAAGTCCTTGTTGGCCAGATCGATCTCGCCGATCCGCGATTCGTTGGGGCAGACGCTGACATGGTCGTCGGGCAGGCGCTGGGCGCACCAGACCGCCCCGGGCTTGCCGCTTTCGGGTGTCCACAGCGGGCCGACGGGCATGATCTCGAAGATCCAGACCTCGTTGGGGTCAGAGACGGCGAACATCTCGCCGTCGTCGTTGAAGCCGTAGCCGTATTTCTCGGCCAGCGCGCCCATGATCTGGATGCATTCGCGGGCCGTTTTAGAGCGTTCCATGCCCAGGAGCGAGAGCATCGACAGGTCGATCTTGGCCGCGGGAGTGTTGTTGACGAGTTTGCGGACGGTGCCGATCGTCGATTCGGAGATCGCCACCTGGTTCTCGTTCATGTATCCGAACATACCGTGATGATAAGCATACGTATGCGGGATCTCGGGGATCTCCAGGCCGGAAAAGTCCTTTTTGATCAGGTCCCATTTCAGGCCTTCCTTGGGCGGCCAGGTCTTGTATTGACCGATATGGTAGATCTTGCGCGTCGTGCCGGCCTTGTGGTCGGCGGCGGTGACGTGGCGCCAGGTCCAGTCGCACGTCCCGCAGTCGCAGGTGTGCGTGGTCATGGTCGAACCATCAACCGAGGCACCTTTCGCTACCATGATGACGGTGCAGGCTTCAGGACCGAGGTCGGCGAAGGGATCGTCCTCGGCGGCCTGGCGCGGGGAGACCAGCGCGTAGGCGCCGACGATCATGAGAACCGCGAGCAGGCCGGCCAGCGGCCAGCGTCTTTTGTTGATCATTTTTTCCTCCATTGATTTTATCGTTGCACTTCCGGCTCCGTCAGGACGTCGACCATCCGGACGGCTTTGCGCCACATCTCCGGCGCCGGCTTGCCCCGGCCCCGGCCGCGCTTCTCCGCGTCGTAATAGCCGAGGTGGTTGTACTTGACGAGCATCTTATCGCCGAGGTCCCACCAAGCCGCCACGACCTTGGCGGCGTTCTCGTTGCAGAACTTCGTCAGAAGCTGAGCGGCCTTGGCCGGACTTTTGGCGTAGAGTTCAGCCGCCTGTTTATCGATCTCGGTGATCTTCGTCAGGGCGCCGACCTCCCATTCCTGCTGGGCTTTCTTGATGTCTTGGATGGCGTCGGCGTAAGCGACCTGGGCATGAAAGTCGGCGTAATCGAACGCCCAGCGGGCCGAACCACGGTTCAACTCCCAATGGTCGCCGACATTGAACGACTTGGGGATCTCGGTCACCCCGGCGTAGAACGGCATGTAACAAGCCGTGTCCTGGGCGCCCCAGGCCAGCCAGACGATGCCGGCGACCGCGTCAGGCAACCCGCTGCGGCACTGCGTCACAGTTGTGTATTCGGCCTTGTTCGTACCGATCGTCCGCGTCCCCGCGTAATAGTTCGGATTGGCGAACGGGCCGCCCCGGATGCCCCGGACCGGATCGAACGTCGTCCCTTCGCACTTGTCCCGGGTCAGGGCCATCACGTCCTGGACCGAGATCTTCTTGTCCGGCTTGACGGAGAAGGGGAGGTCCATGTTGGGCGTCTCGGGCTTGAATTTCTGGGAAGGGGCGACGACGTCGAAGAACCGCCACAGGCGAGCCCTTCGGCCGAGGCTGCTGGCGGCGCTCCCGTCCCCGGGCGAGTAGGCGCGTTTCCAACTGAACGGCTTGCCGCTTTTCGGGTCATATAGGCCCATCTCGACGGCCAGAGAGACCGCGTTGGAGGAGGCCATAAAGAGATCCGGCTTGGCCGGGTCGATCTCGCCGATCCGCGATTCGTTGGGGCAGACGCTGACGTGGTCGTCCGGAACGCGCTGGGCGCACCAGACCGCTCCGGGCTTGCCGCTCTCGGGTGTCCAGAGCGGGCCGGCCGGCATGATCTCGAAGACCCAGACCTCTTTGGCATCGGCCACGGCCAGCATCTCACCGCCGTCGACGAATCCGTATCCGTATTTCTCGGCCAGCGAACCCATAAGGGCGATCGCTTCGCGGGCCGTTTTAGCCCGCTCCATGGCCAGGAGGGTGAGCATGGTGATGTCCGTCTTGGCCGCCGGCGTGGGGTTGTTGAGCTTGCGCTGGTTGCCGATCGTCGATTCCCCGATGGCCAGCTGCTGGTCGTTCATATAGCCGAAGACGCCGTGCATGTAGCCGTAGGTGTGGGGCAGCTCGGGGATCTCGACGCCCGTGAAATCCTTTTTGATCATGTCCCATTTCAGGCCTTCCTTGGGCGGCCAGGTCTTCATCTGGGAGATGTGGTAGAGTTTCCGGGTCTCGCCGGCCTTATGGTCGGCGGCCGGGACCTTGCGCCAGGTCCAGTCGCACGATCCGCAGTCGGCCGTGTGGGTGGTGATGACCGAGCCGTCGTGAGTGGCCTCCCTGCCGGCCATGATGACCGTGCAGTTGTCGAAGGGAAAGTCAAGGTCCGAAGCGACCGGCCGGGCATGGAACGACGGCGTCAAGGCGAACATGAGCACCAGGGAGGAAAAGGAAAAAAGGGCCGCGAGCGGGGCCGTTGTTCTTTTGCGCGTCATGGCGGATCTCCTTAACGGGGAATGGTTAGATCGAAACAAGGATCGAATCCGGGAGCTCATTCATAATAGATTGACGTTTTGTCGGCTTTGGCCGGGTCATGGAAATAATGGCCGACCCCGGTCTTGACCAGGTCCGCGTAGCGCGGGATGCGGGCGACCTTGATGGCCGTGTCGGGGTTCTTCTTCGAATACTGGCGGATGATCTCCAGGGTCACCGAGCAGTGTTGTCCGACGCGCTTGTCCATGGGCCAGCCGCTTTCGTCGTAGGGGACGAACAGCTTTTTCTTCTTGGCCAGGCTGAGGAGGAACGGATCTTTCCCGTCGAGGAGGAGCTTGACGGTCTTCGGGCCGGTCGGCTGGTCGAGGAACGGGATCGGCGCTTCGAGGAGGAACGGCAGCGTCTCGGAGAAATCGCCGATTTCCCGGTGCGAGAGCCCCCGGAAATTGCCCGGCGACGGCTCGACGTGGTTGTCGAAGCCTTCCATGGCCTTGACGTTCATGGACACCAAGGTCGCGATCTTGGCCGATTTTTGGGGGGCGACGATGCAATTGGTGACGGGGAACATCGTCTCCGCCCCGTGCATGTCGATGGCGATGTCGATCTTGTCCTTGCGCATCATCTCCATCGCCGCGAACGTCACCCGCTCCATGAGCGGCCCGTCGGCTCGCCCCGGCCAGGTCCGGTTGGTGTTGCGCACGTCGAGAAAGGAGAAGAGCTGCTTGTCCGGGTAGTGGATGTAGACGTCCGGGTCAGGCCACTGTTCGAGCGGCGATGAGTCGCGGTTGCCCATCCGGAAGCGCTTAGCGCCCCATTCGGTCGGGATGTCGAAATAGAGGGGATAGCCGTCGCCCGGCTTGGTGTTGCGGCCGGCGCTGGCGTTGAATTCGGGGATGACATAAAGCGTCCCTTTTTCGACCACGGCGTTCTCGACCATGATCAGGGTTGCCAGCAGGCCGGCCGGTTCGTTGGCGTGGGTGTTGGACATGATCAGGACCTTGCCGCCGGGCTCTTTGCCCTCCAGGACGAAAACGTCGGTATCGGCCGGCGAGCCTTTGAGGCTTGAAACGAATTGGCTGAGCTTGAGGACCTTCGTCACCCCGGGCCCGGCGACGATCGGAATTTGAGAATGGCGGTGTTTATAGAGGGGAACTCCGCCGAGGACCATGAGGAGCGCGGCGATCGCCAGCAGGATCGATTTGATGGTCCATTCGCGAAAGCCGTGCGCAGTCGTCATTTGACCCTCAATAGTCTCAGAACGAGCGGGATGAGGACGAGAAGATACAGGATCATGTCGTTGACGCTCTTTTTTTCGCGGACAAAGTTCCATCCGACCATGACCACGATGAAGGCAGTGATGAGATAATAAAGGATCATGATGACGGGCATCCCATCCCTCCGCTACATGCTCCACCGGACGAGGAAGGACAGCTTCGCGCTGAACACGACCATCAAGATCCCGACGATCGTGATCACGAGCCAAGGCAGCCAGGTCGCCTTCAGGAACGAACCATAGGACTCCTTGTAATCGGAGACCATGACGCTCAATCGGCCGATGAGGGCCGTCGGCGGGAGTCCGTCGCCCAGCGGCCAGAGCAGGCTCAGGCCGGCGATGGCTACCGTCGCGTGCAGCCCGATCGAATCGAAGTACCAGATCAAGGGGATGCCTAGGATCGCCGCGGCGCCATAGGTCAGGACTCCCTCCGAGACCGGGATGATCACGGCCAGCAGGACGTAGAGAAGGATGAGCGGGGTGCTGATGACGGCGAAGGAGACCAGGCCGCGGACTCCCGTGGCGGTCATGATCTGTTGGAGCATGCCGACGACGATCATCGTCGCCAGGAGGGGCAGGAGCCGTTTCATGGTATTCCGCGAGAGCTCCAGGATCTTGATCCTTTTCGGGCTGACGGCCAGCGCGACCAGAGCGGCCGCGGCGAATTCGAGAGGCAATCCGAAGATCGGCGTGGCGAACGGCCAGATCCGGGAGGCCGCGACCATGCCGAAGAAGGCGAGGAACGGAAGGAGGACCCGCCACCAGGTCATCCCCGCCGGGACCTCGGGCATGGCGGCTAAAGCGGCCCGCTTGTCCAGCGTCCCCTCTTTTTTCCAGCCGAAATAAAGCGCGGTGAAGGTTCCCAGGATCAGGACGGGAATGCCCAGGGTGAACTCGAAGCCGACATACGGGATGGCCGTCCCGGCGCAAAGGATCATCGCCCAGATGTTGACCGGAGGGGCGGCCGCGCTCAGTCCGGCCAGGATGAACAGCATGGCCGCGACCTTTTTCTTGGGAACGCCGAGATAACCCAAAGCGAGGGCGACGGGTGTCCCGACGACGAGCAGGGAGACGCTCCCGGCGCCGGTCAGCGCTCCCGGGATGAGGACGATGATCATCAGGACGAGGAGGGCCAGGATCCGGACGTTATAGAAGAGCCGGATCGTGCCCCGGACAACATAATTGACGCCGCCGGACTCGCTGACGATGGCCATGAAGATCGTCGCCGTGGAAAAAACGAGCATGACGTCGAGGTAAGGGAAACAGCCTTCGATGAGGTGGCGGGGGAGCTCGCCGAGCGGCGGCGTCTTGACGAACGCGCCGGCGATCCCGCCCGTGACCGCGGCGGCGAGGATGCTGAGTTCGACCGATAATTTCAGGCCTTTCGCCACAGCGTAAGCGGCGATCATAAGGACGAAGATGACGGCGATTTGGACGGTCATGCCAAAATCCAACGGCTATTGTATATTTTGATTTTGGACGGAGTCAAGGCCCGAAATAGCTGATAGAATCCGTCATCGCGGGGAGTGGAGCATCGTGGCTAATCCCCCCTTTTCTAAAGGGGGGCGTGGGGGGATTATCATGGGGATTGCCCCACTTCCTTCAGCCGCCCGCAATAACAAGAATATATGCTTTGTTGAAAGAAGGGAATATAGAATCGTGTCCCCTTGTCTTGAAAAAAAATGATGACCGGCGGCCGGGACTATTGATAATATAGAGAGCATGAACAAAAGCGAACGACGACGTTGCTGGGGCGACGGCGACGCGCTGATGACCTCTTATCATGATCTGGAGTGGGGGGTTCCGCTGCTCGATGACGGGAAGATCTTCGAATTCCTTGTCCTCGAGGGAATGCAGGCGGGATTGAGTTGGCGGACGATTCTTTATAAAAGAGAAAATTTCCGGAAGGCTTTTCACGGATTCGACGCGGCCCGAGTCGCCCGCTACGGCGAACGCGACATTCGGCGGCTGATGGCCGATGCGGGAATCATCCGGAACGGAATGAAGATCCGGGCGGCGGTCAATAACGCCCGCCGCTTTCTAGAAGTGCGGAAGGAATTCGGCTCGTTTGCCCGGTATATCTGGCGGTTCGTGGATAGAAAGCCGATTCGCAACCGCTTCCGGTCGATAGCGGAAATGCCGCCCCGCACGCCGCTATCCGACCTCATCAGCAAGGACCTGGAAGCGCGCGGGTTCCAATTCGTCGGCTCGACCATCGTTTACG
>Ga0315288_10000274_pt1 | contig 63675 bp, 84 predicted proteins | sample YL17G11_20_MG_FD_203454 | JGI IMG/M metagenome (GOLD analysis project Ga0315288, IMG submission 203454) | Sediment microbial communities from Yellowstone Lake, YNP, Wyoming, USA - YL17G11_20 | ecosystem: Environmental > Aquatic > Freshwater > Lake > Sediment | place: USA: Wyoming | collected...
AAATTTGCCCATACCATTATATCCCCATACAGCATTCTTAGCTTTGATTTGGCCACGATTTTCATAAATTGTAACTGTGCCTGTATCATCTAATACATACCAAACAATACTAGCCGATTTATTGGTGCTAAGAGATCCTGAGAATGTTTCACTGGTAACTGTTATGTTTGGAGGATTAGCATAAAGAGAATAGTTATCTGCTATATATTTCATTTGATAATTACCAGTTTGAGTAACTCCATCAACATTTAGCATCTGTCCTACAGCAGCCGCTTGATTTACTATGGCAACAGCATACGACCTATTACTATTAGTTGCAAAATCCAATGAACTAGTGTAAATCTGTAACCAATCGTTAGGTGTGAAATCAACAGAAGCATGTGTACCTATCTTATTCAATCTAAGTTGTGGTAAAGAGGTTGGCGCTGACGTAGCCGATCCACTAGCATATGGCAAATAATCTCCATCCGACATTGAACTAGACCATATAGCAGACCCAGAACCGATCACATCGTCTTGACCTGCGTTAATGTCATCTGCTCTAAACCATGCCAACATGTCATGACTTTCCGGGCTAATAACGGGTATTTCCGGGAATCCGATACTAGCAGTATTACTATAAGCAGTATAACTAATAGGATTCCAAGCTTGGACCTTGTAAGAATATGTGACGCTTGTTGTAACGTTGGTATCATAAAAATATTGAGAATCAAAACTAGAACTACCAATCCAATCCCATATTATACCAAGGTCAGTTGATCTGTAGATATAGAATGTGGATTGATTGATAAGACCCGAAGGAGTTGCGCCTGAGCTCGACCACGCCAAACTGGCAGTTTCCACACCATAGCGGCCAGCGCCTAACGCTTCAACTGTTCCTGAAATTGGCCCCCTTACTGTTGAAGACGCATTTGGCCATCCCCATCCCCCAGACATACCGTGTGCGTCTCCATCACTATAAGAAGAGAAATTGTCTTCAGCAGGCAATAAGAAGTTGAAATCTGTTATGGTTGGAACTCTTATTTGCCATGCACTGGCCCATCCATACCCACCATTGGCTGGGATGCTTCCCGACGCGTAGGATTCAAAATCTTCCCACGGACCTAACAAATAAGCAGATCCAGAAGAGTCTGTCAGCGGAATAATTATAGTTAAACTCCCTGTATTAGATTCTCCATATTGATTAACTGCTCTCAATTTATAATTCAACGACATGCCGGTTGATGGCGCGGGAGATATTTCATGAACAAATGTAGTTACATCTGGATCTGTGGTGCCTACCCTATTGAATGGATCGGTTATAGATGCGCTATTAAACTCGATAATATAATGTTCTTCTTGATCTCCAGATAATGGAGCTACATCCGTCCAAGTTAATGATGCACTACTATTAAGATATGTTCCACTAAATTGTGTTGGCGTATCTGGAGGAAGATATGTTATAGTAGATGTATTACTATAACTTGAACTTCCGTATTCATGATACGATTGTGCTTTGTATGAATATACCGAATTGAGAGATCCGGTCACTGTATCATCTCTATAAGTGGCCACATTCGGCCCCAAGTAAGTAATAATTGCCCACGAGCCGGTACCACCCTCTGATCTTTCAATGACAAATCCAGATTCAGACACAGAATTGTCTGTCAGAGTAAGTGTAGAAGCGGTCAATGAATATTTAGCGGCAGCCATTCCAGGAGCAGTTGGAGGACTAAATGATATTGTAGAAGAATTACTATACCCCGATCCAAAGTCTGATAGAAGTTGAATTCTATACCAGTAAGTATTACTCACCGACGCTGTGCAGGTGGAATCTACATCAGTAGTAACATCTGCACCAAATGTATTTAATACGACCCACGACGATCCGGAATTAATCGATCTTTCAACAATGTTATTTTTTTCATACAAATGATCTACCCAAGTTAATTCTACATCGTGTAATGAAAAATCGTTAGCAGTTAACGACGTGGTGGGGGGCGAAAAATAAACACTTGCGGTATCACTATAATTAGATTTTCCAAAATCGTTATATGCTCTTAACCTCCACCAATATGTTGAACTTAACGATCCTGTGACAGTAATATCTGAATAAGATGTTTGGTTTATACTAGCAGTATAACTTTGAGTGACCCACGACGAGCCTGTATTAATACTTCTTTCAATAATCTGACCCATTTCATCATCCGCGTTGTCTGTCCAAGCCAATCTTACATAATAAGGAGACGTTGCCAATATAGTTCCTGTAAGACCCGACTGAGCATTTGGAGGAGTATAAATAACACTAGCGGTATTACTATAACTATCTGAGGATGATCCAAACGCGTTCCAAGCGTATACTCTATATGTGTAAATGCTACTCAACGATCCTGTCACCGTGTTGTCATAAGATTGTGTGGAATTTTCAGGTAAGGAAGCCAAAATAGACCAAGTAAGATTTGATGGAGATCCTGTAGATAATGTTCTTTCCAAAACCCACCCATCTTCATGTCTGACAAGACCAGAAAACGGATCGTTCCAATTAGTGAATGCGGATTTACTGTGAATTTTTGTAGCATTCAATAATACCGAACCACTCGGGCCTGTAAAGGTTAAATAATCATCACAATACATGTCAAATTCATTATCTAATATAGTATTACGAAAAGATCTAACTTCTTGAACTTTAGAAAACAGATTATATCCGGCGAACAAATTTCCTTTGCCATCATCGGTCACAGAATACGGATTATCTATAGCATTATCCGTTAAGTAAATGCTATTTTCTACAATTTTTTCTCCAAATACGTTTCGTGGAACTGTAAATACTCTAATTTCATCAGTCAAAAACTTTTTTATTCCAGACAACTCAAAATCTATATGTTCCAACCCCCAAACTTTTGTAGGATCTTTATATTTATTATAAAACATTGTAGCTATCTGTGCATAAACTACAGTCTTGTAAGTTCCGTCTTCATTTTTGGGTTGACTGTTTGCAAGGAAAAACCTGGCCGTATCTTTCTGACCAACTTGATAACTTATTTTATCTTTTGGCTGTTGTTCAAGGGCAAGAAGGATAGTTCTGTTAGGTTGTGGATACCCCGTTCCAAAATCAACATATTCAACTATAATAGATTCACCTGCTTCCGTGAGGAGCAAATCGTCGTTAATAAAATTCGACGTGACCCAATTTTTGCTTACAATAAAAGGAGCAATCTGAACATTATCTCTTTTAAGTTCTTTTAACATCTTACAAATAAATATAAGAAGACAATGTTTCTACGACTATATTTGGATTCTTATTAATAACCAATTTATTATCAAAAATCCACTTTTACTTGCACCAAAAGTTCGTTGTCGAAGGCTTTTACGGCCGGCCTGCTAAGTTTAGCAACAGCGATCAATTCGTTATCGCTATTGTATAGACCAACCGTCGTAATATATGTTTTTGGGTCGGTGATGAAATCTTCATTATAAATAGTTCCCTGAGCATGAACGCCGTCAGTACCATCATACACATAAGTTGGATTGTTAGAATAATTAAAATCTCTATTCTTTACTCTAATAAAATAATGCCTTGCTGGAACAAATTCGGATTTTCTTACCGTCATCACTTTACTAGAATTTTCAATACTCCACACAAAAGCCTTTGCATTTCCAGGAGCCTGTACAATAGTGGTGTTGTTATTTATACCATATGACGATGCTGTTGTATAATTAAATGGAGCAACGAGATTTGATCCGCTGACATTTCTTAAACCAACAAGATCTGCTACTTTAGAGCAGTTGAAAATGACTATTCCATCGGAAGGATAAAGCAATCCAACTCCTTGATAAGACGGAGTAGTGTTGGATTCGTCATTTATAGATCCCGTGATCAAGGTATAGACAGAAGAAGCCTGAGTCAAAAATGGAGAATCGTCTTTAAAAGTAAATATTCCATTAGACCCAGATAAGGACATTTCAAATACACCCGCATCAATCTTGTCTTTCATTTTATAAGATGAAAAATTTACCACCCAAATATCGTCTGCATCAATCGTAACTTCTGATCCCCAAGAACCGGTCTTGAAACTAAACTTTCCGGTAGCATCAGCAATACCAAGAAGTAAATTCTTATACTGAGTATAAATGGCTTTACCAAAATATGTCTTAATGCTTCCCGTATCAAGGTTAAATGAACCGCTTCCTACATCACCATATATATTTCCATACGCTACAGAAAAATATGGGTCGTTATTGTCTCTATATGTAATATTTGGATACACATCAATATAAAACATAGTTTTACGAACATCATATACGGATGATCCATATGCTGGCGACGGAGTAACGGAAGATGTTAATGAATAAAAATTATCTTGAAAATTACTAGCACTCCAATATGTTTCTCCATCTGGCCAAAATCCACTAGCAACATGGGTCGTTCTGCCTGCTACGATATCAGTTTCATCAAAAGTTTTAAATATCATATTATTGCCTTTATGTTGCCGTAGGAACTGTGACAGTGACTTCGATTGATACACTACCGCCAGATTCATTACCAATCACGGTTAATGTTGTGCTAGTCGTCTTTCCCAAACTACTATTTGGTAGAAAACGGAATTTTTTACCAACAACCGCTTGAGAACTTGCTGTATTTATATCTCCAGCAAACGTTGGTATGGTGCTTGAAACGGAATTGATCGAATTTGTTTCTTCAACAACCAATACACCGACATTTTTATTCCCAATAATAGCTGTATATCCAAGAGAAAGATTATAAGATGGGTTGGTGCTTGGAGAAATAATAATATCGCCTGTATAATCTCGTTGAACAGAAATTTTGTCTTGAGCAATTGAAATGACTGGAATGGATGTGACACCCTGATTAAGAGTAACCAGTTTGTATTTCATCACTTGGGTTTCATCCGAGACGGGTTCAAACACGGGGGTGTTTCTTAATGCTATGTCGTAGAACGCACTACCATTTGGATGATCCGCCTGATACAGTGTGTAATCTATTTCGTCGTCTGCTAGAGCAAAAGATGTAATATTTAAATTTCCATTTTTTGCTAGCAATTCTCTCCCCTTTTTGGTTAGAATTGCATCCACGGTTATGGTTTGATTATCTATATACGACATATTATATTCCTATATTTTTTAATATTTTGGCTATGGAAGCTGGAGTCACTCCATACTTAAAGGCCAGTTTTCTCTTATTCATACTACCTGATAAATATAAAGATTTTATGTTTTCATACTCTGTAAATGGGATTTTATTCTTTTTACATTTCCCCATCGAATACGATTTTATTAATTATCTTATATATTCCACAACGTTTCATGGTTTTATTGATTTAATATGTTCTCTTCGTTAATAACATTAACATTACTTACGTTGAACGATTCAACTGGATAGGTATTGTTTGTAATACCATTCAATCCAATCGTTGTAGCATTTGTTTGTCTTCCTTTTATAAAAATAGTTCCCACAGAATTTACGAACCTAGTTTTGGAAAACTGCGCCAATTTGTGGGTGTAATGATTTCTCGGATATATTTCTTTAAATAATTCAAAATATATATCCGATCCGTTATTTTCTTCTGTAAACACTGCTGGATTTATCGGATTGAAATCTGTAGCTATAATATTACTAAAAACTTTTTCTGGTGTTCCTTTAAACGTGTTTATACTATGGGTGTATGCTCCGTTTAAATAATTTGCCGATGGATCATATCTTCCATCAACATCAAAACTCTTAAAATATACCGATCTTTTCATAAAAGCATCATCCACTATGATCAATTTATAAAGATACACAGAAGAAGAAACATATGCATCATCATTTAAATTGTCGTTTTTACTGTGCGAGCCAGATTTATAATATACATGATGTTTCTGCCACATTTTTAAGACATAATGCATATCAATCGATCCGTTGGATACTTGTGGTCTATCATTTGGACGATACGAACTAATAGATCCTAAAATTGGTACACCATCCGACGATCCCGAATCCACTCTGGTTTTTTTTGCAAAATCAATATATACAGACGATTGATATGGGTCGGAATTTTCGTATGCAAAATTAACAAAGTTGACCGGATAATTTCTACTAGGATAATTGATATAAGTCAAATCGACGGTTTCTTTGTAATTTGGAGGCATTGACGATTTTAGAGTGGATTTTGAAGACGATTCCATTAACTGATCAAAATCTATATTTGGATCGGCCCACAACAACGTAGAACTAATACTTGACGATTGATCGGCAGTTGGGTATTCCCTAAACGCCGTCATTTCTCCACGATAAAATTCCGCCGACACAAAACTAGAAGTCATCGGTTGATGTTTGTATTTTGGTCTTTCTAAAACGCTGGGTTCAATAACTATGCCTGTAGCAACAGTGGTTCTAGCAGGCATAACATTTTTGATAGATTGAAAAACTGATTTATCAATATAAAATTTATAAATACTAATTAATTCGTTAAAAAGATTTCTTTTATTGTTAATGATACCGGCTTTATCGAATTCAACTTGTTTGTTCTTTAATAATGGATAATTACTAGAATACATCAGTTCTGGATCTGCAATCAAATCCATAATGCCATCATGACCAAAATAATGTAAAATGTCTTCGTTTCTAGCTCTTTGAGGATCTATAAATAATCCCACTTGGGCAGAATTTGGCGAAAAACTTTGATTTGTGTTTCTAGTAGAACGAGTAGTTCTATCCAACCTAGATTCCAAAGTATACGTTTGTTTCTTTATTCTTTCATTATTAAATTTACTTGGACCAAATTTAGAAGCATTTGCTGATTGTGGTATCGAAAGTTCTTTAAAACTATATGGAAACGCCGAGGCCGTATAATTTTCACAAATAGTAGAATCATAAGAAACACTTATATTTGGAACAATATAAATCGGAAATTGATGCGCTACTATATCTAAAGACCCTGACGGAAGATATGTTCTCCACCGATTTTGTGCTTCAAACGATTTTGATTGTTGTGTTATGTCTGTTGACGATGTGTATACTCCATTGTAATAATTTATAACAGAATAATATTCGGCGTTGTTTGTTATTATTACTGAACTAGGTGTAATTGATGCTGTATATAATGATTCTGGATAATTCCAATGAAGATCCACCCATAAATGTGTGTAAGCATCTGATCCAGAATAACTATATGATTCATAATCATTAACATAATCGTTAAAGGCATCATTTGTAGCAGGAATATCCCAAATCTTTATTTTATCAATTGTTCCTCTAAAACTAGCTGACGTTAACGTGTTTCCTACATAAAACTTTCCAAACGAACTAAATGCTCTATTGTCTTGTAGAGTATTTAATATGACACTGCTAGTCGATTGAAATAATATATCTCCATATTCGTTTCTTTGAACGATCAAATCATATTTTGCAGGAATATAGTCGATGTTGTTCAAATATGATACACTTGATGTTGGAATACTGCTACTATTGAATGCGTTAATGGGAATGTTTCTTCTCAGCATTACACTAAATACATCTCCATTGAATATTGGCAACGCACTACTTGTAAGAATCGTGTTTGCCGTGGAACCCGAATACATTTGAAAAAATACTTTCCCAAAATATTTTTCAGGCAATTTGTATACTCCTATAGCCCATGATACATTCGGCCACCCGTTTCCTGGCCACGGAATCGACGTGAATATAGGAACTTTTTCATATAATTCAAAATGTTTTTCATCATCAGATGAAAACGCAAATTCTACGGTTCTAAAATTGGTTGCCCACGGGCCACAAATGAAGTCTTTAGCTGGAACCGATGCTGAAATATATTCTCCGTTAAACTTGCACATATACACTTTTTTGTAGTCTGTATATGTGATTGCAGCATCAGATGCGTAGTCGCCGCCGCCATATTCTCTCAAACTTAATAGAGTAGATGGTATTCCATAACAAGAAGTTAAAAGATGGATACACGCTTCGGTTCCTTTTGTCTTGTAAATTTGAGGCAAAGTAACTAATAACCGATTCCAAATATATCTTAATCTCTCTTCGGATGAGAGGATATTATATGAAGAATTATCAATACTATTCAAATACACATCATCGATGTCTTCATCACCAATAAGATCTGATACATTCCACCCAAGAGAATATAGAGCATCCTTCAAAACGCCTGTAGATAAACTACTAGTCAAACTGTTTTGAACAAATTTTTGAATGGGTAAACTCGAAATGTAAGTATAAATGTTATCAAAATGATGCCCGACCATTGATAGGAAGGTCAAATATTCCACGCTGTCTTCGTCGTTCACAAGATATTCAGGAACGTTATTGACCAAACTATCTCTGTTATTTCTATCAAACTCCACCGCGTCTTCATCTTTAATGATTACGTAACTTGCATTAAAAAATGAGCCGGAATTTATGTTATATGTATAATCTCCACCTTTAAAAAGAAAAGATTCATATCCATCAAACGAATTTATTATATCCGTCATTCGTGTTTGATAATCCGATTGTTCTACTGTATAATATGGATACACAACCGACGAACTTAATGATGATGAATATTTATATTCTAACGATACCAAAGAAGAACTTAAATCGGACCAATCTACAATTTTATTTTTAAATACAGTTAATCGAGTCGCAACCGACGAAAAAACGACGAAGTTTTTAAAATCGGTATAATCGATATTCAATTCAGAAATCTTTTTATTTAAAGACACTCGATCCCCCAAATCGGTGTTTGTCATTTTAAGATCGTCTATTGAATATAATTTATTTACATTTTTTTTACTTACCGTAGCTACATCAATATTAAAATTTGGAGCACCAATTCTTGTAGTTGGATATTTTATAGGATCTTGAACAACGGCATTAAACACGTAAGGAACCATTCCGTAGTTAGTCACCCAACAATAATTCTTTATTGATATGTCTGTAGGAAGTTCTGAACTTAATTTAACAATTAATGTAAGAGGATCTGATGTGGAATTTCTTTCATCCAAATAATCGTGAGCAAGAATTGTATAAAATCTATTATCTCCGAAATTTAATGCATTTTTGAGATATGAGTAGTATTTTTCTTTATACTCTTTGATTAACGGGTTGATTGCATATCTATAAAAGTGATCAACAAAAAATTCTATAACAAATTTTCTTGTGTTTAGAAATTCTTTTGAATTTTTTAATTGAGAAATGAACGGTTTAAATTTTTGATCGACTCTTTTTTCTACATATTCTACAAATTTTATATCCAACGTTTCAAAATCTGATATTGTATCGTAATTAGACAACATGTAATTATTAAAATATGTCCTAATACCTTGTATTCTATAGATTTTATCAGGATTCAGTTTGTCAGAAATCTGTTCAGTAGTAAGAAGGGTATATTTAATAAAATCTTCATACAATTCTTTTAAAAATGTTAAAACGTTTCCATCATAATTTAAAAAGAATATGGTTCGAAGAAGATTTATTTCATTTACATAGTTATCTTTAACTCTCGCATAAATCTGATCATATGGGCACTGTTTTGTGACGGATATAACAACCGGTATAACATCTCTTAAATGAAATTTCTTCAAACAAAACGCTGTAAAATTATTGTCGGTTCGTTCAGATGGAACAAGTTTGATCTCTTTTCTAGACGGTGAAATATCTTTAATAGTAAGCGGGCTATTTTGATTACCAGCCATCAACCTTACAAAATTATAAGAAACTTTATATTCACCAGAGTATATACCAGCTTCATACAATTGTTCTACGGTATGTGTTAGTATTTTTTCGGATTTGTATATGTCAAAATCAGTTTGTAATTCGTCATACGTGTATGTAATGGGGCTGTCTTTATTATCCAAAAACGTTAACGTGACTGTCTTAAAGTTTTTTTCTTGATTAAAACACTTGAATGCTATCTGATCTTCGGTATCTGAACTGAACACAGAAAGTTCTATATAATCATCATCAGAGATACCATACCATATGTCTCTCAACGACCCCGTAGAAAATAAGTTGGCGTCTGTTTCGCTCAATACTGAGACGGCACTCAAACTTCCCGTATAAGGAACTAAATGTGAAAATGGTAATGACATATTATATCAAATTATTTTCCTGACTCGCGTTTGGAAAATATGGAAAGTCAACTTCAAAATCATCCAACGTTTCTCCCTGTTTCAGTTTAATTCGTAACTCTAAAATAATATTCCTAATAGCATCCCTCTGAGCCTCAACCGATCCTTGTTCATCTTTAGCTATAATAACATCCAACTGTTTCTTAAATTCGGCGTTTTCCTTTTCTATTCTATTCAATTCGTCTTTTAATGCTATTGTTTCTTCACTATCTGATCCTGTTGTAGGCGATTTTATAAATTCTGTAAAATTTGTGTCATAAAACGAATTAATTTTAGCATCATTATATTTGGATCGCATTAAGGGAATAGAAAAATACTGCTGTTCAAATACTGACGACGAAGGATTCAACAACAAATTTCCAACTTCATCAAATTGGTAATTGTATGTCCCCCTTGAATTAAACTCGTCAACATTTTTTGTAAAATCCATAATTATCTTATAATTTTGAATACATTATTATTATCGAATGTATATGTAGACCCACTTTGTTCTACCTTAATTAACAATCGGTAATACCTTTCTTGTGGAATCCCTGTAGCATCTAACAAAAAATAATTCCCGTTTACATCGCAGCTTAAGTTTGTGTAAGCATCAAACGGTAATATCATATATTCCGTTTCATTATCCTTAATAGCATAAAATGATGTTAATGGTAAATACTTAGGCGTCAAATATTGTGTAAGTTGGGTCGCTCTTGTAAAATTCTTAAGTGGGAATTCTTCTCTGCCAAACACGTTAATACGAACTATATTATCACCACTAATTTTTGATGGAATGTTTTGAACAACCACCGCAAACGGTTTGTTAGTTTGTAGAGGGTCCAAAGAATTGTTCTCATATTCGACGCTTGATGTATAAGAATATGACGATGTTAAAGCGCTTCCACTAAATGTGGCAAACACCGACGCTCCAGCGTAAACCCCATTAACAAATACGCCGTTAAAAGTTCCGCTTCCGGTTGGAAGATTTACGTTAGATGTATAGACTCCCAATGCTTTGCCGGTGATATAACTTCCTGAAATGTCTACGAATACACGGGAGTTAAATCCTGTTCCGATGCTTTGACTGATCGAACTACTCATCAGATGTGCTCCACTCCAAGAACCAGTAATAGTTCCCGCGGTAAGTAAATAGTTTAACGCATCTATACTAGCTGTTATTACACTGGCACTAAAATCTCCGTTAATTAAAGTAGCCATCAACGTAGAACTTATTTTTGACCCCGTTATATCTCCTAATATAGTAACTCCGTTAATCGTCCCGCCTGATCCTTGAAGATAAACAAACCCACTTGCCGATGTATTAGTATCATAATGTATTTCACCTTGGCCTGTAAAACTTCCGCTGACGCTACTGCCGGTGATTGACGAACCACTAATCAAACTTCCACTAACTCCAGCAGGACGAATCGAAATCACAACGCTAGAAGTTGTAATACTACCTGTCACCCAACTACTGTCATTCCAAGCAGTATCTAAATATGGTTGATAAATTGTATTGGAATCGTGGCTAAAATACAACAGACTCATTTGCGATCCCGTGTAAGTAAACTCATCTGATGTGACGAGTATAAATCCTTCATTTGGAATTGTTCCACTTAACCACGGCAACACAATTCTGTTAACGCTCATCGATATATCCGAGGATTCGTAATCAAACGATTGGCTACAAATATATGCTGAAGATGTATGCCACGTTCCGCCACCGCGAGCGAACGATTCAGTAGCTGAGTCCGGATTAGATACGAAGTTAATAGGTGATAAAGCTAATGTATCAGTATACGGATACCACGAACTTCCAGAATAGTAATTTTTAAAGTTCCAACTGGCACCTTTTAACGATCCATTTCCGTCTGATAGATATCCGTCACCCATTTCCCAACTTTGACTAACAGGGAAGGCGTATAAACTAAACGTTACCGGAAGATTTTCTTCTCTTGAAACTCTAAGACGAAGCGTGAATTGTGGGGCGGTTATGCTGCCATCTACTATGGATTTTGATATTTCTGCTAAATCGAAGTATAACAACGATCTTTCCATAAACTTCTTAGTTTGTAGTTGTATGTTTTGAACGTTAGTTACATCATCTCCGGTCAAATATCCATATAACATTGTTCCCGTTGATCCACTTAATATTCCGTTATAGGTTGAAAACATGGAAAATACGGTGTTTGTATCGCTGCTTGCCGAATAATATGTAATCAAATTTCCTGAAACAAACCCGTTAATATAATTGCTAGATGAAACGCTTCCACTGAAATTGATCAAACTTCCTGAATACGTTTCAGAAGACGAATTTACGGATATAGCTCCTGGCATCATCCATCCAACAAATGTTCCCGATAAACTTCCAGAAAAATATTCAGCTTGAAATGACGTAGTGATTGCACTTCCGATTATACTTCCCGACGCATAATCTACGGTTCCACAAAAAGAAGCAGATGAGACAGACCCGGTGAACCTATATAAATATGTGTTTTGAACTAATCCTCCGTTGTAAGTTTGTGTCTTAGTTGGTGAGGTCACTTTCGTAGTAACCGTCGAAGTGCCCACTCTCAATATCTCATCCAACCCAAAATTTTTGTTTGGTAAATATGTTTGATTGGTGAGGTAGGTATCTTTATCTGAATAAATAAAATGATGCATAAGTCTTTCTTACAACACAGTTCCTTTTATATCGCTATCAGGATATTTTACTTCGAATATACACGGGTCCAAAGATGGATAAATTATATCATCTTTAGAAGCCGCCTCAATATCATATTCTACTGACGAATAATTTTGACCACCAGTAGTAAGAGGCGTTTTGTTTTTTACAGTTAGCGATACAATGGATTGAACTCCTTCTACATTTGCTATTTCCAACCTAAGTTGGCTTAAATTGATTGGTTGATTCATTTCCCACTGATCGATATTAAAAAATCCTTTGACGGTATCGAGAACATTTGTCAAAATTTCTTTTTTATTATATCCTTTATAAACTTTAATAGAAAACTCTACACCAATATTAATCACATATCCATCGATAAAGTTAATGCTATCGGTCAATATTCTATACTGTTTCATATAATTTAATAAATTATTGATTAGAGCAGTATTTGATACAATCAGATTCTTATTGGAATCGTATGTTAAAATATAAGCGTTGATAGCAAATGGGTTACTTCTATCATAAACAATTTTTCTAAGATATTCTTCTACATTAGTTTTATCTACGGTAGCTAAACTTCCCGACACAGTACCAACCAAAATCTGTTTTTCACCAACTTCCAACGAGTTATTAGTGGTTATATGCGCTTTAGCAATCGTTCCATATTTTGCTGGAAGTGAATATAATCTCATTAAATAATCGTCTCTAGTTACAGATCTATTTTGAGCGGCAAACAGCGCTACCGCATTTTGTTTTATTTCTTCGTTTGTTTCTTCTCCTTTGCCACCGGTGGTAGCTTCTTCGTTGTTAACTCGTAACGAAGAACGAACTGTATTTAACAAGTTTATTTCATCCGGCGTCATTCCTTCGGTGGAATTTTCCATTTCATAGGAATCGGTGTTGGTAATTCCGTTTGACGGAGAATTGGCTTCATATCCGCCACCTATGGAATACGTGACGGTTATAATAGTATTGGCTGGAGACAATCCATAAGAATCATTATTCAAAAAATTGGATGGATCAAGAGGAATATTTAAACTATTAAAGTTAGATAATCCTACGCCCACTTTTTGAGAACTGATATTGACTAACTGATCTGATACTTCCGTAGAACCAGCGCCAAATTCCAAGTATGTTTTATTATTTTCATTAACGTTGGTAGTAAATCGTTTAGACGTTCTCAAATATTTGAGGATATATGGAACGGTGTCTTTATATTGAGCCAAATGTCCTTCTATATTATCATCATTTGGAACCCCAGACAACACCACATCTTGTGCTAAATAGTCTACCTCATACCATTTATTGTTGTCAGAATCTGTCACGCTGATGATTTCCAATACATTATCTTCGTCTAATGTCAATCTTAAAAATGATTGTTTACCACCCACCGAAAAATTCTTTTTTATTATTTTACCCGATCTTATGTTAACAGTTTTTTTCAACAAAAAGAAAGTTGGGATGTTTGATGTTCCTCTTGAATAAACGGATATTTCTAATGGAGAAGAATCTGTGTCAACAGAAAAGTTAACAGGTTCTGAGGTCAAAAACGTCGATCCAGCATTGTTTGACACTTGCATGTTCTCTCTAATATTAAGAGCATAATCATAATTTGGAGAATATTCTCCATTTTCTTCTTTTGGTGGTATAAGTTGATACACATCTACTTTTCCCGCAGACGCTCTAGCCGGTTTTACTTTGTAACCCAAATATCTGGCCAAAGAAATGATGTTTCTTCTTTCTTTGGTTTCAGATAGAATACTTTCTTTAAATACATAATCTGTATAATATGATAACACATCGCCAACATACGATGCCATTTCAATAAACATCATTCCTGGAGAAGAATCAGAAAAATCTCTATATGTGTTTGGAAAATAATATTTTGCAAAGTCTATGAGAGCGTCTTTAAACTGAGAAAAATCTTTATTGAGATATTTGACTTCTCTGCTTTTTGGAGTAAATAATTTGTTCGTTTTTGTTGCCATACAATTTTATATCGTCATATTATCGATTGTTATATCTACCGTGGATGTCTGTTGTCCGATGTTTAATGCAAATAAAACAGATATATTCAATTTATAAATATCTTTATCTTCGTTTTTTAATAACGCTGTAGTAACATTTACCACTGTTACTCCAGGAATCCAAGATGCTATGTCTTCTTTTATAATATTTACAGCTATTTCTGAAATTTCTTCTATACTTTGTTCAAAAACGAGGCTCCACAACCTAGACCCAAACGTGGGCTGCATTCTTCTTTCTCCTGGTCTGGTACTTAATAAATTATAAATATTAGACTTTACTTGAGTGAGAGTGTCAAATGACTGATCAAAATAACCACCGTTACCATTTCTAATTGGTAATATTATTCCGATGGGTTTGTTGTTTTCCATATATTATCCACTTATTACTTTAGAAGGATCGATAATTCCAGTAGGTCCGGCATTCTTTTTCTGATCGATAGCTTTCATCAAACTGCGAAAATCTCTATTGAATATTTTTTTCAACGCATCAGGAACTACGGCAGTTTCGGTGACGGAGGGATTACACGAAGCCTCCGACACAATTTCTCTCAATCGCCCAATGTTAGTTTTTGGCACGTTTCGATTCGATTTGGTTGTAATTGCCTCTTCTTCATTTCCGATTTTATCAAATCCGCTGCTTATTAAATTTGACAAGTTATTATTAAATTCTCCTGTTGGTTGTGAATTTGGAGTATACGTTTTTGCTGTTTCCGCCAACGCAGCATCCAACATTGGATTTCCTGTGCTAATCTTTATTTTTGGGGTTGGGGGGTTCGATACCGATTCGTTAAGTAGATGATCAGCATCATCCAATATCTTTCTAGCATCTTCCGATATTTCCCGGTGTGGCAGAGCCGGTGCTGGTTTACTTTTGGTAGATGCAGGCGCCGACTTACTTTTAATAAGTTCAGCGATTATATGAGATAATGCTTTATTTACTTCTTGGATGACCTGTTGTTTTATTTCTTTTTTAACAACTTCTCCGATCAATTTTTTTAATTCATTAGCTTTCATATATCTTTTTAACTTTTATTTTTTCCTTTAAATCCCCCCGGAACACCAGCACCAGATGCTGGATCTACTCTCACCGGAGCAGTTCCGTTTGTTATTTTACCACCATTTTGACCAGGCGACGATCCGCCTCCAGTTACAAACACTCTTCGGCTCATTAATGTGTTTAACTTATTCTGCAACAACACTAACTTCTCCGTTTCAACCGTCAATTGCGTACTTGACGGTGAAGCACCGCCGGCCTTACGATTAGTATGATAATACCAATGTGTATGAACTAACAACCACTCACATAAATCAGACAACCAATTTACAGTAGTTTGTCCCAATAACACAGGCTCATCTGTCTTATCATACTCTCCTAAATAAATAGCTGGAGAATTTATAATGGTTTTATTATTAGTGGTCAAAACAATTTGATTTTGAGCATCCACGGTGTATTCACTATCAGTGACCACAGCATACCTTTTTTTAGAATAATGAAAGGTTTCTCCAGTTCTTGCTGCCAAAATGACTCTATCGCTATGAATTACAATTTGATCACCGACCAGCTTTGGAAAAATAAAAGAAGTCGATCCAATAGGTTGAAAAGCGGGTATTTCTTCGCCGGTCCCCCACATTTTTTTAAAACAGTTGGTTACGAAACTACTTTTGGTGGTTCCTGATGTAATGTGAATAGACGTTCCATCATTATTTACATCTTCAACAACATATCCGGCAGCATCTTTTTCTTCGTCTTTATTCTCTATCGGTGGTAAATTTTCGTATATTTTATTACTACCTTTTGGACCAACAGGTCGTTGACGGTTTCTTATCAATATCATTGGATTTCCACCGCCTGATTCATAAATTTTACCATCTATGTTTTTGTATCCACTTCCGCTGCCAGGCCCTTTGTAATCTTTATAACCAGGAAAATCTTCATTATATCCTTTGTCATTTTCTCTGTTGTCATCATACGAACCCATCCGGATGGATTGTCCGAATCGGCTTTCAACTATCAAATCTCCCTCTCTTCTTTTCAAATATCTAATACGATAATTTGTATGAAAATACCGCCCCATAGCACCTTCATATCCATACCCGCCGCCGAGTCGAGTTTGACTTTTCGGCCCAACATACGGTCTATACGCTTCCTTAGAGCCGGTCATCAATTCTCTGTTGCCGATCACTCTTTTATCAGAAGTTAGATAACCTCCACTAGATACTTCTTGATTAAAATCGACGTTATTGTTAGGAAAATTGAAATAATTAACTTTTCTTGTGTAGAAAAATTTGTCTAAATATTTTACTACCGACACAATCTCATTTACAACCGGATATTCTGAAAACCCTGATTCTAGAGGATACGCCCATATTAACTCCTCTTTTTCAACGTTTTTCTGCGTATATAACATTCTTACCAACACCCTTCCTACCCACGAATAATCAAATTCGACTGGCAAAGGAGATTTTCCGTTAACATTGGGAGGCCAGTGATTAGTATCTATCGGCGCAACGTTAGTTTTGAATATAATATGTGTATTATCCAAAACCGAATCTAAAACTACAGCAGGTTCAAATTCATAAAATGGCACAGGTGCGTCGGTACCACCGTTTGACCCCAACCCAAAATTGTCTAATCGAGCAGAAGACTTATTTGTTTTTGAATCCCAATATGCCATGTTATTGATCTTTCTTTACAGATCTGACCATGATAGCCTGTTCTTTTTCTATCTGTTTAACTTCATCCTCTACCTGTTTGAGTAGTTGTTCCCTTTCATCTGCAGTCAAAGATCCACTATTATCTCCAGATTCTACTTTAGATGATATGATTTTTTGAACGATTGATGCTAATCTTACAAGATGTTCATCATTATGCACTCCAACATCCATGTATAATCTTATCAGTGGAACCACCCGCATAGCATCTTCAACAGTTTTGATCAATGGTCGCAAATCTCCCATCATGCTTTCAACTTGTTCTTTTCGATGTTCCTGATTAGAAACTATGTCTCTACACAAATCTTGGAATGACTTACCGCTATAAATTTCAAAATCCATACTCATATCAATAAATATATTTATATGGGTATTTTTAGGAATTTATATAAGTGTTAGTATTTATGAATCCTACATTGAGGTAGGTTTTAGCAATATTTAAGTGATATTGCTTCATTTTATTTATAACCTTAGTAATTTGTTGAGTTTTGCAATTGGAAATCTCTCTGATGTAAAGATACAACGCCTTCTTATTAAAGGCGTCTACACGGTCAGAATGTCGTAACAATTCTATTATAGCGTTTGCTATCCCCAAATCTCTCTGTTTTATAAAGATTTTATTGATATTGTTATCCCAAAATCGAACCATCAGTAACATGAACTCCTTCAATTCAACCTGTTTAAAATGGCCGTCTTCACATTGTAATTGAATTTTGTTATCTTCTCTTTCTTCCGTTATATCAACGTGCTGATTAAATCTCTTATATGTAGAGTTATTTAGAAATATTAGATAATTTTTAGCTACAATAGAAAAATATGAAAACGCTTTCCCCTTTTGAGAATCGAATTTATGAATGTTAGCCACCAAATGAGAAACCGTTTCCTTCTGAACATCCAGTGGGCCGGTTTCAAAATAAGAAAATTTAAAGGTATTAAAAATATTTTCCACCAATTTTTCAAACGGGTGTTGTATTCGTGTATTAAATATAACTTCTCTATTTTCTATATTGGTTTCTCTATTATATTCCATTATAGCCAGTTCCGTATCGTCGGTGAAATACATTTTGCTCATCGATGGAGATTTACTACGTCTCGATTTTCTAACCTTCTTTTCCGGTTCAATGGTTATTGGTTGTATTTCTACACAAGGAAGATTTTTCTTTTGTTTTATTTTCTTGACTGTTGACAACGGTGGTGTGTTGTTAACTTTTTTAGTGGGTCTATTTGTTTTTCGCGGTTTATATTTTGGTAAACGAATCTTGCTGAGTATGTTTTTTTGTTGTTTCATATTTCCATTATCTTTCAATTTCTTCTTGATCTTGAGATCGGGAATTTAACTTATTAATAAGTTCTACCATTTCTTGAAAAATAACGCCTACATCATCATCTTTTTCAAACATCTGTCTATTATCTATATCTTTCATAGAATTATAGATGTGTTCTACGTCTTTTCTGAATTCTATTATCCACGTTTCGTGTATTTCTGATCGACTAAGTTGCAGTTCTGCTTTCTTAAATAAAATAATATTTAAAAATCCCGAACCACATAACAAAATTAAAAGAAACACCAAACAAAGTATCAACGTTAACATAACTTATTATTCTTCTTCGTCGTAGGGGTCGTCTTGAAACTCTTTTAGATATTCTAACGCTTCGTCTACAACTTCCCAATCTTGAGTTTTAATAGCACTTATTAACAACTTGACAATTTCATTTATATCTTCTTGATTCATCATAAGTTTTGACTTATACGGACTCCGTCAGAAGCATATATAGTCTAATCATTAAATAAACGCCAACTTATTATGAATAAATTTAGTCCTATTAGAAGAATTTGTCAACTAATTATATTTTTTATTTTTATGCGAAGCGAATCAACTTATTACATACTGCGAAAGGCATTGACAAATCTACTCTGGAAGAATCTTGATTTTGTAGGGTGGATTTGGACCCATCATAATTGGCCGATTGTGTTTGAGCTATTCCAAATGTAGTCATAAGCAAGGCATAATCATTTAGTCCTGGAATTGCCGGCGAATATCCATCCGACCCGTCAGTTCCAAACGGTTGGGGGAAATTAGCGTGGCCGAGATTTCCGTATACCCACAGTGTAAATAAATTAGCTTCAGAAAGCCACGGCTTGCATGGTAGCCACGATTCTCTATTTTGTTGTTCTCCTATACTAGGAGCAGCCAAGCGAAGAGGAGTTTTTATTTGTCTTCCATGCCAATAAAATAGAGGATTGTCTCCTCGCGCCATATCGGAGGTATTAATAGGAACATATTGATGTGCAGAGCAATGATAATGTTGATTATACCACTCTCCGCCGGCTCTTGTTCCTACAGATCCTGTAATCCAAGATGCAGATCCAGGAGGAGTAACATCGGCAGCAGCTGGCATATCAAAGGCCCCCAAACTCATTCTCTTTCTTAAGTCAGGCAAGTTAAACGTGGTCGTAGTATCTCCAGCTCCCCACGTTTCTCCAATAACCGCAAACAAAGCTACATAAATTCCTGTTCTACTTACAGCGCTACCTGAACATATAGCCCAAATTGTTGGATCTGGATTTGTTATGCCGGCAAAATCTATTAAAGTTCCAATCGGAACTACACCTGGAATAATTGATGCTCCCTGAGTTTGAATAGCTAACGCAAATGATGCTGTAATGGAACTGCTAGCCACCAAAGCATGAGAAGATGTCCAAGCCATAGATGACGTTAAAGCATAAGAAGAACTATCAACCGATCCACCATATGCATAACTTGTAGTAATTGCAAACGATGAAGTGGGGCTCAACCAAGCGTATGAAGACGTTTCAGAATATGATCCTGATTGGGCCTTTGAGGAAGAAATAGCATAAGATGCCGTCAGGCCCATTTCAGACCTTGAAGCAGATACAGCATATGATGCGGATATACTACTAAATGAACTTCCACTGGCTGCTGACCAACTATTAAATGTTTCGATTGTAGAATGATAAGTAGTCAAGGAACTGCTATCAACCAAGGGAATAAAATCTTCGGAAGATATACTCGAAAATCTAATTAATTGACTAATTTTAATGGATGACATAAATTTATTTTATACTATTGGTATGGTGAAGTTCACTCTTCTACTCTTTGTTGTGATTACAAAGTTTATAGGTCTATATGGAGATAATGTCACCCAATGTTCGGGAGTGCTTATTGATCTCAAATCCGAACCAGATACTACTACCGTATAACTTCCTGATAATGCTAAAGAAGCTGTACCCATCAAATTAAATGGAGCATAAACACTTGCCGTTGGGGTAACAATACCAACCATTACAGGAACTATTCTATCCAAAGATGTAGTTGTAGAAGCAGCATAATCATAAAGATGTAAACTTAACGACGCGGGTTTATCAGGCATAGCATTAACAATCGGATACCACATATCTCCCCAAGCTTGAATAAACGTATCTTTGGCAGTGGTTCCCCCTGGAACTATTTCTATATGTTGACTAGCAGATGAATTAAGTTGTGATCCTGAAAATGGATTTTTACCTCTTGGACCAAAAGGCATATATCCATCCAACTCCGTAGCTAACGATGCCGTGTTCGCTAATAAACTCGTGGCAGCGATGACCGCATACGATGCTGTTCCTGTTGGTTTCACTCCATCATAATTCAAATAACTTGAACTTTTCGCAAATCCAGCGTGTGATGCTGTGCTTACATTTCCGATAGAAGAATTAAAATACGATGCGGTATCAGATAACGTTGAATATGATGATGATAAACTATTCACACCATAAGATGATGTTCCGTTATAAACACCTGTATAAACTAAAAATGACGACGACTTGGCAACCAAAGCGTGTGATGCAGATGTTGCATAACTAGCCGAAGAAAGAGAAGTGACCACCAAAGCATAAGAACACGATACTGCATAAGAAGCCGATCCATTTGCATTACTATATATTAAAAATGATGCTGACGTAGAATTAAACGATGTATCCGATATTATTACATGAGAAGATGATATAGAAAAACTAGATGATGGAATGAGACCAACGTTTACGGGATTGATGTATGACGCAGTAAGAGCTGTGGCTGCTGTAGTAGCTATAAAACTTCCGCTAGCACCCATATAACTAATGATGTCATCTATCGCAATTTTCTTAGTTTCAAGAGCACTAACATCGTTTATTACCATCAAATCGGTGCCTTGAATACTGCCTGCTGGTAGTTTTACTAATTCAGATATTCGTTTTTCACTCATATTACTATAACCTATAAATAGTTATTGATTTGTTTTTTTGACCTTTTTAATAATAAATTGAACTAACCCACTTCTTACGATATCTTCGTCGGTAAATTTAAAAACGTGAATACCATTTTCTTTACTTTCTTCATCCTCGAAATTGGACAACATTTTTATAAAACCGCTCTTTCCGTTGATATCCGATTGGTCAGGATCACCTAAAATAAATACTTTACTAAACTGACCAATGCGTGTTATTAATGTAAAAAGCTCCTTATAGGTCATATTTTGACAATTATGAACCACAACTCCCGAATAACTTCTTAACAATTTACCACGAGTTCCTGAAGTTATTATGAAATTGTGATTATCTTCTACTTCTATATCATATACTACCTCTTCATTCTCGTTATTTATAATCTTGTCAGGAACAATATGACGATAATTTAAAAATTTATTGTTAAATACGTATTTATTTTTGCTAACTACATCCAATTTATATTCTAAATTTTCATGAATATATGGGCGAACCAACTCCATCAATTTTCTGGAATTTTCTGCATCAAAATTTAGATAATAATACAAATAATCGTTTCCTTTATCTTCATTTATTGAGCAATCGATTCCAAACGTTTTGAACTTTTCCACAAATAATTTTTGAGTATCAATATCAAAACTACAAGTTGATATTTTTATATTATTCTTGGATTTATTGATGCTTCCATCATCCATATACCAAATGGATATACCACGCACGTCGAGTTTATCAATTATCCATTTCGGACATGTTTTCTTTTGGTCTGTTGGAATAGAAAACGGCATAGCAAAACATTTTGTAGAAAATCGAAATGCTGGTTTTTTAGAATATCCATTCTCCTTTATAAATTCAAGTTTAGAATGAAAAATGTTGGATTTCCAACTACAATATTCTTTCTGTTTTTCTCCATGAATGATTCGTAATCTATATCTGTTATTTCCTACTTTTGAAACATGTCCGTCGCCCAAAAACGATCCCAAAAAAATTTGTAATTGATCGTCATTCATGACATCTAATGTTTGTAATTTTAGTTCATTATTTGCTATAACTGGAGTAAATGAAGTAAGATTTTTAGCTTCTATCCATCCATTTTCTGTTAAAAATTTATGATCAGAAGTACAAACAACATTTCTATTTCCTAAAACCACGGAAACGGTTTTTTGTATTCCCCTATTCATAACACGTATAATTCTTTTATCTTCAAAATGAGTCGTATGTTCATTATAAGTTTTTATTAGTGGTAATGGGGTTTTATGAACAAATTTATTATAAAGAGATTTCAATTTTATTTTTCCATCGGATGTTTGTATAAATTGATTTCCGGATACACACTCGTCTGCGATAATAACTTTAGCGTTCCAGTTTAATCCTCTCAAAAATCCCACAGGAACTCCTGTTACTCGTTCTTCTTTCATAAGGGTGTCCACATCTCCTTTTGACAGAAGTTCAGCCATTTTATCTAAAAGTGGTTGAATATACGGAGACATTTTTTCATCAATTTCTCCAGGTAAAAATCCGATTTTTGCGTCTGAACATTCGACTGCACTTCTAATATAAATAATATCACTAATCCGTCTTTCATTAAGTAAGTGAAGTGCCACATATATTGACATATATGTTTTTGATGTTCCGGCAGGCCCTGATACGAACATCAATTTTGTGTTTTTGTCTGTAGCTATTTCTAAGAATTTTTGTTGAGTTGGAGTCAATTCCCTTTCACGAATTTTTAACAACTCACGGATTTTGTCTCTCTGTGGAATTATTGGACTTTTGTCCAACGCCTTTTCTTGAGTTCTTTTGTTTTTTTTCATTATTTTTGGATTTATCCCTAATCGCTTGTTGTAACTTAGCCGCCCTATTACACAATTCATATAATTCTATTTCTAAATAAAAATTGTATATATGATCTAGGTTGGCTGGGTAATCCTTCTCAGATAAAGTTATTACGTAATCTGAGTTTTTAAATTGAAAAACTTCAATAAATGGTAAATTGTGTTTAAAAGCGTAATCAATAGAAGACACAACTTGTTCCATCATATCAAGTTTATAATTTTTTGAAAACTTCTGTAATTCTACATCATTAGATGGTAAAATGTATTCGGTAAATAAATATTTAGGTGTGATTTTTTTCATCTGCCATGGCATTTTGTTATATTAGTATTTACACATATAAATATCAATCAATCGAATGTAAAGAGCACAAAAAATGCGCCAATCAGCGCATTATCAGCGCAGAATCGGCGCAGTGTAATTTATTTAATTTTGAACTATTACTTTAGAAACAATAGTTTCTTGTCAACGGCTTTTGCCGCTTTTCTCAATGTTTTTGGACTGATTCCTTTATATTCAGCTGCCTTTTTAAGTAAAGATTCTACTTCCGATTTTGTAGTAGCGGCAAGAATCTGATCGACAATACCAGGTTTTGTTTCCGGTTTGAGCCAACGTTTCTTGGGGATATAAAGGACCGGTGTATCTCCATAGTTAGCTGATGTGGGTTTATTAGATTGATTTCTCTTCCATTTTTCCATCAATTCCATAGCTTTATTTATATCAGTAACTATTTTACTATTTGGATTGGGATTAATGGGTTCAGTTGGTGTGTTACCTTCTGAAAATATAACTTTGTCATTCATAATTTTATTACCAATTCCTATGAAGTTTTTTGTTGTATTCCACGATAGCCATTTTGGTCCCATCGGGGTATTTGTTGATAATTCTTTGCCAAAAATCTCTTTCCGCCAAAGCCGACGGATTGTTTGAGGTTAGATATTCTGTATCAGATACTCTCAGACCACTTCTCACAACAACATATTTTGTAGGTTCAATATTTTGTTCCGCGGATACAACTGTAGTTTGAACTGGAGTAGGAACGACATCCTGTTCAACCTTCTTTTCTGTGTTATTTTTCGGCATTTTCATCTACCTTTATTCCGTGAACTTCATATAGTTCACCATTAATGCGTTCGTAATACTTCCCTCCGGTATGGTCATTAGGCCACACGCCGGCAATTTTCAAACGCAAAGCTTCTAAATTTGTATTATCATCTTCCATTTCGTTCCGTAAGTTTTCTATCAAAAGTTCTCCCTCAACTTTTATTTCTGATGGAAGTTTATCCAAAAAATTTCGTATTCTACTAGATAACTGACATACATGGCATATACATGGTTTAACATCTAAAATTTTTTTATTGGATAAATGAGACATATTATTTTTTGGTAAATTGTTTATTAGTAAACTTGGATATTTTTAACATATCCGAATCCTTTAAAATGACAGAATCGGCCCAAGGATTTCCTGTAGTTAATATTCTCCATATCCAACGGATTCTTTCTTTCCAAGTGAGGGGACGACTACAATGACCAAGATGCCAAACGGATATTTCAAAACACTTCCATTCATTTATTCTATCAATCTGCAGCGAGTGAGTAGAACAATCGCACGGTAAAATAATCCTGTTAGATAATTTCATATTACTTTCTATTAACCAATCTTTTTCGTTTCTTTGGAGCCTCTTTGTTTGATTCTTCTATATCTTCGCTCACAACATCCAAATTGTCAACATCTATTTCTACTGGATCACGGAATTTTTTCATTCCTCCATTTGGGTGTGGGTGAATGGCAACTGACTCTAAATAAAACGACTGCATTTGACGATCTGTTTCGTTCCACACTTTAACGCCTCCTCTAGGATATGACGGTTCTCCAGGAGAATGGTATGAATAAAGATAAAGTTTATAAAAATTTGGATACTTCGCCACGGCTAGCCGAGATCCAATTGGAGTAGATTCTATTACTTTTTGATATTCCTTAATACCCAAAAAGATGACATGTTTCATCATAGATATCGGGCTAAACACTTTAGACGCTCGATCACAATACTCTTTATGATTAAACGATTTTTCAATTACGGCCATTTCTGTTTCCATCATCATTTTTTATCTTTCTTACTTGTTTTTTTCTCATATTGTGTTATAATTGTATCACGGTGACATTCGGTTGTCAACTTTTTTGTAAATTGTAAAGAGAATAAATATATTTATTACTATTATGAACAACACATTGACGGATATTGTAAAAACTATCATACAAGAGAACGAAGTTAAGGTTAACGATCTTTCGGGAGAAATTGAAGTAGGTCAGAAAGGGATGGATTTTTTACAATACAAAATTGATGAATTAAACAAAAAAGCGTTAAAATGGAAAGTTCCTCCCATTTCCATTCAAACCATTAGTAAACGGGAAGAACCAATTAAAAGAAAAAATCCGTGGGGGGAGGAAGAAGTCGCTGGAATAGAAGTTTATTATAAAATTAGAGTTGAGGGAGATTCCCCTAGAATTGAAGGATTTACGTTAGTTGGAAAAATCCAACATACTCCCGAAGGAGAAAACATTTTAAATATCGCTCCAAATTCTCCTGTTAAAAACCTTCCGGAAATCTATCAAACGATTAAAGGCGAATGTGATGTTTGTAAGGAAAAACGAGAACGTTTCAACACTTTTATACTTCAAGTTGACACGGATACATCGGAACATTTTACCGATAAGAAACGTGGAGATTTGGTTCAAGTCGGTAGTGCTTGTTTAAAAAGATTTTTACCTGGTGTCAGTGTTGACGCTTTGTTGAACTACGCTAAACTGATTGAAGAACTCAGAAAATCCATCTCAAGTGAAGGTGATCCTGATTCTGAATCGTGGGATGCTGCCGAGCGAAATTCCCCCAATGCTTATCGAAACCACGTCAGCACAGATACATTGATGAAATATATCGCTCTCACGTATGTCGCCAGAGGAAAGTTTATTTCAAAAAAATCGGCTGGATACGATCTTCCTTCTACATCCGATGAAGCTACGAGTGTCATGTTTTCTTCTCGCCCGGAAGAATCGTTTGTGTTTGGTAAAATAGAAGGAAATATGGCATTGAAAGACGAAGCGGAACGATTGGCCAAAAACGCTATCGAATGGATGCGTAAAGAAGATTTTCACATTTTGGGAGACAAGGCTCCAGAATGGGCAAACTACTATCACAATTTGCATGTAGTGGCCCATTCCTCTACATTAAATATAAAAAATGCTGGGTATTTAGCGGGGGTTTTTAACTCTTACATTCGTAAAGAAAACGAAATTAAAAAAGCAGCAGCGGCCAAAGGTAAAGATTACATTGGTAAAATAGGAGATAAAATGTCGTTTCATGGAAGACTACTTTCCGTATATGGACCCAAGCCATCTGCTTGGGGGCGTGGGGGTATTGTTATTATGTATGCGTTTGAAGATTTAGACGGAAACCACATCAAGTGGTGGACATCCAAAGATCTTAAACTCACCGTCGGAGAAACCTATCCGATTACAGGCATCGTTAAAGCGCAAGAAGTTGACAAATACAGCGGACAACCTACTACGATGATCAAAAATGGAAAAATTGAAAAAATGTAAATGGTCCTTTAGTGCTAGGTGGTTGCACATGAAACTGCACGCAAGATGTCTATACCGTCTCAACAGAGATGTTCTATTTCACAGAAAAATTCCTCTCAGCGTTTACACGAAGAGAGGATTGTTTTATACTAAAGGGATTTTTCGAGCGTTTTTTAATCTGTAAGAGGATTAACTAGCCCGCCGAAAAATTGTGTGTCTCTTTCTGATACCGTACTAACATAATCAGCAGCATGAATAATTCGTGGTAGATTCGTTTTGAGATATGTATTAACATTGGTGGTCTTAAGATACTTCGCGGCGTCATCATTATACATACCATCGGCTAGTTTGATACCAAGATATTCCCTCCAAGTATAAACAACTCCGTATCGTTGAAGATTGTATACTGCTCTATCAGTCACTTCAAGATACTGAATGGTTGAATTCATTTTGTAAACGAAACCTTTTCTTCTCTGCCAATCCTCGTCTTGATCAATATAGTATTCTCCAGTATCGTCACCCAACTTTCCAAGATCGTGATGAAGAGCAGCGAATACCATTTCTTCGTCGGTAAAGTTAATAGCGGCTCCCATCGTTTTATAGATCTTTTTAATTCCATATGCTGCTTTAACGACGTGCATAATGTGAAGAAGATAACCTCCCGGAACAGCCAAATGAAAATGTTCTGCCATAGAGGCCGGGGCCATACACGCTCTCAAGCCCATTTCATTTTCAGAATACATGTGTAGAAGTTTTTCTTTTCTTTCATCTTTGAAGAATCCACTTATAAATTTAATGAATTCTTCGTAATTGGCCTGTAATTCTTGTTCGTTTAATTCTAATTTTTCAATCATAACTTTTTTAATCTCCTTTACTGTATGTCTTAAATACTTTTGAGTGTGCTTTTGTGACGTTAAGATATTCTATTAGTGATCCATCCTTTTGACGAAGTATCCTAACATACAACTTATGTAATTCAATAAAATAATCTGATAACTTTGGTTTTTTCATTTACAACTTAATAATATTACTGCTACTATACCTAATACTATACCAAAAATTTGTTTATATGTCAAGGGCTCATCAAATATTATAATCCCAACAAATAAACACATTATTATATTACACATTGCCCATAACATTCCAGTGATGGTTATTGAATTATACTTAGCTAAGATTGGATAACAACACAATGTATTTAACGTATAAAACAATAACGATACATATACCATACTTAACCGTGGCGATTGAGCATACAGCTTCACAAAGTATTCAGCGAAACTGTAAAATATCATTGCTATACCGAACCACAAAAAAATTATCGGCGTCATATACAAAATATACAACGCCGATATGAAATTGTCAATATATTATATTATTCTTGAGGAATATAAACCTCTGTCTTTAATACATTCAATTGAATGGGACCCGTTGGGTTGGCCTGTGGAACGTCTACTGGATTTGATGGGATGGATTCGCCTATTACATTTTTGGCCGTAACCTTGAATGTCAATTTCTTTGTCACTCCAGGAGTAATCTGAACTCTAGCCTTTGTCGCGTTTGTAGACGCTGGAACCGTGACTGTCGGAACAAAGTTGGTGCCTCCATCTCTAGCACAATATACAACGTAATTACTTACGAGATTTGTTTCTGAAAAGTTGCCGGTCCATGTTAAATACACATCCAGATAGGTTGCCCCAAAAGAGGTCAATGATAATCCAGATACCAATAATAATGATGCGATGAATTTTTTCATATATATAATATAACTATATTTTACCTTTCAATTTTTTCTACATTTGTGATCTTCAAATTTGTCGGCGACGGCGGAGTTCTCCTGAATGACAAAATATTTCCGGATGCTTCTGTATTTCTGTAAGGCATCCACACCTTAGCACGATACCAATATACGGAAGCGATAAGATTACTAATCGTAATAGACGATTTAATAGTTGAGTTAGTTGGAAATTCGGTCGTTCTCACACTTGTGAAGATAAGAGAGTTAGACGATACTCCATATACAAACCACACTTCACAAGTATTTGTAACTCCGGTCATTTCACATCGTAGCGTAGCTCTATTAGCGATTATATTAGTTGCACCCAACGTAGTTATGTTGTAAGCAGGAGGCATTTCTGTCCACACTTCATTGGAATAATCGCTTTCCAACGCGGATGTGTTATATGCAGTAGCTACAAAGAAATATGTTTTACCATCGGAAAGGTTTGTGATAGTAGCAGTAGTTCTGTTTGTGACAACCGATCCAATTCTATTTGTATCATATGACTGACCCATTTCTCTGTAATATATCCTATAACCAGCGATATCCGGCTCAGGATTCGGGTCCCAGGCGAGTGTAACAGTGCCTGCGTTTACAGGAGTAATGAATGATAGTAGTATCAGCGTGATCGCTGCCATTAGTTTTTTCATAATATAATTTGTTAATCGGTTTTTGTTAATAATGTTTAATGTTTCAACTGATAACCATACCGTAAAACTACGGTTATGTCAAGTCGTTTCTGTACATAAAAATGGCGGAGGATATAAGGGTTGAACTTATGTGCGTCTAAACGCAGCCTCAGTTTTCGAAACTGGCCCAATTACCACTCTGGCAATCCTCCGCTTTAAAATAACAACGTCTTTTTTATCAAGTTATAAACATACTCAACAATATGTAGTTGAGACGGTCTTCCTAATTCTCTAAAATCATCAATCGTAAGCCAATCAACGTCTTTAGTTTCATATTCAGGATCGTCAAAATCTTTTTTATCTTTAATTTTAGCATAAAAAACCTTCATTTTGTATTTTTTATGATCACCACGAAATTCGTGTATACCGGCACTATAAATCGATTTGATGTTGGATTTTTTTAACCCCAATTCTTCCTTGGCTTCTCTTAATGATTCTCGCTCAAAATCCGACGATTCAACTTTTCCTTTAGCTATTTGCCATCTATCGCCACCATAATGAGGATCGGATGGTATAAAAAACATCATATAAATTATACCATCTTCAACCACAAACGGAATACAACCAGCTTTCATCATAACATATATGAATTGGCGGACGGAGCAGGATTTGAACCTGCGGTGGGTATTAACCACTCACGCTCTCCAAGCGCGCGCCTTAGTCCACTCAGCCACCCGTCCAAAAAATAAGGCGGATAGTCTATCAGTGTCTTGTCTGATTCAAAGCTCATATTTAGGTTAGAGCATCCTTTCGCGGTCTTCGATAAATTTAATTATCTACTTCTTCTCCACGATTACCCCATGTATAATATACGACGGGGAATAAATAAGGTATCCGCCTTGTACAAATAAATATAACACAGAAAGAAAAAATGTCAAATAGAATTTGGTTGGGAATGAAGGATTCGAGCCTTCGCTTTAACTTTCAGAGAGTTCTATGCTACCATTACATCAATCCCCAAAAAATTGGGCCTCCAGAAAGGAGGCCCGTTTTAACTATCACAAGATGTGGAATTTACTCTTATCTGAGAGTGTCTTTTTACAACTTTTCCCTGTTGGGAGAATTTTAACAACTTACCTTGTTGAATGTTTTTTACAAAGCATCACCTTTGACCGATTCTCAGTTCATTTCCTAAGTGCTGACTGAGGCGGATTTTTATTTTTTATTTTATGCAATATAATATGATTGCAGTTACCACACCTTAAATTGGTAGCGGAGGTTGGAGTTACACCAACCATAGTTCTTTCGAACGGACGTTATGAGCGTCCCCGGCATCTTCCGGCCTGTCCCCGCAATTCAAAGATCAAATTTGGTGGAGCCACGGGGAATGCCCTACCGTTGAACGATGGCCCCAACGATGTATAAATATACATCAACTCTACAAAATGTCAAGAACTTTTTCAGTTCAAAACAAACGGACCTCCAACCGATCCAATATAAACGATGGCCCCACTGGGGGGCGTAGCTGCTGGAATCTAAAGTTTTTACCAGCCCAATACTCAAGACTAGGTTTTTTAACTACGTCACCTCCACCAGTTGATTTCTATCAACAATATTTGACACATCCATAGCCGGAATTCTGTTATTATCCTTGCATTTGTCTATGCCTCAACCCGGACATCATAGAGAAGCACTACTCTAGTCCTGTTTGAGTTGCACTTACCTTGTGGTTTTAACGAATCAACTAACTACACCTTTTTGAATTAAGCGGAATTAATTGACTCTCCCAATCGGCTGCTTTAGTGTTCCGAACTTCCTCAGATATTTCTATCCGCGCAAGGTCGATTATGTCAAAAATCATAAATAACTATATAACTTTTTGTTGTTTTGTCAAATAAAAATATTTGGAGTTTATAAGTATAAATTTACCATTAAAAAAAATTGTGAAAATTTAACTCCGTATGAGGTTCGTGTGTATTTAACCTATTTTTTCCAATTTCACAATATATTTTATCCAATTCAATTGATACAGAATTTCTTCCATTTTTCTGACATGCTACAGCAGTAGAAAAACTTCCTCCAAATGGATCTAAAATTATGTCACCCTTGTTACTTGATGCTTTAACAAATATTTCTAATAAAGATACAGGAATTTGACAGGGATGGTCTGTCTTATCTTTACTAACATTTTTAACAATATTAAATTCAAACACATCATACGGAGTTTTTCCTTTACTACCATTTTTGATTCGTTGCAGTATTCTCTTGTCTTTCGGGTTTCTATATGGTTCGGCAATATCATCCTTATTAAAAACTCTCGGTTCATTTCCTTTAACATAAAAAAGAATAGAATGTTGGCTTCTAGTATAGTTTGTTGGTGACATTCCGGTATTGGTAGGATAGTGCCATGTCATCCATCGCTTGAATGTTAAATATTTATCAAGAAATGGCATAAGATACGCATTATTCTCAGGATAGTTAATAAGATACAATGCACTACCTACAGACAAAACACGAACACATTCCATTAACCAAACTTGACACCACCAAATATACTCATCTTTATTTTTATTGTCGGCATAAGAATTGTATTTCTTTCCAATGTTGAAAGGGGGATCTGTAATAATCAACCCAATACTTTCTGTGTTTATTTTTCTTAATTCTTTTACACAGTCTCCGTTAATAATTTGATGTGTATTAGTCATTTTATATCTTTTCCATTTGCATATTACCTTTAACTTTTCTACCATTTTCATTAACTGTAGAAATACTACCCATAAGTATTTTAAGATATGGATTGTCTCTAACCCATGCCCAAGAACATGTTGTTGCATATCTTCGTTTACCTTTATCCATGTTTGATCCCCACTCCACTTCTGGGACCAACCCGACCCAAAACAAATTATTATCGTGTGTCCGGCTGACCAACAGCGTAGGATATGGACGATTGCTGTATTGTCCTCCTTGCCATGAAGTGCCCGTCATAGCCTTAATTTCTACACTAAGATCAATTTCCGGAAAATACAAATCAGGTTTGTTGTCATCGTTCTCAGATGTCTCAACTTTACATCCTATCTCTTTACGTATAATATCGGCAACTACTGACCCAAATAACGAGCTAAACATATCAGATTTAAGAGCGGTTCTGAATCCTTTAGTATATTCTGAGGCAGATATTATGTTGTCAATCTCTTGTTTAGACCGTTGCATAATCTTCTTGATCATTTCCGGTGAAAATGCTCTTTCAAGAAACTGTTGTTGTATTTCGTTCAATTGTCCTTGAGGATAAACTTTCTTAGTAGATTGTGTAGTGTTCACATTTACAGATTTAACGGTGCTTGTTTCAACATTTCGTATTCCCATCTGTTTAGATATTTCAGCAACTTTTGAAGAAATTGGAACCGTCGCATAAACACACAGAGGCCGGCCGCGGCCTTGAGAAACCACACCGATAGATATAATTTGTCCTTGTCTAATGGATTTGCGCATCCTCTGATACAAAGTCATGCGGTTAATATTCGGATTTTGTTGTTGAACATCTGACACAGTAAACGGACAATTTGTAGGATAATTATTTAATATCATGTTATTTTTAATTTAATATTCTATTCAAATATACTCAATCGTTATTATGTGATCACAAGCTATAAAAGTTTTCATAACAAATTAATGGAGCTCCGCGATAGTAACGCTCTATCGTTTCCTGCTTACCATGCAGTCGTTTTTCTTTTAAACTACAGGGGCCTAAAATCTTAACCATTCAAAATCTGTTTGTTGGTTTCTGTCGGTGTAGTTGTATTTTCCTTTTCACCAATACGTTGAACAACTTTTCCACCTACTGCTATACCAATCAGAGTAATGACCGATTCGGGAATTGGTTGTAAACTTTTTTGTTGAAAAGACACCCACCCCCACATGACCAATACTCCAAGCATCCAACAAAGAAAAGATAATCTTATAGCTGAATACTTTCCTTTACCATCCATTAAAAATTCTTGTAATCTCATATTAATATGTATATCAAAACGATTTGGTTAGATGCCATTTATGACATTTTTTACACTTATACGGTTTTAAATCTACAACACCACCGAACGATTCGTGTTTGATTAAAGCTATTAAATCCATAGCTTCTTTCTTTGAATCGTATTTGTTTTTACCACAACAAAGATTTTTCATATTGTTTATACAATTAAAAATTTGATATACAACATCTTATTTTATAACCATCAATATAAGTGTGTTGAATCCAAGAGGTTTGACCTGAAAATGAATGAAATTCACATACCGATTCTTCTTTCCAAGGTCTGTTCCAAGGATCTAATGGCCACGATTCTCCACATTTAAGTGTATAATACAAACAATCATTAGTTGGAACGTCTTGTCTAAACTTTGTATTAAGAATTGGATTATCATCTAATACCTGTTCAAACAATTTAATAAATGAAAATTCTTTTTGCATATATTTTATTTACCGAAAATTTCATCCGTTAATTTGACTATTCTTTTGTTTGGAATAGCTTCTGGTTGAATTTCTAAAACTTTATCCATGGCCTCTTTCTTGGACATTCCCTGACTTCTAAAAATAGCATAAGCTATTGCCGGACTTCTGGATAATCCTGCCGCACAATGAATAATATGGACCTTATGTTTCTTACCGAAATCCACAGCCTTCATAATGTCCTCTTTATGTGCGTAATGATATTGAGGATATAATTCTACATCCGTATCCAAATCATCCACGATAAGCTGTAAATGATTTTTACACAAACTAGTATCCACCTTCAACGTTGGTTCTACACCAATGACGTTGAATTTATGAGGATAAGCCTCAACCGCGTCTTTCGCTTCTCTATGCATTAGAATTAACATAATATAAATTTGGTGCTGCCCATGAGATTCGAACTCATACTATTTACTCTCTCAAAGTAACGCCTCCTGCCAATTGGGCTAGAGCAGCGTGGCGGCAGATGTAGGAGTCGAACCCACTCAAGTATTACTTGCCTCCGCGTTCAAGGCGGGCCCGTTACCGTTCCGGCAATCTGCCAACTAACAAAAAATGGTCGGAGTGACAGGATTCGAACCTGCGACCCTCTGTACCCAAAACAGATGCGCTAGCCAGGCTGCGCTACACTCCGTAAATAGATGGTTGTTAAAGTTAATTTTATACGCTCTAACTCATTGGTCTAAAATGACCTTTATCCGGCGATACCATCAGCCGTCTAAAATGGTGGGCGATAACGGATTTGAACCGCTGACCTTGTCCGTGTAGGGAACCTGCTCTACCACTGAGCTAATCGCCCGTTTGATTATAAATATACTACACCTTTTTCAAATGTCAAGTAAAAATCGTGTCGATAAATATAACGTATTTGATTTGTTTGATTATATTTATAAATGATAACTTTTAACCCTGATAATATAAACTTATGGCTAACGAAACACAAGGATATGGATTTATTCAAAGATTAGACGGAGTTTGGGCACCAGCTCCTGGAACATCTACCACAGCATCCGCTTGGGCTGTTGGAGATTATAATAATATTACATTTCAAGCCGTAATGACTGGATCTGCTTCTAGCGTAGGGTCAACCGGAAGTTTTGCTATAGAATCTTCTCTTGACAACGCTCATTGGTGGAATGATTTTATTTTGAATACTACTGGAACGGGATCTGTATCCACGGCAAGTTTATCGGTTAGACGGGGATATATTAGAGCTTCTCAAACTGGATCAGGAAATGCTACTTCTAGTTTGTATATCTTAGCAGGACCCTGACTTACTCCATGCCCTAAAGGGCAATGGGTTCTGCGGTTGACACAACATTCGTTGTCATTTCCGCTTGAGCACTATCAGTGGTGCTCTTTCTACAATCTCTTTCTTGTAGAAAATTTCCACACATTATAGACGACTTACCTATGTTGAATGCTGCGTCTTGGTATGTTCGTGAGGCATCCTCAATAGTATCAAATGTCCCAAGATAAATCTTTTTTCCTTTACTGCGGATAGCGACACAAAATTTTCCACCATTTTTATTTTTCCACACTCCCATTGGTAGTATTGATTGTTTTTGACATTTTGTAGTCCTTCTACGATTGGAATTGTTTATAGATTTGGTAATGAATCTACAATTATTTGGAGTATAATTTCCATTATTATCTATTCGGTCAATTTGCAGTCCTCTTTTCCACCCGTGTAATAATCCCCAAGTCACAAATAGTTGTGGGTCATTTAACCATTCATCGCACATTTTTATTCCACGAGCACCATAATATTCAAATCCTTTACAATTTATATTGTAGCATCTAACTTTTATACCAATCCAACATCTGTATAGAGGATGTAAATTATTTCTTATAGCATATCCGTGTTTTATTTTCATATCATGTAACGGAGGAATTTTATTTCAAATCCTTCTACATTCATTTCTTTGGCAATCTTGACTGCTTCTTCCTCAAAATTAACTTCATCACGGGCAATCTCCTTGAACCAATTCAACTGAAATTTGTTTAACTTATTTGAGAATGCTTTGTTTTGTTTCCACCACGCCTTGATGTCATCAATCTTGTTCCTACCGCCTTGAAACTTATACCAACCTGCTTTGAGAGCATTCTGTTTGGTCTTATATCCATATCCACCAGCATCATCCAATAGTTTGTCGTTGGCATCAACAATAATCCATCTTGTTTCTGGTGGAATACCGCTTTCGGGTTCTCTGCTCGGATACACTTTTTCTATAACTTTGAAATCACTCATAATGGAAGAGTATATCACATTAACACTTGGAAATCAAGTTATTTTCCTTTTTGACCATCTAAATAGGATGTAATACTTTCCAAGGATACGGCTCCACAAGTGGATATGAATTTAGAACGAGTCCAAAGACACGGTAATGTAGATACAATATAGTATCCATCTGTTGGGCGATTATACCCACAATGTTTACAATCTTTACATAACTTCATAACTTTCCTTTATTTTTTAAGTAATATTTTAACTAATAATTCCGAATCGGCCATAATATTATGATCTAAAATATAATGTATATATCCCTCTGGCCAAACGAATTCCCCATCGGTCAAACAAACACTACCATTTTCTTTTCCACAAATTCTACAATTTGACCACCCCATCCAAGCCTCATGTAATTTTCCAGATCGTAAATAATCACCAACAAAGTTTTTTGTTTCCGTTGGAAGATGACCTTCTTCTGGCCAAGGTAAATCCCCAACATCATCTTGTTTTGATCTCCAATAACCTACACGTTTCATAACTTTCCTTTATTTTTTAAAAATTGTCTTCGTTGTCTTGTAGCTTCATAAAGAACTATACCGGTGCTCGTTCCAAGGTTTAAACTTTCTATGATACCACACATTGGAATATTTACACAAAACTCGGCGTTTTCTACGGCTTTATCACTAACTCCTTGACTTTCATTACCAAACCAAACCGCTACTCGTTTTTGAGTAAATTTGGCTTCCTCCAACAACATATTCTTTTTACCTTTTAAATGAGGAGAAGTGACTACAGATGTAAAATTCTTACTTTTAAGATATTTAATACACGATTCTGTATCGGAGTATCGTTTAACAAATGCCCACTTGATAGCAGATACCGAAATGTTATTGAGAGTTTTTCTCTCCCGCATTGTCTGCCAATCGTCAGGAAGTAGTTTATATCCATCAATAACATATAGTTTGTGAACTCCTAAAGCATCTATATTTCTGACGGTAGACCCTATATTTTCCAAAGTTTTTGGATTTTCAAGAACGGCTATAAGGTTTTTACACCTAAGTTTCTTGCACCTGTCGGCTCTAATTCTTAGACTTGTTTTCATGTTCTATTATTATCCTTACCATGTTGACCGTTCCAGGGGAATCCCGATTCTCCACCCCTGTCTTCCTCTTTATCATTCAACGCCGTTTATGTTGACATTATGGCCTTAACTTATGAGGCGTGCAGTTTATGGATCGTATCTGTACACCAAACGGTCAAAAATGGCGGAAGGTAAGAGAATCGAACTCTTGCTGGTATTACCCAGGCTTCAGCTTAGCAGGCTGACCAGTTACCACTCCTGCAACCTTCCTGTGTGTGTGTCAATAGCTCCTGATTCTACAAGATACTAACACATCCTCCAACTTGGAACGAAATATTTCGCGGAGTATAAAACTCCCTAGCATATCCTCATGTTTCCATCCGGCTAGCACGGGAAGTTGTTATCAGAGCGATTCAGAATCCGTTTCCGTATTCTATTTTTCAGCAATCTTATTCCAAACTCTTAAAAATTTACAATAAATACTTCTTGCCAAACTGGTAGACAAAGCATTAAAAACAACTAATAAAAACAATACTGTGCTCATAAAGTAATGTCCAGAATATGCACATATCATTGACAAACAAAGTTGGCACAATATAAACATATCATTCCATCTTTCGTAAATTTTTTCTGATTGTTTTTTAAAGTCTTTAACGTTCGTTTCCAACATTTTCTGTAATCCTTGTTCGGCAACAGCATCGAATCCCACATACATCACACAAATTCCCAACAAATTAACTAAAACAATAGGAAGTATAACGAACAGAAAAGATAAATTATACACCCACATGGCCCATTCTATTCCATTAATATACGATAAAGCAGCACCAACATAAAATGCGAACGCTGAAAATCTTGTAATATATTCTTTATTCATATAGTATAACTTACCACATAACATCTCATTGTCAAGAACGAAATGGTAGATCCGTTGGGAATCGAACCCAAAACTGAAATTTAGGAAATTTCTGTGATATCCTTTTCACCACGAATCCATGAAATTGGTAGCCCCGGTGGGAATTGAACCCTAACTTTTCAACAATGAGAGTGTTGTGTGTTTCCATTACACTACGAGGCCGTTTCATAAGTAGATGGAGTAGGATTTACACCTACACGTTGACCCGGATTGTATACCGGCGTCTCTAAAAGTTGGACTACCCATCTAAGGTGGTCAAAGTGGTGAGAATCGAACTCACTTGATCTTGTTCCCGAAACAAGTGCCTGACCATTAGGCTACACTCTGTTATTCCCTATCGGTAATATTTTATAGTTTTTATAGTTTTTATCTACTAATGTTACCGAACGGTAATATGTAAATTGGTCCCGCCTTTTTGAATCGAAATCAAAAATTCAATACTATTTATTAACATGAAGTTGTTGATAGACCAAAAAGATATAGGAAAATACAAAAGCCGAGAAAAAATTCCACTTGAATGTGAGTGTTGTCGCAAAACGTTCTATGGGCCTAAACACAAAATTCAGTGGGTGTTGAATCACAACGGGTATAGATTCAAATACTGTTCAGAGAAATGTAGAAACAAAACGATGTCTAAACGAATCGATTCGATGTGTGAACAATGCCAAAAACCAATTTTAGTTAATCCTCATCAACTTAATAGATTCAATCATCACTTTTGTTCCCGTTCGTGTGCGGCAATTTATCATAACTCTCACAAACATTTTGGTTGTCGTCGGTCAAAACTTGAAATGTGGATAGAAAAAATACTTACAGAAAAATATCCGCATTTAGAAATTCATTATAATAAAACAAACGCTATAAACGCTGAATTAGATATTTACATTCCTTCGTTAAAATTGGCTTTTGAACTAAATGGAGTTTTTCATTATGAGCCTATTTTTAGTGAGGAAAAACTCAAAAAGACACAAACCAACGATCAAAGGAAATTTCAAGTATGTTCAGAATTGAGTATTAGCTTATGTGTTATCGACGTCCACAACACAAAATATCTCAAAAAAGAGAGAGATAAGAAATTTTTGGATATTGTTGTTGATATCATCAACGAAAAATTGGCCCGGAAAGTTGGTACTGCCCCAACCTCTTCTGCTCTTCAGGCAGATGCTAATCTGTCTCAGCTATTTCCGGAATAAATTGAGGATTTCACAAAGAATTCTCGTGCGCGCGATTGAGAAAACTTAAAGTTCCGTTTAATGTGACCGTGAGGAATTGAACCTCCACCTTCGCTCTTTCGGGCGGTGTGCTTCTCCGTTTACACCACCTGTCACAACGTCTATCTCAAATTGTATTCTAAAATCTTCTGAATGGCAAGTTTACCATTTTCGTTTATATCTCTGGTTCCGATACCAGCGAAATTTTCTGTTAATGGATGTGGAATGTTGGTGTTTGGTGTATCATAGTTTTTCTGTTGCATATTAACAACAAATCCTTCCTGACAGATGTTGTATTGATACCGAAACCACCAATTCTTCTCTTGGTCGAAAACAAAAACCGGCTTCCGATTGTCAATAGCCATTTGAACTGCCCAAGTTGGGCAGTTAACTGCCCAACCAGTTCCACCTTCAACTATCTTGTCGGTCATAGACTTGGCTATGGCGAATATAGCTTCGGCATTTTTCACTTGAAACCAATTCCGACTTAATAAGCTCATGGTATAGGTGGTAATATTAGGATTATAAATGTTACGTTTTAGTGTTTTACTAGCAATCAATACGTTATCGTATCCTTCGTCCAGTTCAGAATTGGTCAAAATTCTTTGATTTTTTCCTTTTTGAACATGGTTAGGAAATGAGTAAGCGATGGTTTTTATCCCATATTTTTCACACTGAGTTTCCCATTCCATATCTGAGCCGGGACAGCCGCCACTATGACAAACGTAATTCATGTGAACATTTTACTTCATAATATATGGAAGTCAACTTCTTATAAAATTGGTGGAACTAGACGGATTTGAACCGTCCATCCGTGTTGGCCTACTTAAAGATCGTTTTCCGACCATCAGTTCAACAAAAGTCAATTACGTTTTTGTTAACGAACAGTTCTAGTTTTCACTCACAGAAGATTTGCCTTTTAGTCCCAAATTGTGCCGATATTTTTAAGTCGCGCTTCGGCTTTACCACAGAGTTACACCGTGTAGAGCGCGGAAAATGGCAGGGATAACGGGGATCGCACCCGCCTTCTTACCGTGACAGGGTAAGCGATGGCCTAGTCTCTTTTATCCCTATCCTTAAACCTCGTTCCCGTTAGGTCGCGAATGCGTCCGACGAAAAGCCTTCAATTATCAGCATTTGGCGCCTTCAACCGATTGTGTTTTAGCAGAGTTTATCTCTACGAGTTTAAGGAAAATTGGTCGCTCAAGTGAGACTTCACCTTCACCAAAGCTGGTATTTTAGATTTTAAACTATTAGACGAAAAAATGAATCGGTGCATCAGCACATAATGTTCGTATGACTCAATCTGATAACTCAACGTTGGCGGAACAAAACACCAACCTAACCGATTCAAAATTTTTATTTTGAAATTTGGAGGGATAGGAATGATTTACACATTCATAATGCTCTTTTGCAGAGAGCTGCCTTATTTTTCGACCACTACCCCATAAAAATTTGATGATTGTGATAGGATTTGCACCTATTATTTGTTGTGTCTCTTGGCCAATCTAGCACAACACCGTTTTTCCCGGATTCTCGTCTTCTACATACGATTCCTACAACCATCAAAATTGGTGGTGCGTGATGGAGTTGAACCACCCGAGCCATTTAAGACAATGCGTTTACAGCGCATACCGCTACCCCTACGGGATAACGCACCATTTTAAACTCTTATTACATCACCATTCGCTACCCACCTACGTTTATACATACCAAATTTGCATTGGTCTTCAACGATCCTTAAGCCTTGTCCGTATGTAATAATAAATAATTTTAAATTGGTGGCCCCACCGGGATTCGAACCCGAACCTAGCTGCTTAAGAGGCAGTTATGCTATTACCGTTAAACACCATAGAGCCATTAAATCTTTTTATTGTGAATTTTTTTAAGAAGTTTATCACGAGCATCACTCGAATTACTTAATATAATTCCTTTAATCAAGACGGTGCCAGTAATATTATTACATTCTCTACACAAAATTTTCAAATCATTAAGTTCTTTATTAGTCAACTTTAACTCTTTTTTAATAAATTTTTTAAGTTCATCCTTTACATTGACCCAATCAGAATGTCCTCTTGGATGAAACGATTTGTTTTTTCTATCGGAACTATCTTCAATTGTTATAGTAAAATTCATATGACTATAAATATCATAAATTTTGTATAAAAACAAGATGCCGGTTTTTGGTTTGCGTATAAGGCAAGTTTTTTTGGTTGCTGGAAGGCATCTTAAATAGATTGAATCATATAGATTCCCGTTACGTGGAGTTTCGCATTTCTTACTTTCGTAAGCCCCGTATATCTTTCTGAGAACGGTGTGTATGATTCAAATTGGCTCAGGACCGGGATTTAATACACCGTCTTCTACCTAAACCGGGTAGCGTGCTTAAGACATACACCAGTCCCAAATTGGCTGGGGCAGTAGGATTCGAACCCACACAAGCGATTCCGTCTTCTCGTTCAAAGCGAGCTGTGTTACCAGTTACACCACGCCCCAGTAAAATGGCGGTCAAGACGAGTGCTGCCCTCGCTATTTTCTCCGTGACAGGGAGACGACTCTGCTGTTTGTCCTCATGACCGAAATTGGTCGTCCCGGTTGACTCTGCCCCAACCACCTTGATATATCAAGACGTTGCTCTAACTGAATGAGCTACGAGACGATAGAAAAAAGAAAAGGCGCACCCTCATGCGCCTCTAATTGTTGTTATTTTACCAACTAATTCGTATTATTTACTAATAGTAATAGTTAATCTAACATTTGTAGGAGCAGTTGGTCGTTTTAACTTCATTTAATTATTTTTAGCTAACGGCGATTGTTAATACTAAATCCAGTGGAGCACTTGGTAATGATGGGGTAACTGCGGCATCAGATAATGCACCGGCGCCGGCCAAATTAACGGCCTGAACAAAGAAGTTATATACACCAGGAACCAAATCTACTAAAGTATGACTTGTTCCCAATACTTCTACAGCTTCCATGGTCATTCCACCATTAACATTCATATGAACTTTATATGAAGTTACCAGTTGTTCTGTAGGATTAACATCCCAATTCAACGTTACGTCATTTCCAGTAATAACCATTACTGGAGTTGCAGCTTTAGTTGGCAAAGATGGCGTATCTACTTCGTTAGATATCACACCACCACCGGCTAAGTTGACTGCTTGAACTTTAAAATGATAAACCGATCCTTGATCAACTACTATAGAATAATGTGGTTCCGCTGTAGATCCTATAAATGTTTCCATTCCACCACCTGCCGCCATGAAAACATTATACGATGTAACTTTTTGTTCGACCGGACTTGGAGTCCATGTCAGATTTACAGTATAAGTCATATTATTTCATCCCTCTTTTGTTGAGTTTTCAAAACTACTTACATTTTTTGTAAGCATATATAAATATCAACAAACTTATGGAAACAAATAATTTACACCTTTAAAATGGTACACTCGGGGGGATTCGAACCCAACCATAAATCCTGATTAGAAGTCAGGTGCCTATCCAGTTAGACTACGAGTGCATTTTTTAAATTGGAGGCTCCGATGGGAATCGAACCCAATTCCAGTCGGTTAACGGCCGACTGCTCGCCACTGAGCTTCAGAGCCAAAATGGTACTCCCTACAGGATTCGAACCTGTACCTGATTGTTTCGAAGACAACCGCTCTTCCAATTAAGCTAAGAGAGCATTTTTCTAATTATTTGTAATACTATCCAAGGTTTTACAGACTTATTGAATAATTAATTCATGCTGCCCAACTTTGCTTCCGTCTATGGCCAGTAGATCGGCTTGGTGGAAGTCAAGATATCGCACTAACTATTAGTATTACAAATTTTTGGTGGGCCCGGTCGGAGTCGAACCGACATCGTTCAGCTTAAAAGGCTGACATGTTATACCATTAAACACCACAGACCCGAAAACTTATTTAGAATACTTAGGATGTTTTTTGACGTATTCCGGATCTAAATTATTCATTAACGAATTAGTATGTTTACATGCTTCGTTTAATTCCCATTTCATATTCCACAATACAGAAACGTCATATCTTCTATCTCTTAAAGGATGGTTATAATAATTTATTGAATCTCGTGTTCGTAAATAATGTCTTACGAATTCGCTGGCTTCTTTTTCATTTTTGAATCCTTCATCAACTGCTATTCCATAATATTCAGTTAATTCAACGTATTGTTTTTCCATTTTAGAGTAATTCAACTCAACATTGTTTCCACTGTTGCACGCAGTCGTTATTAAAAACAAACCGACAAATAATGATAAAAATAGTATTCTCATATACTATAAATATTAAAATATTATACAAAAATAGACTACTCAGGGATTTCACGTGCGACGTTGCAACTCTTCCCGTTTACCTTACCGATTCGAACGGCCGGTAGGAGTCGCCTATCCTTTTCGTCTAAATTGGTAGCCTGCCGGGGAATCGAACCCACGCTCTCCAGGTTGAAAACCTGATATCCTAGCCGATAGATGAGCAGGCCATGAAAAATCGAATATAGCTGCTATTTTCTACAGGTTATATACACTGTGAAGTGCCTCATTTTAAGTGTCCGGCCACTCACTATATTAGTTTAGCTAAATCGTGTGTCAGAAAAGTTCGAAGATTTCCTGACAACTAGAGAAATGTGGGTATCCCTATACGGACCACAACTTACGGGATTTTCTCCGCCCGTCATACCCTATACATCGAATGTCAACAACACCTACCCTAAAGGGATAGGTGCTTGAACGGCCCCGAGGAGCGGGGACTTATATTCGTGTGGCGTATTGACTGACGCCTGCCCATAAGTCAGATTTGTGGTCTGTGATACGGGATGTTTGGACATTTTTCCAATGTTGATAGCAGCATTGATGTCCGAGTCGTATATCATTCCATTTACTTTAGAGTAAAATCTACAACCTCTTCTTTCACCTTCAACTTTTCCGGTTACGGAATCTCGTTGACTGGTGTATGAAAAAATATTTTCTCTTTTGTTCCAGAATCTCCGATGTTCAAGGTGCTACTTTACACTATGAGAGAGAATAACTCAACAGAATTCGCAATCTGTTCCTTCGGATTTGAAAGTTGGGGAGTAGAACGGAATTCGAATCCGCATCTGCTTGACTCACAATCAAGGGCATTAACCAATTATGCTACCTACTCCATACAAAAATATAATACCGAAACATGACTCCATGACTCATACGACTAGCGGGAACAAAACCCGTTCCGCCGATATTATTGAAATCGCTCCTTAAGCTCCACAGGCTTAAATGCTGCCCATACACCATGAACACCATAATATCTTATATTGTAGAATACGGTGGGGAATTGCACCTCATCCCATCATTAAGCGGTTCCTTTCCGCTTGGCATTGCAATGCTTAGATGTCCTTATTCTACTAAAATGATGCTCGCCGGCAGTGTCGATCTGCCTATCTGTGCAAAATCGGCATTTCTCCACATGATAACTTCACTGTGATTAGCAGCCGTCCACCAACAGATTCGGAGGGCGGTCCTCTGGCACGATCTGGGAGTCAACAGATACTTCCGAAGGGCGAGCGAAAAAGTTTTCAACAGAATTAACGGTGTATTTAGTAATCTTCCGATCCGTATGTTCCAGAATATACTAATTATCTGAACATTTCCATTATACGGGATTCTGTTGAAAATTGGTGAGTATGATAGGAATTGAACCTACGTATTCCGAGCCTTCATCAAAGGCCGCGCTACCTCTACGCTTTATCGGTCACACACTCAAAATTGGCTCCCACCCTTCGAATCGCACGAAGACATAGTGATTAACAGTCACTCAGGCTACTATTACATCAGGCGGGAATTAAAATGCGTTAACAGGATTTCACGTACGTTCCATTGAAGTCTATCTCGACTTGAAGTTACCCAGTTATGTAGCTACAGGTCATACTTCCAACCCCTCTCGCCTAAATTGGTAGCCAAAACAGGAATCGAACCTATATACCGCCCACATCAAGAGCGAGTGTTACCAGTTACACCATTTGGCCGTAAATAGTTATTATACCACTTTTCTAAATTTGATATATCATTTCTTTTTACTATCAAAAGTTTAAGTGGAAACTGTTTCCATTTTTCATAATCCATTTCTTTTTCTCTTCCTTTTACTTCCACATAAAGATTGAATTCTTTTAAGAAAAAATCTGGGAAATATTTTCGATCCTTCCCTTCAAAAATATATCTATATCCTATTTTGTTTCGATCCCATTGTATATTTTTTTTATCTAAAAATGTAGCAAATTTTATTTCCCACGATCCCTGTAACCATACTTTCGAATCATCTTTTTTAATATAATATGACCCTTTAACTCTTCCACTTGCTTTATCTTTAAATCCTCCAAATTTTGACATTTTTCTTCTAAACGATTCGGTTCTGTATGGAGAATAATCAACTTTACCAATTTCATGAATAAAATTCATAGATTCTTTATGATTACGAAACTGAACAAGTTTTTGATTTTTTGCTTTTTGTAAAGTAACCCTACAAATTTTATACTTTTTTGTTAATTCATCCCAAGACATACCGACATTATGATCTTTTTGAATTTCCTTCCAATTCCAATCATATTCTAAATTTATTTTATTTTTTTGAGGATCTAAACAATTTAACTTCTTTTGTCCTATTTTATTGAACTTGGTTTTTATTTTATATTTTTTAATCCAATATGATATAGAACCTTGACTTTTATTATATTTTTTAGCTATATCATAACTACTTAAGTTATTTTCAATATCTTTTATTAATTCTTCTTTATTCATACCATTACATTAATAAGTAGTATGCTTTCTTCCAAACAACCAATAAAAAGATATTCTACCGTTAAATTACAGGACTATATTTGCCGATATTTTTGAGAAATGCGCCTCGGCTTTACCATAGAGTTTCACTATGTAGAGCGCAGAAGTTGGCAAGCGGTGTAGGAATCGAACCCACATTCTTGGTTCTGGAGACCAGAGTAATACCATTATACGAACCGCCTATTTGTGTGTCTTCGGGACGTTACACACGAAACGTTCGAAATCTATGGCCTGAGAGTGCGGTGACAGGTTGTTCCATAGAATACCCGAAAATTATACAACTATCAATATTAGGGTTTTTTGACCTACGTTGGTGGCCCAAGTGTCCCCACTTGAACTGGCGTCTCCGACATTCCCTACGGCTCGCCTCTACGGATACTTGATTCTCGGTTCAAATAGTATCATACCAAAACCACTCCAAAAAACAAAAAACGCCGACCTTTTCAGATCGGCGTTGGAGGGCAAAATCTTCTACTTTCTTACGCGGTTCCTCCTCCGCCGATACCTCTATTATCTTCAATAGAAGGTGATTCACTATATTTAAATTGTCTATGCCACATTGTCATACTAACTATATATATCATTCAAATCTGTTTTTGTCAAATCTTTTTTTGACTTTTTTTGGTCTTTTTTCTTTTACCATACATACTTTACCACATCTCCATTGTTTGTCAAGAACTATTTTTGGCTTTTTATAACTTCCTAAACATCAATCACATATTACTGAACCCAAGCAGGAACAGGAACAACGTTCGGATTTCCATTCATCAAATCCGACTGAAACTTAAGAGACTTACTATACTCTGAACTCTCAATCATTGGCGCTGGCGGGGTAGTTGCACATCCTACAATAGACACGAGAAGAAGTAAACCGACTAACATACTTACTATATTTTTCATTTATTTTCCTTTATTTCTTTACTACTATTTAATATACATCATAACAGAAAAATGTCAAGAAAAAACTGGAGCCAAGTGTCGGTAACGCTCCGACTCATTTAGTTTACGAAACTAACAGGCTACTTTTACATCAACCTGGCATTGGTATTTTCATTTCAACAACAAAATACCAAAGAAGCGTTGAATTTTTAGTTTAAGGTTCCTTCAACTAACCTTAGTTTCTATAGAAAAATGGAGCCGAAGGAGGGACTCGAACCCCCGATGTTTGTATTCCGCTTTACAAAAGCGGCGCAGTCGCCACTGGTGCCACTTCGGCTTAAAATTCTAACCCAATCCCCACCCAACTATACCTACTGACCAATCGGGTTTTTCACACACAACCCATTTATTGTTGTCGTCATCAAACTTATACCACCATTCGGTCTGTATGTCAAGTTCAAATCCATTTATGTTATACAAACCTTCAACGTTCCGTTCAATTACAACATAATTGTAATATCCAGCCTCATCAAAATCTGCCCAATCTTCTTCCACACATTGTTTGGCAATTTTAAGGTCCGAATACCATCCCACCACCCTATCTTCCACTATATCACCATTATTATCTTCAACAAGAGAAGTAATCGTATATATAACCACTTTTTCTTTTTCCATACAAAATCTGGCGGACCAACCGGGAGTCGAACCCGGAACTCAACCTCCGCAGGGTTGCGTGATATCCATTTCACCATCAGTCCATTTGGTAGCAGTAATCCGAGTCGCACGGATGTTTTGCGATTATGATTCGCCGGTCCTTCTGTTGAACGATACTGCCATTCAATTATAAATATACACCAATTTTAAAACCCGTCAAGTAATTTTTTACAATTCCTTAACTTCTTGGGTATTTTCAACTTTTTCTTCGGTTTTTTCTTTAACAGGTGGAACCCACTGGCGAATCGCGCTCTTCCGTCTAGATAATCCTAACTGACTTTCGTAAAAGGATTTATATGATTTATTAGCAGTTTCTTTTCTTTGTTTTCTTGTAGTTTTATGTTTCATCGTTTTTATCCTTTTTTTCAAAATAATCTAAATCGTAATCTTCTGGTTTACATGTTGATTTTGAAAGTTCATCTTGAAGAAATTCAATATATTTTCTTCTTTGATCTGCAATTACGTGTGTTAAATAAGATTCCCAATGATCTTTTCCATTTGAATCCGATTTCCATGATTTAGCAATATAATTACAATTTAACAAAAAACAATGAATAAATCTATCACCAACAAAAAAAATATCCATAGATTTATATGTTGGATCAAGAGCCATTCTCATAATAATTTCAGAATTAGCATGAAATACATTCTGAAATTGATCTTGATATTTTCTGGTAATTTCTTGATTATCTACCCATTCATTCTTTACTTCAAAATCCACTTTTTGTTTTTTTAAATATCGTTGAACTTTACCTTCGAATCTTCTAGAACATCGAATTATGTTTGTATAAAGTTCATAAAAGAAATGCCAAATTTTATCTTTATGTAAATATTTTTTATATAAAAATAATAAAATATCCCATTGTTTTTGTTGGGATACTTTATAATTGGAAATAGTAAACTCCACCATATTCATGATTTTAACTAATGATCTTACCCTTGTTCAATTCTTCCTTCAATTCGTCAGGAAGCATTTCTTCCAATGGCTCTTGGCATTTAACACAATAAAAGGCTGGAATAGGCATTACCCCATCATCAGGTTGACCAGTCAACAAGCGACTAACTTTACGAAAAACCACACCTTCGGCAAATACTTGACCACCACATTTACTACAAACAACTGGCTGAGTGTTATTAAGTTGAATTCTTACTTGCTGTTGTCTCTGTGGAGGAACACTCGGATTAAAACTTGGAATGTTTGGATTCATTATATTCTTTTACCTTTCTTTTTTCTAATCGTGTAATAACTTTAACTTTTCTTTTTTACTCAATTGTTTAATCTGATACTCTCTTTTCATTGCAGACGATTTATCTAAATATTTTTCTTTATAAATTAACTTTACTGGTCTTCTAGATTTTGTATATTTTGATCCTCGTTTTCCTTCATTATGTTCTTTGATACGTTTGTCAAGATCTTTCGTATATCCGGTGTATAACGTTTTATCGGAACATAGAACCATGTAAACAAAGAACATATTTAAATCGCAGTTTCTTCTATTAACTTATATTTTGGATACACTTCTAAATCGTAACCGACATATACCTTTTCAGATATATTATTTATATGGTTTTTTGCCTTAGCGTAAGCAGTATCATTTTCATCATCACAAAACGAGGCTATTGTTTCCTCAACCCACGGATGATGATTTTCTAAACTATCGAATGAAATCTTTATAAGTCTTAATATTCTCATATTACCCCTCACATCACATTTGATAATAATGAATTTTCTATCATCAGTTCGTAAATTTCTCCTACAGCACACTTGTTGTGAAATTTGTAAAGTGTATATATTGTTTCCCAAGATACAAAACTGTTCATAACTTTTCCATTTTTGAACTTGATGATTATTTCGACATCATGTGGTATAACTTCTCCCGAAAGAATTCCTTTTCTAAAATCATCTTCTTTTACTTCCCGTATTGTGATTTTTTCGTCTTCATTCATATTATCGATTAGGCATTCCAGTTACATCTTTGGTCATATTATTCATCCTTTCTTATCGGAAAACACGGACTAATCAACGTGGCCAGTTTCAACGACCCCAACTTTTTATGTTTCTCCAATACTTCTTGAAACTCTTTAACTATCTGTTTTTCTTTTTTAGTCAGTTTTTTCATATCAACTATACTTTCTTAAATCTATTAAGTTTAAACTTATAATATTTTTGGACTTCTCCAGTTTTTTGTGCTCTTCTTAAGGATGTTAAAATAATTCTAGCATCTCTTCGATTCGTAAATATATTTGGATACTTGACAACAGTATCGTTTAAAACTGATGATAACCCATTTCCGTTATATGAATCTCCAACGAGGAGATCTTCTCTATAAAATTTTTCAATAACCCACACATTTTTTATTTTTTTTGTCATATCAACTATACTTTCGTTTACTCACGGTATTTGTATTTTATATCATTTTCCTTTTCGTGATACCTTTTGTTGTTTATTTAACAATTTAAGTATTTTTTCATATTTAACTTTTTTTGTATAAAGATTAGCAATCTCTCTTTCTTTATTATCCAATTCATCTATCAAACTATAGATTTCACGAATCAACCACTCTCTGTCTTCATTATATTCATCATTCATATTAACTATACTTTCTCTTACACCGATTGTTACCACGATCCGACTTGAACACAACAGTCGTCGGTTGTTTCAATCTCCACTTAAGAAACTTCTGAAATTTTTCATTTTGAACAATGGTTTCAACATTATTATACATATCTCTTAGTTCATTATGCGACCAAGTAGAATGAATGAAATTTTCACAATTTTCACAACATAGAGCAGTATCTTTACCACCTTTACTTCTGGGTGTCAAGTGATGATTCCTTGTAATCGTTCTCAAACCACAAAATTCACAGAATTCTTCTATATTATACGTTCCATCACATTGAGGGCATTGATAGTGTTCATCCGACCACGGCTCGTGAGCATCTACAAGTTCCAAATCTACTTTACATCTTTCACATTTTGGTTTCACAACGAGTGTTTCATCCCATAATAGTTATTTTCTATTTCCTTTGGATCAAATGTGTGTTTCTTTTTTTGCAGAAATATTTGCCACCCCGTCGCTACAACATCATAATGTCCTTTGTAACCGTGGCAGAATGCATCCACTCCTGTCTTTGGCTTAACTGATTCATCTTCCGTATGAATCCCCCAACCATAATCGTCAAATATAATTAAACCATCCTCTTTTAACAGAGAAAATCCTAATACTGCATCTTCCAACACATTAGCAGCGAAGTGATTACCATCAACATAAACAAAATATGCAAATTCTTTTTTCTGTCCTTTATGGGTTAAAGTTTTTAATACATCACCACTTTCACCTTGTATAAAAGTAACATTGGGTAGATTTTTTAAATTGTGAAGTATATATTTGTTATAATTTACATCGATGGTATAGAGCATTGTGTTCTTACCAGTCAAAACGTTCCGAGAGGCCCAAGATGCGAATGCTCCATAATTAGTTCCAATTTCTACACCAACTACATCATCTACACCAACAAGATATTGTATAAGGGGTTCCCACTCTGATATCCACTTATAATGATAAACACCTTCATCTTCTGGATGAGAAAAATCTTTGGGGTAATATTTGTAAAAATCATTTTTCATGGCCGTTATTTCGGCCATTGTAAACGGCATTGGTTGTTCTGATGGCATAACTTATATTATAACAAGGTTGTTAACCTTTTGAGATATAATACCACAGATTTGGAGAAAGTCAATGTTAAAATTAACCTTCGGGATCGTAACGTTGGGAAGCACTATTTCTCATATCCCAAAAAGTATCCTCAAGATGTTGTTTTCCGATTTTGTCTTTCATGAAATATACAAGTGCCTCACCAATTATTTTTTGTTGTTCGCCATTTAACTCATCAAACTTTTTGGAAACGACCAACCGTCCACCGTCACCAAATACATCGACTTTAATAGGCTCTGAATCCAACATATCGACGGATGGTGGAAATTCAGGAGAATCCCGAGTCCATTTTTGGCCTGGATCAAAATCATATTCAAAATTAGCGGTGATCTCAACTTCATTATCAGCAGTAGATAACCCTGGAATTTCTAATGATTCGAAATAGGCAAATGTTTTAAACCAGTCATGTCTAACTACGTCTCTTTGTCTTCTTGTTTCTGAAACTACTTCTTTAATTAATGCTTTCAATTGACTTTTTTTCATATGAGTATAATAAAATAATTCTCCATCTAATAAATATAAAGGCGAAAAAAGAAAAGTCAAGATATAAAATGGTGGTCATGGTGAGATTCGAACTCACGCTATCTACTTCCTGAAAGTAGTGCCTCCTACCAATTGGGCTACATGACCAGTTGGCTCCTGTCGGAGCCTGTGTTGTTTGTTATTATCTATTTTTGATGATGGTTTCAACACCACCAACTACGCCATCGACTTTGCCCTTAACTTTTGGATTGTTTCTCAATACCAAATATGAAGCGACCCAGCCGCCGACTGCACCTACTACTAGACATACTAATCCTACTAACAATGTTGACATTTTTTGTCCTTTCTTTATGTTTTATAAAAATGGCAGCATACTCAATCGCCACCACAAATAAGTATATGGACAAAAATATAAAAATCTTTTTCTAGGTATATCTACGAGTGAAAACTCACTGGGGTTTTACGATCCCAAGATATAAACAAAAACCAAACGATTTCTCTTCTGGTTAAGTTTGGTGGAGATACGGCGAATCGAACGCCGATTTGTAGTCTGCAAAACTACCGTATTACCGTTATACAGATATCCCCATTAAATGGTAGCGGTGAGAGGAATTGCACCTCCAAGGACATTCGGTTCTAAGCCGAGCGGTTCTGCTGTTTCCCTTTCGTCCACACCGCCATTTAAAATTACTATGACATTTTAACACTAATTTCAAGTGTTATTACGTCATAAATTCTCTACTATAATAACTATAACACAAAATTAGTATTTGTCAATATAAAAATTTGTTTGGACGGGTCAAATCACCAACATCAGAATACATCCATACATCCCATTCGCAGTGAAATCTACAGCATTCCAATTCAAACATTCATACCAAATATTGGGGTTATTTTCATAATTTCCAAGCACTTATCAGTTTAGTTTGATCCGAAACCTTAACATTTTTGTATTGAGGCCATTTCCTCACATTGACTTTCAGACAACCCATCTAAAAAACCGGTTGGTTTCCACTTTTCTGTTAAAGATTTAACTTCGGGAACAAGGTTAAGAATTCCACCGAAACTTATGAGTGTGGTAGCTAAACTTGATTTATATATAAAATTTCGTCTATTCATACTCTGTATTGTTTTATCTCAGGAAATCGTTATACGTTTTAGGAGAATGATCCCAACTCATCATCCTAGAAAGCCAACAACAATAATCTTTTTCATAATCAGACGCTCCTATATACCAATTCAACCACTCTATCGTGTCACTTTTATGGGGATTATCAGATACACATCCGACACTATAACCTTCTTGATATTCTGGTGTGTCTTTACAATGATAATGATAACTACCTTTCATATTTAATCCTTTTCTATATACCATTTTTTATGATGATTTCGTTGTTTACTAACTAACAAAGAAATTTTATTTTTATCTAAATTATATTTTGTGTAAAAATCGTAACGAGTTCCAACAAAAACATTACCGGTCATTAAATTTTTAAATGTATAAATTGTATGATCAAATTGTGGATGATTAATCCCCCTCATTCTTTTACTATGTTGTATTCCTAATTCAGGTCGATTAACATTTAATTGTTTATGTATTTTACTTATTTTTTCTCTCAATTTTGGATCGTTTATATAAGCTTGTTTAATAGATTGACTCAATTTATGGCGTTCCTCTTTATTTCTAAACCTACATTTTTGTGCTTCACTCAGTTTTTTTCTTAATTCAGGTTTGTTTTTGTATGCCATTTTTATTCTATTTCCATATTCTTTACTTAGCGTGGGATTATCAATATAACGTTCTTTCATAGTTTTTGATTGTTTTTTTCTACTATTTTCACTTATATTTGATATATTTCCTCCTCTTGTAAGATTATATCCTCCTTTATTCCATTCTATAAAACTTTTATATTTTTTAATATATTTTATTTCTAATTTATTTAACTTTTCTATAATAACATTTTTATTTTTATGACGTATAACTTTTATAGGCTTTATACTAAAATTATTAATTCCATATTTACGAATCGATCTATATAAAGGATATTTTAATCTTTTACTATCACTTTTATGAGAATCCCACCTACGATTTAATTTCAACGTAGTGACTCCAACGTATTTTTTATTATTTACGTTATTTGTTATTAAATAAACTATACCAATTTTCATTTTATAATTTTTTGTTGTTTAGTACAATAACACGGTATTTTTTCGAATTCTAATCCAAATTTCTTACATAACTCCAGACATTTCCTATAAGCTAAAAACGATTCCTGTTCATTAGGACTCTGAGTTAATGCTTTCAATTTCTTCAATTTATCAAACGTATCAAGAGTTATATTACCATAAAGATATGTAGCCATATCCGGTGGAGGAGTAATATTCTCCGATAGAATAGTATTATCAACCAAATGACCATACCTCTGGTCATACTCTTTTCTCTTCTGATTCAACTCGCGATCAATGTCATCCGTCTCTCTTAACAAGAAATACAACATATTCAAAATAGGAGTATAAACGGTAGGCATAAACCCACCTCTATAAGCATATTTTTCAGCCTCTTCATCCGACATCCCTCTGTTCTTTCCTTCGGTGAGAAAATTTTGTCTTTTCTTGGTTCCCTCTTCAATTTCATCTTTATATTTGTTAGAGTATTCTTGAGACGCCTCCGATAAATTTTCCTTATCCTGTTTAACTTCTACGGTCAACCGTTTCAGTCGTTCTGCCAAATCTGAATTGGTAGTTCTCAATATTGTCATTAAAGACATTTCATTTTCATTCATATTATTCTGTGTTTTTATTTTCTATTTTCTACAAACGAATAAAATCTGTCTGAAACTTTCATTATACTATCTACAAATTGATCCAATGAAACATTTTTATTTTTTAAATTTTCACTAACAACATGTATAGCATTTTCAAGTATCATATGCCTCAACTCATACGCATTTTTATTCACCGACTGAATTACTTGAGATTCTGCTTTTTGTGTTTCGCTATCTTTTTTCTTTTCGTAGAGAAATTTTTTGAAGTTGAGGATGAGTTTTTTACACTCCGCTACACCTTCTTGTGGTAAATTTGTGGCGTCTATATTTAACTCTGGGACAAACTTTTTAGTATCTTTTGGCGTTCCATCCAACGCGTCCAGTTTTTCTTTTAACTTTGATTCCGCTTCGTCTATAATCTGTTTTCTTCGTATTTCCTTTACTTCGTCTAAAGATTCCAGAATATATTGAACATTGGGGTTGGTCTTTTCTTCCTGATCGCTGCCGCCGAAGCCCATTTCCGATTCTCGGATTGCACTCATAAAACTGCCTTTCTGTGTATCTGTGTTATAGAGTATTTTTCAACTCTGTGTGTATGACAATACATATCTAATAAACAAAAAAACCGCCAACATTTCTGCTAGCGGTCTTTAAATTTAGATATTATATTATTGTGGTTTATCTTTTAGATCACGAAGGTCTGTTCTACCTATAGTATTTCTTCCTTTATCAGTAATAGCACCAGCCTTGTTTAACATACCCTTATCAATCAGAGATTTCTTAGCGTCATCCCATTCTTGTTTGTTGATACCAGTATCTTTTAACGCTTCATGAAAACGATAATCTTTTATACCGGCATAACTCGACTTGAACGATCTGGTTGCCGACAATACTACTTTTTCAGCCCACGATACTTCATCGGCCGGCGGTAACATCTTGGAAATATTTTCAGTATTGATATGAATGGTTATACCAGAATCTTTTCCCATAAAAATCGAATTTTCCACCACCGCAAAATTTGGAGGCAACTTGGTGATCCTAAACGATTTTCTTGTCTGCATGCTACCATTTTCAGGAACAGATTTGACCTTATTGGTGGATAAATTAACTATAGCATAATAAGATCTGGACCCACCATCCCAATATGATGTTAAATCCATCGGGCCGCTAAAAGCGGATACTTTAAATTTTTTGCCTGTATAATCTGGAAAAGCGAGTTTCGCTATTTCCTGAACTTCCGGACTATTGATGTGGTATGTCATATAAAATAAATAGAGTTTATAATAAAAATCCGCCGGTAAATTTCTCTACCGGCGGCTGTGGGCGAGCGAGCGGAGCGAAATTATTCCTTCACAAAAAACGACGTATCGGTGGATGAAGAATCATCTTTCTTTACACCAAACTTAGCCAACACAATATCTTTAATTTGTGGAAGCATACCTTTGGCAGCGTTTTGATCAAGACCACCAACTAAAATGATTTTGTTGTCTCTCTTATCATAAAGAACAACGGCCCACGTAGACCCAGATCCAACAGGTTCCGCTCTCAACTTTTTAAGATTATGTTTTAGGTTAGGAGATACTGCCATTAATCTATCGAGTTTAGCGTTAAGATCATCCTCTGCGATTTCATTAACCATATCAACGATACACTCTTTAATAGCTCTTTTTAAATCAGAAATTTTCATTATATTATTCTTTTCCTTCGTTGTATAAATCTTCTCGTTGAATTTTATCTAACTGAACTATGACGGGCCGAATTTCTTCCAAAAGTTTAATAACTTGGTCCAACTTGGTCTGAACATTTTTGATGACTTCAACGGAAGGAGGTTGTTTAGCAGTCACATATAGATCGTGGAAATCTTTTACATCATCATAAACACCTTCCAGAGATTGAATCATATTTGTCCAGTGTTTACCTAATATTGTTGTAGATCTTGATACGCCCGCTTGAAGTCGTTCTAAATTAACTAATTCTTCATTTAATATCTCCTTAACAAGAGATTCTAACAAGTTTTTTAGTTTAGTTTTTTCCATATGATATTATTCTACAATTATAAATATAATGAAGATGGAAAATAATACCATAAAAGATTGATCTTAGCGTTATCCATTCGTAGCCGCGTGGAGGCGTCAATCATTACGAACTGGAGCTGGCGGGAGTCGAACCCGCGTGTCAAATTCTTATTATATCAAGCACTACATGTTTATTTAAGTTTTAATTTAGGTGAGATGGACTAACTTAACAAAAGTCATTACGCACCGAGATTTCAATTTTTAATTTCAAGTAATTATAAAAATCTAAATAATCACCCTACCTCTGATAATTAACGCCATACCAAGTTATCAGATATCGCCTGATATGACGGAGTAACCTTAAGCTACTGCTTCGGCAACTTCAGCATTCATGTCGAATGCGAAATCGACGTTAGCTAAACGATTAAGTTTGGCATTTGATTTTTAGTCTGCTTTTTAAGTAGCCAACTGACCAACTACTACATGCTCTCAATATTCAAAGATCTTGATCGAAACCATTACAGCCCCATATAAATAAGTATACTACAAACCAACCAAATGTCAACATTTATTATCTACGTGGTGATCTCTGTGGAGGTTGAGGTCTAATAATTGTTGGTGGTCTTTGTGGTGGTGACACCCTTGGCGGCGGCGCCCTATTTATAATAACAGGAGGTCGTTGGATTACAACCGGATTACGATGATAATAATCATTGTAATGACGATAATGATATGGTGGTGTGGCGTAAAAAATAAACGGGAAAGGAGCTGGTTCAACCCATACTACCGGAGGTGGAACCGGGCCATAATAAACTACGCCAGTAGTTTCACAACCGCTCGTTATTAACACCATCATTATAGAAAATAACAAAACAAATAATTTTTTCATGTATCATCCTTTCGGTGGGTATTTGACTCCTTCGATTACGTCCTTATTCACTATTACCCAAACATCCCCATACATGGGATCGTCAGTATAATGAATTAACTTGTATCCCATTTTTCTTAACCTTTTACCTATCGCTTTATCTAACTTTTGCCAATCCTCTCGGCTCCAATTTCCAGATTCATATTTATCAATTATTTGTTGAACTTCTGGACGATTTGGAAACAACTCCGTCAAAGCATCTATCTGTTCTCCGATTTTATACGTTTTAACATTTTCATCAATATCAAGTTCAACCACAGCGTCTCCAAACTCATTTGGATACCACTGTGAATATTTTTCATATTTAGGCTTACCTACCCACCACGGTTCCATAGCGAAAATTCCCCGTTCGTAATCCATCTTGTTTATATCAAATCCTTTATTACTTTCGTATGAATGATAAATCATCATAATGTAAATTCTTTCTCCAAAAAATCTGTCCACCCATTAAAATCATCAGCAATACCATCATATCCTATTTGGTGAAACGCTAACGACCCTAAATGTGAATAATATTCTACAGATGGTGCCCCTCTTCGTTTACACATCATTTCAACTTTGGATTTAAATAAACCGATGTTAACCAAACAACTATCCGCTATTTCCGATGCTGGCCTAATCTCTATCTTGCTATTTAAAACACCGATATCACGCACTTCAAATAGCATTGTCATCAAGGATTGAAAAACTCGGGCTGTATCCTCCTCCGTTTTATTAAACTGACAAAGAGTGCATAATATCCAATCTGTTCCGTTGGATGGTAATAACTTTGGACAATCCTTTAATGAAGCAGCTAAAGTAGCTCTTAGAAGAAATTGGTCTGCTAAATCTGAATTAACATACAAATTCTCAAACGTTAGTCGTTTTTCATAATCGTATAATATTTTGATTAATCCATACATATGTCAAAGTATAAATATTATACAGTTTTCGTTAAATTACTTCGTGAGACAACATTTTAACAATCTCATCAGCTACGTCTTTTTCAGGAATATTACTAAGGATAGTACACCCTCGTTTCAACAACGATTCGTTAAACATTTTTTTAAGATACGTTTTACCGCTCTCTATTAAAGGAATTACCGCGCTCACATATTTTATATCTAAATCATATATTTGTCCACCATCTGAGGTATAGGCATCTCCGCGAAAAAAATACAACACTTTATTTTCATTACCTGTTGCCATACTTAAAGTAATGCCACATGTGGTATTTAACAACTTCATGCTCGCTTCCACGAACAATCTCTGCCGACCCTGTGTTTTGGTTTCTCTGTGAACACCACTAACTTCACAGATACAAAAATCAGAAGTATTCATATCATGATTAACCCATTCACAAGAATTATGAAAAGAACCAAAAAGAACACCGTCATTTTTGTTTATATTTTCTTTTAATCTTTCAACTGCGGCATAATACGTTGCACTAGAACTATTGTGCAATGGTCTTCCCTGAGAATCCATAGATACCGATATACCCAAAATTTGTGTAGGAAAGTAGATGGCAACTTTATACACATAATCATTCAATAGTTTATCGTTCGGTATAAACATACAATTGTACACTTATTTACTACAATTTGCCCAGATAACAACAACATTTGTCATCACACCAACACCCCAAAATCCGAAGGAAGAAACCGCCCGGCAAATGTATGTTTATAACGGAGACTCTTAATGGTCAAACTTTTTATAACTTCACCATAGTCATCGACCTCCACATCTCCAGTAAAATACAAAAACCCGCGGTTTAAATATTCATTAAAACTATATTCTATTTGTTTCTTTTCTGTTTCCATATTAACCTTTGACGCCGGATATCTATACTGAACCTTTAAATAAAAATAACACTCATCCACCTCACAATTATCCAACCATTCCGGAGTATTTAAATTACCATATCCATAATCTTTAACATAACTAACTACACGAGGCGCTGCAACACCCCGCGGAGACATACACATACTAATTCCCATGCCTATCAAGTTTACATTTAAAAAAGTCGTATAGCCGTTCGATGCGTCATAAGAAGGAACATATATAGACGAATCGTTGATTCGTAAAATATCTTTATAAGCCATAGGCACTGGAACCATTGAAAGATTAAACGTTTTACCGGAAATGATTCCATTAGATTGAAATATCGATGTTTGTTTTCTATTAAAATCCTCCACCGCTTCACAAAATATTTTATCATTGGGGTTGGGATGCGGATTGCCTCTACTTGTCATTTCATGAAGCACGCACGTTTTTTCATATAATAGACGAACAGGACAAGTTGGCATCGCACCAAATGTGACGGGGAAATCGAATGTATCTGTATATATATCTGTATTTGTTTGAGGAGGAGCAGCGGTTGTTGTGGTACCACATAAAATGTTATCATCATCATCATCAACATCCTTGAACCACATATTGAAAGGTAGCGATTTCGGTGGCGGAGAAGGAGGGGATATTTTGTTGTTCATAGGTGAAGAAGGGTTGTTGACGTAAAATCGGCGCCGACTGGCATGTGACGACATGAAAACGGTATGAAATAAAAACAATGTGGGATCGCAGCATGGGGGGGGGATCGCTTTTTTAACATATGTTATATTTCTTTTCCATTTGACATCAATATATCATAAGTAGATACGTATGTCAATGGTTGAAAATTATTGGCACGGGGAAAAATTTTAAAATTGTTGGATAACCGAGTTGCGTTCTACCCATGAATACTTATTTCTTTTTTCGGGAAAAGTTGGCCCCGTATAGCGAACTGGTAAGAGGGGGTGTCGCAGCCCCCTCGCGACCCCTATCAAGAAGGCCACCCCCGCTGTCCCGTACGTGGGGGTTTTAGGGGGTTTTTTAGGGTTTTTAAGCCCCTAGCTGGTGGCCCCATATGGGGGTGATTTATAATCTTTCCTTACGCTCCCCATCCTCCCACTGGTGACCACTTCATTACTGGAGACGCTGTTAAGAATCTTGATAATGTCCTTGAGGCAGTCTTCGGAGAAAGTAATTGTAATTTCCATGATGTTATTGTACTACACTTTTATAGAAAGTCAAGGGCAAATCGGATTTAATTCAAATAGTTCATCCTCAGTTCTTTTAATACAAATTTCAACACTTCCTACTTCTGCCGGATTAGAGGAACTAATACCATATTGATAATGATATACACTATGAGGCGAGATTTTCTTGATTTCGATTGATATTATCCAACCGTCACAAGTAGTATCAAGCGGGAACCCATCCATAAACCCATGAAGAACAACTTTCACGGTTTGACCCAGACGGAATTTTGGTTCGTATATCATTAGAAACAACCAAGATAAAGATAATCATCATCCTTGCCCATCCAACAGAACTTGTTAGAATAACAACCTGATTTCAATTCTTTCAATATTTCCCCATAAGTTTTATCTTCGTCTGAACCAAGGAGATTAACCATGTCCTTACGGCTAACGGCAAGGTCGCCGCCGTCAATTCTAATGGTGGAAATTCCTAATTCCTTCAACCATTTTTCAGCTTGATCCAACAAAATATTCATGCTGATATTATACTCTATTTTTAGAGAAAGTCAAATTCTTTTTAGCATTGAATATAACCAAGTCCTCTGAGAGAAGCATGGGTATTGATACCAACAATAACATGATCCAATAGTTCGATTTTCAACAATTGACCAGCGCGAACCATATCACGGGTAACTTTGATATCCGCCTCCGACGGCGATGCATCGCCGCTTGGGTGGTTATGCATGAGAATGACGGAAGCCGCTGAGGCAACAATGGCCGGACGAAAGACTTCCCTAGGGTGAATGAGAAGTGTATCTAGTGTACCGGTGGAAATGAGATAATGACCCTTGACCTTGCGGCGGGTGTTCAACATTAGCGCCACGCAACATTCTACTTCGGGGTTGAAGTAGGGATGTTGTGCAACGTGAAGATTCCAATATTCGGCCGCTTTATCAGGAGTATCACATAACTGGAGACTTTCAGGAAGAGGACATTCTCTGAGAGCGACTACTTTATATTCTTTAGAGTATACCGTTTTTTCGTTCATGGTAAGAATATACTCTATTTTTATAAAAAGTCAAATTGTTTTTATAGAACTTTGAGACTGCCGGTGAACTGGAGAGTTCCGTTACGTCCACACTGGGAGTGCACGAAAGCGGATGAACAGTTAGGCTTTTGAATTTTGTTATGTTTGTTGGTAGTAAGATAAAGAATTTTACCACAACAGACACACTTATACTCCCAACGTTTTCTTGTTTTTGTCTTAACTCCCTCCATACTCAAACTGTGGCAACGATCTGCCGGGCAACCCAACATCCTCATTACAGCCTTCCAACCGTATTTGTGGGCCCCCCCCATGTCTAGTCCGTAAAGAGCAACTGAAATAAGATGAGCAACTTCATGGGGAACGGTCTGATCCACAATATATTCCGCCTGTCCGTTGTTAATGAAATCGGGATTGATCGAAACAAAGTTTTGTCCACAGTCAGCGTAACCAGCAATTTGACCTGACTGCCGAAACTCCCAGGTGGGAACTTCCAGAAGTTTACCGGTGGCCATATGAACTGTTTCGAGACACCAGATGATTTTATCCTCAATTTGTTTAATAATCTCAGGCGAAACTCCGAATGTTTTCATGGTAGGAATATACTCTACTTTTTATATTTGTCAAGAAAAAACTGGAGTAGTTCGGGACTCGAACCCGATTCTTTGTGCACAAATATCCGTCCTGGACCTACTCCGAAAAATTGGGCGGCTCATCCCTGGCCGCCCGCTGTCAGGCTCATAACGTGATTAACTTACAAGCATTCTTTCCACTTGTCAAGTCAAATTCCATCTTGTTCGCCAACTTTTCGTGGTATTCAGTAAACCGTTGTCGGCAATCATCTTCAGTCATCCCAAGCCCCATATAGACAACTTTGTAACTATCAAAGTAATCGGCAGGCTGCATTCGGTAGGATTGAAGTTCAAGATACCGGGTCAAACTGTCTTTGAGACAGCCGCTCGTAGCGTAGTGATGCCAGAGTAGACTGAGCCACTCTGCCTTACCAACCCTACGGAGAACGTATCGGACCTGAGCGACATACTTCTTGGAAACGACGTTGTTCCAATAGTGCCAGTCGGTACACTCCAAGTCAAAGGCCCAATCCAAAACTTCTTTCTGAGCCTTTCTTGTGTATTTGTTGACCAACTCTTTGACGAGAGCGACTTGTTCAGCCGCCCACTTGTGACCCATCATTTCGGGTTTGACGAACCAGGATTCGGATTCTACTTTCAGTCTCATAGTAGAAGTATACTATACTTTTATAAAATGTCAAGTGGTTTTCTTTTATGAAAACCGGCGGTGACTACATGTTGACATGTCGGCCCGTGCCTTAAACTCAGAATGACTAATGGGCTTATGGTTCCAGTTATCCATGAAATTAACGTCGGCCCGGTCCCAACCGTCTGGGTCAAGAACTTCAATGCCGGTGATTTTGCACCACTCGGCTGCTGAACGACGACCCTCATGGCTATAAGCACGAGGATTTCGGAGATCGTTCAGTTGGGCTTCAAGTGCAGCCAGAATGGCTTTCTGCTTATTGATAATATTGACCAAAACATTTTCAAGTTCATTGTTCATGTCCATACTTTACCATAATCCGGCTATTTGTCAAATTATATTTTTCCTCTTGACAATATAAAAAGATATGGTAAATTGAGTATAGTTGGATGCGGCTGAAATAGGCCAGAGAATGGGGGACCGGCATCTGCACATATACTTTAACGGTATCGTAAGTTTAAATAATGTTGAAAATAATGATTGACATTTTATAAACCTGTGGTATAGTATCGACATGA
>Ga0315288_10000275_pt1 | contig 63593 bp, 57 predicted proteins | sample YL17G11_20_MG_FD_203454 | JGI IMG/M metagenome (GOLD analysis project Ga0315288, IMG submission 203454) | Sediment microbial communities from Yellowstone Lake, YNP, Wyoming, USA - YL17G11_20 | ecosystem: Environmental > Aquatic > Freshwater > Lake > Sediment | place: USA: Wyoming | collected...
GGGGCACGGGGTGCCAAAGACTGCTTGTAAGTCGCGGTCTTATCCTTTCCTGTCCGATTACTTTTGGACATTCGAGGATCAAGATACTGTCGCTGACGGAACTTGGGAAGGCCGCACTGGGCATCCAGGAAGCGGACGCAGACAGGTTGGGCGGACCAGAACACAGGTACTGGAAGAAACGCCTGGCCGAGGACTTAAGGGCCCGCGGGTATGACGTGACGGAGGAGTACCCTCTGGGTGGCGGCAAGGCCATTGACCTTGTGGCCGAACGAGACGGTAAACGTGTTGCCCTTGAGGTCGAAACTGGAAAGTCCGATGCGGCGGGCAATGTCCAGAAGTGCCTGGACGCCGGGATGGACGAGGTCGTTGTCGTGGCCACTACCTCGGCCATCAGAGATGAACTCTTGCCGTTGTTGGCTGACGGAGCCGCGGTGCGTTGCCTCACAGGATCTGAAGCCATGGGCCATCATGTTCTCAGTGCATTTTCTCGCGGAACTCCTGGATCGCCTGCTCAGGCGAGAGATTCAGGTAGATCTCGGTCGTCTCCAGCCGGTCATGTCCGAGGATCTTCTTGAGCGAGGCCGTGCTGATGCCCCTCTGCACGCAGTTGACGGCAAACGTGTGTCGCAAGACGTGCGGCGAGACCGGCTTTGTGATCATGGCGCGGTCGGCCACGCGTTTGACGATCCGTTGGGCCCTGCGTGCGCTCAGGCCGATGCGGTCGTTCGTGATGAAGTGCATCTCAAGCAGTTTCTTCGCTTTGTCGGTCATCGGTACGATGCGCCGCTTGCTTCGCTTTCCGAACGGTCCACCTTTGCCCCAGACGACCAAGCGGCCCTCCTGCCACTGGACATCTTCCCGTCGCAGACCGCATAACTCGCTGACGCGAAGCCCTGTGTCGAGGAGCGTCCAGACCACCAACTTCTCTCGAAAACCTCTGCAGGCGTTTACAAGGCGGTCCGTTTCCTCGCGGCTCAAAGGCTCACGGACGAAAACGTATGCCATGCACTACTCTTGTCGCGATCCCTTATAAAGGCGACGCCTGTGACGCCTTCCCCGAGAGGTTCAGGAGGTACAGCAACCCCCGTGAAGTCTCACGGGTGTCGCAAATGGAGGCGGAAGGCGACAGCGGGAGAGATCGATTGGGTTTGAGAGGATGGCGGGCAAGTCCGGTGAAAGGATACCGACCATCGGACCGCCAATCCGTCAGCCCATACGATGTGTCCGGTCTTGGCATTCATCGGACCAGATATCGTTCGGGCGTTTCCACTCGCTTTTCTAACCTCGCCAGGTTGGCTTTTCCTTTGGGTGGGAGAGGCCTGCTCTGGAATGCCCTCAAACGGCTGGCGCGCCCGGCCGTTTTCCGCCGGCAAGAGGAGATCAACGTGGCTGTTGAGGAGACCCTGTAAGGGGGAGGGCTCGAAAGGCGCGTTTAACCAGGGGGAAGGAGCCTACAGCATCTGCCTTTTGACTCGGAACAGCCCTGGGCGGCGTCGGCGTGAGCGGTTCTACCTATCCACGTATATTCCGACGCCGCCCGAGTGTCGTACGCTTCAATCGTTGTCCTGGATGAGAAGCCGGACTTTCGTGCTTCCCCTCGCCCGCTCCATGCGGCGGTCCTGTACGCATTCCCTAACGGACTTGCTGTCGCTCGAGCGAATCAGGCCATCGATGGCCCCGCTGGCTGTCTTGTGGCCTGATTGGTGGGCCAGATGCGAGCCATAGTTCAACCCATGACCGACCAGTTGGTTCAGAAGCCCCATGGTACTCCTCCTTTCGCAATACCCATTTCCTTTGTGGCTCACAGAGCCATTCGCCAACCGTCGCGAACGCCGCAACGGTGTGTTCCGATTTCACACATTGAGCCCCCTGGTCGGCTTGTTTCGGACTGACCGGGCACGGGCCCAAAGAAACAGCATCATCACGAAACCGTAGGCGACCAGGGCGACAGCCAGGTAACGGCACATCGCCGTCACCTGTTCCTGGGTCTTGTGGATCAGGTGCTCGCGGTCCGCCACGATGGTCGCGTAAGAATCGTGGTTGCAGTCAAAATACGTGACGGACATGAAGCCCAACAACACGGCCAGGATGAGCCAGGTGGGGAAGACGCGTCGCAGGACCATACCCACGTTTTTGGCCGTCGCACCGGCGGTTGCTTCATGGTGGGCGCGGCCAAGCCAGAGTATCATCACTGCGGCCGCCGTTATGCCGGTGCCGGCGGCGACGAAGTACGACACGTAGAGATACTGCTCATTGGTCACGGTATCGCCCCAGAACGGCATAAAGGATCGTGAGGAGCAGGACATAGCCCATCAGAACCCCCATGCTGGTCCAGCAGATGTGCTCGAGGTGATCAACAGCCCACCAGACTGAGGCCATGAACGTCGCTGATTGTTGCTCGCAGGGCGGGCCCTTTTCGACGACGGCCGCTGCGGCCGCCAGCACCATCACCAACACGAACGCCCTCACGTAAAATCTCGCCGAGGGTGCCAGCCAACTGTTGGCCGTCAAGAGGCTGTTCATGGGCTTTCGCACCAGGCTTACGATCACAGCCACCAGGCCGCCTGCCATGACGGCCAAGCCGATCCAAGCCAGTAGTCCGTTCACGTGGCACCTCCTTGTCTTGAGCTGGGCATTGGGTCAAAGTCCGTTATTTTCACCTCTATGGGATATTCGCTTGGCTGCGGCCAAACCTGACACGCGAAATCCTCTCTTACCGCGGACTCGTTTCTAGCGGGTCGGCATCGCTTGCATGGGATAGGATTCTTGTATTCAACTTGGGGCAACGGTAGACTGTGGCAGTTGGATCAGCATTTCAGGGGGCGACTTTTGTACACGCAGACCAGCACGACGTTGCTTGAAGGTCTGGCAGATTCCAGCGACCAAGGCGCCTGGCGGAAGTTCGATGCCCGGTATCGTCCCCTGGTTCTTGCGGTGGCCCGGCGGATGGGGCTTCAGAACTCCGATGCCGAGGACGCCGCCCAGGAAACTATGGCTGCCTTTGTGCAGGCCTATCGCGAGAGCCGATACGACCGGGAAAAGGGGTCCCTGAAGGATTGGCTTCGCGGCTTCGCCTATCACAAGGTGCGAGACCTTCAGCGGCGCCGTGGCCGCGAGGAAAGGCCGTTGGTCGACAAGACTGATGCGACGCGGTTCCTGAACCGGATTGAGGACAAGGATGTCGAGGCGGTCTGGGATGAAGAATGGGACAACGCCGTCCTGCGGCAGTGTTTCGAAGAGATCCGCCAAAGCGTGGAACCGCGGACCTTTGAGGCGTTTCGGCTGTTCGTGCTGGAGGAGTGGCCGGCCAAGCGGGTGGCCAGCCACCTTCAAGTCTCTGAGGATGTCGTGTATCAAAGCAAGAGCCGCATTCTGTCGCGGGTGCGTGAGTTGCTGCCCCAGGTCGCCGCGATTTGGTAAGGGGGGTGTGCCGTGGCCGAATGCCCACGTGGAAACGAACTATCCGACTACGTGGCGGGCCTGGTCTCCGGTTCACAGGCCGAAGCCATCGCCGAGCATATCCGTGGTTGTGACGCTTGCCGGCGCCAAGCCGGAAGGCTCCAAGAGGAAGAGGCTCTAGCCCATCGTCTTCGGCGTGCCGTCAACCCGAGTGGACACGAGACCCTCGGCAAGCGGCTTCAAGAACGTGTGGCAGGTCACTACGAGGTGCTCGAGCCCCTTGGGGAAGGGGCCAGCGGCGTGGTCTTCAAAGCCCGAGACGTTCATCTTAACCGGCTCGTTGCCATCAAGTGCCCTGCCGATCGGGTACAGCGCGGCCGGTTGGTCAGCCTGTTCGGCGAGGCCCGCATCCTGGCCACCATCAACCACCCGAACGTGGCGGCCGTCTATTCGCTGTCGGAGGATACGGAACTGCCGTTCATGGTGATGGAATTCGTGGATGGCTGTCCGATTGACGAGGCCGTCGCACAGGCTCCTCTGGAACAGAGGCTCAAGGTTTTTCGCCAGGTCCTGCGAGGTGTGAGCGAGTTGCACCGGCTGGGTATTGTCCATCGCGACCTTAAACCTGGCAACATCCTGGTGGAACGGTCTGGAAACGCGAAGGTCCTGGACTTGGGCATTGCGGAGAAGACGTGGGAAACAGCACCCGGTTTGTCCGCACCGACCGCCAAAGGGACGCCGGCTTACCTGGCACCGGAGCAGAGCCGGGGCGAGGTGCCGTGCCCGACAACCGACGTTTTCGCGTTGGGGATCGTCTTGTTTGAGATCCTGACGGGCCAGCGGCCCTTCACGGGGACCACCGTGCAGGGAATGATCGAAGCTATTCGCCAAGATGATCCACCCCTTCCACGATCCCTGAACAGCGACATTCCAGGACCGCTCCAGGCGATTTGCCTGACGGCCCTGGAAAAAATCCCGGCCCAGCGCTATCCGTCGGCGCGCGAGTTCCTCCAGGACTTCGAACGTTTCATCCGGGGCGACCAGGTTGTGGCCGACCCTTCCTTGCTGGCCAACATCCTGGAGCATGGAATTGATCGGCACGTGGGCGACCTCACCCGCTGGCAGGCGGACAGGCTGATCTCGTCGCGGGAAGTCGACTATTTTGCCGAGCGGTACAACCGTCTAAGGGACCGAGAGGAGTTCTGGGTTCTCGACAGCCGCCGCATTTCCTTCTCGCAGGTGGCCTTACACCTGGGGGCTTGGTCGTGTGTGGTCAGTGCGTTCCTGATGCTGTTTTTCAAGTGGGCAGGGCTGAGCAAAGCAACCCGCCTCTCGCTTCCCCTGGGTGTTTTTGCGGTCCTGGCGACACTGGGCGGCTACCTATGGCACCGGCAAACCCGTCGCGTCGGTCTCGTGCTCCTGATGGCGGCCTGCCTGACATGGCCGCTGCTCGGCGGGACCCTTTTTGTCACCATGGAATGGCATATCGGTCATGACCCGGAGAATGATGTCTTTCTGGACAGCGTCCCCGTGGAGACTCCGACGGAGAATGGTCTCGAGACTCGCCTGATTGGAATCACCAACGACGAATTGCTTCTTGTCGCTGGAACGTGGACGCTTCTAACCCTCTTTCTTTGGTACCGGACCCGCACGAGCGCCTTCGCGCTGATCTGGGGCTTGACTGCGCTGGCCTTCGCCACGGCCGTCTTTGTGTGGATGGGACTGAGAGATTGGGAACGAGATACAATCGCCGTGTGGTATCTTGTGCCAGGCGCGGTGCTGATCGGCCTGGCGATGGCTCTCGATTTAAAGTGGCGGCAGTTCTACTTTGCGGCCCCACTCTATGTCATGGGCGTCCTGGTCATGCTGGGAGCGCTGACGTACGTGGCTATCGAAGGACCAACTACCAAGTGGTTGGGCGTGGAGGCCTGGGCCCAATATCTGGGGATAGAACGCCTGGTGCCGGACCGCCAGATCAAGTACAGTTTCATCATCAACGGTGCAGCCTTCCTGGCACTTGGATTGGTGGCGGACCGGTCACGGACCAGTTGGTGGCTGCGGAAGATCGCGATCATTCTGTTCTGGCTGGCACCCTCGCACATGTTGGTTCCGATCCGGCTGCTTGCGCATGAATGGGCTATTCTGCCGGGCGGCTGGACCATTCCCGAAGTGCTTCTGCCCATCGGCGCCTTGGCGTTCGTCTTCGCCAGCGTCCCCAAACAGATGAAATCCTTCTTCTTCTCGGGACTTGGATACCTGGCTGTGGCCGCCCAACGGCTGACGGCTGCGCATTTCGAAGATGTGTTTGCCTGGCCTGTGGCACTGGCCGTGGCCGGGATTGGTTTGGCGCTTGTCGCCTGGCGTCGCCCGACCCTGTTTGATCGGACCACGGCACGGGAGCGAGCTGCACCTCCGAGGATCTTACCCAGGCCGTAAGCGGAGAACAGATGCGGACGTGATAAAAGGTGGTCGCAATCCAAGGCGAACAACCGTCGGACGAACGGATTCGTGCAACGGCTCAACCGGGCGGCCTTGGACGAGTTGTGCCGGCCGGCGTTCCACCGCAGGTACTATGTGTCGGTCACCGTCCTACAGGCACGTTGGCGTTTATGTACGTCACGAGTTCCATGAAAGGGGAAGGCTATGGTAGATGAGCGAGGCTTGGCAGAGTCGCGCTCGGCGCTGAGGCGTTATCTGGAAGCCGCGGGCGGCTCTTGGGGGCCCGAAGCAGACCGTCTTGCGGAGGAGTTGGCATCGCGGATGCTTACAGCCGGCATTACGGAAGAAGACGCAACAAGGGAACTCCGAGCGTTTGGCACATCTAAGAAGGGAGCAAGGTGTCTCCTTAAGCTGGCGTCAACTCGAGTCGGCAGGCAATGGTCACAAAGCCGACCCACTCAATCGCCGCGAGTCGCTGGACACGAAGAAGGAAAAGGGACTTTGGGACGAATAGCCGTGACAGGCCTGCTACCAGACTGGAAGATCCACCGCCTCAAGAGGCTAGCGGGTAGTGATGCAGTGGGGTTTGCTTATACGATTGGTGCCGATTCCGCGGCCGATGCCGAATGGGTTTGTGTATGCGGCACTCACAATCCCTTGGACTGGGATAAACCCCGCCAGAACTGCTCCAAATGTGGCCGTGAAAGGGACGCCACTCTAGCCGACTACTCTGAGGAGGCTCTCGGAACAGAACCGAGTCCACCAGCCGAATCACACGAGGTGGCTGTCATCAAGGACCGAAAGGCCGCCAAGAATGCGGGAGTAGCCGTAATCATCATGGGCGTGGTAGTCTTTCTTGGCGGAATGTTGGTTGCCGCATTGCTCGGCGAAGAGCCCGTACGCCAGATATACAGTTCCACAGACGTTGTAATCGCCGTACTGATAGGGCTCCTCCTGATAGGCCTGGGTGTTGGCACGCTGTTTAAGAACACTTTTTGTCTTGGGCTCGCAGTCTTCATTACAGCGCTGTTTGTTCTCTGGAACATCGTCGTGCGGCTCGCCCTGGGCCTCGAGATGCGGATGATCGGTTTGCTGATCCTGCAAATCTTCCTGCTCATCTCCATGCTGCGTGGATTCGGCCCTCTTCGCCGCCTCAAGGCCGCGCCGCTGCAACCTTCACAGTCTTCACAGCCTCCACAACCTAGACAACCTGTCGCAGGCCCGGGGCGGCTATTGAAGGAGCGCTTTGCCGAGGTCGAAGCACTGCGCAAGAAAGGATTGATAACTGACGAGGAGTACCAGGCCAAGAGGAAGGAACTTCTGGAGAGCTTGTAACCAATGAACACTACGGGTTGTCCATGACGGATCTCTTGGTACAGTTTTCGGGGGGAAGGTCACGTTTCGTACGCACACATCTGTTTCGTGCCGCACCGCCTGCATCTATAATCTCCCATGGCCTACCTGCCCTTTTTTCTTCCGCAGTCATAGCAGTAGGGCTCACCATTGGGGCCATAAAAATCAATATTGACAACCTTCCTGCAACAATAACATCGACTTTCACTCCGGCTCCTGGCTATCGCCTCACGATTGGGTCCAGTCCCATAATGTGATTCGGCTTCAAAATAACTATAAATATTATCCCTATTCTTCCAGCATTTATGGCAGAGACCTTTGGGGAAGCGACTGCCTCCGGGATAGAGGTTGCCTCCTTCTTTCCCGCAATAACTGCACAGGCTCATGGCCTAGTCCTTGACTAGAGAACTCCCCATCTGGCTACCACAGGTGTTCTCGACTTATGGCTCCCAAGGGAGTTTAATCGGGCCGATGTGGGTCGTGCCGTTGATGACGTTACCATTCTTGTCGGCCCGCACCTGGTCGGCTCCACCGATGTGCGGTAGTTTCTGGGTCAGGTCAAAGTGGTCGGGAAGATCACCATGGCCTTTGTCTGGACGGAAGGTGCTGCCCGAATTGTCAAAAGGATTGTCGTTGAAACCCATGGACTGCCTCCTTGATCTTGGTCACACCTGCCAGATGCATTATACCACTGCTCCGCACGGCGTTCAAGCGTTATTCTGTATCCGCCGTTGCGACCGCCCCCGTCTAGGCAGGGCGGTGGGGCTTCGGCTGATGATGGCCTCCGAACAGTGCCGAAGTGGGTCACAATCTCCAATTGGTGCTGGCGGCGGAACCAGAGCAAGCCACAACACAGTCGGATCAGGCCGAGGTAATCGGATGACTTTTCGGAGTAACCAACGAGTATGGCCCGACATGACCTGCCCCCATTCTTTGGTCCAGGGATTATGAGAGTCCGTCCCTTGCAAGTCCAGCTCCGACCGATGCCGGCGTGCCTGCGGGGGCGCAGGGAGCCGGAGGCGACCGGAGCCCCCGCAGGCTCTCGGCGTACGTCGCCGGCGTCGCGTACCCCAACGCGCTGTGCGGCCGACGATGGATGTACTCCAGCCGCCACTCGTCCAGCACATACCGGGCCTCGGGCAGGCTCAGGAAGAGCTCACGGTTCAGCAGTTCATCCCGCAGCCTGCCGTTGAAGCTTTCCACATATCCATTCTCCCAAGGGCTGGCCTTCTGAATGTACAGTGTACCCACCGATGCCGAGGACAGCCAGCGTTGAATCTCCTGGGCGATGAACTCCGGCCCGTTGTCGCTCCGCATGTGCTCCGGAGCCCCACGCACGGTCAAAGCGGTTCTGGGCTACTCGCGGGATGTGTAGCCGCGGTATTAGGCCTCCCTGCTAAGAAAGAACGGCCTCGTTACGGCGTAACAGCTCGGTTACACCAGCACCCCGGCCCATCACCGTCGCTACCGCCGAGGGCTTGTGCAAGAGGCCGCTATCGCGTATTCTATGGTGCCCCGGTTTGTTGTCTCTTACGGCACGCTGTTTGCACTGTCCTGCTCGGGGTTCGCTTCTGCGAGCCCTAAGTGCGCTCGAGGTATGGATACGGCAGACATGAGTCAGCTCTTGCTGAACGCGGTTGCGCAGGGGAGCCTGTATTACCTTTATGCGCTGGCTTTGGCCCTCGCCCTGTTCCCCCTGCGCATCTTCCATGCCGCTTTGGGCGGCATCGTGGCGGTGGGTGGCTACACGGTGGTTCTCCTCGCGAATCGGGCCGGCTGGCCGATTCCCTTTGCGTTCCCCGTTGCCGTGGCTGCGGCCACGGCCGTTGGAATTGCCATTGAGCGGCTCGTGTACCGCCCGCTCCACATCCGCAGATCATCGACCCTTGCGGTGGCGATCAGCTCCTTCGCGGCTTACCTGGTGCTGGTCAACATCGTCGCGGGTCTGTTCAGCAGCCAGCAGGCAGTCGTCGAAGGCGAGAGAACAAGCGTTGCCATCGGCGGGCTGTTTGTCACTTCGCCCCAGCTGCTGACTATCGCCGCTGCCACAGCCGTTTTCCTGGCGGTGCTGGTTAGCCTACAAACCCGTTACGGCCAAGCCGTGAAAGCCATGGAGGATAGCCCAGAGTTATTGAGGGCGTGCGGGTGGAACACGATGACGATCCGGACGATCTGCATCCTGACGAGTTCCGCCTTGGGCGGGCTGGCGGGTTGCCTGGCGGCCTGGGATACAGGCATCGAGCCCGGCATGGGTATGTCCGGGCTGCTTAGTGCGCTGGTCATCGTGGTGGTTGTGGGGGCCGGATCGTACAAGGGGCTGCTGCCCGTGGCGGTCCTGTTGGCCCTGCTCCAGCAGGTTGTCAGCTATCAGGTGTCTCCTCGTTGGGAATCGGCGGTTTCCTTCGTTGTGTTGACCGGTTTCCTTGTGTTCAAGCCAAACGGTCTTTTCTCGCCTCACAAGCGTGTGGAGGAACTGGTATGAACTTCCTCTGGAACGCGCTGATCCTCATCAACATCTACGCTCTGCTCTGCCTGGGCAACAATCTCACCGTCGGCTACGCGGGCCTCCTGAACCTGGCGACTGCCGCGAGTTTTGCCATTGGAAGCTACACGACCGCCCTGATCATGACCAGGCTGGGCATGGGGCTCCCGATGGCTATCGGCGGGGCCATCCTGGTTTCGCTAGTGTTGGCGCTGGTCATCGGCTCGGCGACGCTACGCTACCGGCGCACATCCTTCGCGCTGGCCAGCCTGGCGTTCCAGGTGCTTGTCTTGGCGGTCATCCGGAACACCGAGGTGTTCGGTGGCACACTCGGCATCAAGGGCATACCCCGGCCGGCCTGGATAGGCACGGGCTCCGGCTCACTGCTTGCCTTCTGGCTGCTCACCGCGGTCATCCTAGTCGCAGTGATTCTGGGCTACCTCGGCCTGCGCCGTTCGCCGTGGGCGCTGGCGCTTCAGGCCTCGCGGGACGACGAGCTTGCCGCCGTATCCGTGGGCAAGAACGTTCCCTGGATACGGGTGGAAGCCTTCTTGGTTTCCAGCGTTATCATCGCCGTGGCGGGGGGACTGTTTGCTTCCTACATTCAGTACATTGACCCAACATCGTTCGGCGTGGACGAATCGATCCTGCTACTGCTGGCGCTGGTGTGCGGGGGCACGTGCAACACCCGCGGACCGGTCCTTGGGGCCGTCTTCGTCATTGCACTGCCCGAGTGGCTGAGGTTCCTTGACGTGTCGGCGCCTTACGCGGCCAATATCCGCAGCATCGTATTCGGCATCCTGGTCATCCTGCTGATGCGGTACCGGCCCCAAGGCCTGGCCGGCCGGTACGCGCTTGATTGAGGCGACCCTGATCCCTATGGTTCCATTACTCAAAGCCGATGGCCTGACCCGGAGGTTCGACGGGTTGGCGATCCTCAATGGCGTGAGCCTGGAGGTGGCCGAGGGACAGTGCATCGGCCTGGTCGGGGAGAACGGCTGTGGAAAGACATCGCTGCTGAATGTCCTGTCGGGCGTTGACCGTCCAGATCGCGGCCAGATTCAGTACGCGCCAGAGAACGGGCAAATGGCCGATATCACGCGATGGCCCGCCTGGCGAAGGGCCAGGGCCGGCCTGCTGCACTATTTCCAGTCTCCGCACATCTGGCGCAACCTGACGGTGGCCGAGCATGTACTTGCCGCCGCGACGGGCTGCATGCTGGAGGGATCGGTGCTCGGGGCGGCCCGCTGGAGCCTGTCATCGAGCCTTCGCAGAAGCACGCGAGCCAAGTGCGAGAAACTTCTGGACTTCGTGGGCCTCAGAGGCCGGGCGAACGCTAAGGCTTGTGAACTGAGCTTTGGGCAGATGAAGCTGGTGGGGCTGGCCCGGCTGCTGGCGGCCCCGGTGCGCCGGATGCTCCTGCTGGACGAACCGACTGCCGGCATCGCCCCGGAGGTGGTCGTCCGGATGATCGAGTTCCTGCGTAAGGTGCGTGCCTCGGGCGTTGGCATGCTGGTTGTCGAGCATGACCGGGAGATGCTCAGTGGTCTGGCAGACGCCGTGCTCGAGCTGCGTCAGGGTCGGGTTGTCGGCTTTGGGGAGGTAGCGTGAAATGGCCAATCTGGAAGTGTATGATCTGGCCGCCACGTATGCCAACGCCAACGGGCGCGAGGTGCTTCATGGCGTGACGTTCGCGCTCGATGCTGGCGAGGTGCTCCTGGTTCACGGCCACAACGGCTCGGGGAAGTCGACGCTACTGAAGGTTCTGGCTGGCCTCATCCGGGCTACGGCGGGCTCCGTCACTTGGAATGGCCAGAGGGTCGGGCTGCCCCGCCTGGGCGACCCGACACATCCGTGGGTGGGCATGCAGATGCAGGTGGAGAATGTCTTCGGCGGCCTGAGCGTACGTCGCAACATCGATCTGGCTATGAGGCGGGCGGTTACCAAGGACAAACGCGGCCATGACCGGGTCCTCGAGGACTTTCCGATCCTGCAACTCCTATGGAGCAAGCGAGCCGGCCTGTTGAGCGGGGGCCAGCGGAAAGTCCTGGCCCTGGCCATGGTGACCCTTGGCTATCCGCCGCTTCTTCTGCTTGACGAACCCCTTGCCGGCCTGAGCGGCGAGAGCGCATCCGCCGTGCTGGCGTACCTGCAAGCCAGGAAACAGGCCGGAGCCGCGATGATCGTCGTGGAGCACTCCATCACCAAGTTGGGCAACGGCTTGGTCGATCTGCACGCCGAGATGATAGAGGGCAGGCTGTCGCCGCCTTCCAGGCTGTCGGCCGATAACGTATGAAAGGAAAACCGTCATGAAGAAAGCGCTCATTATCGCCGGTGTCGTGCTTCTGATTGCCTTGGTGGCCGGCACCATTATCTGGAAGTCAGCGCGACCGGCACAGACGGACAACACGGTCGTCATCGGAACGGTTCTGCCGTTGTCGGGACCGGCAGCGTTCCTGGGCGAGGGTACCCTTAACGGCCTAAGGCTCGCAGAGGAGCACGCCAACGTCGGTAAGTGGGGAGATCTTCCTTTTAGGGTCAGAATCCTGGCTGAGGACGGCGCGGCGGTCCCCAAGACCTCCATCGGCGCCTACCGGAAGCTGACCGACGTCGACAAAGCGCGCGTCGTGGTGACCATGGCCAGCGGGGTCTGCATGGTTCTCAAACCCCTTGCCGAGCAGGAAGGTGTCCTCCTGTTCGCCAACGCGACCCACCCTGGCATCACCGATGATGCGAAGTTTACCTTGCGCCACTCCCAGACGGCCGGCCAGGAGGCCAAGGCCATCACGGACTCGATCCTCCGGTGCCAGCTGGCCGCGGGCGTGGCGATTGTCTATGAGAATGATGACTACGGTTCGGCGTTCGCCAAGGAGGTGCGGGCAAGCCTGGACCGGGCTTCCGTCAAGCTGCTCTCCGAACAGGCCTACGAACGGACAGGAATGGATGCCCGCGTCCTGGCTCAGAAGGCAATAGAAGGACAGCCTGATGCTGTCGTGGTTCTGGGCGTTGGCAAGGACCTCGGGCTAGTGATTCGTCGGTTGCGGGAGTACGGGTTCGCCGGCCAGATCTACACGGGGCTTGGCTTCGTCCTGATACCGGGTGCGGCAGAGGCGGCCGGGGAACATGCCCGCGGCGTCCTTCATACTCAGTTCGATTTCGATGTCGACAACCCGGCCTACAGGCAGCTGGCGGACGAGTACAAGGCCCGCTTTGGCCAGGAACTTGGCGCAACGGGGTTGATCGCCTACAACACCGTCAAGCTCTTCTGCGCGGCCGCGAGCGGTTCCCAGGTCGACCCCAAGGCCGCCGCGGATAGGATCAGGGGGAGGAAGGAATACCGGGGAGTCGGCGAGCAGATCATCATATCCTCCAAAGGTGATCTCATGCCGGCCATTCGTCTGACGGTTTTTGAGAAGTGATCCCACGTGCGGATGGATTACATGGAAGTGACGGAAGTAAAACGCAAGTTCCTCGAGTACTTCGCTGAGCAGGGCTACCAGCCGACCGAGTCGGCGCCGCTGGTGATCCCGCAGCTGCACACGGCCTTCGTCATGAGCGTCGGGCTGCTGCAGCTCAAGGCGGTGCTCACGCCCCACGCGCACAACCGGAACTTCCCGCCGTTTTGCATGGTGCAGCGGTGCCTCAGGCACTACGACATGGAGGAGGTTGGGGCCAACAACCGGCTGAGTTTCTTCGAGATGGCCGGAGCGATCAGCTCCGGGGACAAGGAACAGCCGGAGGTGCTCGCGAAGATGCTGGAGTTCCTGACGGATGTCGTCGACTTGGCGAAGGATCGCCTGGTGTTCAGCACCTTCGCCGGAGGGGACTTCATGGGTACACCTCTGCCCCCGGATGACGTATCCAGGCAGGTGCTGCCGAGGCTTGGTGTCGTCGGAGCGAGAATCCTGGGCCGTGGGCCATCAACCAACCTTTTCGGCACCGCCCCTCGGGACGAGGCGTGCGGCCCTACCGTGGAGATATTCCTGGACCGCGGCCAGCAGCCAGCCTGTCCCGATCCATCCTCCTGCAAGCCCGGCTGCTCCTGCCAGAGGTACGTGGAGGTGGGGACCTGCGTTTTCCTTCGGTACCTGAAGGCGGATGGCGGCCTGGAGACCCTGTCCAGGGCCTACAGCGAAGCCGCCGTCGGCGTGGAGAGACTGGCATTCACCAGCTCCGGCCTGTCCACTGTCTACGACCTTCGTCCTCTCCAGGACGTGAGTACATATCTCGGGGAGCGGCGGTTGGTACGCCGCTCCAGATTTGATCAGCAGAGACAGTACGCCCAAGTCTGTTCTGATCACCTTCGGGCAGCCGTGTTTGCTCTGGCGGAGGGCGCGCGGCCCGGCCGGGGTGGGCGCGCCCACGTGCTGCGCAAGCTGATCCGGCGGCTGTTTGCGCGGGCCACCTTTGACCAGAACGGCTTCGTGGGGAGCCTGCCCGAAGTGGTGAAGCTCGTGGCCGAACGCAACAGCCACGTCATAAATCTGACCCTGAAACAACTCCGGTCGGTGTGCGACGTACTTGCCTCGGAAGGCAGGCTCTTCCAGGAGAGCATGACAAGGGGTAAGATCGACGTGCACAGGTACCTGAGGGGGCCCAAACCATGATCCCCCAGTCATTGATTGAGCCAATCGACTACGAGTCTTTCTACGCTTCGCCCGAGACCGACGAGGTCCAGCGGTTCAAGGCCCTAAGTACGGTCCTTGAGCGTTTGGGGGTGGCCGAATGGCTGAAAGGAGGCATCCACTCCGTTCACCTGATAGATTGGGACTGGCGCGGCGAGAATCGCAAGTACAACCACCGCCACGTGCCCATGATGATCCTCACGCCGAAGGTCTTTGACTGGTACAGGGAGTACGGCGTCTTTCTTGATCTTGACCGGGAGCGGGCCGACCGGTTCTCTTTTGCCCGGTTCTTCTTCGAGTTGGCACCAAGACGGGACGTCGTCGTGGTCCGCTTTGACCTTGACGGCGAGGAACTCTATGCGATCCGACGGGACAGTTGCTGTTTGAATGTAGCGCAGAAACCTGGCGGTCCGGGGGCGGCTCTCGCCCCTGAGACGGTGGAAATTCGTCTGAACCTTCGCCTTGCCCGAGAGATGTGCCGTCCCCTTCAGGGGCTGCTGGAGGCATTTCGTCGGAAGCATCCCGTGCGGAAGCGCCCCGGTCCAGGCGAGATCATCTCGCTTGCCGACTCCATCGGCGCTCTTGGCGGTCATGTCTCCGATTTGATCAGAGGTTCCAGGGAGGCCGAACGATCCCGCGATGAGTACCTGTCCCTTCCGGAACGCCCTCTGGACAAGATGGGATCGGGGTTTGATCTCCTCATCGCGGAGAGGCGGTCGCCGGGGCAGGAGTCCGCCGGAGTGACTACGCAGGACATGCGAGTTCTGCTGGCGAATCTCGCGGTTCATGCCTTTCTGGTGCCGGAGTCGCTGACGAAGTCGCTTGTCGCGATCGTGCCAGGCATCGCACAGATCAACGATGGCACCCCGATGGTGGCCGGCGGATTCCTGATCCACTACGATCCCCCTAAGCCGCATACCGACCTTGCCGACTGGCTCCTCTTGGCAACGGCGTGGGCCCGGGAGAAGGCAACGTTTGACTTGGTGGAGAGGAACCGGCGGCAGCAGCTCGGCACTTTTATCCACAGCATCTCCAACGACTTTGGCGGAATAATCGCCAGGGTCCGAGCCCTGGAGCCAGCCCAGAAGTCCAGCGCGGTGGCCCACCAGCTAGAGGACATGCAGGGCGACATGCTTGCGGCGACGGCATCAGTAAGGGGCGAGGCTAAGAACACCGACCATGTGCGCGGTTGCCCGGCCGAACTCCTGCCGGAGATTCTGAACGAGGTCTTGTCGAGGCTGGCTGGCAACGAGGATGTCTTGAACAACCTCTTTGGCCGGCACGTCCCCTACGAGAGCGCTCTTCGCAGCATCCGTGAAGCCGTGGACTGTCACAAGCTGCCCGGGGAGCTTGAAAAGGAGTGGTTCGCTTTCTCCCGCAGGCTGGTCAGGGAGATTCTCGGAGTGCTGCTCAAGAATGCACTGGAGCACACGCCTTGGGCCTCTACCCCCGACGAAAAAGTCGAGGTATCCTTCGGCTCCGACGGGGCCGGGCTGTACGTGGACGTGGCCAATCCCGCCGGCGCCGAATCGCTGCCGCACCTCGAGAGGATCGCAAGTGCCCTCCGCCGGAAACGCGATCCGGACGTCGTCGGCAGGGGGATGAAGACATTAACAATCCGCTGCACCAACGAGCGTCTGCCTTGGCCTTCCATGAACGTTGACCGCGTGATCGCCAAGGTCGCCCTGAGGTGCCATCTGGCAAGGCCTTGGGATGCGCAGCAGGTCCCGCCAATCGACTTCCGTAGGCGGAGGATCGCAGATCTGACACAAGGGGGTGAATCATGATACGGCTGAAGCTCTTTGCGTTCGACGATGAGCGGATCGACCCCTTCCACGACGGGCTGCTGCGGATTCATAAGCAGGCAGGAACCCGGATCGTGGTGCAGGTCGCGGGGCAGCCCAGGCAGAACGGTAAGTCCCAGGCGGATATCCTGGTGGAGTGCACCTATGCCGCACCGGGATGGGCCAGCCTGTCGGCCGACGAGCAAGCGCCGGCCCGCCGCGGGCGGCCCGAGGTGCTCAGCCGCGTTCTGGCATACGCCAAGAAGTGCCTGGAACGGGGCGGCTATGACATCATCCTGCTGGACAACACCCTGAGCGGCCCGTCCGGCGACCAGCGCGACTACGGCGTGGACGTGCTGCTGCCGATCGCCCGCAAGGGCAGCCCGGACGCCCTGATCGCGATCATCACCGGGTTCCCGATGATCACGGATGAGCGGGTGGACGCAATCCGGCGGGCATTCAGCGGTCCTGCTCTCGCCGACATGTGGCTGCCGAAGATGTCCGAGGCGCTTTGCGACACGCTGTGTTCGATCATCCTGCTGGTCGCGCGGGGCAAGGCCGACCGGGAACGCCGCTTAGCGCTGGAACCGCTCGACCTTCAGAATCGCCAGAGGCTCGCCGGCGGTGTCGTGCCGGATAGCACTGTGTTTGCAAGCCCGGCTATGACCAAGGTTATCGCAGACGCGATCCAAGGCGCCAGGAACCCATGGGTTCACATTTTTCTGCTTGGCCCCACGGGCGCCGGTAAGAAGCACCTGATCGATGTGATCCGGGCCAACGACCCGCGTGGCGAATCTGCTCCGTGGGAACTCGTCAACTGCGGCGGCATCTCAAGAGACTCTCATATTGCCTACCTGTTCGGGCATAAAAGAGGCGACTTCACAAGCTCAACCCGCGACAATCCCGGAGCCCTTCGCAGAGCCGACGGCGGGAACCTGATTCTGGACGAGGTGCATAACCTGTCCAAGGAGGCCCAGCAGGCATTGCTGCACGTCGTGGACCAGGGAGATGCCCGCGATTTCGCCGGACGGTCATACAAGGTGTCCGTTCGGATCGTGGCAGCCAGCAATCGCGGCCGGGAGGAGCTCGAGCGGGATATTCTGCCCGATTTCCTGAACCGCCTGTGGTTATGGGCGGTTGAGATCCCATCCCTGAACAGCCGGCGCGACGACGTGGTCCCCCTGGCGATGGAATTCGCGCGGGAGGCCGGTAGGAATGCTCGCCAGGAGATGGAGTTTGCACCCGAAGCATTGGACTGTCTGAAGGGCCACGACTGGGCACGGGGCGAGGTCCGCCAGCTTCGAAACACCGTCCTGAACGCGGCCGTGCGGGCCCTGAATGAGGAGTCGCGGCGCATAGGGTTGGGGCATGTTACGGAGGCGTTGAAGGCTCTTTCCCTTGGGCAGCAGGCCGCTCCCAACCCGGCCGGTATCGTCCAGGCCTCGGTCGGTGAGGGTTGGCTGGGCGAACTGCACACGTCCAAGCTCCGTCAGCTTTGCCAAGAAGTCTGGACAAGCCAGGGAAGCTGCATCGGCAACAACCCCGATAATATCGTTGCCCAACTGGCCTGCAGTCCGTACTACCTGAGGGCGGTCTTGGCAGCTTTTCACGAAGCACTCAGAGAGGATCGTGCTGAGATCTTCAATAGCATCTTCGGCCTGCTCAGGCCTCCTCGCGAGGCGATGGGCCTGCGGCAGTATCTCCAGCAGAAGTCCCGGCAGTTCCCCACGGTCTTCGTCCCCAAGTCCGGCACCAAGAATTATGGGGTCAGGGACCTCGTGGCCGATGGCAAGATGTTGCGGCAAGCGGGCTTCATAGTTGATCTCGGGTGATTTTTGGCGATGCACTGCTGCGATGTTTCTTCGTCCCATGGTTGGCACAGCGACTGCACGACGGCAACCGAGCGACATCGAGACACTGAAGGCTGCGGTTGTCTGCCTAACCGGTCGTGATCGCGACGAGATGTTGTCCCCTTGTGCGAGCGCTTGCGTTGCGCTTGATCGCAAGCTCTCTGCCGGCGACTTGGGAGATCATTGGAATGCCGAAGAGAACAAGAAGCAATCGCAGCGGGACATTACAGCCTGACCCTTTGCCACAGCCGAAGAGTTCGGCTGGGTCGCGCCGAACCCCAATTTTCACCCACTTCTGGGACGCGACCAAGTCCTAGTTCGGAATGCGCCGGTGCGAGCCCCGCATGGAAGAGTGGAGGCTTTTGTGGAAAAGATAGATATGGAACGGTGCCAAGGTGCCGAGAAGCGCGTTACTTGGGTTGTCGGTGCCCGAGGTGGTATCGGCAGAGCTGTTGTCGAGTTGCTGCACCGCGAGCCACACCGCATCCTGGTGTCCGTGGACAACGCCATGCGACAGCCCCTAGCGCCTAATGATCTGTCGCCTGTTGAGTGGCTACTCGATGCAAGCGACGAACAGGAAATGCTTAGCTTCGCACAGAGTGCAAGTCATCTCCACGGCCCCCCCCAGTGACGTTGTTGTTGCAGCTGGAACAGTGGCCCATGGGCCCCTTGAGACCATGAGTCTTGACGAGATTGACCACCTTTATAAGAACAATCTTCGTCTATGCATGAACGTGACAAAGCAGTTCTTTGCCGCTTGTGACAAGACACGAGAGAAGCCAAAGTCGATTGTTCTTATCTCGTCGAATGCAGGGTGCCTTGCTCGCCCAAACCAACCCGCGTACGCCGCAATGAAAGCCGCGGTCTTGAGCCTGTCAAAGTCCCTAGCGGCAGCATGGGGCCGGTATGGCATCCGGGTCAATGCAGTCGCACCTGGGTCCGTTATTGTCGACCGAAACAGAGAGGCCTTGCGGCGCAAATTCCCTGCCTTCCCTGCTGATCCCGAACGTCCGTCAGGAAGGTTATGCACACCACACGATGTGGCCGCTCTCGTGAGGTACTTGATTTCCGATGATGCTTGGCAGATTACTGGCGAGACCGTGATACTAGATGGAGGCAGCTCACTCTGATGAATTGGGGCCCAATAGAGGACGCGTCGCATTTGTCTCGTCCTGTATCCGTTCTGAGAGGACTTGGCTTCCCCGAGCGCGATATCCTTTGCTCTACATGGGGTTCATGGGGAAGCACGGCCAGGTCCGAAATGTTCGCGCGTAGTGATGTCGACTGGTTTTGTTGGGACTCTCGAGGCGTCTCGTTACGGTTGGTGGAGACCATCCGTAACGGATGGGCTACCGGCAACATACAGCAAAGACTCGACCTGATCTACTGCCAGAGCGACAACCCGGCAGACGGATTTGCTCTCACCAATGGCACCGACCTTCATTGCTTGTATTTCTTGTCCATCGACGACGGCTGCCTTTCAGCTGAATTGGGTAATTACCGAGAACGACTGTGGTGCAATTCGTATGTGAGAGCAAGAGAAGTACTCCACTTAATCATCGGCTTGCATTCTTTCCAGGAGACATTTCTCCGTACGAGTGAGCAGCCAGCGAAGTTCGCGTTGGGCGGAACGAGGTCCTGGACGACATTGGCACAAATGGCCTTCCTGCGCTGGCCAACTCCTGAACCATTTAGTACGCCGACAGGACTCAACCGACTCGCTTCGCTACTGGGGTGCGATTTCAGTCCGTGGTTGGATGCTTGGGTAAAGAGTGGTGCCATCCGGCGGCAAAGCGAGAGCTTACGGATCAGCAGAGGCGAAGTCGATTTGTCGCTCGCCCCCCTACGCTGTCTATGGCTTGCGGTACTCGAGCGGTTCGTTTATCACAATGTGCCGTGGCTGCTGGAGCACCTCCGCCTAAGCAAGGATGTGCTTTCCGCTTTTCTATCAAAGGCGTTTGGCAAAGGATCATCAACATTGCCTCCCATTCAGCAGTCGGATGAGGCCGCAAGCATGGTCAGAGCATTTGTGGCGACCACATCCTCGGAGATGGAAGACATCGCCCGAACCGAACTTACGTGGTGGCCGCTTCACGCCGTTCTTATGAATCCTCTTGTTCCTGCTCACCTACTGGAGCGGCTTGCTTTTCCAACATTCTCCCCGGCTTGGTGGTCTTGGAGGAACATTATTCTATACGTGGCCAAACACCCGAACACTAGCACCAGCACTCTGCACAGGATTATCAACACGCCAGGCCTCAGGGAAATGGACTATAGAGCAGCGAGAAACAGCTTAGCACAACGAAGAGGTAACCATGAATGCTGATGGAATGCGGGTGAAGCATTGGTACTGCCAAGGCTGCCGAAGTCAAGTATCCCAAGACGCGTGCGGGTGGTCGCGCACTTGTCCCTTCTGTCATGGCGTCCTGACGTTTCGCGTAGCGCCTGCGGCAGACTGGACACGCGTGCGGTCGAATATGCCAGGTATCTGGCGATACTGGTCCCTTCTCCCCATGTTTTCAGAGGCCCATGCTGTTACGGCAGGAGAAGCTTCCGTGCCACCGGTGTTAGCTCCGAGACTCCGCGATCACCTTGGCGTTACCGATGTTTGGCTCCTTCCTCATAGCACAAACCCCAGCGGAACGTTCAAGGACCTGGAGGCTGCATTTGTAATCTCAAAGTGCACGGAATGTGGTATGGACAACTTGGCTTGGCACAGCACGGGTAATACTGCCCGCAGCTACAGCTTGTATGCTTCGCTTGCCAACTTAGCGACAGTGTCCTTCGTTCCTTCCGAATGCCTCTTCAAAATGAAGGGCGTGGTCAAACACCCACGGAGTCAGATACTGGCATATGATGGTCCGTTCCAGGAGTTATCGCATGTTGCCAAATCCTATGCCTCATCGCACGGACTAACCCACATCGCTCCGCTGTGCTGGAAGCTGGAGGGCAAGACAGTAATGGCGTATCAGATTGCCGAGACGATTCCCAACGTCAGCACCATCGTGCAGACCATCGCCGGGGGATATGGGTTTTTGGGTATGTGCCTTGGGTTTGAGAGGCTGAGCGATGCGGGGCTGTGGCAGCGACCGATGCCGCGGTTCTTTCTCTTTCAGATCGATGATGCAGATACGATTGCCACGCTGTTCCGTGATGGATTTGATTCGGACGTTACACCGGCACATATAAAGCAGGCCAAGTCGGTATTCGAGCCTACCCTTCAGTCAACCAACCCCATGGCTACATACAGTGCGGTACGCAAGGCTGTTCTCAAAACACAGTCAATGATTGACTCTGTTACCGCTAGAGATGTGGTCGAGTTCCGTGGCGAATTTGAGGAGGCCTGTAAGGAGATCGGCGTTCCGGTGTGTTATGAAATGGAGAAGAGTCCGTTTATCTCGTGGGCGGGATTGCGGCGCGCCGCGATACAGAAGCGGCTATGCAAAGCGGATCGCATCTGTCTCATCGTCACTGGCGCCCCGAAGCACATGGGTGGCGAGGCAAGTGTTGCTCACATCAAATCGCTCTAGATGGAGGGGGGATCCGAAGGAGAGCCACTATCTCCAGTGCCGGGAATCACGGGGGCATCACCCTGAGTGTGGGGCAAGGGTTTCTTGCAATGTAGTTTTGAACTACAGATGCCAGGACCTTGCGTGTCTCCCCAAACGCGAGAAGAGAGAGCCTTCCTTGGTACTAGCCAGCAACTTCGATCATGCTCGCCCGAGAGAATCACTTGTTGCGAAGGCTGCACAAACGCAACAAACACGGGAGCATGGATCGCGGGGGTTCGCGACCCGCGTAAGCATGTCCGATGAGATCCCCCTCGCGCTCCTCCGTGAGCTGTACGAGCGCGCCTTGGCGGAAGAGAAGGTGTGGAAAACCGAATGGGAAGAGGAAAAGTAGGTCCCACGTGTACGCTTAGTCGCCGTGTCCCTCGTTACGCCGCAACAGGGTGATTACCGCGTGAAACGCCTGAGTTGCGTTCATGTGGATGCCGTTCTTGAATGCGATTTTGCCCGGCCGATCCGCTGACTACCCGTCCTTCCCTGCAATCGTCGCCTTGGCAACACCTTACGTCGTGAGACTCGTCTCATCCCACCGCCACTTCCTGTCCCGCTCTCGGTCTGGCACGCAGTTTGCGTATGCATGTGTGTCGCGAAGAGGCAAGCAATCTCAAGGGAAAGGGCAAGGTAATGATTAGTCTGGAAAAGGCCAAGGAGATGCTTGAGCACCAAGGCGGCGTCGAGAACATCGAAGTGTGCAAGGACGAGTGGGTGCTGGCGCGGTTCGCCAATCGGCTGAACCCGGAGAAACCGCATAATCTCGTGGTTCACCCGATTCGGGAGCAGCTCATCATGAAGATCCGGGTGCCAGCCATCTCGACGATCAAGCACAACACCGAGTTTACGCGGGTGCTGGCGAACGTCAACTACGACCTGGTGCTCGGGAAGGCCGGCGTCGACTCGCGGGACGGGGAGGTGATGTTCGAGATCAACCACCCGTGCCAGGACGGTGACGCCGAGGATCCGGGGCCCGAGGTCTTTGCCCGGCTCGTGGAGGCGGCGATGGAAACGGCCCGGGATGTGACCCTGCTGGCGACTCACGTGGGGATGGTCGAGGCCGGCGTGCCGGAAGAGGTGGTCAAGCGGTTCCTCAAGCAGTTCCAAGACGAGGATGAGGACGAGGCGGAGGAAACAGACACGCTGTAGCCGGAGTAAGGACAAGGCGCCATGGCCCCCATGAAAACCCAATTCGATGAAAAGGCCACGCGGTGCATCGGTTTGGCGAAGGCCATCGCCCGGGGCGAAGGGGATCGCCGGCTCGACGTGGTCCACGTGGTCAGGGCGGCCATTCGGGCGTTCCCCGAGGAGGCGGCCCGGCACTTCCGACAGAGCGGACAGGGGTGGTGCGACGGGCTCTGGGCCTTCGTGACTCCCCCGGGAGGCTTCGGGTCGGAGACGGACCGGATGCCCGTGACGCGCGACTTGGCCTGCATGGTGCGCCGGCTGGCAGTGGGGGAACAGGTCATTACGCTGGGGCGGCTCCTGGCGGAGATCCTTCGGGCGTCTTCGGTTCGCGTGCGGGCCCTGGTGGACCGGGCCGGGGGGACAGCACGGGGGCACGGGCGTCGCCGGGCAACCGGCGACGTCCAGCCCTATCGGTGCCGGCGGGATTGGTTGGCGGACGTGCGCCGGACGTGGATGCTTCGCCGTTCGGCGGCGCGGGCCTGCGGGCTACGGATCGGTCTGCTGGGTGAGGAGCCGGAGTCGAAGCCCTATGGAGCGACGGCCGTCCTCAATGCCATCGCGGCCATGGAGTCGGCTGTCGAGGCCAAGGCGAAGGCCACGCCCCGGAAGTTCGACCCACTGGCAATCGTGGCCCCGGACTTTGATCCCGTCGCACGGCGGCTCTGTGAGGGGCTCTTCGTCAACGCCCTCTACGGTCTGGACGTCCATCCCGGCTACGACCCCAGCATCAAGGACCTGGCCCAGATGCTCTCTCCAGAGACGTATCCGGGCAACTGTCGCCAAGTTCTCGAGGCGGTCGAGCGCCTTGAGGACCAGGGGATCGTAACGCGGTTCGATTCCGACAGCCCGGTGCTTCTGCGCCAAGGGGTCCGGTTGTCGGAGCACATCCTCGACCGGCTGCTCTCGGACCTGGCGTCGGACGCGATCAGCGACGGCGACGCCCGGGCGATGAAGCGGGCCGTGCGGCTCGGCGAGGTGTAGGAGATGATAAACCCATATGAGGGATTCACGGTTGCCCCGCGTGTGGGCGGCCACGAAGAGCCAAGGCACATCTGAGGAAAGGAGCAGGTCATGTGGAAAGGGATCCTGATGGGCATCGCCGTCGTGGCGGTGCTGGCGGTGCTGGTGTTCGGCCTGGAGAAGTCCTGGTCCTACATTGAGGGGACCAAACAGGTCATCAATGAGGAGGTGGACGACCGGGCGCCGATGCGGCTCGAGAGTGCGCGGGTCACCTCCTTGGTCCGGAAGGAGAACGAGGATGTCCTGGCCTACGAGGACAAACTCTGCGACCTCGAGGCCCGGCGGGACGCGACGGCCCGGGCCGTGGAGGAAGGTCGCAAGAGACTCCAGGCGGAGATGGACCTCCTCGGGCGGATCAAGGCCCTCCTGGACGAAAAGCGTGACCAGTACGTCATCGGCCGTAACACCTATACCTACGCCGAGGTGAATGCCGACGCCTTGGAGCGTCTGGAAGGCGTGAAGCGGATGGAGGAGGCCATCACGTTCAATGAATCGCTGATTCGGGACCTCGACCAAGCGATCAAGCAGGGCCGGGGCAGCCTGGCGGAATCCCGCAAGCGGCTGGCGGAACTGAAGAGCGCCATGACCCGCCTCGAGACGCGCAACACGAACGCGGACCTTCGCCTGGAAGTCGCGAAGCTGGCCAACGCGATCGCGGGAGCCCCGTTGTCGGCGGACAGCGAACTGGAGAAGGCGTTCCAGAACTACGAGCGTCGGGTCGCGCAGAAGGAACGACGCGCCGAGGCGCGTCTGGTGGCCAGCAACGGACAGTTCCGTATCGACTACTCGGCGGCGATGGTAACGCAGGACGCCGCTGGAGAGATTGGGCGGTTCCTCGATGCCGGGAGGTCCCAGGACCCTGCGGTCACCTCGCCCGATAGCAAGCCGTCGCCCGTCGGGGTGATGGAAAACACGGGCCAGTAACGAAGCGGCACCTCGGACAGGCAGCCTTCTTGCCCGGCTGCCTGTCCGGGGACGAGGGGCAAGACATGCTCCGGGCTTTGACGAAAACGACGTGTGTGCTGGCGGGAGTCTTCTGCCTGATCGCCGTGGCGGACCGCCGGAACCTGACGCGGCCGTTGTGGGACAAGATCCTGCCGGAGGTCGTCCTGGTGCGTCAACCTTCCCCCTGTGAGGCGCAGACAAAGAAGGTTGAGGGTCGGGTCGAGACCCTGGCGCGCGAGATTGCCGCGTTCGAGCAGGCCGCAAGTGTTTCCCGCGAGAAGCGCCGCGGCCTGCTGGTGAGGCTCCGGAATCAGGTCGGGACGGACGACGCAACGGTTCTGTCGAATGTCGAGGGTCTCACGAATGAGGACCCGGTGGCTTCAGCCCTCGTGCGGGCTATCGACGCCGAGGACCAGCGGGAACGGGATCTTGCCCGGCAACTGGACGACGCACGGGCGAAACGGGCCCAGTTGGAGGCCAGGCTGATCGCCCTCCGAAATGGCGTCAGCCAAGTCGAACCGCACGAGCCGACGCGGCCTTCGGAACAACTGCGTGCGGAGGGTGCCGGCGAGACGGCGGCGGATCGCCACCGGCGGATCGTCCGCGAGGCGATGGAACTGGGCAACTGAAAGAACGAGGAACGGGTCATGAACGTCAACGCCAAGCGAATTATGATCGTGGCCGTCTGTGTGGTTGTTGCCGGCGGCGCGGAGCTGCTGGCAACCAAGGTTCTGCGGGCCGGCGCCGGGAGCACATCGAGCTGGCCGGCCCAAGCACCCCGGCAGGACCACGCGGTCAGTGCCGCTCAGGAGCCTGTGATCGCGGCGCCGCCGGTGCCGAACCAGCCGAAGAACATTGTCACGGATCGCGCCGAAGCCCGGTCGGAGCCTATTCGGCCGACGCTCAAACAAAACACGATGATTGAGGAGTGGCTGGACGAGCCGGAGCGGAGATTGTCCCGGCAAGAGACGGTGCTCCGTGAGGCATTCGGCTGGCGGCAGGGCCTGATCGTGGGTGCGATCGGCCTGTGCGCCGTATCGCTGGTCTACCTCTGGCTGAAGGTGTCACGGGTGGCCGCCAAGTGCGGTCAGCTTGAGGAAATGCTCAGCCCCGCTGAAGAGCGGACGGCCCCAGCTTCGGCCATTTCCCGGCCGCCAGAAATCACAGAGCAACGCCCTCGGGTTCAGGCCGCCGCCTTGCCGGCCATGCGGGGCGGCATCCCGCGGGTGCAAGTCCTGTCTGGTGTGATCGACCGCCTGGTGGCCGGCATCAACGAGTCCCGCCGGCGGCGCGGCGACGTGGAGACCGGCTATGCCTTGGTGGGCAAGATCGTCGGCGAAGGTTCCTCAAAGACTATCATCGTCAGCGGGCTGATCGATGAGGGTCCCAACGCCGCCCGCTCCGGCGGCCATCACAAGGCCGACCGTGACCACCAGCAGCGGGAACTGGAACTCCTCCAATTGGTTGACGGTGACGTAATGCACATCGGTGACGCCCACCTCCACCCGGGGAGCATGGACAACTGCTCCGGCGGCGACTACCGCACCGACATCGGCAACGTCCGCGACAGCCATAGCCAGGAGATGGTTTTTGTGATCGCCACGGCGGCCTCGGCTCACTGGGGCGGGCGGTCGGCCGAGAGCCTCCGCCGGGACGGCCTGAATCTGAACTTCTTCTACTTGGGTAAGGCGTCGGGCTACGAATACCGCCGCTTCCGCCCGGAGGTCGTCCAGGGCGAGGCGCTTGCGGCGTCCGTGGAACTGCGGCGGTTTACCGAGGCCGACCCAGTCCGGGCCCGTCTGGACTTTGACAACCTCCGCCGACTGACAGCCTACCGCATGACGGTCGGCGAGCTGCCACTGGACGCCCAAGACGGCCGCCTATGCGTCGAGATGACCCACAGGACGAGGGGTTTCAGGACGATGATTGCGTTCTCGGCCGACCCGTGGCAACGGCCGGAGGTGTACGTGGACACCGGATCGCAGTTGATGCAGTACCAGCCGGCTTGGCTCAACGGCGGCTGGACGGGCCTAGTGTGGTTCACGCCCATCGTTCTGGAAGTGGAACGGGAAATGACCAACCGGCACAGTGCCGGGGCTGGTAAGACAAGTGAAACATCGGCGGGCGAGCGGTCCGTGCCCGTCGAGGTGAGGATTGCGGACCGATAGGAGTGACCGACCATGGGAAGCTTCCAGCCGTTGAGCAAAGATCGGGCCGAGGAGATCCGGCGGGCGATGGCCAGTTCCCGGTCCGGCAGTGAAGGCTTGGCCTTCAGCGAGACCGGCGAGTGCCTGGGGACCGCCCCGGTGGGTTCGTCGCCGGATGACCGCAGGAACGTCATCGGCAAGTACGACACCCACTACGCCAACTGAACAGCAGACGCGGCCGCTCGGGGCGGATCATCGTCCCGGGCGGCCGGGAGGACACGGACATGGACAAGAAGCGACTGGTCCTGGAACACGCGGCGATGATGGAACGCTGGTCGGCACTCCAGCCCCGGCTGTGCCGGAACGCCTCAGGCAGCCAGCTGTGGTGGGAGATGAACCTCAAGGGTGAGGGCGGCAACCGGCTGCCCATCAAGATCGAGTACCCCTCGGACTACCCGGCGAGTCCCCCGACCATCGTGGTCCGCACGTCGCTGCCGGCCGGCACGCCGCACCTGCTGATGGGCGACCGAATGTGCTGGTACTACCCGGGGGAGAGCAAGCGGAACCGGAACATGTGGTGCCCGAGCAAGGACACGGCCGCCATGTGCGTGGGGGTGGCCCAGCGATGGTTCTACGCCTTCCTCGTGTGGCTGAGCATCGGCGAATGGCCTGTGCCCGATGCTTTGAGCTCGCAGTGAGAAGGCGGAAGGAGGATTGTCGTGAACAGAGTCTGGATCGTGATCGGGATCGGGGCCGTCTCGTTCATCTTGCTTGGAACCGAGCGAACGCTCGGCTGCGTCCTGGGCAGCACCTTGGCCATTTTGGTGAATGGAGTGCTCGCGGGCAGGGTGCTGAGCAACGGCGGCCAGCCTAAGGAGACGTCGGCGGACGCGGAGAACCGTGATATCCGCCGGGAACTGGAAGCGGACACATGGAAGACGCTGGCGCCAAGGTCGGCGGGGGATGCGCCGCAGGAGAAAGGGTACACGCAATGAACCGGCAGGAGCTCTATAAGAGAACCATGGCGATCCTCAACCCCGAGGTGGCCAAGCAAGAGTCATTCCTCATCATTGGTGTCGGATCAGGCGGTGCCCGGGTGGCCGAGGAGGTTGCCCGGTTCGGCGTCGGGACAATCATCCTCGTGGATCGCCCAGACGAGAGGTTGGAGGAACCCAACATCATCCGCCACGTCCTAGGCTACCGGGATCTGGGCCGGCTGAAGGTCGAGGCCCTGCGCGACCACATCCTTAACATCAATCCCGAGTGCATTGTCGAAACGGTTGCCCTCGACGCAGTGACGGACAGGGACCGCTTGGCCCAGATGGTCGCGCGTGCGACACAGGTTCACCTGTGCACCGACAACGAACGGAGCAAGCACGTGGTCAACGGGGAGGCCGCCAAGGCCGGAGTCGCCCTGATCTTTGCCGGCGTCTTCGATGGCGGCTGCGGTGGAGAAGTGGGGCGGGTCGTCAAGGGTGGGGCCTGCTACGCCTGCATCGCGACCTTCCTGAACCGTTCTGGCAAGTTCGATGAGCAGCAGGATCCGGAAACCTTCGACTATACGAACCCGAACGGGCCGGAGAAGTCCACCGCCGCACTGAACCTGGACATCGCCCAGATCGCGCTGATTCAGGCCCGTGTGGGGCTGCTAACCATGCTGGCTAGGCACGACCCGGACGCCGATTTCAAGGGCAACTATATCCTCTTTGGAAATCGGCCCGTCGAGGGCCTGTTCCCCCGGATGCTCTCGAGCGACATCTGGGAGATCCCCAGGGACCCCGGCTGCATGATCTGCGGCAGTGGTGACATGCCGGAAGCCGACGTGGACGCCGCCGCCGACAACATCCTCGCGAAGGCGGTGTGCCGGACGAACTGAGGAACAGCCATGAAAACCATGACAGCCATCCTGATGGGCCTGGCGGTGCTGGCGGGCGCCGCTGCCTGCCCGGCCGAACACCTCCTGGACCAGGCCGGGGAAGCCCTGTCTCAGGGCGACGCGGCGCAGGCTGTCGAGATGTACCGACAGGCTAACGCCGAACTCCCCACGGCCGAAGGCTACAACAACCTCGGCGTCACCTTGGAACGCTCCGGCCGGTTCGCGGAGGCGGCCGGTGCCTACGAAGAATCGCTGCAGCTGCCTCACGCCAACAAGGACACCGAGACAAACCTCAACCGCGCCCGCCTTCGTGCCCTCATTCAAGCAGGTCTGCCGTACGCGGCATGGGTCTTCGGCGGCCTGCTGGTCGTGTTTACGCTAGTCTGGCTGACTAGGCGGCTGGCGCGGGCTTGGCGGGCGTTGCGGTTCCGGATGAAGTTCCGGGGCGTTCGCGTGGTCAGCCTCGCCCACCGTGTACAGTGCCGAAACGGTGAGTACCAGCCTGACGCCAAGGTCTATGGCGACTCCGAGAGTATTTCGCTCAAGGCGGACCTCGCCTTGCCTGAACGCCGGGATATCTATCCGCTCCAGCTGGAGCTGGAGGTCGTCGGACCCGATTGGGGTGTCTGGAGGACACTGCGAGAGTCCGTGGAGGCCGCCGAGGCCGGCAGGGTCACGATCTGGTTCCGGGTCGACGAGCTCGGCGAGATGCTAGAGCACTCGGGCACGTGGAAGGCCCGACTGGTGTTGCGGAACACCAACAAGGCCGTAGCCGTGACGAACTTCACGGTCGTCACCCGCGCCGATCTGGTCGCTGACTTGGAGGTGGTGGACGCCAAGCTTATCGCCGTCCAGGGCAATCAGGCCGGACCGGAGAAGGTGATATTCCCGGATGTCGAAGCCGTCGTGCCGTGTGCCGTCATCCGGCCGCGGTCCTGCCACTCGTCCAAGTTCGCCGGCATGCACCTGCGACTGGACCTGGTGAATGTCGACAAACGGGATGGGGTCGAGAGCCAGGAGTTCCCGCTGGAACTGGCCGACGGAAGGATGGAATTCTGCTCTGTCAGCCGGCCCATCGCCGGTGATGATATCGCCCGCAAGGTCGGCCGGTGGGAGTTCCGCCTTAGCGTAGAGGGCCGCCAGTTGGCCCGCATGCCGTTCGTCATTGCGACCTTCGAGCAGGCCCTCGAGAGCCTGAAGGTCGAGAACTTCGAGATCGCGGGCATCCCGCATTCCGGCAGACCGGCCCCGGTGGGCAAGGTCGCTTACTTGCGGAACCTTCGGTCCCTGTGCCCGGTGGTGACGGTTACGTCAAAGCTTCCCTCGCCCCGGGCCAGCTTTCAGATGACCATGGGCGTCTGCTTGGACGGCGAGCCCGTCGGCGGTGTCGAAGGGGTGTTAGTGATGGATCGCAACTCCGTGGAACTGATGCCGGGCGAGTTCGCACCGCCGCGCATACCCGAGGGCCGCGACAGCATGCGGGTGAGCTTCGTGCTCCTGGTCGAGGGCAGGACGCTGGGTATCAGCGAAGTGACGCTGCGGTCGCGGCCGCCGCGCTGCGCGGATGCTCAGGGACGCATAGGCCAGATTCCTTCGGGTGATGCGATTGACTACGCGGGAGAAGCCGACAGGATACTCGCGTCCGCCATGGCGCGGGAATGAGCATCAGTTGAAAGGAGCACTCTCATGTCGTCGAGACTCATGACGGTACTGATGGCCGTGGCCCTTGTGAGCGGCCTGGGCTGTGAGGCCAAGACACGTGAGGGAATCCCGGTGTCTTCAACGGCCGTTGAGTTCAAGGGAGTCGAGCGCGAGCAGGTTGCCCGCATTCTCTGGGAGGAGGGAGGCTCTCGGCCGAAAGGTGGCCTGTTCGGTTCCAGCGAGGTCTCCGTCTGGCCAAGTGCAGAGGCGATCGACAAGCCTGTAAGTGTCATTGAGTATGAGATCGAACACTTCCTGTCGAAGAGCCGCTATAGGGACTCCTTGGGTATTGTCGAGCCAGAGCCGAGCCGTGTAATCGTATGGTTGAAACTTGAGAGCAAGGGGAAGTCATCCTTTGAGATCATCGGCGATCTGTTCTTCGAGCGGAACCAGACCCGTGAACGGACTATCCTCCAGAAGACCGTTTGGAGGGTTCTCCGATCCACCCCGGGGGCCACCGCTGCCGGAGTCACGGGGTGGCAGCCCGGATCGCTGCCGATAGTTCGGCGGCACGAAGACATGAAGTGGATTGCCTTGAATGGTGTCGGGGCCGATGAGGTCGCCAAGATGCTCGAAGAAATGGGATTCGAGCGACGGGCCGAGTGCGCCCATGGACGGCTTGACCTGACGCGAACGCTCCACTCCGATCCCAACAGCGCAGGCTCTGGTTGGTTCGCGGGGCCGACATGGCACAGCCGGGAATGGGTCATTCTGAAGGATATCTCCCCGGACGCTCAAAGCGGTGAATCCTTGCTGCTCCTCATGGGCATTGCCGCCCAGGGTGAGCGTAAAGACAGCGGCATCTGGCTGTTCAGCGGAAGTTCCGGCGTGTCATCCATTGGTGATTCCCTGGCGAACTCCACGATCAAGTCCGTGTGTCTCGGAATAGTGACAATGCCCAAGAGGCTTTCGTTTGCCGATCCCGCACAGTGGACGGTTGGCATTGAAATTGGGGTATGGCCGGACAAGACGCCAACCGAGAAGCACGTCGAGGAGGAGTCCCTCGCATCGAAGTCCATGTGCGCGAATACGTTAAGCTCACGATTCTGGCAGGGCGTCCTCGTGCGGGACGGCCGCTCGGTTATCGTGGCCAAGTACTACCGATACAGGGGTCGGACCGTGCCATCCGGCCCGGGAACTCGCACATTCATACAGGAGTTCGTGGCGGAACGGGGGTACCCCGCCAATTCCTGGACGATCCACTATGACCCCTCGATCCTGAATAGCCCTGAGATGGAGCGGAAGCTGAAAGCCAAGGGGAACTGAGCGCCCATGTGGGCGGCATTATGCCATCGAGCGGAGGCATGAGAAGGTGATACGACACCTCTGGAAAGACTGCGTCGATGCCGCGTGCCAGGTGTTCGACACCAGCCGGGCGAAGGCGAAGCTTTTCGTCATCGGCCTGTTCGCCTGGATGGGGCTGATGGTCCTCCAGACTTGGTTCATCTGGGCGGGTCTCGTTGCGACCTTCGTGACCGTGCTGGCCATCCTGCTCATCCTGGAGTACTCGCTTCGCGCCTGGTACGCGGTCCGCGACGGCATCCGGCCGCCAGTGTCGGTGGCCCCGGTCTCGTCTCCGGGCCCGGTTGTCCCCGACCGGCCGACGGCAGCGTGCGCGGATGCACAAGGGCGAATCCAGAAGGACGACTTGCGCGGACACAATGTCAATACCATGGCGGAGCGGATACTGCGGAAGGCGTGCGTCCGAAAGGTCGCGCGCCCCCGACCGTCGTGGCTGCGATTCCCGGCAATCAGCCGGGCGATGCCGAGGCTGGCGGCTGCGGGGCGGGTTGTGACGGCAATGCTTGCCAGATGAAGGAGATCAGGATATGAATAACGTCCCTTTAGTCTTGGCCTTCGCGGGTGGAATGGACGCCGCCGCGGGTGGGTTCATCATTATGACGGTCGCCAGCATCAGCTTACTGTGGATTCTGCCGGCGTTTGGCCGGCGGCACGTCTCGAAGGTCGGCACCTACGCCCACGAGGTCAGCCACGGCGTGGTCAGCCTGCTGACCGGCGGCGAGTTCTACCGCTTCCACGTGGGCGACCAGGGCGGCCTGTGCGTCACCAGCGGCGGCAACCGCAAGGCCGTCGCCGCCGCAGGGTACATCGGCACGATCATCCTTGGAGCGATCTTCCTGGGCCGTTCGGCCCAGTCGGACGCGCTGGTCGTGACCCTCCAGATCCTGGCCGTCCTGTTGGCCCTGTCCACACTCAAGGCGGGCGACCTACACACCGCCGCCGTGGGCACGGCCGTCGCAGCGGCCCTGGGCCTGTGCAGCACACTGCTGCCGGGGGCGATGGCCACGCGATTCCTGTTGAACCTAATGGGCGTGATTCTGATATGGCAGGGTTTCAAGGCCCTGAAAGCCCTCGGGGCGCTCTCTGCGACTCAGATGGGCACCGGCTCGGACGCCGAGGCCATGGCCCATCTGACCGGACGGCCGGCCATGCACTGGGCGGTGGTCTTCGGCGGGATCGCGCTGGTCGCTTTCCTGGTCATCGTCGGTCTGGCCGTGAAGGTCGGGACCGCAATCCAGTGAGGAGGTGATCTGCGATGTCACATACTGCACGACTGTGTCGGCGTCGCTGGGCACGTTGGGGGCGTGGATTGGCGGATTTCATCTTCGGATTCACGTTAACCGGTCTTGCGCACCTGCTTATTGGCATCTTCGGCATTGCCGCTTGGTCTGCTCGGGGGCTCAGGATGCTTTTCCGGCGTGCGCAAGCCAGAGCAAAAGCGCACCAGGAGGGGAACGAAGGGGGCAGCAGGACTCCCCAACCAGGACGCCAAGAAACAGAAGAAGCCATCGAAGCCTTGGTCTCGCTCGGCATGCCGCGTCGTGTGGCGGAGGCTCGGGTTGAGGCGGAAATCGCTGAGCACGGCCCGTTGCCTCTGGAGCAGCTGCTCCCCAAGGCTTTGAGTCGTGGGCAAAGGTAAAGGAACCTCAGACGAGCGTCATGCTCGGACGCCTTGGTATGCGGATGGCCGCCCACCTGCGGTCTCCCGACAAGGAGGCAACGTTGTGAGTGCGGCTGCCAGAGACAACGAGCTGAAGGTTGCGTATGCCAGGCCTCTGTTAGGGGTGGAGTGGGATCCTGACGTTCTCTTACAGCGGGTGTTTGCAGTTTCTAAAGAAAAGTGGTAAAAACGGGATGGCCCGCAGCACGACTTCGGCGGCCATGCATGGAATGGATGTCTTATGCAGAGTGCCGTGAACCCCTTTCCGGATCTGCCGACCCTAGTGACGGCAAGGTTGATCCTTCGCAAGGTGACGCTCGACGATGCTGAGGACATGTTCGCCTATGCCTCCGCCCCGGAAGTCGCCACGTATGTGACGTGGAATCCCCACAGAACAGTCGAGGACTCACGGACATTCCTACAAGGTGTCCTGGATCGCTACGCGCAGCATGTCCCAGCCAATTGGGGATTGGTGCTGAAGGCAACTGGGCACCTTGTGGGCACATGCGGTTTCATGTCCTGGTTTTCGGACCACAGACGGGCGGAAATCGGCTTTGCTCTCGGCCGTAGGTATTGGGGCCAAGGGCTCATGACTGAAGCAGTCCGTCAGGTTATCTGTTGGGGCTTCAGCGAATGTAACCTCAACCGAATCGAGGGCGAATGCAAACCGGAGAATCTTGCGTCGGCGCGCGTGATGGAGAAGTGTGGAATGACTTTCGAAGGGACCCTTCGCCAGTTCGTATTTGCCAAGGGGCGGTACCATGATGTCAGGCTTTTCTCCATCCTCCGTAAGGAATGGCAGTACGGTGATGGTGGATGTTGAGGCTGCCAAACAAGAGGCGCTGGGCTAACGGGCACAAGTTCAGTTTTGTTTTACTGGAATTCCTCCTTGCATTGCGCAGGGGGGGGGCGAGTACAGTGTTGGGAAGCAGGCTCATCATGAGCCTGCGAGGCCGTAAGGCCGTGAACGGTTACGCGAGTTATTATGTGCTGGATCGCGCAGCCTATATCACCTATCCGAGGAGGGATCTATGGCAATGAAAACATGCCCCAACTGCGGTTATGAGCAGGTTTCCGAATGTGCCAAGGCATGTCCATCTTGCGGACATCCGATCCTGGCGTCGCAAGCACAGCGGGATGCCGCTAGTAAGTTTTATCTGGAGGTAAAGAACGCCAAGTGCCCAAAATGCGGGGGCTGGCGGTGCGGCGGCGGAGGCGTAAGCGGGTCTCACGGCCGCGGGGCGAGGGGATCCGGGCGCCGGGCAGGGCGAATGGGCGGTGGTCGATGGACTTCATGGCGGACACGTTGGCCTCAGGGCGGACGCTGCGGACGCTGAACGTGGTGGACGACTTCACGCGGGAGTGCCTGGCGATCGAGGTGGACACGTCGCTCTCGGGCCGTCGGGTGACGCGGGTCTTGGAGCGCTTGGTGCGGGAGCGGGGGATGCCGGGCTGCGTCCTGGCGGATAACGGGCCGGAGTTCATCGCCCAGGAGATTCCACGCTGGCCGGATCGGGCATCGGGGGGTACACTGTACATTCAGAAGGCCAGCCCTTGGGAGGATGGATACGTGGAAAGCTTCAACGGCAGGCTGCGGGATGAACTGCTGAACGGTGAGCTCTTCCTGAGCCTGCCCGAGGCTCGGTATGTGCTGGACGAGTGGCGGCTGGAGTACACCAATCGCCGGCCGCACCGCGGGATACGATGGCAGACTCCCGCGGCGTTCGCGGCCGCACTGGAAGATAAGACTGCCCGCCAGGACGGCGGGCGGGTGGCGACGCTGGCTGGTCCTGCGGTCGGGGGGATGCGCCCCTCCCTCCGGCCCAGCCAGCGCATCAACAACCGATTCTCTCATAACACTTGGTACAAGAATCGGAAAGGGGTTAATGTCATTTTCGGTGGCAGCGGTCACGTTTTGGCGGTCACCACAACGGCCACCGACTCTAGGACCATCGGACCAATAGGATGATGCCATGGGCGAGCAAAGCGCTGCCGATGCTGAGCTGACGACCGCGTATCGACGCGAGGGCGAACAGCACGAATCATCATACAGTCCTGCCAAGCCAGCTCAGGCGACTTGTAAGCCGCGTCCGCACTCAGATGTGGTCGTGGTGATTCCAGTCCGAGCCGACCCGCTCGTCCGAAAAGCGCTGTGCTCGATTCCCAACGGCGTGGACGTTGTCGTTTCCATGAACGATCCTTCAGAGGAAGTGCGCTGTATCGTCTCGGAGTTTGCCGCAGCCTGTCCCAATCTCATTGTCGTTGAAACGACCAAAGTCGGAATGGCTGCTGCGGTCAACCTTGGCGTCAGTACTGCGCGCCGAGACAAAATCGTGATGCTTGATTCCGATTGCGAGCTTGACAACGATACTCTTCCGGCCTACAGCAGGGCCTTAGATCATTCGTCTTTCGTACGTGGCAGAACGGAAGTCGCCGCCGGGCAAGGTTGGTCGTCGTTCTCCGGCCTAGGTCAGGCCGCTCTCAATGAAGCCTTCGCCCGACATCCACGACTCATCGGTCCATCCATTGCCTTCCGACGGAGCGCGTTCCTCAAACTGGGGGGCTACGACGACGAGAGCGGGGGCTCGTGCGATCATGAGTTTGTGCTTCGAATGGAAGATAAGGACATCGTGCCGGCATATGAACCTGCAGCCGTCATCCGGCATCAGCCGATTACATTCCGCATCGATTGTCGATCCCATGTGGGCTACGGCCGAAGTATGAAGTATATCGATGCGAAGCGCGGTGGACGTTACGGCCTTTCCATCTGCCTACTGCGTTTCTACCCTTCTGTCCTCTGGACGAAGCTCCGACAGCGTGGACTGGCCTCCGTCTTGCGGTCATTCGTGATGGGAAGCCTCATGCTCTTGGGCTACTGTATGGGACCGCCCTGTCCCAACACGTTCCTCCGGAGTCGTCCATGATCCCGAGAAACGCATACGACGAAGCTATCCGGCGATTTGATCTTCCGTCGCATTGGCGGCCAGACGCATGGCGAAGTTCTATTGTCGTTGCGTCTGGGCTAACCGCTATGGCCGCCGAAGCTGTTCTGCGAAGCGCGAGGCCCGCTCAAGTAACAGTGCATCGCGACCCCGAGGCATGCTTTTCGGATGCCCAGACGCCCCCGACCAGGCCGGTTCTAGGATGCACATATTCGGGACGTGCAACGGAAGTGTGCGACGCTATATCCCAGCTTCTCGCCGTACAGCATCCAGTGGCGCTTCTCGCGGGATCAAAGTTCGCTGGCGCAATGGGGTCACGGAGGGCCGCGACAAACGATGGCAAGGCAAACGATCTAATCGCAGGAATGTATGCGTCACCAATCATCCGATTGCCCGACGTCCACGGGCCTCCCTTTTTCCGCCACTTGGTTGTGTGCGCCGTTCTACCTCGCGTTTTGGGGTGCGTTCTCAGTCTACCCGCACATTGGGATTCTCTACAGGACACTATGGAGTTTCTCAACGAGACCTATCAGCATGACCGCACCCCCATATTTGTGGCTTGTGGCGATGGATTTCGCGCCCGCGTATTGCTTTCGTACTGGCTCGAGGTGCTACATCGGCCCGGCTTTCTCCTACGATTTCCAGACTGGACGCACGACTTCCTCTGGGCACTACATCGCTCTGCCGATGCTCGCTTCACGTTTGTTCTCGAACAGCCTCGTATCGACCTGACTGATGATCGCGCCGCAAAGACCATCGAATGTCTCACAAAGCGGGCATACCCGCTTCATGTTCTGCCATCAAGCGGCGCGGATGCGGTCGCGAGCCACGTGTCATATTTGTTATCCGCCGCCGATGCGTTCTATGCGCTAGCGGTCCGCAAGGGGTATGATCTTCCGGGGGAACTCCAGTTCGACGAGGATGCCAAAGATGAGTCCTGATGCGACCGACACGAACTTGGATCACCGTGCGAGGCGTGTGCTGGCACAGTCAGCGAATCGGATGCTGGCCCAGATCGACGAGCCAACTAGACGGGTTCCGCGTTTCTTTAGCCACGGAAGTGGGGCGTGGCTTTACGACGACACGGGTAGCGGCTATCTCGACCTGAACATGGCTCGAGGGGCTGTCGTGCTCGGCTATGGCAGCCCAGTGATCGCTAAGGCGATCCAGAAACACGCATCTAACGGGATCCTAACTTCCCTACGCCATCCCGCCGAAGTGGATGTTGCGGAGTTCATCACACGGTCTATTCCCTGCGCCGAGACCGTGGCTTTCGGCAAGAATGGTTCAGATGCCTGTACCGCTGCGGTGCGAATTGCTCGTGCTCTTACCGGGCGAACGGTTATTTTGTCTTGTGGTTACCATGGTTTCCATGACTGGTTTGCGGCTACGATGCCAGGCATGGAGGGCTTTCCCTCGGATCTCGCCCGTCATGTGGTTTCCTTCGATCTAAACGACGGCGATGGACTCGAGAGGCTTGTTGGTGAACATCGTTCAAATCTGGCAGGGATCATAATTGAGCCGGCGCACCGCGCGGTAGGAACTCCCGCGTTTCTGAAATTGGCCCGTCGACTTGCAGACGATTCTGGTTCACTTTTGATTTTTGACGAGGTCGTAACCGCATTCCGGGTAGGGCTGGGTGGTTGTCAGGGCGTGACCGGAGTGCTGCCTGACTTGGCATGCCTTGGGAAGGCCATGGCCAATGGGTATCCGTTGAGCGCGGTCGCTGGCCGTCGCGATATCATGAGGGGCCTCGGCCGTACGTTCTTCTCGATGACGTATCAGACGGACAGCCTAGGATTCGTACTGGCACGCGCATGTCTGACGGACCTTCGCGAGCGGAATGTACCCCAACGACTTGCAACAATTGGGGATGCACTGCGCACTGCGTTTGACTCGGCTGCTGATCTCGCGGGGATTCCGGCCCGTGCCTGCGGCCCAGCAGCAAGGTTGGATCTATGTTTTCCGCCGGCAGATGGCCTTGATACGCATCAACAGGAGCAGATCTTTTTGAATGCACTTTTGGAGGCTGGCATACTGCCCAGTTTGTCGGTGTTCCCTTGCGACGGGTTGACTACTGCCGATGTCGCCCTCGCGTCGCAGGCGTTTTCAGTTGCCATGGAACGTATCTCCGCGAGGAAGCGTAATGGGTGATTACAACGACTATCCCCAACGTGGATCTGCGGGTGCCCATGAACCAACGGTGCATCTGCGGGTTCTAGAGTTCCATGCAGTTCATCACTGCAATCTCGCGTGCGAGGGATGCTCCCACTTTGCTCCCCACGCGCCGCACGAGCGCGTCGAGGTGCAGAGGTTCCAGGACTCTGTCACAGCGGCGGCAGCGAGGCTTACTCCGACATGGGTGCATTTGTTGGGTGGCGAGCCGCTACTCCATCCCGGGTTATTCCAGTTGCTCGTCGACCTGCAACAGGGGTTCCCCGACGCTGCGCGCAAGCTTGTTACCAATGGCACACTGATGGCGCATGCCGATGACCGAATCTATGACGTGCTGGCCGACACGCGCACCGCAGTTGCGATTAGCGTGTATCCTGGCGTGATCATTAGACCTGAGCTCATAGAAGAACGATGCCGCACTCACGGAATAGCACTGGAGTTTTGGGAGCAATCCACGTTTCTCGATTTTCTGGACTCGTCAGGACGATCAGACTCGCGGGAAGCCCGGCTAAATTGTCCGATGGAGGGGGCCGCCAACATTAACGACGATAGGCTCTTTCCTTGTCCCGTGACAGCGTGGGGCCAGTTCGCCGGCTTGCCAACAGGACCCGCAGAGGGCATGCCGCTTTCCGCGGCTGCTAGTGAGTTAGCATGGCTGTTGGACCGACGCAGGATTACGTCGTGCTGCCGCTTCTGCCGCCCTCGTCCAGCGCGAGTCCCGCATCGACGGCGTTCAGCAACTCAACGGGGGGCTTGCCCAGCTCAGGCACCAAATAGCCAAAGTCAGAGGTGAGGTTATGAGTCAACCGCGTGACATCGTCATCGCATGCTGCCGCGACGAGGAAGATATCATCTCGCCCTTCATCGACTTCTACCTCGATGCCGGCTTCGATAGGGTGTGTCTCGTGGACAATGGGTCGCGTGACGGTACTCTGGATCGCATAGTCCGTCATCCGCGTCGTGATAAGATAAGTCTTCTGACCGATACACGCGTAGGGTACGACAAGCGATTACTCGACTACTACAACGCATTCGTCAGCTTTGTGGACCGTTGGGTCTTCTTCATTGATGTAGATGAATGGATTGCCGTACCGGGCGGCATAGAGGACTTTGCCAGCGCTCTCGATCCTGACGTCAATTTGCTGCACCTACCTGTATTTGAGATGCTACCGAGTCAAGAATCGATCTCTAGAGCCCATCCATTGTTGACGACGCTACGTGCTGAGGCGCCGTACGACAAGGGAAAGGTGGTCTGGCGAAAATCACCAGTGCGCAAGATCTACTGTGGCAAGCACCGCGTCGAACTCGAGGATGCAGTCGAGCCACCGGAGCATCCCTTGGTGATCCGCCATTACCACACCCGTTCCGAGAAACAACTGAGACGGAAGTTTCTGAATAGAATCGAGACGGAGACGTCGTTTAGCGATGCAGTGCGACAGGAGTTGTCTGCCAGCAGACCTGGCGTGTGGCGAGAGTGGATCGCCGACACGAAGCGGCTTCTCGAACCGGATGGCTGGAGTGTGTCTCTCGACCGCGCAGCGAGAACGCCTGCCGTCAACGACTGTGCGATCCGGGACTGGTTCTTAGGGCGTGCCGAATCCGAGCGGTCGTTGATAAGTTCAGGGACCGTTGATCTGTGCGTCGATGGTGCGGTTTGGCGATGCGCCTGCGTGCAGGAAGAGCGCACCGCGGAAGGGCATACCGGCAACGAGCATCTTGTTCTCGTGTACGCGCGAAACAATCCAACATGGACGTGGGGTGAGAGGATCTTGCAGGATGCGCCGGGGGCGGTCGTCCGCATTCATTCTGAGTGCCTCTTCGGTGATGTATTCGGTGCGGAGCGATGTGACTGCGCTGTCCAGCTGGAGTTTGCGATGCGCCGCATCAGGCACCATGGTTGCGGCGCTATTCTGTATCTGCGACAAGAGGGACGTGGTGTGGGCCTGCTACATAAGATCAACAGCTTGCTCGTGCCGCATCCCGATTCTTTCATCCGCAACGAGCGCATCGGACTCCCGGCGGACGGTCGAGATTATTTGTTGGCGGCAGAGATACTCCACGGCCTCGGGGCTCGATCGATCCGACTCTTGACTGGCAACCCGGCGAAGCTACGCGCGATTCGCAGTTCAGGGATCGCATGTATTTCCGAGCCATGCCTTCCTTTGCAGGTCTCAGCGGAGGCGGCCGAGGAATTGCATTCTAAGCACAGACGCGGATACCAGTACCGTATGCCGCCAGCCGAGACGGAATAGGCGCAGAGGACAACAGCTATGGAAAGAATATCCGTTGGAATTCACACGGAACATAATGCGGGCATGGCGGCAGTTCTGGGTGGGCGCGTGGTGGCGTACTGCGAATTCGAGCGTCTGACCAGACAGAAGAACCAGGCGGGGTGGATGCCTGACATCGTGGGAGATATGCTCGAATCGCTAGACCTTTCGCGCATTGGTGCTATCTGTACGCCGGATGTCGAGGAACTGCGAGATCTCCTTCGGAAACGGTTCGGTGGAACGAGCGTCGGCGTCTCAGAAGTTGTGGTGGATCGAAACCGCATTCAGATCTACGGCCAAGACAACCTCCACCCGCTGTTTCATATTCTGGCCGCTCTGGTACTTCCCGAAATGCGGCACGGCGTGTATGGGGTGCTTGTTTTCGATGCCGATCAGCCTCGAATGGGGATCGTCGACCTAAGAGGACCTGTCCGTGCTCTTCCCGCCCCAAGACTCCGGGTTGTGTCGTCGCACCGTTGGTTTAACGGCGAGTTGTACGCGGATTTTTTAGGATCATTGTTCTACGGCGGGCGCGATCTTCGACACTGCGGTAAGCTTATGGGACTCGCATCCTGGGGCCGGTCCCGCTCCGATCTCGTCGCCCTGCTGCGCGAGCTTGCTCAGGAGGCATTTGACCCGAGTGGCCGGACTTGGCAAGGGTACAGCTGCCACAACCGGACGGCAGTTCTGCGGCGAGTTCGCGACGGTACCGGCATTGATCCGCGCGACCACGCTAGTGCCCAAACAATGCATCTTGCTGCATCAGGGCAAGATCTGTTTACTGACGAACTGCTCAAGCAAGTATGCGAAGGAGTGTCCGTTCTTGCAAACGATCTGAGGGAAGACGGTCTCCCGGATTTCACGGGACTCATCTACGGGGGCGGGTGTGCGTTGTCTGTCGTCTCAAATTCCCTCATACGCTCGGCTATTCAGACGGCTGTGATTGCTCCCCCGTATGCACACGACGCCTCTCAGTTTGTGGGGGCGGCTGTACTCGCCGATATTCTGAGCGGTGACGGCCCATTTCCTCTCGGACTTGGATGGGCTGGTATTCCGAGCCACAGTGGCGGCGTTGTAACTCAGACGCAGTTGACTGATCTTGGGTTGCGAACGACGCCGGCCGTTCCAGCAGAGATTGCCCGCAGGCTTGCGTCTGGGCAGTTGATTGCTCTTGCTTTTGGATCCTCTGAAGCGGGTCCACGAGCGCTCGGAAACCGTTCGCTGATAGCCGATCCACGCGACGGTGCCATGCGCGAGCGGCTCAACGACCGCGTCAAACGACGTGAATGGTATCGGCCGTTTGCGCCCGCACTGCCCGCCGATGCGTTTCCAGCCTACTTTGGCCACTCCGCAACGACGCTAAGCACGTATATGCTCGATTGCATGCACCTCCGTCCGGAGCATCGAGCGGAGCTACCAGCAGTTGTAACTGCAGACAACTCGTGTAGACCACAGAGCGTCGATGCACATCGTCACCCATGGTTCCATGACCTCCTCACGGCATTCGGTCAGTTGACCGGACATCCCGTACTACTGAATACCAGTCTTAATGCACCAGGACGCCCGATTGCGTACGACCTGGCCCAAGTGATGTGCGACTGTAATGAGTTGGGAGTCGATGCCGCCATCGTAGACGGTGCTGTCGTGGAGCGCGGACAGATCGCCGCTCTCGCAATGCGCAACCGACGGAGCAACAGCGATGTCTGATCCTCTAGTATCTGTTATCATCCCGTCCTTTAATCGGCCACTGTTTCTCCGCAAGCGCTCTATTCCATCGCTTCTGCGACAGACGTACCGAAACTGGGAACTTTTTGTTGTCGGTGATGGCCCGACGGAGGACTCTTTGCGGCGCACCGTGGAGAGCTTCGCCGACCCGCGGATGCGGTACGTGCAAATCCCTCGACCGGACTATTCTGGACTTTCGGCACAACGTCTTTGGCACGTTGCCGGTGCGGCTGCTCGCAACTATGGCGTGTCGTTGGCGCACGGTCAGCTAATTGCTCCGCTGGATGACGATGATGAGTTTCTTCCCGACCATTTGAAAGATTGCGTGGCATATCTCACGCATCGCGATGCGGATCTTGTCTACGGTGCCGTCCTGGTCCGGAATCTTGAACTCGGTACCGAGCACTGTGACCACTTGCCGTGGGCAGACCCTGCAATACAGGAGCTTTTCTGCAGACGGAATATCATGTTCCACTCTAGCGTCTGCTATTCAGCCAGATTCGCGCATCTTCGCTATCCTCTTGCCGGCGACGTGCCAGCTGACTATGGGCTCTGGTTAGCGATTCGAGACGCCGGCGGTCGCTTTGCCAGTCTTGAACGCCCGCAGTCTATCTACTATGGCGACGCTCTAAACGGCACCTTACGTGTGTCAGTTCCGTCGTTGCCGCCGCTGGAGACATATCAGGCTGCGGTGGCTGATGTCTTTGCCTCTAGGCACTTGTCAAACGGCGGGGTGTGGTGCCGCCGCCTGGAGCAGAGAGTGGCGGAGTATATCGGCGTACCGCATGCCATTGCCGCGGCTAGTGGAGATGCTGGGCTACGCGTATCCATGCTGGCGTTGCGCGAATTGTGCCCGGAAGCGAATGAGGTAATTGTTCCATCTTATACGTTCCCGGCTACCGTGAACGCTGTGTTAGCAGCAGGACTAACGCCGGTGTTCTGCGATATTGATGCGCGCACCCTCTGCATTACGCCTGCGACCGTGGAGCCACTCATGAGCCGACGCACTGCGGCAGTGCTGGCCGTCCACGCCCACGGTAATCCCGCCGACATGCCCCGACTTGAGCAATTGTGCGGCGCTGCAGGTGTGATGTTGGTCAGCGACGCAGCAGCCGCTATGGGTGCGTGCATCGATGGAAGGCATATCGGCTCCTTCGGTCACATGGAGGTTTTCAGCCTTAGTGGCACCAAGGTGCTGTCCGCAGGCGAAGGGGGCATTATCTGCTGCCGCGACGACGCGATTGCTGATAGGCTGCGCGAGCTTAGCAGGTATGGGATTGCGGCTGACTATTCATGCTCCCACCCCGGCATCAACTCTAAACTCTCCGAACTTGCCGCATCGCTAGCAGTCTGCGGCCTCCCGTATCTTGACGGGTGGCTCGCACGCCGTCTGGATGTGCTGCGGCGGTATCGGAGTATTCTCCAAACCTGTCCACAGATGCGCCTTCAAGAGCTACTTTCGGAAAACGCCGTAGGCACGTGGAAGGATTTGGCGCTGGTGCTGTCAGACCGCAAGCTCGCGCAGCGGATTATAGATGTCACCGCTGCGTATCGTATCCACACTCGCCCGTATTATCGCGCCCTCCACCAAATGGCCGCTTACCGCGAATTTCCGCGCGGCCCATTGTTGGTCACGGAGCAGCTTTCAGACTGTGTTGTTTGCATTCCCCTCTATGCCGATATTCGCGATGACGTGGTAGACCTGGTCGGAAGCGCAGTACGTGAGGCTCTGATATGAAGGAGATGCTCAACCTGTTGTTTCTATGCGGTGGGCGACGGGTCGAACTTCTGCGTAGATTCCGCGCTGCCCTTAATGCACACGGAGGCGGGCGCCTTGTTGTCACTGACACCATCAGGCACTCCGCGTCCTCCTTTGTCGCTGACCGGTGTCACATCGTTCCGCCGTGTTCTGATGTCGATGGCTTTGCTGCAGCCATCGCCCACATATGCAGAACTGAGGAGATTTCTGCAATCATACCATTGCGCTGTGCAGCGATACGTGCACTTCCTGTTATTCGAAGGCACGTAGCAACGCCAATCATTTGCGGACATGATCGTAGTATATCTATCTGTACGGACAAACTCGCCACCGCGGCATATCTTGCCGCCCGGAGTATTCCGACGCCGAAGGTGGTAAGTAGGCCGACTCCGGAGGATCTCCCGCTTTTCCTCCGGCCCCGGCATGGCGAGGGCGGCGCCGCGGGCCGCCTAATAACGACTCCGTCCATGCTAATGGAGGCGCTTGCGCAAGACGATGCGGTATTCACCCGCTACGTTCGTGGACGCGAGTTCAGCGTTGACTGCTACTGGGATCTCAGTCACCGCCTCGTTGGTATGATCCCCCGGGAGCGACTGAAGGTACGTGCCGGCGAGGTTGAGCGGAGCGTTACCCGTCACGCAGCAGTTCTAACTAATGCATGTCGCGACATTTGTCGGAATCTAGAGGTCGTTGGTCCTTGTACCATTCAGGCTATCGAGTCCGCCGGGGTCTATTACGTTACCGAAGTGAATCTCAGATTTGGAGGAGGTGTGACGTTATCGATCCAGGCTGGCCTGCACGCACCAGAGTGGCTAGTCGCTGAACTGCGTGGTGAGTCGGCTTGCCCAACGATGCGACCACGTTGGGGGCTTGCTATGGCACGCTATGACGACGAGTTCTACTTTATGGACACAGAGGGTGATATATGAAGGACGTGGTCTTGACCTGCTGTAAAGACGAAGCAGACATAATAGAAACGTTCGTGCGCTTTTACCTCCACGCTGGCTTCGACGAGGTGTATGTGGTGGACAATGCAAGTGAGGATGCCACTCCAGCCATTCTTGTGTCGCTTATGAAGGAAGGGCTGCCTGTGCGGCTAATGCGGGATCAGCGGCTGGGATATGAGCGATACCTGACTGAGTACTACCACTGGGCTGGCAAGGCGGCAATGCCGCGGTGGGTCTTTTTTCTGGACTGTGACGAGTTCATTCTGTTTTCTCGCGGCGCCAAGGATTTCTTCGCTCAACTGGATCGAGACGTAACCTGCCTTAGGCTCCGCCAACGCGAGATGTTCCCGCGGCTGGAACAGCCGCCTGATATGTTCCTTCTGAGTCGGCGCACCGAGCCCGGCTTTAACGACACGGTAAAGTACGTTACTCGGTATAATCCGGGGGCGAGAGTCTATGGCGGCAAACACTTGATTGAGGCGCCGGGTCAGCGGATTGTGGATGTAGCGATGCCGTTTATACGGCATTATAAGTATAGAAGCATTGCCCAGGCAGAGAGGAAGGAGCGTAATCGTATTGCTGCAGACGGCGCCTACTCAGATGGCGATCTTGTAAGATTGTCGGCCTTTGGCGTTGGGGCGTCACGCGATTGGATTGCACATTGTCAAGAGGCCGCAGTATTAAGGGCGTGGCTAAGTGTCTTTTCCCCCGGTTGTCCCGCAGTCGTCGATTCTGACTTGGCTGATTGGGTAATCGGCGAAGGCAGCCACCTCCTAACACGCTGGCGACAGAGCAACAGTGTTCGAGGTGAGGTATGATCGCTGACCTTTTGGGGGAATACTATCGTTGGAAAGACGGCGAATTCCGCAGTCGAGAGTGTCGCATTGCGGTTGCTGTTAAGGCGGGGGTCCGAATGCCTGACATGGCCACTCGGTTGCTCGCCGACCATGTGAGCGTCGTGGGTGCCGCGAATGTTTTGGATCTGAACTGCGGGACAGGTGTAGTCGGGGCCTGTGTGGCAATTCGAATGCCCGACCTTTCACTCGCCCTTGCCGATCGGAATATCGTCAATGTCGAGGCAGCGAAGCGCGTGGTAGAGGCTAACGCAATAAAGGGCGCGAAAGTGTATTTCAGCAATGGAACGACGGGGTTGCCGAGGGGCTCTCCGTGTGATGCCGTGACTATCCGGCTACCCAAGGGTCGTATCCCACTGCTGCAGTTGCTCTGGGATGCATTCAATGTGCTCAGAAGTGGTGGAGAATGCTATCTTGCGGGGGCAAATGCCGAAGGAATTAAGTCGGCAATATCACGCATGGAGGAGTTGTACGGAAATGCTAGGACGCTTGGATACGGTGCGGGAAGTCGCGTCGCAGTCGGCGTTAAGAGCAGCGATGCGCCATGCCTCCCTTCGTCCTTTACTGAGGCAGTGCTGGAGCATTCCTTATTCCACGAATACCGGATTGGGATTCGTGGGCGTGAGCTAGTCGTTAAGTCGCGACCAGGGGTGTTTGCATATGAGCGACTGGATGAAGGCAGCCGATGTTTAATCGAGCACATGGATATTGCGGCGAACGAGCGTGTGTTGGATTTTGGTTGTGGCAGTGGTGTTGTTGGTGCGGTCGCCGCCACGCTGGCCCCCAACGGTCACGTTCATCTCGTTGATGCAGATTGTGAGGCGATACGGTCAGCCGAAGAGACAATCAAAGTCAACGGACTCAAGAACTGTACCGTTGTTGCCAGTGACTGCGGGGAACAAATATGCGGCTTGTCGTTTGATGCCGTCGTGACCAATCCCCCATTCCATCTGTCGCACAAGGCGGAGTTGAGCATGGTTCATCAGTTGATCCGGGACTCCGCGTCGCTGTTGCAGACCAACGGTCGGCTGATTCTTGTTGCAAACCGAACGCTCCCTTATGAGAAGATAATCGAGCGAGTGTTCGGCCGTATTCGAACCATGCACAAGGACAGCCGCTACAAGGTTTTGCTCGCAGACCATCCGCATAGGGGATGAAGTGCTCCGCAACTGTCAGCACTGGAAGACAAGACTGCCGGGGCGTTCCCGGTGGCGACGCTGGCTGGGCCGGAGGGAGGGGCGCAGCCCCGACCGCAGGACCAGCCAGCGAATGACCAACCGATTCTCTCATAGGAACTGGTACAAGAATCGGGACGGGGTCATGCCCACGCCGCAACGCGTTCAAGTGTTTCTGGGGCAAGTTGAGCATACTTCCGAGAGAGCTGAAGCCCCTGCATCACCTGTTGTGTCTTACTATCCGGCATGTATTTTTCAACTCCCTGTCAGGGCGAACGGCAATGTTAGGACCTTGGTGTAAACATGGGCTTCTTGATTCGATCGGTTCCGTTCGATCCTGGTGCACCCTATCTGTCCTGATCCACGGGGAGTACGAGTGTTGCAGTGCGGTCATGAACGCGTCTCGTGTAGCGTGCCCAAGACCCCCCAGGATCGCGGATTCAAGAGAACGAGTCCTGTTCCTCGGCTTCTGCGTGAGGCAGGGGCGGTGGCTTTGACAGCCGGACTCGGCGCCGGCCCTTGCGTCGCAACCTCGGCGGCGCAAACGCTGCCAGCGTCATCAGGTACTGCTCAGGCCGACCGGTATCGTAGCGGCGACCCTCCACGAGAAGGCCGAAGCATCGCCCCTGGCGCCGCAGGAGGGCCAGCGCGTCGGTCAACTGGAACTCCCCCCCCTGACGCAGGTTGTGGTCGTACAGGTGCTGGAGGTGGTCGAAGATGACCGGCTCCAGCGCGTAGAGGCCGAAGAAGCAGAGGAACCCGTCGCCGAGACCCTCGACACGCAGTTTCGCCTCGGCGTAGTCGAGCGTAGGCTTCTCGGCGACCTCCGAGATCGCCAGAAGCCGCCCGTCGCCGGTCCACACCCCGCCGACGGCGCCGAAGTTCGACACTTCCTCCGGCGGCGTGACGGCTAGGCCAACCACGCTCCCGCCCGCCGTCTCGTAGGCCGCCAGCACCTGGGCGGCGCACGGCAGGTCGCCGTCACTCTGGAATACGTGGTCGCTGAGCATCAGGAGGAACGGTTCCCCCGCCACCCACTCACGGGCGCACAGGACGGCGTGGCCGAAGCCCTCCTGACGCTCCTGCACAAGGAACGTGAGCCGCCAGCCGATCGTTTCCAGATCCTTGGCGTGCTGCTGAAGCGCCGTCGGCAGGCTGTTGAAGCACTGGGGCGTCAGGGGCGACCGGAAGTATGCCTCGAAGGCGGCCTGGTCCTGCGGCTGGACGATGACGGCCACATCCTCGATGCCCGATTGCAGGGCCTCCTCGATGATGACTTGGAGGATGGGTTTGGCGAAGCCATCGCGGTCAATAATCGGCATTAGTTCTTTCTTGACGGCCTTCGAGGCGGGGAACAGGCGGGTGCCGAAGCCGGCGGCCGGAATGACGGCCTTGCGGATACGCTTGGGGCGGGTGATGTCCAAGGACAGGCACGCCAGGCCGGGGTCGTGCTGGAGGAGTTCGGCGGCGCGGTCGCGGCTGTCGGCGTCGCGGGCCAGGAGTTGGGCCGCCCCGTCGCCCTGGCTGCCGACGCCCTTGCCGCCCCAGATGAGATCCTGGATGGGCCCGTACGAGAGAACCTCGTGCAGGCGCGGGGCCGCCAGTTCCTGCGGCGACGCCGGCCTCACGTACTGGTCGAAGAGGGTCTGGGCCTCGACCATGAGGGCCCCTAGCAGCCGCGCATCGCCCGCCCCGATGGCGCGCACGGCCTGCTCGACGATACGCTGATTGACGGGCCCAAGGTACTCGTGCACGCCGCGCTCAAGGTCCGTCATGGGAAACGGGTAGCAGCGGTTGAGATCGGCGAGGATCTTGACCGTGTCCTTGCCGCGTTTCAGATCCACGATCAGCAAGTGGAAGTCGCCGCCGGTGCGGATAGGCTGGACGTCCACGAGGTCGGCGTCGAAGGTCATGAGGATGGGGCGCTGGCCGAAGGCACAGCCCTGGTCCATGCGGCCACAGCGGGAGGGGGTCGTCAGTTCGCCCCGGTAGGCGGCCTCCATCTCGCCGCGCAGGGTCATCTTGAGGTCGTAGATGCGGTTGAAGGCGCGGGCCACCAGCACCGAGATGGCCGCCGACGACGACAAGCCCTTCTTGATGGGAAGGTCGGTCCGATCATTGTTGATAACGAGGCCCTGGACATGATGGTATGCCAAGATCTGGTAGGCGACGCCGGCGATGTAGGAGAAGGGACCGCTGGCCTGGGCCTCGGCCAGGAGGGTTTCGGACTGCATCGGGATCTGGTGGGGGCCAAGCCGCTCGGTGCCGCCAAGGTTGGCCGTGATCACCAGATGTGTCGGGTGGGGCTGGACGTCGGCGTAGACACCTTGGTTGGTCCCGGTGATTATGCAGTAACCTTTTTCGATGCGGGAGTTGGTGCGACGGTAGCCGCTGGCCCAGTCGGCGTGTTCGCCAAACAGACATATTCTGCCTGGGACGTAGATTCGCATGCGCCGCCTCTCCTTGCGCGGCCGTAGGGCCAAGACCTCCATCCTGTGATTCTCTCCTCGCGGCCACGCTGCTTTGGATTATGAAGCGTCAAACGGCCGAAGTCCAGTATCTTGCTGTGCCACTTGCTGTGGATGCCGGCCTTCGAAATGGGGGTCAACTGGAGACCAAACATCTTCCAACCCGGCAAATCCCCGGACTACAACTTCATTTTTGGAGGAGTGACCCACACCAGACGCCAGTTGATCGGGGCCACCAACGAACCCGACATGCTCGATCTGGCCATGCTGTGCCCAGGGCGATTCGACACTTCGTGGCCTGATTCCGCGCCGGCCGGGGTGCCCTGCCGACAAAGGGTGTTTTGACTTGGCCCGACGGACCGTCGCCGCGACGAACGAGGCCGTCTTCAATCTCCAGATGACCTCCGACTCGCCCGACCGGCGGTGGCTTCAGAAGGGCCCCGCCGAGCGCATACCCACCGACTTTGTCCAGCACTGGAGGTTTCCCTTCGTGCTTGCCAGCTGCTGCAGAGGAGACTCTCTGGGCGCCGTCGCTCGCCAGGAGTGGGTCACTGAGTGGGTCAGTCGCCACGTGGTGGTGGCTTGTTATCGACTGCTCAGTGACTTGTCAACCACTTGTCATCCTCGTTTTCGGCCAAAAAAGCCGCTGTAAGTGCTTGGGACGACAGGGCTTGCGCGCGGCCTTTCGTCCTTCGGATCCGAGGGTTGGGGGTTCGACTCCCTCCGGGCGCGCCAACCCCGACCTCGAACCGCAGCCCAGAGGGCCCCTTTCATACATGGGGAGACCGCCGAGAACGCCCGCCTTCCCGGGAACGGGTCCATCCTGGCCAAATAATCCTTTGGACGTTGAACGTTGAGCGTTGGCTGTTGAACGTTCGTCGTTTTGCCCCTTTCCGGTTTCCGGGTTTGCCGCGGCATAGTCCCGATTCATCGGGACGACGGCGGGTCCGGGTTCCGCGTTGCCTCTCCCGGCGGTTTCCGCTTGACCCCCCGGCCGGGGCGGATTAACCTATGGCCTTCCTGCTGCCCGTCCGCCGGCCTAGCGAAAACGAGGGATTGAGGGCAGATGGCCTATAACATCGTGGTTCTCATCAAGCAGGTGCCGGACACCAAACGCATCACCGGCGAGGCGATGCGCGACGACGGGACCGTCAACCGCAGCGCCCTGCCGGCCATTTTCAACCCGGAAGACCTCCATGCCCTCGAAGCCGCCCTGGAACTCAAAGAAAGGTACGGCGGCCGGGTGACGGTCGTCACGATGGGTCCGCCCCAGGCCTGCGAGGTCCTGCGGGAAAGCCTGGAGCGAGGCGCCGACGACGTGGTGCTGATCACCGACCGCCGGGCGGCCGCCAGCGACACCCTGGCCACCAGTTATATCCTTTCCTGTGCCGTGCGCAAACTGAATGAGCCCCGGCGCGCCGGGGTGAACCTGGTGGTCTGCGGCCGGCAGGCGATCGACGGCGACACGGCCCAGGTGCCGCCCCAGACGGCGGAGAAACTCGGCTGGCCCCAGGTGACCTACGTCGAATGCGTGGAGGAAGTGGCCGGAGGTCGCCTTCGCGCCCGGCGAAACACCGGCCAAGGCGCCGAGCGCGTCGAATGCCCCCTGCCGTGCCTCCTGACGGTGACCGACCAGGCGCCCGCGGCGCGTCCGCCGTCGGCCAAGCGCATCATGGCCGTCAAGAAAGCCCGGTCGCGTGCGGAGATCGAGCGTGAGACGCCCGACCCCGACCAGGCCCGGGCGCGGACCGAAGCGCTCCAGGCCCGCGGTCTCCTGATTACCCAGTGGGACCTCCAGGACATCGGCGCCGATCTGGCATGGTGCGGGCGCGACGGCAGCCCCACGAAGGTCAAACGCATTCAGTCGGTCGTCCTGAAGGGCAGCGGCTTCAAGAAGGTCGAACCGACCGAAGAGGCGATAGCGACGATGGTCCACGAACTGATTGATGACCATACGATCGGATAAGGCGCTGGCGCGCCGCGTTTCGCCGGCGGGCTTGCCCGCCGAGCGATGCACCGAAAGCAAACGCAATCATGATTGAAGCGAACCGTGAGGGCGACGTGTGGGTCGTCGCGGAACAGAACGACGGCCAGTTGCACGACGTCGGCCTGGAACTTCTGTCGAAGGGCCGGGAGTTGGCCGAGACGCTGGGCGTTCGCCTGACGGCGGTCGTGATGGGGGCCGACGTGGCCCGCCACGCCGAACGCCTCATCCATCACGGCGCCGACCGCGTCGTGGCGGCCGAGGACGCTCTCCTGGCGCACTACCAGACCAATCCGTACGCGAAGGTTCTCTGCCGCCTCATCGAGGAGCACAAGCCGCAGATCGTCATCTACGGCGCAACGCCCCTCGGCCGCGACCTCGCGCCGCGCGTGGCCAGCGCCCTTCGTGCCGGCCTGACGGCCGACTGCACGGACCTCGACATCGGCGACCACATCGAGCCGGGCACCAAGGAGAAGTACGACCGGTTGCTCTTGCAGATCCGTCCCGCGTTCGGGGGCAACATCATTGCGACGATCGTGAACCCCGAGCGCTGGCCGCAGATGGCCACGGTCCGCGAAGGCGTGATGCGCCTGCCCGACGCCGACCCGTCGCGCCGCGGTGAGATCATCCGCTTTAGGCCGGGCCTTTCGGCCGAGGACCTGCCCTTGAAGATCCTCGATCATACGAAAGCCGAACGAAAGGTGAACCTGAAAGCGGCCCGGGTCATCGTCGCGGGCGGGGCGGGGGTGGGCAGCAAGGAGAACTTCCGGCTGATCTGGGACCTGGCGAATTCGCTGGGCGCCGCCGCCGGCGCCAGCCGCGCCGCCGTCGACAACGGCTGGATCGACAAGGACCACCAAGTGGGCCAGACGGGGACGACGGTCCGGCCGGCCTTGTACATAGCGGTCGGCATCAGCGGTGCGGTCCAGCACCGGGCGGGGATGAGCGAGGCCCAGAAGATCGTGGCCATCAACGCCGACCCGCACGCTCCGATATTCCAAGTGGCCCACTACGGCATCGTGGGCGACCTGAATCGCGTGATTCCGATGATGATCTACGCCATTAAAAAGCGGGTGTGACCGTGGCGAACTTTTTTTCGGACAATTCCGACATCCAGTTTCACTTCGGTCGGCTGAATCTCGAGCCGCTGGTGCGCATGCGCGAGCGCGATTTTGCGGAGGCCGCCGAGTGCGACTACGCGCCCGAAACGGTCGAGGACGCCGTGGACAATTATCGGCGGGTGCTGGCGCTGGTGGGCGAGATCGCGGGCGACGTGGTGGCGCCCGAGTCGCCGGAGATCGACCGCGCGGGGTCGCACCTCTGCTCGGAAGAGGCGTGCGTGCGGTATGCGCCCGGCATCGAGAAGGCGCTGAAGGCGTTGGCGCAGGCGGACCTGATGGGGTTCACGCTGCCGAGGCGGTTCGGCGGCCTCAACTGTCCGGGCATCATCTATACGATCGGCACCGAGATGATCAGCCGCGCCGACGCCAGCCTCATGAATATCTTCGGCCTCCAGGGCATCGCGGAGACGATCAACGCCTTCGCCTCCGAGGACCAGAAGCAGCGGACGCTCCCGCGCTTCAGCGCCGGCACGGTGACCGGCGCGATGGTCCTGACGGAACCGGACGCGGGCAGCGACCTCCAGAACGTCCAGTTGCAGGCCTACGAGGACGGGACGGGCCAGTGGCGCTTGAAGGGCGTCAAGCGGTTCATCACGAACGGCTGCGGGGAGATCCTGCTGGTGCTTGCGCGGAGCGAGCCGGACGAGGCGGGCGGCATGGGCCTGAGTCTGTTCCTCTGCGAACGGAACCCGGCAATCCGCATCCGGCGGACCGAAGACAAAATGGGCATCCACGGGTCGCCGACGTGCGAGATGCAGTTTAACGACGCCCCCGCGGAACTGGTGGGCGAGCGGCGTCGCGGCCTGGTGACGTACGTCATGGCCCTGATGAACGGGGCGCGGATCGGGATCGCGGCCCAGAGCCTGGGCATCGCGGAGGCGGCGTTCCGGGTGGCCCGGAACTACGCGGCGACGCGCGTCCAGTTCGGCCGGCCCATCGAGCAGATGCCGGCCGTCGCCGACCTCCTGGCCGAAATGAAACTCGCCATCGAATCCGGCCGCGCGCTGCTGTACGAGGCGACGCTGGCGGCCGACTATGAGTATGGCCTCGAAGAGGCCATGGCGCGGTGCGAGGACCCCCAGCGGCGCCAGGAGATGAACAAGGAACAGAAGAAGTACAAGCGTCTGGCGGCGCTCCTGACGCCGATGGCGAAGTATTGGCTCAGCGAAATGTGCAACCGCGTGGCGTACGAGGCCATCAGCGTGCTCGGCGGATCGGGCTACATGCGCGACTACCCGCTGGAGCAACTGTATCGCGACGCGCGGATCACGTCGATCTACGAAGGGACGAGCCAGTTGCAGGTTCTGGCGACGGTGCGTGGCGTGACGAGCGGGACGGCGGAGAAGCGCTTCGCTGAGAGGGACGCGTCCCCGCCGCCGAGGGGCTTCAAGGGCCTCGCCGGCCGCCTTCGCCGAATGCGCGTGAATCTCGACAAGGCCGTTACGCAACTGAAGAGCGAGCGGGGGGCGGACTACCTGGACCTCTGGGCCCGGCCGCTTGTCGATGTGGCGACGGACCTGTATCTGGCGTACCTGTGGCTCGGCATGGCGCGCGACTCCAAGACGAAGGCTGTCAGCGCCAGGCGGTTCATCAGCCGCGCCGTCGTCCGGTGCGAGCAGATGCTCCGCCTGATTAGCAGCGGCGATCGCTCGACGCTCGACCATTTCGACGTCCTGGTCGGGCCGACCTTCGCCGAAGAGTGAGCCGGCGAGGCGAAGGGGTTTGCCCGCCGTGGCCGCCGTTAAACTAGGAGAATGCAATGGCGCGGTGGCATCGTGACCCGAAGGTCTGGCGTCGCGTGATGTTTCTGATCGCGATGGTCGATGTTCTGGCCATCGCGGGCAACTTTTTTTTCATCTTCAGACACTATTTCTGGTGGACGTGTCTGAATGTCATCACCTCGTTGTACGAAACCGCCGTACCGTTGGTCGCGCCCTATGTTCTGACGGGCCTGATTTTCGTGGTTTTCATCTATCAGGCATGGGCGTATTCCGGTGGTCGGGTGTGGGCCCGCCGGGCCTTCGTCCTCGAGAACATCCTTCTGATTGTGGCAGGCCTGCTCTGGTTCCTGGTGAATCTGGGGAACCCGGCTCAAACGCTGACTGTCCCGCTCGTCCACGGGCTGCTGGTTCCCATGATCACGCTGTTCCCGCTGCTGTGGCCCCTTTGGGCCCTTCGGCCCATGAAGCCGCCGGAGGCCGGGTGATCGGAGGAGGGCTGGGAACACCGGTGGTTTATTAATGAAAGCCTTCGGGCGGGCCGGTAGAATGAGGCCATTCTTATCGTGTGCCGACAAAGGGCCGGCTGACTGAGGTTGCGCATGAGTGGGCGTGAAACGATCACAAGTCGGCGCATCGTGCGGCGAGTCATATCGTTTCTTGCGGCCTTGTGTCTGGTCGGTGTGGTTCCGGCGGCGGTGCGAGCGGCGGGCGAAGCGGAGCCGGCCGGCCAGCGGATCGTTCGCGTCGTCGTGCAAGGCAACGAGCGCGTTAACACCCATCGCATCCTCGGCCAGATGCGCCTGCGCGAGGGCAGCACCTACACCCCGGAAGCCGCGGACCAGGATCTGAAGCGGATCATCGACCTGAGGGAGTTCGACAACGTCGTTCTCCGGCCCCAGCAGGAGGCGGACGGCCTGGTGCTCGTCGTGGAGGTGACCGAGAGGCCGGTTCTTGCGCGGCTGGAGTTTGTCGGCAACGAGCATTTCTCCGACAAGAATCTGGCCGAAACGATTGGCCTGAAGGAAGGCGAGCCGATCGATCAGCACCGGATCTTCACCGGCGCTCGGGCCATCGAGCAGAAGTACCGGGAGGCCGGTTACTATTTTGTCGGCGTGACGCTGGACGAGGACCTCCTGGCGGATCGTCAGGTGGCGCGCTTCACCGTGGCCGAGGGGCCGCGCGTCCGCGTCCGCAAGATCACGTTCGTCGGCAACCCGTCCATTCCGGCGGACGAACTCGGGAAGCGGATGGAGACGCGCACGTGGTTCCCGATCCTTGTGGCAGGCGTTTACGACGAGGACCAGGTCGCGCGCGACGTGATCGCCGTCCGGAACTACTACATCGAGCAGGGCTTTCTCGACGTTCGCGTTCAGCGGGAACTCCAGTTCAACGCCTCGCGCACGAACCTCACGATCCGCATCGTCATTGAGGAAGGGCCGCGGTACCGAATCCGTTCGTTGGCGATGGCGGGCGTCGAGCGGTTCAGCCGGTCGCTCCTTCAGAAACAGATGGAACAGGAAGCGGACCTGGCGCCCGGCGAAGCGTACACGGCCGACAAGGTTCGCGAGTCGGTCCGGATCATCCAGGAGACGTACGGCGAGGTGGGGTACATCGAGGCGGTCGTCCGGCCGGTGGTCGATTTTGCCGAGGAGCCCGGCCTTGTGGACATGACCTTCAAGGTGGAGGAGAAGCAGGCGGTGCGGATCGGCGAGATCCGGATTGAGGGCAATCGCTTCACGCAAGACAAGGCGATCCGTCGGAACCTGCGGTTTTATCCCGAGGAGCCGGTCAATACGAAGTTGATTGAGAAGGCGCGCAAGCGGCTCGAGGGGAGCGGCCTGTTCGCCCCCGGTTCGGTCCAGATCGGCACGCTTCCGACCGAAGATCCGAACGTGCGGGACATTCTGGTGCGCGTCGATGAGACCGAGACGGGGAACCTGATCTTCGGGGCCGGCATCAGCAGCAACAGCGGCGTCGTGGGCAACATCTCGTTCGTTCAGCGCAACTTCGACATCACCGACTGGCCCGAGTCCAACGAGGAGTTCTGGCGCGGCGAGGCGTTCCGCGGCGCGGGCCAACTGTTCCAGATCGTGCTCGAGCCCGGCACGGAACTCCAGCGCTATCGCGTCGATTTCCGCGAGCCGCACCTGGCGGACTCCGATTACAGCCTCTCGCTGAGCGGTTTCTTCTTCGAGCGCAAGCGCGACTCCTACGACGAGCGCCGCATCGGCGGCAACATCGGCTTCGGAAAGGAGATCCGCGAGGACCTTCAGGCCTTCCTGAACCTTCGCGTCGAGGGCATCGACATCCGCAACGTGGATGCCGATGCGCCGAAGGACCTCCTGGACGTCGAAGGCGCCAGTTCCCTTACCAGTGCCGAAGTGGGGCTGCTGAAGGATACGACCGACAGCATCTTCTTCCCGACGGAGGGGTATCGCCTGCGCGGGTCGGTCGAGCAGGCGGGCGCTCTCGGAGGCGACTACACGTTCACGAAGTTCGACGTGGACGCCCGGCGCTACTGGACGGTCACGCGCGACGTCCTGGACCGGCGGAGCGTGCTGTCGGTGCGCGGCCACCTGGGCTTTATCGGGGGCGACGCGCCGATCTTCGAGCGGTTCTACGCGGGCGGCCAGGGGAGCATCCGCGGCTTCGAGTTCCGCGGCGCGGGCCCGCGCGAGCGCGACACGGCGATCGGCGGCGACTTCCTGGCCCTCGCGTCCACGGAGTATTCGTTCCCGCTGTTTGAAAAGAACCTGACAGGCGTCTTCTTTCTCGACACCGGCACCGTCGAGAAGAAGATCGAGTTGAAGACGTTGCGCGCCTCGGTCGGGTTCGGCATCCGTTTCACCGTCCCATTCTTCGGGCCGGTTCCGTTCGCGTTTGACTTCGCCCTTCCGATCGCCAAGGACACCGACGATGAGACGCAGTTCTTCTCGTTCACGATCGGGACGGCTTTCTAGAGCGGCCGGGTGAACCGGCCCAGGTGGGAGTAGGCGGCCCGGCTCTCCGGGCGAAGACACGGGAAAAACAGGCAGCCAAAAGGAAAGGAGCATTTTATGAATCGGGTCTGGAGGATCGGAAGCGTGGGGCTGGGGGTCGTGCTCGTGGCGTTGCTCGCGGCGCCCGCACGGGCCGAGATCAAGGTCGGCCAGGTGGACATCGTGACGCTGGTGGACAACTACGAGCGCACCAAGGATGCTGAAGCCGACGCCAAGGTGGAAGAGGCCAACATGAAGGCTGCCGCCGAGCCGAAAATCAAAAAGGTTGAGGAAATCCGTCTCCAGCGCGACGGGTTCAATAAGGACAGCGAGGAATGGCGTCGGCTGGACGACAAGGCGTTCGAGGCCGAGGTTGAACTGCGAACCTGGCTGGCCGTCGAACAGGCCAAGATGGTCCGCAAGCGGCGCGACATGCTGCTGGACATCTACCGCGGCATTCAAAAGGTCGTCAGCCGCATCGCCAAGGAAAAGGGGCTGGACTTGGTGTTCGCAAAGGCGTTTCTGACCCCCGGCCAGATTGACGTGGAACAGGTACGGAACCTCGCGGACCTGAAACAGCACATTGTAGCGACGGCCTTGCTGTTCCCCGGCAACGTGATCGACGTGACAGACGAGGTTCTCAAGATCCTGAACGACGCCTACAGGGCGTCCAAGAAGCCGGCGGAAGGCGCACCGCCCAAGACTCCGGCCGAGGGTGCTCCCAAGGGCTGAATCGGCGTGGGCGAATCGGGGTGAATGGTCCCGGCCCGGCGGCCGCTGGTCGGCTTTGCCGGGCCGGTTGGTTCCTGTCGCATGGGTGGATTCGACCGGCCGGGCCGTGGAAGCGGAGGATGGCGTGGAGAGGTGCCGGCGTCGGCTTGGCGCGATGTGTCTCGGCGCCCTGGCGGTGGCGGGCTTGGCCGCCGCCGCGGACGCCGACGTGGCCCCCTGGCTGGGGCCGGGATGGAAAGTCCGCCGCGTCGTCGACGCCAAGGTCGAACCGTCCTCCTATCCGGGAGCGGAGGTGGCCGTTTGCATCTTCTACAGCGGCGGCCTGACGAAGGCGGACGGCAGCGACCTTCGCGTCGCCGCCGAGGGCCGCCGACTCGTTCCCCATCGTGTGCTCGAGATCGGCCCGGGTGACCTGGTGCGCATCGCGTTTGCCGCCACGCCGGGCACCGAGCGTTACTATATCTACTACGGCAACCCGGAGGCGGGACCGCCGACCGAAACGTGGGAGCCCGAGCGCGGCGTCCTGCTGGAGGCTCGCCAGTGGCCCGGCGGGCCCATGGACCGTCTCGGCGCGGTGCAGAAGATTTGGGAAAAGGCAAAACCGGCCGGCGCCGCTTTCGTGAGCCACATCAATTTCGGCTTTAACCCCTTTGGCGAGAGTGAAGCCCCCAGGATCTATCGTTACACGGGGTGGATAGTGGCGCCCGAGGCCGGGACGTACGACGTGGCCACCTCCAGCAACGATGCCTCCTGGCTTCTGATAGACGGCAAAGAAGTCGTCTCCTGGCCGGGCGAGCACGGACCCCTCTGGGACGCCCGCCATGCCGCCAAATGTACCCTTACCCAAGGGGTTCACCGGCTGGATTACTGGCATGTGAACGGCGGCGGGGCGATGATGGCGGTGGCGGCGTGGCGCGTGCCCGAGACGGACCGTTTTGTGCCCATTCCGCCCAATGCCTTCCTTCCCGTCGCCCATGCGACTCTCGTGGAGACGGACATTCAGAACGAGCGGATCGTGGCCGACTTCTTCGTCGAGCACGCCGGCGAATCCTGGTGGCCGGACCACTATGCCGTCCGTATCCAGTTCAAGAACCTTTCCAGGGGGATCAGCCTGCGTCAGGGCGGTCGGTTCGATTGGAATTTCGGCGACGGCCAGACGAGCCAGGTGGCGGAGCCCGTTCACATCTACCTTGCCCCCGGCGATTACACGATCGCGCTGAAGGCGAGCCGGGCCTCCGTCGCCCACACGTTCCGGACGAAGGTCCGCGTGGAACGGAACTGGTGGAAACAAGCGGAGCGCGCGCTCGACCCCGTCAAGGGGTATGGCGAGGCCGTCGCGCGATATGATTTTCAGACGCTCGATCCGGCGAACCTGTTCCTGGCGGTGCAACTTTTCGATTACCAGAAGATGAGCGATGCGCTCATCGCCGCGGCGAGGGTCTTCGCCGTCGAGCGCGAGGGCGCCTCGGAGGCGGATGGGTACTCCGTCAGCCTCCTGCTCGGGAAATATCTTCGCGAATCCGGGGGCGCCAAAGAGGCCGTCGGGATCTATCGCCGGATGGAAGGGCGCACGAAGACGCCCGCTCAGAAAGCGAGGCTCGCGCTCGAGACTGCCGAGACGCTCCTCAGAAACCTCTACGAGTACGACCAGGCCGAAGGCCAGTACCAGCAGGTGCTGAAGACCTACGCGGCCGTCGCGGGCGACGAAGTCCTTCGGCGAGCCCACATCGGCATGGGCGACGTCTGGCGCCACCGGGGTAAGACCGAGGAGGCCCGCCGGGCCTACGAGGCCGCCGTCGATATCCGAATCAAGGTTTACACGCCTGCCCAGGTGGCCGTCCGTGTCGGCACGCTCGCCCGCTACGTCGAGGAGTACACGCGCGAGCGCGAGTGGGAATGGGCCTTCCAGTTCCTTGACGAGTGGGCCTGGGAATTTCCGCTCGGGAAACTGGAGGGCCATTGGTCGTTGCTGAGGGTCCGCGCGCTGGTGGCAAAGGGCAACCGCGACGAGGCGCTCCGCGAAGCCCTCGACCTCCTGGCCGCCAACCCCACCAGCCCGTATGCCGTGCGGCTGCTGATGGAGGCGGCCGAATGCCAGGTCGCCCTTGGGTCTCGGGATCAGGCTCGGCGGCTGCTCGAGACGGCTGTCGAGGATTATCCGGAGGACCCCAGCCGCGAGGAGGCCCGCAACCGCTTGAAGGTGCTCGGAGGTGGCACGGAGGAAGGCGAGGGGGCCTCCAAGTGAGCCCCGCCGGTTGGGGCCGCCCAAAATTCTGTTGACCTGGGGGTGGCCAGTGCGGTAAATAGCCCTACCGGCGGATGAATGGGAACGGTTTGGGCAAACCTCCGCGGACGCCGGGGTTTGCCCCATGTTTTTTCACGCGGACTTGCAGCGGCTTCTCGCAAGGAGACGGGGATGAGTTTTGCCGATGCCGTCAGGTACAAGGCCATCGAACTGAGCCGCCATGTCATCCGGATGACTGCCGAGGCGGGTTCCGGGCACCCGAGTTCGGCCCTCAGCCTGGCCCATATCACCGTGGTCCTGATGTATCACCAGATGCGCCACGACGCCGCGAACCCCTGGAACCCCCTGAACGACCGCCTCGTCCTTTCCGAGGGGCATGCCGTCCCGATCGTTTACGCGGCCTATGCGGACCTGGGTGGCGTTGTCGGGACCGACCCCCGGAAGGGACGCAAACTCGCCATCGACGATCTCTGGACGCTGCGCGACCTCGATAGCGTGCTGGACGGGCACCCGAACCCGGCCGTCGGTTTTCCCTTCTTCGACGCTGCCACCGGATCGCTGGGGCAGGGCGTCAGCGTGGCCGCCGGCCTTGCCTTGGCCGCCCGACTCGACAAGATCGACAAAACCATTTACGTCCTCTGCGGCGACGGCGAGGTCCGCGAAGGACAGATCTGGGAAGCCCTCGACTTCATCGCCGACTATCGCCTCACGAACGTCCGCGTCATCATCAACTCGAACGGCATGGGCCAGAGCGATTACGTCAGCTCGCAGCAGAGCGCCCGCACGCTGGCCAAGAAAGTGGCGGCCTACGGCCTGCATCCGATTACGATCAACGGCCACGATCCGGTGGCCATCCGCAAGGCGCTCTCGGCCAAGGGGCCAAAGGGCAAGTCCGTCGTCGTCATCGCCAAGACGACCAAGGGCTGGGGCGTCCGCGAACTCCAGCAGGTGGGTTGCCACGGCAAGCCGCTCTCCGTCGAGGACGTCGCGAAGGCCCTCGAGGAACTCCGCCTGCCGAAGAAGAAGCCCGCCTTCGAGTTGTGCCCGCCGATGCCCAAGGGCGAGATCCCGCGGCAGGACCGCAAGCCCATCCCGATGGCCGACCCCGATTTCGTCGCCCTGACCGAGGGCATGAAACTCCAGGCCAACGTGAAGAAAGGCAAACTGGCCACCCGGCACGCCTACGGCCTGGTGCTGCGCGAACTCGGACGCGCTTCGCCACGCATCGTCGCGCTGGACGGCGACGTCTCCAACTCGACGTTTTCGGAGTTCCTCGGTAAAGAGTTCCCCGACCGCTTCTTTGAGTGCCGCATCGCCGAGCAGAACATGGCTAGCGTGTCGGTGGGTTTGGCGGCCGGGGGCAAGATCCCTTTCGCATCGAGTTTCGCCAAGTTCCTCGTCCGCGCCTATGACCAGATCGAAATGGCCGCAAACACCTGCGCGAACGTGAAACTCGTGGGCAGCCACTCGGGCGTCAGCCTCGGCGCCGACGGCCCCAGCCAGATGGGCCTCGTGGACGTTGCTTTCTTCGGCTCGCTGGCGAGCGTCAAGACGCCCAAGGGCAAGCCCGGCTGCGTCGTCCTCAATCCGTCCGACGCCGTCAGCGCCTACAAACTGACTGTCCTCATGGCCAATCACGAGGGGCTCGCCTACCTGCGGACCCTTCGCCCCGACACGCCGTTCCTCTACAAGCCCCAGGAGAAGTTCGACCTGGTCGGCCAGAAAGTCCTCGCCAAAGGCAAGGACCTGACGATCGTGGCGTGGGGCTACATGGTCCACGAGGCGCTGCGGGCGGCGAAGACCCTCCAAGCCGAGGGAATCGCGTGCGGCATCGTGGACGCCTACAGCCTGCCGCTCGCCGACGGCTTCCTCAACGCGATCGGGGCGGGCGACGGCTCGACGCTGCTGGTCGTCGAAGACAATTATGCGGGTGGGCTCGGCGCCGCGGTGGCGGCGGCAGCCGGTCAGGTCCGCGGCCTGCGCACCGTGACCATGACCGCCGAGCGCATGCCGAAGTCAGCGAAGACGGCGGACGACGTTCTGCGGCACATCGGCCTCGATTGCGACGCCATCTGCCGCAAGGCTCGGGCGATCCTCGGCAAAGCATAAGCGGCCGGGCCGGAGGACGCCCGACGCGCCGGCGGGCCGGCGCCCGTGCGCCGGCCGGAACCACCGCCTGGTGCAGCGCGCTCTACCGGCCGCGGGAGAAAGGGAGCCCATGGCCCTCGAGGATCGCTTCTGCGGTGACGGCATCACGTTCGACGATTGCCTGCTCGTGCCCGCTCTCAGCGACGTCGTGCCTCGCGACGTCGACACCTCTACGCAACTGACGCGCGAAATCCGCATCAATATTCCCATCGTCTCCGCCGCCATGGACACCGTCACGGAGGCGGCGCTCGCCATCGCGCTCGCCCAGGAAGGCGGCATCGGCATCATCCACAAGAACATGTCCGTCGAGCGCCAGGTTCGCGAGGTCGAAAAGGTCAAACGCAGCGCCAACGGCATCATCACCGATCCCGTGACGCTCAGCCCCAACGAACGCGTCGCCACCGCCCAGCACGTCATGGAACAGAACAACATCTCCGGCATCCCGATTACGGAGGACGGCCGGCTGGTGGGCATTCTGACGCGCCGGGACCTGAGGTTTCTGGAGGATCGCGAGGCCGCCATCGCCGACGTGATGACCGGCCGGGAGAACCTCGTGACCGCCCCGCCTGAAACGAGCCTGGAAGAGGCCGAACGCATCCTCGTCCGAAATCGCGTTGAGAAGTTGCCCCTCGTCGACGACGAGGGCCGGCTCGTCGGCCTGATTACCATCAAGGACATCGACAAACTCCAGCAGTTCGCGTCCGCCTGCCGCGACGACCGGGGTCGCCTCCGCGTCGGCGCTGCCGTCGGCGTTCACGACTACGAGCGGGCCGCCGAACTCGTCGCCAAGGACGTGGACGTGCTCGTGGTGGACACGGCCCACGGTCACTCGGCCAACGTCATCGAGACGGTCAAGACCCTCCGCAAGAAGCACGCCATCCAGTTGATCGCGGGCAACGTCGCGACGGCCGAGGCCGTCGCCGACCTGGCGAAGGCCGGCGTCGATGCCGTCAAGGTGGGCATCGGGCCCGGCTCCATCTGCACGACGCGCGTGGTGAGCGGCGTCGGCGTGCCTCAG
>Ga0315288_10000276_pt1 | contig 63576 bp, 64 predicted proteins | sample YL17G11_20_MG_FD_203454 | JGI IMG/M metagenome (GOLD analysis project Ga0315288, IMG submission 203454) | Sediment microbial communities from Yellowstone Lake, YNP, Wyoming, USA - YL17G11_20 | ecosystem: Environmental > Aquatic > Freshwater > Lake > Sediment | place: USA: Wyoming | collected...
AGGGCATCTGCGGCGGTCTTGGCGTTCATGGTTTCCTCTTTGGAGTCGGAGCGACGGTTCAGGTAACGGAGACGGACGTCGTCGAGGGCTGCTTCCAGTTCCTCGACCTTCTCGGGCTTCAGCCCTTGTTTGATCTCTTCGTAGTCGAGCTTGGCCGCCGCGAGAGCTGCGGCATCGAGAGCCTTCGACAACTTGAAGGCCACGTCGGGGACTCCGTGGATCAAATGACCCGCGACCTCAAAGAAGTGGTCCCTGTGAGAGGACTCCTCGATGAGGTCGAGCGCCGACTTGATATGGCCCGTGAGCTGTTGTGCCCGAAGACGGGCATCCCCCAGCTCCTCCTGCAAAAATACAATTGCCCCAGAGGCTTGTTTCTGCGTACGAGCGAGCACGTCGGTCACGTAGAGAGCGGGACACAAGAAGAAACTACAAGGTCGCGAAGGCCAACGCTCTCTTCTTCGCCAACCATTTCTTGGTGGCTTCTCGCTGCCGCACCCTTCGAGCAGCTACTTCAGGGGAGCATAGAGCATCCCTCGCAAGAGCCCCTACACGATCAGGACTGGAAAGCTTCGGGGAACTCCTGAAGCAGCACCGACTTGAAAGCGTCGCCCTCGGCCGCGAAAACGGCCTTCAGCACATCGTGGCGATCCTCGTAGTCCGCCTGGAGGCGGGCCAGCTTCTTCTTGTCGGCCGCCCCGAAGTCGTAGTTGTCCGGGAAGTCCGAGCAGAGCTGCTTGGCCACCATGCGGCGGACATCCACGGACGCCTGCTTGACCACGACTCCGGTGGTCGGACGGCCCTCGTCACGGGGGTGTGCCTGGGGGGCGGCCTTCGGGCCGTTCGTGGTCCGGAAGGTCATGCCCTCGGATTCGACCGTGTCGTGACGAGCCTTGCCCGGGTCCATCCCCTGGAGGTCACCGGTCTCGATGCCGCCACCGACGCTCATGGCAGCCGTGATGCCCTCACGCTGAGTGGGAGCCTTCGTCTGCTTGACCCGACCGACGACCTTCGGAGCACCTTCGTCCACGTACTGGGCACGGAGGGCACCCTTCTTGGCCAGATACTCCTCGGCCTCCTGCCGGGGCAGTCGAGCGAGATACTCCTCCTCGGTCTGACCCTGGCCCGCCGTGATGGTGACCTCGGTGTCCTTCATCGCCTGGCCGACAGAACCCGCCGTGAGGATGGTGCGGGTCTGCTTGGCCCGCTCACCCGAAGGGGTCTTGAGCCGAGCAACCTCGACCCCATCCTGGCTCTCGGCGTTTCCGACCATCCCAGAACGGTTCACCGGCTGCCCGCGACGGTAGTTGGTGTTCGCGTTCTTGGCCTGGGCAGCGTGCTGACCGACGTTGCCCACTTCACGCTCGTCTGTCTCGGTGGTGGTCATCGTGGTACGAGCCGCCGTCCGGGTCCGAGGGTCCATCGGGTTCCCACCCTGCGTCGGGTGATGCACCTGAATGCCCGCCGAGAGGGGTCGCTCCGCCTCACGGTCGAACTCGTCGTAGTTCTCGGCCAACGTCAGCCACCCGGCCTTGATTGCGCCCCGGAGCGACGGGAGAGACATCTCGTCCCCACCCACATCAGCCGTCGAGCCGTCGAAGAGGATTTCCTGACCCTTGGAAAGGGTCAACCCCGTGTTACCGAGTGCGAAGGCCCGTGCTGCGATGAAGGACTGCTTCTCCCCACGCTTGAACTGGATGTCCATCTGATTCGATCCTTTCGAGCCAAGAGAAATGGCCCCTACTAGGGGAAGTGCAATAAAGCATTAGTGCCGTTTTTGCCCACCTCGGGGGATCTTTTTGATCGTGGGCTCAGAATGTCTAGGACTCCCATGCCCATCACCCACACGACCGTCTCTCCCGCGTATGGCCGCGACTACCCCACGGCTGCCAAGGCAAAGGCGGCTTGGGAAGCGGGGGACGATTTCATCCTTCGAGACTGCACGTCTCGTTGGGATGGGAAGCCCATCAACTTGGAGGATGCACGGACCGCTGGCTTCACGGAGGTCAACCTCCGTTTCAACAAGATGGCGGGCGTCTGCGTCGTGAAGCTCTTAAAAGCCGAAGGCCCGGTCACCTCTTTCGAGGAGCCGGGCCTTTGGGTGGTTCACCCCTGGGTAGGGGTCAGTCGCATCAGATGCGGCTGATGACCATGCGGGTCAGACCCTTGGGGTTGAAGGCTCCGATGCCGACGTTCTCGAAGCACGAGAAGCCGATGGTGCGGGCCTTGGGGTCGTCCGCCGAGAGGACCGTCAGCTCGGTGCGGACGGGGAAGCGGCCGAAGTTCTCGGGCTCGCAGCAGACGTACACGAAGCCGACCGGGACGAGGCGGCTCGTGATGATCTGGGCACCCCAGAGGACGGCCTGGAGGCCCGTCTTGAGGAGGGTCGCCTGGCTCTCGATGTCCAGGATGTCACGGCCGAACTTGCGGATGTCCGCGTAGTCCACCGCGTTCATGTAAATGCGGGCGACGCGGAGGTCGTGACGCTCGATCTCTGCGAACGCATCGGCCAGGACGGCCGGGCTGATCGGGGCCACCACGGCCACGTCGGGGTTCGTCCCGCCGGGGAGGGTGTCGAAGCCCGAGACCGCGATGCTGTCGAGCACCGTGAAGACACGCTCGTCCTCGGCGGCCTGGATCTGAGCCTTCGCGAGATCCTGGGCACGCTCGATGAGGTCGAAGCGACGCTCCTTGATCTGGGTGAGCGGGATCTCCGGGTTCGAGGCGATCTCGAACAGCGGGAAGATCACGCGGCGGGGCTTCTGGATCGCGAGGATGTTCTCGCCCTCTTCGCCGACCACGAACGCCGTGACATCCGGGTCCTTGTCGTAGATGGGGAGCGCACCGTCCGGGAGCTGCTCGACCAGGAAGGTCTTGCGGCCGACGGCGGTGTAGTCACGACGCAGCCGGAGGGGCTGAATCATGGAGGCGGCGAGCTTCGCACGGCCTGCGGCCGTCTTGATGTACTCGCTGATGATCTGCTGCTTGACTTCGTTGGAGACCTGGCTCATGGCTTTTCCTTTTTCCTGGGATGGAGGGGCTCCGCGATCAGACGCGGAGGTCGATCACCAGGAGAGCCGAGTTGGCGTCCGGGATCACCTTGACGATGCCGATGAGGGTGTTCGTCGTTGCAACTGCGTTGTCCTCGTAGCCGTCTTCGACGACGTTCGTGACGAGGCCGTTCACCGAGGCGAAGACCTTGTCGCCCACCGCGTACAGGAACGCAGCCGAGCCGGTCTTCTGGTGCTTGGTCTCGTAGACCGCGAGGCCCACGCACGAGCCCGAGCCACACACGTACGGTCCGCGACCAGAGGCCACGCCGGGGGTGTTCTCGAAGGCGTTGCCGATCGAGTCGTTGAGGAAGAAGCCGAGGGGCCGAATCCCAGCGTTGTAGACACCACCGGGAGCCACGGGCCCGCCGTGGTAGCCGTTGCCGAAGTCGGGGCGGGTGAAGGCGATCGAGCCTCCGAGGACGCCGACCTTGGTGATGTTCGTGAGGGTTGTGGACTTGTTGGCCGCCAGGACTTGCACAGGAGGGTTGGCCTGTGTGAACGCATCCGGCGTCAGAACACCCACGCTATTGCGGGTGACGACGTGGAAGAGCTGCACACGAGACGAGGTCTCCTTGAAGTCACCGCTGGACTGGCCGCCGATGGCGTAGGCTGTCATTTTCGATTCTCCGTTAGGGCGTCAGTGGGGTGCTTCTGTTCTGATTCGATCTAGGCACCGGTCGCCCGGTGAATCGTTGGAGGGCGGGGGTAAGCCAGCCCTCCTCAGATCACATGTTGAAGGCGTCCTTCACATCCGGAGCCGAGGCCCAGAGGGAGGAGAGCTTGTCGGTGTCCGAACCGCGACCACCGGCTGCCCCGCCGCCGACACGGCTGACGCCGCCCGAGGGACGAGTGCCGACCGTGCGGTTGGCTGCGGTGCGGGACATGCCAGCCTGCTTCTGCTGAGCCGCCTGCTCCTGCTGTGTCTGGCCCTGCTCTGCCTGCTCCGACTCCTCGTTGGCGAAGAGCGTCTTGAGCACCTCGTCCTCGGGGCCGAGACCGGCGTCGGACATGTCCATCGAAGGGGCGTCCATCTCGATGTCCATCTCCGACATGCCGTCCGGAGGGGCGTCCATCAGCATGTCGTCGAGCATGAGGTCGTCAGCGGTGCCGACGGCGACAGGAGCCTGCTGCCCCGGCTGCTGCTGGGCCTGCTGCTGGAGAGCTTGCTGCTGGAGAGCTTGCTGCTGGAGAGCTTGCTGCTGGAGAGCTTGCTGCTGAAGCGCCTGCTGCTCCTGAAGAGCAACGGGAGCCTGCTGCTGAGCCTGCTGCTGAAGAGCCTGCTGGTCCAGTGCCTTCTTGACGGCAGCCTGGACGATCTTCTCGACCATGGAGGCGGTGACCGTTGCAGTACCGACGCCGACAGGTGCCTGCTGCTGAGGCTCGGCGGTGACCGTCGCAGTGCCGACGCCGACAGGTGCCTGGGGCGGCTGCTGCATCTGAGCCTGGATCATCGCCTGGATGGCCTGCTTGACACCCTCGTCGTCGCCAGCCTGGATGGCCTGCTTGCACTGAGCCTGGGCCTGCTGGTACGCAGCCGACTGCTGCTGCATCCCAGCCTGTTGCTGGTCGAGGGCCTGCTTCTGCTGGTCCTGTTCCTGACCCTGGCCTTCTGCCTTCTGGTCGTCGTCTCCGGCGAGGCGGTTGAAGGTCTCGACCAGTTCGGTGTTGGGCATGTGCATCAGAGAGACCGACTGGTCCTCCACTGCCTGCTCCGTGGCCTTCTTGCCGAGCATCATCGCGGCGACGCGGATGCAGAGGTTTGCCTTCTTGACGAGGAGGGCCTTGTCCGCCGCCGTCTTCTCGGGGTGGTTGAAGGTGTCCTTTCGGAACTCGGGCATCCCGATCTCGTCCCGCTTGACCTGGCCGTTGGCGTACTCCGCTTCCCAGGTGTCCTTGGACGGGTGAACGTCTTCGGCGAAGGTCGAGGGGTCTCCCGTGACGTACTTGTCTGCGGGGGGCTGCTGGCCGACATGGTCCTGGTTCATCAGGTACGGGTCGGCTTTTTTGTTCTGGGCCGCCTGCTTGATCTGGTCCCGGCTCCAAGTAGTACGTTCGCGCATGTCAGGGCTCCATTCCTCGTCGTGGTGGAAATATAGAAAGAATCACGACCCCAAGGCGAAGAGCCGCCCCCTGACAACGAGGGCCTCCTTCTCAGGAGTGGTGAGATCGCGACCAACCACCTGGCGACATGCCGTGAGGAAGGTCATTTCATTTGGATACTGGTCGAGTCCTCCAACAGCGAGAACCGCACGATACAGCCTGTTTTCACCTGCAATCGTTGTCTTGCGCTTGCTGGTGAGATCCAGGATACGGGCCACGGCGAGGATGTCTCGGCCAGTCAGAGCTTTGGATGCTCGGACAGATCCCCAACCCCCAGACTTGAATAGCACCATACCCAAGAAGACCCTTCTGGCGATACCAAGATCACCCCGAGTCATACCCAAGACAGTGTATGCGATGCCCCGCCAGGCCGGATGCCGGAGAGCTTCTTTGATGAGAGAGTTGTTCCGATTCGCATCTGGGTTGGCTTTCCCAGCCTCCCCCTTGTTCATTTCCTGCCGCACCTTCGTGAGGGCCTTCTCTCGAATCTCGCCCACGAGGTCGTCTACGATCTTGTCCAGGGCTCCGGCTTCAGGCTTTGGGGTGCCTGCATCCCCCATCCCCATCCCGCCGCCGCTCTGGTCCTGTGTACCCTGCTCCTGCCCTTCCGCCACACTCATGAGGTAGGCGATTCGAGCCGCAGAGCCATCGGAACCGAAGTCCGTCTGGAGACTGGCGGCCTTCTGCGTCACGCCTTCCGTCCCCGTACGGGCAGGGAACGAGAACGCGACGGCCATCTTCTTCTGGATGCTGGCGACTTCCTCCGGGGAGAGGATGTTGCGAAGTACCGCTCCGGGGAAGGCGGGATTTGCGACCCAGCTTGCCTCGATGAACTTGACCGACCCGGGCTCTTCCTGGATGTGGCCGCAAAGCTCTGCGATCTTCCGCTTCTTGCCGAGAGCATCAACGAAGTCGTTGCCCTTGAAGTACCGGATGTGCTGGCAGAGCTGCGTCTCGTCGTAGGCGACGTTGCCGCACTTGGTGCAGGTCGTGAATTCTACCTGACAGCCCATCGAGAGCGTCTGGAGAGTGCCGTTCGAGATGGCCGAGATGAGCGGACGATGCTTCCGGTCCGTCGCCACGAGGATGTCCACGTAGATGGAGTCCCCGATGTCACGGGCTGCCGCGTCGATGATCTTGCCCTTCGACAGCTCGGGGATCTGGATGTGCTCGACGTAGTTCTCGCCACCGATGAAGGTGCGAAAACACGCGAGGAGCAGCTTCTTCTCCCAGGCGTCGTAGTTGTTGTTGACGTACTTGGTGGTCTCGGGCGTGATCTGCCAGTCGGCATACTTCCGCTCGATCTCGTACCCATCGACCATGTGCTTGCCCAACGGCAAGTCACTCAGCTCGGTATCGACCGAAGCAATGATCGAGCAGTGCGTGAGCATGAACGCCTTGGGGTCGAACTCCTGGAGCACGACCTTGGCAGCGTTGCGAAGCTGTGGGGACGCCTTGTGGCCACGCATCCAGCCATCGACGTTGATGTCGGCTTTGACCACAGACGCACGGGCGAACTTGCGGAAGGCCATCTTACTTGAGACCCATCCGAAGGAACGACTCGTTGAGAGCGTCGTATGCGTACGTGATGTTCTTGGCGGCCTTCTGCCCCTTGTGAAGCTCGTCCATCAGCTCGTCGATGTGCTGCTGGGGGGCTTCGGCATTCAGGCCGTTTGCCTTCTCAGACGAGTGGAAATCCTGGTCGTCCTTGACCATCTTCGAGATCTTGACGAGAAGGTCGAGAGCCTTGGTGACGGGTCCGCCGTCGTCCGCAAGCCGATTCCAAGCATCGATCTGCTGAACGAGCTTCGACATCACTGGGTTGTACTGCCCAGCAGTCTTTGAGGACTGAAACCTGGCGAGGATGCGGTCAGCGGGAGTCATGTTCACCACTCCACCGATGCGCCATCAGGGCCGAGGAAGTGCTCCTGCTTGACGAGGAACAGGTCTTTCGGACACGCCCAGAGGCGGTGCTTCGAGCCCTTGTCCATCTTGTAGGTAGCCTTCTTCATCTTGGTGCCGCACTTGGGGCAACACGGCTTGCGGGAGTCCAGCTCTTCCTGGGTCACCCGGTACTGACGGTTCTGTGCGACCCAGTATGCGGCCGTCTTGGTGACAGCCTGCTGGATGCGAAGACTGACGAGATTCTTGGCCACGAGGTAGAACTTGCCCACCTCATCCTTGATCAGGTCATCCTCCGCACCAAGGGAGGAGAACTTCCTCCACAGGTGGTCGTATGCCGCGACTTCACTGGCCTTTCGGCTCCAGAGAATCGCAAGATCACGGTGAAACCCCGCCGGAAGTTCCACCGTGCGCCACACCTTCAGACTTGCTGATCGACCCTTCGCCACGTCGTACGTGTTGTACGTCTGGTCCAAGGTCGGGGGCAGGAACCGAAGAAGGTCCGGGTTGGTGCGGACAATCTCATCCGGCTGTACCCGTTCCACACCAAAAGGCCACTGGACGTCCAGGCAACCGAGCCCGACGTGAACCGATGTTACTCGGCCCACGAACGGGGACAGTCCGCCTGGATCGCCCGGCATGAACTTCTGCACGACATCGCCGGGCTTGAAGTCACGGGTGAGCTTCTGGTAATCGATCACAGTACCCCTTGGGTCTGGTCAGTGACCGGGAGCGAGGTCGCGACCAGTCGTGGACTCGCCGTGGATGACGCCGCTCGACTGATCGACGGCGTACTCCTTCATGTACGGCTCGTCCGCCTCGATCTGCACCGGGGCCTGGGGGTTCTTGAAGGTGTCCATGTAGGGCTCGTCCCCCTCACGCTGGATGACTTCCGCCTTCTTGGACGAGGCCGTGACGACCTCGATCTGCCGGTTCTGGAGCGAGGCGGCTCCGAAGGCAGCCGCTTCGATCTCGTCGGCGGTCTTGTCGATCTCGTTGACGAGACCCTTGGCGGTGTCGAAGGGCATCCCCCACGACTCGTGGTTGGTCTGAATCGTCTCGGCCAGTCGGTCGAGCCGACCCAACATGCGGTCAGCGTCTGCCTTGGCGAACTTCGGTGTGGTCATGGTCTTGTCTTTCCGGCGGTGAGGGTGGTGGACGGCTCAGCCGAGCTGCTTGATGAGCTTGAGGAGGGGCATGAGCGCCGGACGAGTGGCCGGGTTCTCGTTGGCGGCCTTGATGGTGGCAGCCCGGAGCTGGCGGTACGCCTGCTTCTGCTGACCCTGGTCCTGGTCGTCGCCGCCCTCTTCCTTCTTCTTCTCCATGTGCTCCTTCAGAGCCGGAGGGAGTTCGCCGCCCTGCTTCTGCTGGCCGTCCTGGGCCTGCTCATCCTTCGGAGCCTGAGCCTGCTCGTCCTCCGCGACCTTGCTGGCGAGGTCGAGAAGGTCGAAGGCGACCTCGGGCTGGGTGTTGGCGAACTTGGTGGCGTATTGACGGATTCGAGTGGATGCACGCATGATAGTCCTCTCCCTTCGCGGGTGATAAACAGATTCGCTCGTCTCAACGGCCCGAGCATTGGAAGCCTCCCGAACAGTCAGGAGAGTCCCTTCTCCAGACACACCCGCGAGGCGGGCTAGGAGCTTGTTGTACAGGTCTGGGTGCAGGCCCACGCTGTACTTACCCCCCTCCGTCATCCGAAGGGACAGGTCGAGAGCTGCCCGAAACCGGATGTCCGGGAGCATCTCCTTGGTCGCGTCCTTCAGGATGGGCGTCTGGAGCCACTCCCGGGCGGACTTCATGATGAGGTTGAAGTCCGAGTCCCCGAGGTCCCGGGCATGAGCCTGCTCCCAGCCCACGTAGGGAGCGAAGCCCTCGTGCCCCTTGGGGTAAGGCTCGACGCCCCAATAGACGCTCGTACGATCCGTGCCAGCCATCGCTTCTCAGAACGCACAAGAAGAAAACGCAAGGTACCGCCCAAGGACTCTGGACGCGAGGCTCCCCATGGATGCCTCCTTCGTCTTCCCTTTCGGCAACGGCGGCGGGCTCTTTCGCTTCGGGGCCTCAGCCTCGAACTCAAGGTCACTGTCCTGCAATTCCTCGGGCTCCTCATCCTTCTCAGGCTCCTCACCCTGCTCGAACAAGTCCTCGTGCAGTTCTTTCAGGTCTGGAAGCTCGCCTCTGATCAGGTTGTACCGGGCAGGCATTTTCGGGGCCGGGGGCTGCTTCGGGTCTTTCTCCGGCTCCAATCCCTTCCAACCCAACCGTTCCTCAACAGACTCCACCTCCTCAGGAGCTTCACGATAAGTCGCCTGGCTCTGCGCCTCTGCGGTATCCTTCTCCCACTGCTTTTGTACTTCCTTGCGTTTTTCAGCCCGCTCCGCTGTCTTCTCTTCCGCTTTTTTCGTAGCTTTTTCCCACTGGGTGACCGCTTTCTCGAAATCATCCGCGTCGATCTCGTCCACGACTTTCTGAAGGCTGACAGCCTTGTGCGGGTCGAGAGCCTCCAGCCGGGCGAGAAGCCGATGCCGGAATCGCGACCCTCCTTCAGGGTCACGGTATTCTTCAGGATACAACTTGGCTCGTTCGGCCATCATGGCCGACCCTACCTCAAGAGCCTGCCGCATCTCGGACACCTTGGAGAACTCATCGACCTTGAGGTCGGAGTCCGCGTCAAAAACCATCGCCCGAACGTCCAGGTAATCCTGCCCCTGAAAGTACCTGGCAGCGAGTTCCTGATCCTTGGGATCCTTCAACTTGTCGAGGAGCTTCACCCGAGTCTTTGGCGAGAGCCCGTCCGACTGTCCAGCGTCCAGGACAGCATCCCAGAGCTTGTCCGGGGACACATGACCAAACTTCGCCTTCGTCAAAGCCCTAGCAAGACCACCGGGTAGCCCAGCCCGTTTGTAGGCGGACGTGACCTGAGCGTTCAGACCGAGATGGGCAGCCACGACCTCGTTTCGGTACTGGGCCCAAGCTTCCTGCTGCTCTTCGGGCGGCAAGGACTCATAGGGAACCATCTCCCCCTTCGCGTTCTTCGCCTGTTTGGGGGGTGGTACTTTCGCTGGATCCCCGCCCCCAGGGAGTTTCTTCATCAACTCGACCTGATCGTTGACCTTGTTGACCGGAAGCTGAACCTGAGCCGCCACGCTCGCAGACGCCTTGATCCGCTGGTAGTCGTCCGGATGGATCTTCGCGTCGATCATAGCTGCCGCCATCACCAGCGGAAACGAGGCTCCCATATCAAGCTGCATCGCCTTGATCTCGGCCAGAGACGCCTTCCGACGCTTCGGCTGCGGACTTGTGGGTGCCTCCTTGGGCTTTTCTTTCTTGGGCTCTGCGGGCTTCGGGGCTTCTGCTGACGGCGTTGGCGGCGGAGCTTCTGCTGGCTTCGGGGCTTCAGGCTCAGGTACGATCCCCTTGGTCGCATCCTCAACCTTCTGATCCACGGGCTCTTCTTTGCCCTTGGGCTTCTCTCGCTCCGCCATCTCCTCATCGGTATAGGGCGTGATCGTACCATCGTCTCTAACCCTTACCGGACGATCCTTCTCCCGTTCAATCTTCGCCGCGTCATCCTTCTTTTGCTTTTCCCGTTTGACGCGCTCTTCCTCCTGCGGATTAACCGAGTGGTCCTTCGGATCAGCATCCGGATGATCTTCCAAGTACGCTTTCAAAGCCGCCTCGGATGGGAACACCGTCGCCTGGAAGAAGCGAGCAACCACAACCGAAGCAGCCGCCTTCCGACGTTCCGGCACCCAACCAGGAGGCTTCGCCTTCGGCTGATGCTCCGGTTCGGGGTACTTTCGTACGGGCACGGGGGCCACCGGCTTCACAGGTTGGATGGGCTTGGGTGGGAAAGGCGGCTGTGGACGAGGCTCATCCCACTTGGGATGCGGGATGGGAGCCTTGTGGTAGTGAGGCTTCTGTGGTTTGCGAGCCGGACGAGGCTTCGTGTGTTCCCGTCCTGGAGGCTCCCCCGGAAGCTTCTTCTGGTAAAGACTGGGCTCTTCGAGAAGAGTCTCGGGCCGTACTCGGGTGCCTACGTCCAGTTCCTTGTTCCGGACTTTGACCCACCTGTTGGACTTCGGCTTGTCCTGCTTGTCCAGCGGCTCCGTCGCGAACCGAGCAGCCACACGCTCGGACAACGATCCCCCGACGTTCTTGTAGTTCACGGACATGTCGGGGTCACCCTTGAGGTCGGGGTCGCCGTCTGTGTCATCGTCACGCTCGTGAACGTCCTCCCGCGTCTTGTCGTGACGTGGGGGCTTCACCTTCGGAGAGGGACGGACGAGACGCTCGGTCTCCTCCGTCTCCAGCTCGTAGTGGTCTTTTGTCGCCCGAACGTCCATCACCTAGTCGGCCTGATAGGAGGACTAGAAGCGGCCTTCGGCTTCAGGCTCGTCCTTGATTTTGAGCTTGAGGTACGCGGCGATCTTCTCCATCACGTCCGTCTTGTCGGCAAGCTGCTGCCCCACGGCCCCGTAGATGCCACGGACGACCTCGTTGAAGGTGGCGTCGTTGACCGTGAAGAGGTCGCCTTCGAGCTTCACGCGGGTGTCGTGCGGGTCGATGTTGAACAGCTCCAGGATGAGGTCGATGCTGATCGACCCCTTCTGGTAGAGGTTGAAGAGGGCGTCGTACGTGTCCTGCGAGTCCCGTAGCGGCAGCCGGGTGAAGCTCAGGCGGGGGTACAGGACGACTTCCTCGCCCCACTCGTCCAGCTCGACGAAGCCCTTCCGCTTCGCCACCGGCTTGAACAGGTACTCCTCGACGTACTCCTGGAGGATTTCCCGCAGAAACAGGTACCGCTGGTTGATGACCTCCAGCTTGAGCCGGTCGCCCGAGTAGAGGGTCTCGCCCGAGAGCAGCGATTCGGTGACGCCAAGGCCGGTACGGAGCCGCCGTTCGGTCTGCTCGTACTCACCCGAGAGGTCGAGAAGGCGGTCTTTCGAGCCCATCTCCTCCCAGTGAACCTCGTAGTTGACGATGATCGAGTAGTCTGGGTCAACGAGCGAGATATCGACCTGCTCCCGCAGGTTCTCCACGTCGCCCTCGGAGATGTCCTCGGCCCAGACGATTCGCTTCGGGGTCATAGCCCGGCTGGCGATCTGGGTCTGGGACTGACGCAGCTTGTCCCGGTAGTAGAGCGTCCGGATGCAGCGGTCGAGGATGCTCTGCCCAACCTCATCGCCAGCGAACTTCCGGCCAGCCAGGAGGAAGCAGAACGAGCCCTCGTCGGGATCCGTTCCGAGCGGGATGAGCTTGCCAGCCGACAGGTGCTCCCTGACCTCTTCGGGGATCTCCTGCACCATCTCTTCGGCGTCCGGGTCACCCATCTTCGCCTGCTCGATGAGCACACGGTCACGGTCGGACGGAATCAGCTCGATCCTGGTCTTTTCCGTGTAGTTGAAGGTCGTGATCTTGACCTGATCGATGGGCAAAACAATGAGCCTGTCCCACCCCTGGTAGTGCTTCTGGTAGAAGGCCAGCTCTTCGTCCTCACGCTCGGGCTTCTCGATCCAAGCGTCCTCAGAGACTTCACGGGTCTCCCCGGAGTCATCGAGGATGGCCTTCTGCATCACTTGGCGGTTGTACCCGACATCGGGGGGCACCTGGATCTCCGAGTCCTCCGCGAAGATGGCGCACGTCCCGTCCAGCCAGTAGTGGTGGGTGCCCGTGATGAGCCGGTGGAAGAGCTTGATGCGTTTGCACATCTTCTCGAAGAACGAGAGGATGTACTTGGCGTAGTTGTCGGGGTCTTTGAACCGGTCCGGGCATGTCCTGGGCTTCGGGGCCGCAAGCCTGACCTTCGAGAGCGGCAACTCCGTGTGCAGGTCGATGGCCTGAGCCACGATCTCGTCGGAGTTGTAGAAGTGCTTGTATATCTCCCGCTTCTCGCGGAGAGACTGCGGCAACTCCAGAAAGTCGGTCGAGAGCTGCGGCGAGAAAAACGCCTGGTGCCCCGACTGGGCCGTGTTCCCGCCTCCGCCTGTAAAGTCAGCGGTCTTTTTGAAAGCGGTCTTCGTGAGAGCACGGGCAGCCTTCTCCTTCTCCGTGAGGGGCTGAGCGCCTGAGGTCTTCGTGACGAAGGGGTTTGACCGCCTCCGGCCAGGAACCGAGACGGAACCCGAACTCGGGACATTCGTGTATTTTTTACCGGGCGGCATCGACCATCTCCTGACCAAAGATCATCGCAAGGTCGGTCAACCCTTGGGTCGAGGTACGTTGCGGCTTGGACTTCGGTTGCTGTGTCTTTTCGGCTGCCTCCCGCTCCTTTTCGATCGTCCCCACGGTGCGGTCGAAAGAAGCGGTGCGAATGGCAGATTGCTCCACCCCACCCACGAACCGGATGCAGGCGTTCGCATAGTTGAGGTACCGGGCCGAAAACTCATCCGCCCCAGCACGTCGAACACGCTCCTGAAGGATCCGGGACAACTCGAAGACCCGCTTCCCTTCGGCACGCATGGAAGCCCTGCGGGACTGAATCTCGCTAAGGATCTCTGTGTACGTCATCGCCGAAGGATTCTGCATCAGGTCACATCGAGGTCTGAATGCCCATGAAAAAGCTGTTCAGGGTCTTGGGTACTTGGGAAACGAATCCTGTGAAGAAGGCCGGAGCGAGAGGGTCGGCACTGAGGGTAAGCTCGTCTTCCTTCGTCCAGAGCCCTCGTAGGCTCAAGTAGAGCACATCATTTGGGGCGTATACCAGCGGAACGAGCGGCCCGGCGAGTCGGCTTGCATACGTATACCGCTCGTAGCTGGTTGTCGAGATCAAGCACCCGCCAGAGAACATCGTGGCGTAGCGGTAGACCAACTGCTGCCGGGTCATCCCCGTGAAGCGGTCGCCCGTCTCATCCGATCCCCAGACCAAGAAGCCCCCGTAGAGCCCCTTCGAGTAGGTGACCAGACGTTCGTCGGTCACGGAGTTCGCCCACTGCACACCTGAACCTCCGGGCCAGCCACCCGTCACCATGGCCGGGGAGACGGCCACGGTCTGCCTGTCCCCGTAGTAGAAAACCACGCAATCTCGGGAGCGGATGATCTCGGACATCAGATGCTGACCTGGATCGTCATGAAGTTCTCGGTCACCGCACTGGGAGCCTGAGCCACGAACCCGATGAAGTACGTGTTCGGAGCCCGGGGGTCACCGCTGAGCGACCACTCGTCCTCCCGGGTCCAGAAGCCCCGAAGAGAAAAGAGCAGCCGGTCACTCGCTGTGTATGTGAGTGGAACCAGGGGGCCGCCGCTGATCCGGCTCAGGTACGTGTACTTCTCGAAGCTACTCGTGGAGATGACCCATCCTCCGGCCCCCAGCACGCAAAACCGGTAGGTCGGAAACTGCCGGGTCATCCCCGTATACTGGTCGGACGCCTCGTCCGAGCCCCAGAGGACGAAGCCAGCGTAGTAGCCATCTGACCGCCGTACGGTGGGCAGGTTGGGGGTCAACGGGGGCGTCCACTGCAATCCAGACCCTCCCTGCCAGCCCTGTCCCGCAAGGATGTCCGACACAGCGACGGCAAAAGCATCCCCCTTCACCAGGATGATGCAGTCGCGAGAACGGGCCAGCTCGGTCATCAGATGAACTCGCTCTGTTTCTTCGGGCCTTGCTCAGCACCCCACGCTGTCACGATGTTCTTGAGCAGGTCCAGAACTTTGGTGTCCCCACCCGTGATGGCAGACCACTCCCCTCCGGCTGACCGGAAGACCGTCCGAATGACCAAGTAGTCCTTACCCTCCAGCTCCGGGGCGTCGGCAAGCATGTGCTCGACCATCTGCTTGATGATCCAGTTGGCCATGATCTTCGGGTGCTCGGTCGTCTCGTCCACGCTCATGCCCTCCAAACAGAGACTTACCGACCACGCATCTTCATGGACGGACCACGGGGAACCATCCGGTCCGTAACGCCGCCGTGCATCTTCGACCGCTGCATCTGGTACCGATTCATCGCGGCTCCAGAATTCACCTGACGGGTCATCCCCCCTCTGGAGTGCCCGGTGGTGACGTGCTGACTCCCGAATTTCTGGGACGAGAGCCACACTGCCCGCACGAAAGCGTCCGCCATGTCGTCGTGGTACCCAACGTGATCAGGAGCCTCGACGACCACGACGTTCTTGCTGGCCTGCGTCGCCTGGAGGGTTAGAAGCTCCTGAACGAAGGGGGAGTACTTGCCCTGAGCCCCCTTCGGCTGGTCGTAGAGGCGGAGCTTCTCGTCGTAGATCATCAGCTTGGCGTTCTGATAGATCTTGCTCGACACGTCCCTGGTGAAGAACTCGCTCTTGAACTGGCGGAGCCCACGCTTGATGAACGCCTGCTCCAGCGGGATGCCGTTCCAGCGGTCGAAGATGGCCTCCGAGATGAAGAACCGGGACGAAAGCCCGATGATCCATTCGGCGATTTCAGTGAACTCCAGCCGTTCGACCGTCGCGAGACCCTTCGCATAGTCGCAGGAGTAGTTATTGCCCAGGTGGGGGTTGGATTGCCGCCAATCGACCCCCGCCTGCCAGTATTCGTGGTAGTCAAGGACGATCGTGTCCGCCTCGACGTGGGTGATGAAAACAGCCGTGCCGTCTCCGACCAAGCCCACGTCGAGGCCCATCTCATGGGGGTAGCGGGGCATCCCGGAGTGCTTCGGGACAGCCTGCGGGTCGATACAGGCAATGAGGTCTGCTTCTCGCTCGATCCAGCCTCGAACACGGTCGCTGAACTGCGCCCCGTGCTCCGTCATAAAGCTGGTCGGGTCTGCGTGGTACTTCTGACGGTAGTAGTCCGTCTGGACGGTGGGGTTGACCTCCCAGGTCGGAGCCTGGATAGCCAGCATGTTGTTCGAGCCCTCACCGCCCGCCATCGCCTGGTGGTACAGCTCGTAGAACTTGCCCGCCTTGTTCAGAGGCGACGAGATACAGATGATCCGGGACTCGACCTGAGCCGTCGTCCCATCCGAGAGGGCGACGGGCATTCCGTCGTCGCCCTTGGGCGAAAAAGCTGCGGTTGAGGGCGTGATGGCGTCGTAGATGTCCTTCGCCGACGACTGCCCCTCCGCCTGGAAGTGGGCCATCTCGTCCAAGATGACGACGATGTTGCCGAACCCACGCAGACCCTTCGCGATGCACGACTTGAAGGTGACTCGGATGGTCGCCTTGCCGTTGAAGCTCGTGAACTTGCCGTTCTCGTGCCGGATGGTCCCGCCGTAGCGGTCGATGTCGTGGGGCGTCCGGAACTGGATGTACGACTGCGTGTTGTTCGCGATGAACGGCTTGAAGTACTCGCACCGGCTGAGGTGGCTGGTCACCTCGTTGAAGAGGATGCCTGCCTGGTCCTTGTCGGTGCCGATGGAGATGATCTGGATGCGGTTGCCCGGAGGCAGTCCGTAGAAGCCCTGCGGGTGCTGGAGGTTCAGCAACCTGTAGACCTCGTAGCTCGCGAAGATGCCCGCAAGCGTGCTCTTCCCGGCACGGCGGCCGATGGCTAGAATAAGCTCTCGACGTTCGTGGTCCTGTTGGCCGATGCTGCAACGCCCCTCGCTGAAGAGGTATGCCAGGTACTCGACCTCCGTGAACTCGTACAAGACCCGACTGTTGAACATGTCGGTGACCCGGATGGTCTTGTTCACCGCATCCAGGGGCAGGAAGTAGTACAGCTTGACGATGAACCTCTGAACGGGGAACAACGACATCCCGAGTCCCCAGTTGGACTCGATGTAGTCGAGGATGTTGAAGATCCTCGGACGATTGAGCTGTGGGGTGGCAGGCTGCCCCTGCACGTCCATCGACCCCAGCAACGAGCTGGCGGCGTCGGCATCTATCGCTGCTGTACGTGCCTGCTGCCCCGCCGTTCGAAGAAGATTGGCTAGGCTAGGTCCCGTACGGGGCTTCTTAGGAGGCATCTGTTACAGCCCCGCAGCATTCGCGACCCGCTCCTCCCACCCCTCCAGCTTCGAGGTCAGGCGGTTGAAGAACATGTCCACTTGCTCCGGCGAGAGCGTCTCGGCAGCCACGTCTCGGATGGCCTCGATCCAGGATGCGAAGATCTTCTGGAACTCTTCGCTCGAAGGGTCGATGCTGCTCGTCCCGAGCTTCCGGATTTCCAGCTCGATGTTAGCGATCTTGGTGAGAGCGTCGATGCGGCGGGTGCTCGTCTGGGACGTGTCCTTGCCGAACTTCTCGCTCTCGATCCGCTGGAAGTGCAAGGCAGCCGCTTCCTTCGCGATCTCGGTACGGATGAGCCGGAGGAGGGTGTTCGCCTCGACCTTCCCCTTGGTAGCAGCGATGACCACCGGGTCGTCGTTGATGAACTGCTGCTTCGCGTCCGACATCTCCGCGTGGTATTCGAGGTCCGAAGTTGTCGCCATACGCTCGACATTCCTGGGCCTCCCACGACCACGGCTCACCTTCAGGTCCGTCCCGCCCTTCGACTTCCCGCCAACCCTGGGGGCAGCATGGACTGGAAGAAGACGACGAACGTTGTCCAGAGCGGAGGACTTTGCAGCCGGGGAAGCCCCTTCGGTACTGTCATCCTGGTGCTCGTCCGTCTCGTCCGTCTCGTTCATCTCCACCGCATCACACATCTCCTGTGCGGTGGGGTCGGCAACGGTCTCTTGGGGTAGTTTGTCTGCGGCCATGGGGTCTCCTACAGTTTCTTCCCGACGGGTTTTGTATCACCCCCGCCGTCTGTCCGGATGAGGTACTGCGAGAGATTGTAAACCGTATCGAAGCCCTTGTCCTTGGGAATTTGCTTGTCCAGGGCCTTCTGGAGGTCGTGCCCCGTCTCGGCGAAGTTCCGGACTCCCATCTGATTGGGGGTTCCGGCGAACACATCTTCGGGCCGAATGTCCCTGCGATCAGGCTTCAGTTGGTCTTCCCGGTGGTCTACGCCACGAGCGTGCTCCGCCACAATATCCGGGTCGATCCCCTTCGGTTTGTTGATCGGATGCGTGTGCCGGACAGCCTCTTGCCTGGCCCCCGCAGGCTGGTCAGCCTGAAGAAACCTGGCAACAACTCGCTGGGCGACCCGCTCGAAATTCACTTGAAGCTCACGTCGTAAGGGTCGTGACGCTGGATGGGGTCGAGGTCGATCTCCATCCCACGCTCCTGCACCTCGAACTCGGCCATCATGTCTCGACCGTTGTTCATCAGGGAGGCCGGGCTGATGTCCATCGACGACCCCGACGCCAGGATCTCCCGCTGGAGGCTGGCCCGGTCAGCCGGGTAGGGCACCTGTGCGACCAACGGCTTGTTGATCTTCGAGCAGTGCCCGACTTCCGTCTGGAGGACACACGACCCGCACTTCGACCCCATCTTCACGTACGGAACCCCACGGCTCCGGTGCAGACGTGACGCCTCGTCACAGCCACGGCCGTAGTCCGCGTAGGCGGTCGGGTCCACGAAGTAGACTCCCTGGAGCCCCTGGTCTGCGATGACGGGCCGGAGATCATCCTTGGCAGCCACGAGGTCACGCGGCTCGAACCTGGCCTTCAGTGCCGTGATCATCTCCCGGCCGTACAGTCCCTCATTGAGGAACCGACGAGCGGCCGTGACGATCTCCCGGCGGGTGTCCTGACGGAGGACGTGCTGACTCTCGTTTCCACGGAACGCCTTGACCACCGAGTCTCGGGTCTGCCCGACAGCGGAGCCGCCCTGGTAGCTGGACGCCGTGTGGATGTTCTTGAGGGCTTCCCTGGGGTTCGCACCCCAAGCCAGCTTGCTGTCCCAGGGGGCGATTCGACCAGCGGCCTTGTGGTCTGCCAGAACGGTCTCGACCATCTTGATGGTCAGGACTTCGGAAGCAGACTTCACGAGGGGCTTGCCGTAGATCATGCAGCGGCTGATCTTGTTGTAGATGCAGCCGTCGCACTTCTTCCCGGCGACCATCACCTTGATGCCGGGGTTGTGCCGGGCGATGAAGTCGTGCCCCTTCCCGCACTCGTCGAACGAGTCCTGGGTCGAGTAGATGACCCCGTACAGCCCCGCCTCACGGAAGAGCGGCTCCCAGTGTTCACGGGTGGCTTCGAGGTCCGGGCCCGTACAGGCGTACTTCAGGGCCTGCACCAGTTCCGCCTCACCACGGCCACGAAGCATCTCCCGACGAAGAACGGCGAGAATCGGAGCAGCCTTGCGGGCCGCCACGACCTTCCGAGCTTCTGCATCCCGCTTGCTGGTGAGGGAGGAGGCTGCGATGAGCTGCTGGCTCACCTGGGTTTCCGAGACTGCCTGCGGAACAGCCTGCTCCCCGGCTCCACGGTAGGTCATGGCCTCGGGGAGTCCGACCCCCGCCACCTTTTCGTGGACGAACTCGATGTCCGCCACGGAGGTTGCCATCGCGACCTTGCGGTACGCCAGTTGGGCCTGGGGCAGTGAGAGGCGGCCCGCCTGGAAGGCTGAGCCGATGACGCCACGAACCAACTCCCGGATCGGGGAGAGGTCGATGGGCTTCTGGTACTGCTCGACAGCCTCGACAGGCTTCAGGAGACGCATGACGTTCTCCTTCGGCTGAGGCATCCTGGACGGGCCCGGTGCCACGAAATTGTCTGCCAACATGGCCAACCGGATACGCTCCCGGGGCTCCTGAGCGGTCGCCTGGATGACCTTACCCTTGGCCGACTGTACGGCTTCGACCTCATCGGCCAGGGCGTTCGAGTAGGGCACCTCGACCTGGATCTCCTTGTGGAAGACCGAGCAGGTTTCTCCACCAACCGGCCCAGCGTGGGCGTGGATGCAGCCGTTGCAGCCTGGCTTGGCGAGAACGAACTTCGCCTCTTTGGCGAACCGCTTGGTGAACTCGCTGGCGACCTTGGAGCCCGAAGCACAGTTCTGAAAGTCGTTCGAGTCGATGTAAACCTTCCCGAGCAACCCACGCTCGTTGAGCACCTGGGCGATGACACCCCGAGCTGCCACGAGGCTGTCCCGATCGAATCGAGTCGTCAGGGCATTCCGGAACTTCTGTGGGTCGCTCGACTGCATGAGGGCCAGCCGGGCTGTCCGGCGGATGTCTGCCGGGGAAGCACGAAGATGTCCGTGCTCCTCGGACATGTCCCCCATCGTCCGGGGAGCGTCCCCCATGTTCGGGACGAACATGGAAGGGGTCTCGTCCGTGTGGGCCCAGGCAGCTTCGAGATCCGGAGCGATGTCGAGATTCTGCTTCGGCAGAGGCTCCGTCGCACGATACTCCGCCGCATCGACTGCGAGCCAGTCGAGATTTGAGACCGAGCCGCCCTTCAGGAAGCCGCTGATATCGCCGAGGTCAGCCATCGTTTTTCCTCACTGCCGGATGTACGGCCCCTGGATGGGGTCGCGTTGGTAGGTGTAGTCTGGTTTCATCTGGTGGGTGGTGTCATCCCACTTCACGTAAGGCTCAGAGACCTGCTCGACCTTGACCGCATCGTTCATCAGGTCTTTCCCGGAGTCGTACGTGCCGCCTGCCCCATCCCCAGGAAGCTCCGCCTGCCCGAAGTGGACCACGTTGTTGTTGCCCTTCGGCCCCTCGAAGTAGTCCGACCGGGGCACCGGGGGCTCGTCATCGTTCGGGAGGGTGCCCGAGGACTCCACCTCCGCAAGCAGGTCTGCCCGGGTCAGAAGACGAGCCGTCTTCTGGGCGACCATCGGGATGCCGTTGTTGGTGGACCGTTCGACGCCTTCGAGTCCCGTTCCAGAGCCCCGTGGGGCCGGGAGGTCGGGTAGCTCGGACTTGGGACCTTCGACGGTGCCGGAGCCCTCGGAACCGCTGGGATTCGGGTAGTCCGTGCCCTGTCCGTGGGCTCCGTACCCGAGGCCGAAATCCTGGACGACGGGCTCCGGGGTCTCGGAGTCGTTGGGGATCGCAGATTCGGCCACGGGATCAGGGGCGATGGCGGTGCGGTCGGAGAGGTTGTTGTCCCACTCGGACTGGTAGGCGTACTGCCGGGGGCCGTCCATCCCATGCTCGTCCGTGACACGAGGCTCGTCTCGGTTGTACGACCCTTCGGGGCCCGTCTGAAGGCCACGATCGAGGTGATCGACCCGAGGTCCAGGGAGACTGTTGGGGTCCACCGAGGAGTTCGCCGTTCTGTCGTACGAGTACTTGACGCTCGACTGCTTCATCTCCGGGCGGTCATTCCGGACGGGATTGGGCCCCTGCGACTCGTTGCCCTTGTCTCCGCCATCGGGGATCTTCGAGCCTCGGTTGTCGTCATCGTCCTTCTTGAAGCGTGACCAGGAAGCGGGCCGGTGCTCGACCTCCTCCATGTCTTCTTCCGCTTCGCCCTCGGGGTCGTCCATGTACCCCTTCGCATCTTCGAGGAGCTTCATGAAGTCCTCGTCGTTCTTCTCCAACTCCCCCAACTTGGGCTTCCAGTGGGGGGCGTTGACCTCGTCGTAGAGGGCGTCGCAGATGGTTGAGATGTTCTCGGTGGCCTCGTGGAGGGCCTGCCGAACATCCTTGACGCCCATCACGTACCCACGGCCACCCACGAGCCCGTCAGGGCTGAAGCTGATGCTCTTGAGCCGACTGAACTGACGGTGGGCGGTCAGGGCATGTCCGAGCGATACGGAGAGAGCCCACAGGGTCTTCACGATGGGCTTGAGCTGCTTGGGGTCGAAGGTGTGGTCCTTCGGGATCTGCCGCTTCGTCGGCATAGCGAGGCCCTTGCCCTCCGTGAAGGGGTTGGAGTCCCCCTCCTCGCTTGGAAGGGCAGCCACACGGCTGCCTTGGTGCTCGGCCAAGGTACGCTGGGTTCTCTCGCGAAGGCTCATCAGATCATCCCTTGAGGGGTTCGCCGTGGTCGTCGAAGAGTCGCTCGATGAAGAACTGCGATCCTTCAGCCTTGATGGTCCAGAGGTCTTTGTCAGACTTGTGGATCAGCGTCTCGGCCGAGAGCCTGGTGAAGGACTTGAGCTGCTGCACGGAGGCCACCCTGATCTTTGCCACCTTCAGCGGCGTCACCATGCTGGGCTCACGCTCGAACAGAGCGTCCATGCCGGAAGCACCACTCATCTCCATTTTGCCGAGGTCGAAGTCGCTCATGGGTTCCTCACGTCACGATGAGATTGATGACGATATCCTGGTGGAAGTTGCTGCTGTAGCCTGAGACGCGGAGGGTTTCCGTGTACGTGCCTGTAGGCCACGAATCCACGGGGGCAACGGTCACGGTCACAAGCTGCGAAGCTCCTCCTGCGAGAGTGCCCGTGAAAGGGGTGATGCTCACGATCCAGGTACCACACCCGGTGAGCTTCTGGATGAGGTACTCCAGGACGGAAGCTGGCAGCCCCGTGTTCTGGATGGTGAACGTCTGGTTTGGGATCACCGGGAACGGCCCCGAAACAGGCTTCACCACGTTGAAGTTGAGCACGAGGGGCATGAGCAGGATGGTCGCCTTCGGGCGTACCACGACTGTCACTGCCACCGACTGGGGGCTGTTTGGGGCCGTCGCGTCCTGAAGCACCACCGTCGAGAGGTACGGGCTGTTGATGGCCAGCAGGCTCGTGGAGTCCGCCGCCACTTCGAACGTGCCGTACTCGTTCGAGGCCAAATTCCCCAGAGTTGTAGGGGTGACCCGCAGGTACGCGGCTGAGGTCGTCATGTTCACGGAGAGCAGGGAGCCGTACACCCCCGAGTTCGTGACCTGAATGACCTGCCCTTCGCCCACTCCCCGGCCTTCGTCGAGGGTGAAGATGAGCGTGGTGGGGAACGCCAGGATGGATGGGGGGAACGCCGACTGGAGGTCCGTGATGGTCGTGGCCATCGCCTGGATGATGGTACCAGGGATCGGCACCCGATCACGGATCAGCCCGTAAGGACTGTAAATGTCCCGGATTTCGTACACGGGAGCGGCACCCGACACGTCCACGCGAGTAGTCCACCGCCAGGTGCCCTGCGGCACCTGGACCTTGAACTGATAGTCTTGAAATTGTAGGTTGCTGGCTTGAGGCACAGATCGACCCTCATGGATCGTACCTGATAAGAAGATTCAGCCTAGGTTACGCGGTCTCCCCCTCTTCCAGCCCACTGCGGGAGCTTCACCTCCCGGAGGATGTTGAACTTCTTCTTCGAGAGGGCGCTGAAGACCTGGAAGTAGGGCAGGAAGACGGTGTCCCTGTCCGCAGCCTCTTCGAGAACCTTCACGGCCTTGAAGAAGCGGTGCCGTACCCGGCCCTGCGTCAGGCCAAGCTGAGCCGCGACCTCGCTCTGGCAGGTTGTATCCCACATGCCGACGAGGATGTTCACGTCCATCTCCTTGAAGGGCACCCTCGGGAGATCCTCTCGCATTCCCTCGTCTGTGATGTGGGGAAGCTTGATCAAGAACTTGATGCGCTTCAGGCCACGGTCGAGCCTGTAGGAGACCGCCGCCTGGGTCACGTCGAAGATGGCAGCAATGTCGGCCTGGCGCTTGTGCTCGATGAAGTAGAGATAGAGGAGGTCGGCTTCCCGTTGAGGGATCCGGTCGAGGAGTGCCGAAACCTTGTCGTAGTTCTCCGGGGTCAGCCAGTTCTCGACCTCCGCTTCCTCCTCGACTTCGGGGTCGAAGGGGTCAGGAGCAATGAGGCGGTTGGCAAGGCTCGAAGGATCTACCGGAATGACATAACCTGACGACATTGTGCCTCCCAGAGGTGTAAAGCGGCTACGGGGGTACCGAAAAACGCGGACAGAAGCCGTCCTGGCTTCACGTCCACTTCTTGGAGCCGCGTGGCGGCAGCTTTTTCATCTTCATCTGGGGGTATCATGGTCAGGTCCAGGTCCGAGATGAGCGTCATCAGCTTGACGTTCAACCGGATCTGGTGTTCGGAGGCTCGAAGGTTCTTGGTCAACCCTTTGGCCAACCCTGCCATGTTGGAAGCGAGGAGCTTCTCGACGGTCGCGTACAACATGACGAGTTTCGAGGCGGTCTTCAAGCCGCAATTCTGGCATCCAGGGATGGTGTCACTGGAGTCCCCCGCGAGAGCCCGGAGTTGCGGCATCATGGAGGGCACCACACCGTACTCTGCTTCAACCTCTGCCGGGCCAAAAAGCTTCTCTTTTCCTGCACCTACGGCAGGAATGAGCTGGCTGGTGGTCTCCGTGACGAGTTGAAGAAGGTCGCGGTCGTTCGAGAAGATGTAGTTCGTCTGGCCCGCCAACGTACCATTCACCAGGGTCGCGATGGCATCGTCGGCCTCCTCCACGGAGTTCCACGCCTGGGAAACCCCGAAAAACGGGAGGTTCTCTTGTAGCCACGAGGTCTCGAACGTAGCCCGGGGATGCCCACGGCCTTCCTTGTACCCAGCGAACATCGCCTTACGCCGCTGAGAGGATCCGTCCCAGGTCACCCAGAAGGTCGTCCCGGCGAATCGCTTCTTCAGGCTGGCCAGGGTGTTCAGAAACCCCACGATCGCCCCCGTGGGACGGCCCTGTGAGTCCTTCAGTTCCCCCAGGCCCGGTGCGGAGGCACAGCGGACAGCCAGGTTGTGCCCGTCGATGATGATGTTGTCGGGACCACCTTGGGTCATCTTTTGCTCGATCCGCTCAATGTGGGCTAGGAGGTGGGGGAGGCGGGTCTGGGTGTCCGCAAGCCAAAGCCATTCGAGGTACTTCGACTGAACTTCCGTCGAGGAGAACGGAGAGTAGAGCGGAAAAACGACGCTTGCCAAGCTATTTGTTCGTTTGACCCACTGCGTCATGCTGACGAGTTGGGCCAGGGCCTCTCGAAAGGGCTCAGGATCCAAGGGACTCTCGAACTGAAGGATGGGGGAGAACCGCGTCCGAACCCCCTCGACCCATCGAGCTGTTTGCGCGAACTCCTCACCCTTTACTTTAAGGGTGTAGGCGTCCAACGGAGACCCCAAAGCCATCAGGTGTCGGGCAAGATCTACGGTGCGATGGAGCCGTAGCCAGGAATGGAAAACGGGGCCAAGGGACGCTGGCTCCACCCACTCGGCCAGAGTCAGGGCTGCATTCACCTGTGCTCGCAAGCCCACCATCCGCTCATAGGAGGGGGGTCTGGGGGCCTTCTCCTGGAGACGCATGAAGGCTCGGGGCAACGTCACCAGGGAGTCTTTGGACCGAAGCTGGACGTGGATCTGCACCGAGTCCAACTCGGGGATGTCCTCGATCACGAACGCCTTGAGGTTCTTGTACGGTCCCGACGTGATGTGAACCAAATCCCCGATATCGATCCCCTGGTCTTCCTGGCCTTTGATCTGGCTCCGGAACTTGTCGATGTCCGCGTCTCCGACACACGCTAGCCGCCGTGACCGTGTACCGAGGGTCGCCGTGGTCACGATGGTCTGAATGTACTTCGTACCCTCCAACCGGAAGTACCGTTCGTCGGGGTGTACCTTCTTGATGAAGGCGTAGCCGTCGATCAAGTACTCGACACGCCGGTCCTCGCCCTGTTGAACGATGGAGGCAGGGATGAATATCTCAGCGTCACGCAGCAAGTGCTTGATCGAAGCCCGGACAATCTCAGGGTCTTCGTTCTCAGCCTTCTGACTCAGCTCAAGGACAACCCACTCACTCACGACCCACCTCGACCCAAGGCAGACCACGAGATCTCGAACTCCCGTCGCCACTGCTCTGGGGTCAGAATCTCCGTCTGCTCAGGGTTCTTCGAGCTTTGGTAGTGCAGAACCTGCGTCGAGGTCTGGCGTTTGCGGGGCAGTTGCTTCGGCACAGCCTGCTGGTCGTTCTCCGTCAATGCCTCCACGTCCGACCCCCCTAGATTTCCGACCCCATCTGGCCGTACATCCCGAGGAAGTGCCGGAGGTGCCACGGGAGCCGGTCGAGGGGCTGGAGGTGCCCCGGGAGCGGCAGCAGCAGCAGCCAGCGTGGGGGTGACGGCCAGGGGAGATTCGACGGAGGGAGCCGCCAAGGCCACAGGAACTTGAACGACCGGGACGATCTGGAAGGGGGCGGCCATAGCCACGGGGGCCGCAGGGATGCCTCCCTGAAGTGCGAGGACATCACAGAACAGGCTGACCTTGGAGGCGTACCGGGAGCGCAGAAAGTGTTCTGCCAATTTGACCGTACGGTCTCCGTATACTGAGTACACTTTTTGAGCAAGGGTCTTGTCCACGTACACGAAGTCCGCAAACATCCCGTGTGCCAGACGAAAGCTGTTCATCGCAGCCTCCGCCAGCCCCGCAGACACATCCTCAGGGGCGACTTGCTCGCAAGCACTCTCGACAAGCTCGACGGCTCGTCTGGTATCCCCCAGAACCAGCAGAATCTCGTAGAACGTTGAGACTACCGAGAGGCGAAGGTACTCCCGAACGTTCACCAGAGTCACGGGCCCCGTCTGAGACACCATCTCCAGACGACCGATCAGGTCACGGACGTGCCCCCCCGAGTAGTCGATGACGGTCATCACAGCTTCGTCTTCGTGTGCCACCCCTTCAGCATCGAGGATGCGCTTCATCCTGACGAGCACCTCCTCCCGCGTGATCTTGCGGATGGTGTACTCTTCGCATCGGGATCGGATGGTCCCACGGATCTTGTCCGCCTCCGTCGTACAGAAGATCCCGATCATCTTCTTCTCTTCGAGAGGCTTCAGGAGCACGTCTTGTGCGTCCTTGGTCATCCGATGAGCCTCATCGAAGAGGTACACCCGCTTGGGTGCATTGAAGACCGCGAAGGGTAGGTCCGCTACGATCGCCCGAGTGTGCTCGATGGTGCCCCCCGAGGCGGCATCTTGCTCGACATACGCAGATGCCGACCCGTGGAGGAACCCGATGCAGTTGTCGCACTCGTTACAGGGCTCAGGGTTCGACTTGTCCAGGTTCAGACAAAGCATCGCCCTGGCATGAATTCGGGCAAGAGTCGTCTTCCCTTGGCCGTGCCCACCAGCGAAAATGTAGTTCGTATCGAGGGCCGTACCCTTCGCAAGACGAGCCTTGAGGAGCAGCACTGACCCTTCTTGGCCCAGTACATCCTCGAACTTCAGCGGGCGGTACTTCAGGTCCCAAGGCATGGCTCAGACCGTGGTGACGTTCTCGGTCTCTGCCAGCGTGTCCGCGACCATCTCGTCCACGTTGATGGTCTTGGCGACGGACACGAACCCGGCCAGGTCCGTAGTCCACGCCCCATGACGGCGGAGGATCGTCGAGAACTCCTGCACGTCGGGCTCTCGGGTGGACCACTTCATCTCGCCGTTGTCCTCGTCCTCGACGCCATTGCAGCGTTCGAGGAGGTGATCGACGAGAGCGTGCCGCTGGCTCTCGCCCAGCTCGTTCCACTGATCCAGGGGGATCTCGATCACGAAGTCCTTCTCCACCATGAACTCCATGATGCCGGAGACACGCCGGACCTTGCCGAGAACGGGGCGGCCGTTCTTCATGGACGCCTTGTCCACGAAAATGTACGACACCCGAGCCGTGGCCAGGTGGGGGTGGAACATCGGGATCGCCTGCTGTGCGAGAGCCTCGACCGATTCTGCGGTGCTGTAAAGATGGGCCATAATTACCTTTCACGAATCCATGGTTGACTTGACGAACTCTCTGACTCTGACATCTCCCCACGCTTCCCAAAGATCCCCCGGATCGTTGAGCAACTCCTTCGTGCCGACCTTGAATATCTTGGGGTAGGCTACGATGTGCGTGTCGAACTCCCGGCCGAACTCCCGGGCAAACTCAAAGCAAGCTTTGCGACCCTTCGCATCCATATCATACCCCAGCCAGACATGACGAACCAAACGACGCAGCAGCCGGACGACCGGCAAAGTGACCTTGGCCGTCATCGTGGCGAAGATAGCTGGGACATGACGTTGAAGTGGGAAGAGGTCGAACGCCCCTTCTACGAGCAGGACTTGCTCGGTGTTCCAGACGTGGGGCATCGCCTGACCGAGTCCGAATAGCACCGGCTCCTCCTGGCTCAGGAAGAAGTCGGTGTACCCCTTACGCTCTCGGTCTACGTGGCGGAACTGGAATCCTTTGACGACCCCCAAGGTGGTGGTCAAAGGAAGCACGAACATGTCTTCGAGCTTCTCCCCTCGATGAGACCACTCAAGGAAAGCCTCGGCCCCTTCGAGCGGAGGCAGACGACGATTGATGTACCCGATCTGGTAGAGCTTGATCTGCTCGTCCGTCACCCCTCGGCCATAGAGCACGGTCTGGGCTCTTTCGGACACCTGAGCCGAACAGAATTGAATGAGGTCATCCGTCCAGGTCACGGGTCACCGCCACGATGGATCGGTCAGCACGAAAGAAGAGAAGCCCCAGGTGGTCGGCAATTCGCGTGTAGACGCCCACCATGGCTGGAGTCGTGGCCACGAACGCCTTGTCCGTGGGAAGGTCAGCGACCAGAACCTGCATCTCGTCGATCTTCGCTACGAAGCCCTGGGTGTCCATGAGGGTGCGGGCAGTCGAGGGGTCGAAGTCGGGCCCGCATATCTCGGGCAACCACGACTCGGGGAGTACGATGTTCCTCGGTTCCAGGTGATGGTGACGAAGTCGGGTCATCGCGTCGTTGATGGATGTACACCGACCTGCCGAAGAGAGACTCGAAATAGATTGATGAAGTGCAACGAGGAGTTGATCGTCCTCCCCCAAGGGCACCTCGGAGAACCCGAAACGAACGACCCCTGCGGCCGACATCTTCGTGGGCAGGAAGGCCCGGCGCATGTTCGAGGCAAGGAACGGCCCCTCCTCGAAGGAGGCGGGACGCTCCTGTAGCGCAGGGGTCGAGTACCCCACCTTCCCGGCCCGTTGCTTGATCCGCTCCGTAGAGAGGAGCCGCTCAAGAACGGTGAACATTGGTGACCCCGTCCGGAAGGAGGTTCAACAGATTCTGTTCCTTGACGGGTTCGACCCTAACCCTGAGAAACCAGAAGGCGACCCTCTTCCACCAGGGCAAATGGAAGTTCGGGGCCATGTCATCGAGCACCCACAGAAGAGCCATCACCTCAGGAAGGTTCTCCGCCAACCAGTCGATGTCTCGGAGTTGTTCAACGAAATCCGTCATCAACTCCTCTTTCGTCTGCGTGGGGTTGAAGTACGGGCAGCGTTCGGCGTCGATGGGGTCTTCGCAGATGGTGCCAGGCCACTCGGCAGGGTTCTCGGAGCCCAACATGCAGAGGCCGATCTCGTTGAGGACGGGGAGCCGGTGACGGGCCACCCGGTTGTAGCTGGGGTTCGGCTCGTCTTCGACCGATTTCCTGGGGTCTAGCTCCTGCCGGTGGTTGTGCTCACACCGGTTCGGGAGCCGCTTGTGTGCCAGGGCGACCCGTCGGTCAAACTCGTGCAGAATCAGCCCCAGGAGCTTCTGCTGGATATCATCTCGGGTTTTCATCTGTGTCCTCGAATGCGGCGAAGTCCCAGACTCCATGAGCCATCATCGTCCGTATCCTCGAAGCCCTGGAAGGCATGTGCCGCGTGTTCGAGGAAGGCCGCCTTGTGGGTGACGAAGAGAATGTCGATCCCCGTCGAGGCTGCAAGCTTCCGTAGAAACTGCCCCGCCTCGTCCACGTACTCATCCGAGACTGCCGCCAGCGTCTCGTCCAGAAGCAGGAACGGAAACCTCTGGAGTCTCAGGATCGCCAACAGACGCAGGATCAGAGACGCCACGCTCGTCGGGCCGCCCCCGAAGCTCTCCATCGGGGCTCCCCTGATGGCCGTATCATCCGTGCCCTGCTTGAGGAAGAAGTCGATCGCGATCTTGTTGTACTTGGTCCCGACCTCAGCCTCGAACGCCAAGGCGAGGTCGGGGAAGATCGCGTGAAGCCCCTCGGTGACCACCCCTTCGATGGTGCGTACCTGATCGAGGACGAGCTTGTCCATGAGGGCGCGTAGAAGCTCTCCCACCTTCGTGATCTTGTCGATCCGAAGGGAGAGAACCTCTACCTCCCGCTGACGGGCAGCTAGTTCCTCGGTGACCCGGTCTCGGGTGACTTGCAGCCGGGTTGTCGTATCGCGTAGAGTTTTGACTCGCTGCCGCCAGGCGGTCAGGTCATGCTGGACACAAAGCGAGTCACTCGACACGCAAACGCCCCTTCCGGCTTGGACTCTTCACTCCCGGCCACGATCTTGCCATCCTTGTCCATCAGGAATGAGTCGATGGTGCGGATCATCGCCGTGTCCTTCGGTCGCTTGTCGTTCTTGGTCATAACGGCGATCCGCATCATCACCCGGTCACCCTTGGCGTCCGCCAGGATGTGGGTGAAGTCGAGGATGTTCACGAAGAACTGCAAATCCTCCGGCTTCGAGTCCGCGTGCGGGAGAACGGGAACCGGGAAGCTGTTCGTCTCCGCCGCCGCGTCGGTAGACCAGAACGTGAACTGCGGGCTCGCCGCCGAATACTGCACCCGGATCTTGTCCTTCTTCGGAGGAAGACCTGCCTGCATGTACCGGAGTGCGGAGAGGGCTGCCGCCACAGGCACATCGAACACGAAGGTCTCGTTCGAGAGACCGTAGTACACGTACTTGCCGTGGGTCTTATCGTGGTGGGTCCAACCAAGAACATGGCCATCCTCGTCGATGGCGAAGGTCATGTTCGGACCCTGACGGATCGTCACGTCGCCCTTGCACTGACCGAGGAAGGACGTGACGAAGGGGAGGTGCTGCCCGTGGATCGCGAGCCCCTTGCCCACGAACGCCTCCGACTGAAAGTAGAAGGCGATGCTGCCGGTCGCCGCGTAGAGCGTCCCGTCCCCCTTCTCCCACTCGGGCTTCGAGGCGTCGAAGATCTGGGAGGTCTTGAAGTGCTCCTCCCCATTATCGGAGTCTTCGAGCATGAAGGGTCGGGCCTGTCGGAGAGCCTCCTTCAGGATGCCGACCGGGAACGTCTTCTCGGTACCAGCAGCTTCGACCTCCTTGTCGCAGGGAGTCATCAGCCGAGGGTCATACGTCGAACGGTTGTCCTTGGCCCCAGAGTCCGCCTGGAAGGCGACCTTGAAGGTGCTCGCCTTCTCGTCCACGGTGGCCGTGAAGGTGATGGCCCCATCTCCAGCCAGTTCGAGCAGCTTGATCCTGTCGGCCGGGTAGATGAAGGCACCCTCCCCCTCGATGGGCTCGATGGGGAAGTCCGCTCGGGCGACACGGAGGGAGTCCCGCGAGTAGAGAAAGCAGCGTTCGCCACGAACGACGAACAGGTACCCGGAGTACCCCTGGGGCGTGGCCAGGCCAGGGGTTACCGTGCCCACGATGGACAGGGCATGGGTCAAAGCACTGGCTTGCGTTTTGAATTTGATCTGCATTTGGGTCTCCTTGATTATTTCTTGATGGCTGCGATGGCGGTTTCGGCGTCGTCGAGTTTCTTTTCGTACTCGACGATCATGGCTTCCAGCTCGGCTTGAACCTTGTCGCGAGCCGCTGCCAGGGTCTTGGGTTCGAGCCCAGCGTCACGGATCTCTTTCACCAGAGCGGCAAGCTCTTCCTTCTTGGCCTGAAGCTGTCCCCCAAGGTTGGCTTTCGCCTGGTTGATCGTGTCCGTACGAGCAAGTGCTCGGTCTACTCGTTTCTTGATTTCATCCGGGGTCATGGGCACCTTCTCCTAAATACCTACGTCCTCTACACCATCGGCACTGTAAAAGGCAGCCGGAACCTTCGCATTTTCGTAAGCCTGCCCTTCTCTGCACGTCCCCAGGAAAGAGCAGAGTTTGCAGTCTCTTGAAGGCTTGGCAGGGAATCCTTCGAGTATCACTTGAGGGTGTTCCGCTTTGGAGGCTGTCTCCAAGAGAGCCTTGACCTTGTCGATGTGGGTGGCGTTGGCCAGCACACCCTCCTTCAGGATGTTGAGATCCTCCCGAGTGAAAGGCACCCAGTCCATGCTCTCCTCGGGCTTGGAACGCCAGTACACGAACCCCAAACCATCCGGCATCGAGATGTGCTTCTCACGGAAGAGCATCGCGTACCACTTGAGTTGCCAGGGGTCCACATAGGTGTCCCTGTGCTTGGAACCCTTGCCATCGAGGATCACACGATCCCCGTGAGGCTTGATCCTGGTCATGATGAAGTCTGCCCGCCCCCCGAGGCGGTGTCCCTCGACCCACGAGTCGAGCTTGACCTCAGCCTCAGCATCCATACCCAGGAGCCGGTGGTGTCGAATGATCTGGATCCCCCTGGGGATCGACAGGCGGACATCATCCAGAAGAGCTTCCTTGGACTTGTAGTTGGCCCGCTCGTCCTGATCAGCGAACTCTACGACCGCCCCACGAAGCTCAGAAGCGAGCAGACGATCCCACGTTTCGTCCACCATCGAGAGCAGAAGCTCCTCGACGCCCTTCCGCATCCAGAGCTTGTCCGCGTAGAAGATCTCGAAGAGCGTGCCGACCATCGAGCCGTACAGGGAGTTGACCTTGTTGTCCGGTTTGCTTGGGACGGTTTTGTCGATGTAGGAGTGCCAATACTGCTTGGGGCAGAGGGCGTAGGACTTGTGACCAGAATAGCTCAGGTACATTCAACCCACCTCTGCCCTGGCACGATCCAGGTAATCCAACGCCATGTCCCTCACGTCCTTGGCGAAATCCAAGGACGCCAGATTCGCTTCGATGCTCTCCTCCGGGCTGAACTGGGCGTTCGCCTGGAGCTTCGTGATGAACTGGTCGATCTCGACCGTCTCCCGTTCGACTCGTTCCTTCCGGTCGAAGTCGTACACGTCCTCAGGCGGAGCTACCCGCATAGGCAGAGGAAGCACCCGGACTCCAGCCCGGGTCACCTCCAACAAGGCTGCTTTAGGGGTGCGCTCGATGTTCTCCCTGACCAGAGAGCCTCGGGAGAGCGCCCCTTGGTTGACGAAGAGCTTGCCGTCCATCTCGACGATCCCCTGGTCCTTGTGCCAGTGCCCGAAGCACCAGATGTCGGGGCCGCCTGGGGTTGTCTTTGAAGCCGGAGTGAGCAGATCCTCGTACCGGAAGACGGGCTCGTTGAAGAAGTCCTCGACGTTCGGCGGCGGGTCGGCCCCAGCGAGCTGGTGGACGAGGCAGATGAGGTGCGTGTCGCCGGGCTGCTTCTGGACGGCCTGAAGGTCTGCCAGGGTGCGGAACGGGCTGTAGGGCATCCCCACGACCCTGACCCGCAAGCCATCAGCCTCGAAGACGTGTTCCCGAAGGTGCTTGAAGACCCCGGTGGCGTAGAGCACCCCGATGGGTTGCTTGCCCACCGAGTCGAGGTTGTTGTAGGCCAGGTCGTGATTGCCCTCGATGCTCCAGGTAGGGCACGGGTATTCCGCGTGGATGCGAGCCGTGTGCTCAACGAGGGCGTGGGGGTTCCTGGTGGCGGCCTTGACGTGAAAGTAGTCCCCACCGTCCAGCACCGCGATGGCCTCATGCTCCCGGGCCAGCTCACCTACCTGGGCAAGATTCGACCAGATCTCGGCCGGGTAGTCCCCCTTCCAGGAAGCAGGGCTCCGGTCGGAGACATGCACGTCGGTGCGGAAGATGAAGTTCATGGGGTACCCAGGGGACGGACGCATGTAGGGCATACACCCAAAGCCTCCATCTCGTCGTGGGCTTCCTTCTCCTCGACGAGAATAGCTGCGTAGGCGGCTTCCAGTTTCACCACCGCCCCCTCCAGAGCCTCCAGCTTCACCAGATGCCCTTGCACCTGTTGGAAGGCGGCAAGCCCGTCCTTGAGCCCCAAGGCGTCCAGGACGGGCAGCACCTCGATGGGCTTCATGAGGGCGAAGAAGTTCCGGAAGTCTACGAGTTGTCCGTGCCATCGAGAGAGCTTGGTGTGCGTCTCGTGTGTCGTCTGAAGGGGAGCCCGTTCTGGGACAGCCAGCGTTTCGACAGGCTGGAGTAGCTGAATGGCAGCCGTCTGACTCGTATAGCGGGTGAGCCAGCCGTCGGTCTGAGCCAGGCTCACACAGTGAGCGACCACCTCGTGGGGGTCTGGGACGGGCACTGCCAGCCCCACCTCCAGGTTCCGGATACGCTGCCCAAGGGCTGCCCCAGCCGCCAGGAACCCATCCAAGCGTTCGACGGTATCTGCACTCTTCTCGATTTGGTCGAGGTCAGACTGAGCCGCCTCCACCTGGACCACAGCGGTATCCAGCCCCTCGAAATCCAGGGCTCGGGTCTGAAGCTCCAGGATGTCCTTCTCTCGTACCTTGCGGGTCGAAACGGCCTCCTTGCGGTCACGCTCCACCATCCGCATGGCCACGTTGATCCGGTCGAGCCGGGCCACATCTGAGAGTACGTCCGCAACGACGCCTCCCGTCTGGTCGAGCAGGAAGATCGCCGAGAACTGGTCGGCGACCTGAAGCATCTCCTGCTTGTCCGCGATCTTGACGGGCAGGAAAGCTGGAAGGAGGAACTCGGGCGTCCCCTTCTCGGCCTTGTCGTAGACAGTGCCGTTGAAGGTGTAGCGGTTGATCGCGTCCCCCTTCTCCCAGAGCATGTCGAACCCCTCGGCCTTGAGGTGGACAGCCGAGAAGCACTTGCAGGTCTTCGCCTTCTTGGTTCTCCGAAGGCACGCCCGCCCATGGCGGACAAACGAGGTCACGGGTGCTCCCGTCAGGGCCGCTTTCACGGCTCGGACGAGAGCACTCTTGCCGATGTTGGATCGGCCCACCAGAGCGGTGAATCCTTCCACCTTGAGGGTGGCCTGCTCGATGCTCTGGAAGTTTCGTACCTCGACCTCAATCATGTGGGAAGTACACCGTCACTCGTCTGCGCCGACCACCACTTCTTCGGGTTCGAGTGTCATCCCGATGTCGTCGTCACCCCCGAGCCCTTCCGCCGCGAGTTCCGCGAGCATCGCGTCCTCCTCCGACAACTCCTCGTCGGAGATGGGCTGGGCGTCCGCGACGATGAGGTCTGCGACCTTCTGCTGGATCTCTGCGGCCAGCTTGGGGTTGGCGAGAAGATGGGTCCGCAGCTTGTCTCGGCCCTGGAACCGGTGCTCTCCGTAGGAATAGTACGCCCCCTCCTTCTTGATGAGCCCACGACCCGCACCGGACTCGATGATCGAGTAGATGTCGTCGATCCCAAAGCCGAACCGGATGAAGATGTTCGCGTCGTACCCCTGCTTGCCGTCGATCTTGGACTTGACGACCTTCACCTGTGTCACGTTGCCGAACGGCAGCAGCCGCTTCTTCCCCGTGATGGGGTCCGTACGCTCGACCTTCTCGGTCTTGAACCGATTCAGCCGGAGCCGGAGGTAGCAGAAGTACTTGAGGGCCTTGCCGCCCGACGTGTTCGGCTCAGGAGCCCCACCACCGCCGCCCGTCGAGATGACGGCACGCTCCTGGTTGATGAGGACGAGTGCCGTCCCCGGGTGTCCCGCCTTGGGCTTGGCATTCTCGCCCGCCCCATCGGAGGGCAGCTTCGCCAGCCAACTCACCATCTTGGGGAGCGTTTCGGACATCTTCTTGGCGACGGCTCCGATCTTGGCCACGTCGTCGAGCTTCTTGATCAGCTCGTCGTGCGGGACCATCGCCGCGATGCTGTCCACGACGATGAGATCGACCCCCGCCTTGAGGCAGAGGTACATCATTTTGAACCCCTCCTCCATCGTGTCGGGCTGGTAGTAGAGGATCTTGTCCTCCGAGAAGTCCACCCCGATCTGCTTCGCATACCCGTGGTGAAGAGAGTGTTCGAAGTCGAGGAACGCGACGACCCCACCTTCCCTCTGCACCTCGACGATGGCCTGGATGGCGAGGGTCGTCTTGCCGCTCGACTCCGGGCCGTAGACCTCCGTGATACGACGCCTCGGGAAACCAGGACACATGGGCCGCCCGTCCTTCAGCTTCACCCCTCCGATGAGGCTGTTGACGATGGTGCTCCCCGTGCTGACGTGGGGGTACTGCGTCGTCATCGGAGCGAGAGGTCGATGCCCAGTGCCCTTGAGGATGCTGGCCTTGGCCAAGGCCAGTGCCTTCATCCCGTCCGTCATGGTCGCCACGGCCTTCTTTGCCTTCGCTGCTGCCGGAGCAGGCTTCGGTGCCATCTCCTCCTTCACTGCGGCGAGGGGGGATACCTTGGCGGGTTTCTCTACCATCTTCTCGTTGGTCTTCGCGGTCTCGGTCATGTGGGCTCCGGGGGTATTGCTGAAAATCGAAAGAATCTCTGACCCTCCTTAAACACCGCCCCAAGCTGAACTGTCGTGCCTGCTTTGGCCCCACGTTGGAATGTGTGGACCTTGGCGAAAGCCTGGTGTTCGGCGGGAGTGAGTTCGTCCACGGGAATATGCCCGTCGAGGAAGAGCCAGAAGCGAGCAGCGAATCTGCCTATGTGGTAGGCGTCCGCTTCGTTGTGGTTGAACTTGCCGACCGTACCGGTGTCGAGCTTCGCAGCATCCACCATGTCGGTCTTGAACATCTTGCCCTTGCGGGCCTTGTGGTCACCCTTCACCAGCATCTTCAAGCTGCCAGGGTCGAAGTACACCACGTCCTTGCGATGAACGTAGATGGCCTCGTTGACCATCACGAACAGCCCGTACAGACCCTCTGACCATTGCTCCCCGAAGGGTGGAGACTCAACCCCAACGGCTTGAATGGCGGGATACCTAGAGAGCACGTCCTTCACGCTTTCGCGGAGGTCGATGTATCTCTTGACGAAGATCTCTCGTGGTGAGGTTGCGAACCGACCACGAGCAACGACACGGGCCGTACCTTCAGCGGACGAGTCATGGACACACCAACCGAAGCCGGTCATCGACGGGTCGAGACCGAGGGTGATCATGTATTTGACCCAAGAAGGGGGCCTGAGCGAACCCAGACCCCCTCCCCGGCAGCCGTCAGACGTTTTCCAGCATGTCGCCGAAGTCGCCAGCGGACACGTCGCTGACGGCGGGCCCACCGATGCCGAGCTTCGACCGGAGCTGATCGGTCGTCATCTCGCGGAACGGCACGAGCTTGTCGTAGTACTCGACGGCCTTGCTGAGCACCAACGCACGGAACTTGTCGTTCTTCTGCCAGATCGCAGCACCCGCGAAGGTGACCTCGATCTTGTTGTACTTGTCGTCCTTGCACTCCAGCTTGATGTCCTGGGTCGCGATGGAGAGGTTGTTCTCCTTGAGACCCGCGTTCAGCTTCCAGATGCCCTCGAACTGGGGCTTGCCGAACCGCCACGGGATGAGCCGCCAGTCGGTCGCGATGCGGGCCTTCTCGGCATCCCCGATGTCGCCCTTGGCGTTCGTCGGGTAGATGAGCAGCATCGTCGAGAAGTACTGCTTGGGGGCTTCCAGCTTCTTCCAGACGGCGTCCGCTTCGGGGCCGTCCTTGCCGAGACGGCTGAGGGCGAACCCGAGGCCAGTCTGGTAGTGAGCCGAGAACACCTTGAACTTCGCCTCGGAGAGGTCGAGCCGGTCCACGTCGGAGAGCTGGTCCACGGGCTTCGAGAGGGCCGTTGCACGCTCTTCCAGAGCCTTGCGGCCGATGGCCTTCATCTGATCGACGGAGAGCGACTCGCTCTTCGCCTTCGCGGCGGCCTTGGCCCTGCCGACCACGTTCTTGTCGATGGGGTAGAAGTACACGAAGGCGGCACGGATCACCTGCCCCTTGGTCATCTTCAGCCACTCGTCCCTGGTCTGCGTGAACTTCCTGCTGTCCTCGTCGAGGCCAACATCGGTCTCGTCCATCGCGGCGTAATCGGTGTCGAACGGATTGCTCATGGGTAGTCCTGTTTCCTTTGCATGGAGACCCCCGCCCCTACTAGTGAGGTTACTCGGGTGGGGAGGGCAGTCTGATTGAGAGGCGGCCGGGCTGGACTTTTTCTAGGGCCTAAAACCGAGGTCAAAGCCGTCGAACGTGTCATGCCAAGCCGCCTCTATTTGCTGTACACCAGCAAACCGGATCTGAGTAACAAATTTGCGAAGAGATCGTCGTATTCTTGAGGAGACGCCCCGGTGTGGTCGGAAGGGCCCAAAAAGGCGTTCACATCGGCTTCCGTAGGCGTCACACGAGCCGCAACAGGCCCCTCCACCGCAGGTTCGGGGGCTGCCATTCGGACGACTTCCGGAGCGGTCTCTGTTGCGGCCTCCTGTACAGCCGCAACAGGAGCAGCCTGAGCCTCCTCCTCCTGGAAAATGGCCTCCAGTTCATCCTCGTCGATGGAGACTCCCCCAGGCCCGTTGCCCACCGTCCGCTCCCCGAATCCGTCGGCTTGTGCCCGCTCGTCTCCGTACATGGCACCCGTGTGGATCTCGGCGGAGATCAGGCTCTTCTGGAGCTTGATCTCGCCCATCGTGGCGGAAAGCTCCCGGTGCCTGTGTCGGACGGCCTTCTCGACGTACTCCAAGTCATGGATCTCCGACTTGAGTGTCTCGATGCCGCTGATCTCGTCGCGAAGGAAGACCTTTGCGGTGGCCTTGCGATCTTCGATGTTCGGGAGACGGCGGATCCGTTCGTCGTTGGCGAGGAGGTTGTCGAAGCTCACCTGGAACGAGGCATCCTGTGCTCGAAGGTCACGGTCGAGTACCTGCTTCTCCTGGTGGACTTCCAGGATGAGCCTGGACACCGAGTTGAGGTGGTTGCGGCAGGTCGCGATGAGCCCCTGAAGATAGCGGGGCCCCCGCGACACGGGATCCGGGTCGAGCTTGATCTCGTAGTTTTCCAGTTCGGAGTAGATAGCTTTGACCCGGTCAAGATTCACTTGGTATCTCCCGTTCCCACGCCGTTCTTGCCCGAGAGCAAGTGGACGAGGAGCTTGTCGTATGACCCGATGATGCTCCGGCACTCTTCCTGTGCCTCCGACATGCCCACGATCCGACGACGGATGGCGTCATCGAAGGTTGCCTTGACGACGTGCTTGCAGAGCAGAGCACGAGCAACCCCCACGTCCTCGGCGTTGAATCCCGCTGGGGTGCGGTCCTCACCCATCGTGGTGATCTCCGCACCCGTTCCACGGGAAGCGGTGACCGAGTAGAAGGCCGACTTCTTGCGACCGTGGCCATCCCGATCCTCGATCGAGAAGCTGACGGTCAGCTTGTCGAAGCTGATCTCGGAGGTGATGCGCTTGAGCCGCTTTTGATCCTCAGGTGGGAGGTCGTCGAAGGGGCCTTTGGTCGGGGTCTTGGGATCGGTGGACATGGTTACTTAGATACACCGGAAATCGCCTCCGAGACTGCCTCACCGAAAAAAGTATTTCGCAAAATCACTTTGTCGTTTGCGATGGCGGACTGGACGGACGATACGTCCCCCAGCACCCAGCACTTCTTCTTCGCACGGGTCACGCCTGTGTAGAAGAGGTTCCTCTGCCGCATCCGGCCGTGAGCCCTGACGAGGGGCATGATCACGGTATCGAACTCGGAACCCTGGCTCTTGTGAACGGTGATGGCGTAGGCCAACCGGAGCTTCTCGGAAGCTTCGCTCTTGGGGATCTCGACCTCCATGTCCACCGAACCGGCCCCGACGCCGTGTACCCTCAGGTACAGGCTGTCCTTCGTGATGCGGACGAGCTTGCCCATGTCTCCGTTGTAGATGGATCGCTCGTAGTCGTTCTTGATGACCATCAGGCGGTCACCCTCCCGGACATGCAGGAGCCCGCCCCGCCATTCCTTCTGGTTCCGGCTTGGATTCAGGGCCTCTCGGAGCAGGTTGTTGAGGTTGTTGACGCCCACCGTCCCGTCGTACTTTGGCGACAAGACCTGGAAGTTCGCGTCCCTGGTCTTCAGCTTCTCCGCCATCTTCACGATGAGGTTGGCCAAGGTCTCGTCATCCGAGCAGTTGACGAACTGGAACTCGCTGCTGGCTGGCCTGGGGGAAAGGTCTGGCGTTTCCCCTCGGTTGATCTGATGGCTCACCACGACGATCTCGCTCGTGTGGGCCTGACGGAAAATCTGATCCAGTCGGATGTGGGGGATCTCCTTGGCAGAGAGCAGCTCTCGAAGGACGTTCCCCGGGCCGACGCTGGGAAGCTGAGCATCGTCGCCCACGAGAACGAGCATCGTCGTCGGATGCAGGGCGTCCAGAACTCGGAAGAAAAGCTCCTGATCGACCATCGACATCTCGTCCACGATCACGGCCTCGACTGAGAATTTGTTCCCAGCTCGATTCCGCCACCCCTTCCCATCGTACCCGAAAGATCGGTGGATGGTCGCGGCGTCCGACCCCGTGACCGCCGCCAGCCTCTTGGCCGCGATCCCCGTAGGGGCCATCAGGGAGGTCGTGATGCCCGCTTTGCGGAAGAGGGCCACGAATGCCTTCACGAGGGTCGTCTTGCCTGTACCGGGCAGCCCAGTGACCACGAGCACGCGGTTACGGAGAAGGGAACGGACGCCATTCCGTTGAGCTTCTGACAGCTCGATCTTGTGACCCCGTTCATAGTCGGCCAGGAACTCCGTCAGGTCGATATCGACCTTCACCCCCTCAGGGGACGAGACGACCTTGGCGAGTCGGGCAGCACCCTCCCGCTCGTACGTCCAGTGCGACTCCAGGTAGACCCCAGCTCGGGGGTCCACCCGTACGTCATTCCGTGCCCGAAGATTCTCGACCGCTTCAGGTACGGCCACGGACATGTCCCGGTCGAAGGGCTCGATGAACTCATGCTCGACCAGCCCGTCAATGAGCCGGGGAAGCTCGCCTCGACGCATGAAGAGATGCCCGTCCTTGGCCCCATGGTGCAGGAACCAGAGCACCGCACCCTCGACACGTCTGATGTCCCGGCCCTCGATGCCGAACTGCCGGGCGATCCTGTCTGCCGCCGCGAAGGTCACGCCTTCGATCTGAACCAGCCGGTAGGGGTTCTCCCGCACCACGTCGAGAGACTGGTCTCCGAATTTCCGATACACGGCGTTGATGGTCCAGGCAGGAAGCTCGACCGCCCGCAGAAGGGACGAGAGATTCGCCATCACCCGGGTGTGCCGCCACTTTTCGAGAACGTTGTCGATCTCGATCCGCATGGGGTCGCCGTCCCCAGCCAGTTCACGTACCTCGTCGGGAGCCGTGGCCATCTTCTCATAGAGGTCGGTGCCGAACCTGTGCGAAAGCAGCTTCACGAGGTCGGGGTTGCCAAACCCTTCGACGCACTCTTTGAGGAAGTGCTCCACGTCGAGCGTGTTCTTGGCGTACGGCTCCCAGCCAGACGGTACGAGCTGTGGTCCGAACTTCGGATGCGTGAGCCATTCTCCGATGACCCCGATGGTCGTCCCCTTGGTGATCTGAAGCAAGCCGGGGAAGTTGCCAGAGATGGTGATGACCTTCTTGGGGGCAGCAGGGGTTGCCTTGTCCACGATCATCGAGAGGATGTGGAAGTCCTCCGCCCGATACTTCACGTCGAGTATGCGGCCGTAGGCGATCATCGGTTGTCGTCCCGGAAGTCGTCGATGCTGGGCCCGGAGGTGAATTCACTCCACCCGAAAGACCACGCCACACCCTGAATGAAGCAGAGCCACCGCTCTGCCTTGGCCAGCGACCCCTCTGCCACGAACGACCTGATTTGGGGGATCATCCAGTTGAGGTGTTGCCTGGCTCCGGCGGGACTCGGATGACTCTTGGAGGTGTCCGCTCGAACCGCATTGTAGTCCGCGAGCTTCTCCTCGTACTTGTCGAGAGCGGACTGGATTTGGTCTGGGGTCATGGGGTAATCAAGGCGAGAAACTCGTCTTCCGTGATGCACTTCGTGCCGTTCTTCTTCGCAGCCGTTGCCTTCGTTGAACCTGAATCGGGGTCTGCCAGAACGAGGTAGGTCAGCCCCTTCGAGACGGAACCCTTCACCGTGCCCCCATGGGCAACGACGAGCCCTTCCAGCTCGCCCCGCTTCCGAACACTCTTGCCCGTGAAGCAGACGGACTTACCGGTGAGGGCCCCGATGACCTTGGCCTTGATCCCTACACCGGCTGAGAGGAGGTCGGGAAGGAGGTTTGAGCCCACGGCGTTGATCCACTCGACGAAAGCAGCGGCCTTTACGGGCCCGAAGCCTGGCACTCGCTCGAAGGCCACCCGGTCCGCGTGGGTCAGCTTCTCCCAGGAGTCGAAGCCCGCTTCCACGAGCATGGCAACCGACGACTGAGCGATGCCGGGGATCGACAGAGCCCCGAGCAGGACTTCGAGGGGCAGCTCGTTCTTCTCCCACAGAAGCTTGAGGAGCTTGTCGGCGACGTTCTCGCTGATCCGCTCGACCTCGGACAGAGACGGGATGTCCAGCCGGTAGAGGTCGGCCGGGGTCCGGACCTTCCCCGAGGCGACCAGACGCTCGATGAGGGTCTCACCCCACTCCTTCACGTCGAGGGCCGCGATGTATCGCTTGATACGGCCCACGGCTTGAGCCGGGCACGTCGCTTCGTTCTGGCAGACGAGGTACTCTCCGTCCGGCACGACGTTGTGTCCGCAGTGGGGACAGGTCACCGGGACCGTCAGAGGAAGCGGGGACTTGATCGAGACCGCGACGACCCGAGGGATCACGTCGTTGGCCCGAGCGACCACGATCCGTGCCCCTACCGAGAGTCCGAGGTCTCGAATGTACTTGAGGTTGTAGAGGCTGGCGTTCGTGACCGTGGCTCCGAGGAGTGTCACGGGGTCGAAGACCGCCACAGGAGTGATTCGACCCGAGCCTCCGACCTGCCACTGGATGTCCCGCAGAACCGTCTCTGCTGTGATGGCCGTGAACTTGAAGGCCACCGCACCCTTGGGGCGGCCATCCTTGTCTCCAAGCCCGACCTGCTTGGAGAGGGTATCGAGCCGGACAACCAGCCCGTCGATGTCGTAGTCCAGAGCGGCTCGCTTCGACTGCTGGTACTCGACCCACAGGTCGTGAGGCGTCCGGACTCCTGGGGCCATCGCTGTGACGTACCAGCCGGGCACTTTGAGCCCCTGCTCCTCCAGCCACTCGAACTGAGCCCCCTCCGTCTCGAAGTCCTGCCCGTCCACCACCTGATAGAACATCACGGTCAGGTGCTCACACCCCACGCCGTCGTACCGCTTCGAGATCCCCGAGGCGGCGTTCCGAGAGTTGGCGTAGTCGGGGAAGTGCTTCTGGTGGTCGCTCTTCAAGAGCACGATCTCCCCCCGAATCGACCCCGTGAACGGGTGGCGAAGTTTGGCGAGGAGCCCCTTCATCCGCTGGACGTTCGGGGTGATGTTCTCACCGGTCGTACCGTCCCCCCGCGTGATGGCTTGAGCAAAGAAGCCCTTGACGTACTTGACGTGAATCGAGATGCCGTCGAGCTTCTCGGTGACCATGAGAGGCTCCACAGCCCCAGCCTCGGAGAGCCCGCGAACCCACTGGGTCATCTCCTCCAGGGTGTTCACCTTGTCGAGGCTGCCCATCGTGAACCCGTGGGCCGTCTTCGGCCACTCGGAAGCCGGGACGGGGGCTCCGATGGCCGTCACGGCGGGAGAGGCGGGCTTCAGCTCCGCCAGTTCATCCACCCAGCCGTCGAAGACCTCGTCCGTGACGGTAGGCGTGCCGTTGTAGTAATCGTGCCGAGCCTCCTGGATCTTCTTCTCCAGAACGAGCACCAGCTCAGCATCCGCCGCCTCCATCATTTCCTCGACATTCACGAGGATCCTGTACACCAGCCTGTGCCGAAACGGACCTAAAAGTTCAAGCCCCGTTTGATCGACGAAGGCTGGCGTCTAGTAAACGGGGTGGTGAGCGACATCATCACCCGTTCATCCGAGCAGGCAAGGCCACCTTCTGGCAGCCCGCCTGGAAACGGGCCGTCTAAATCAGGCAGACGCCGCCTGCACAGGCGACCTCTCCGGCCAGGTTCGTCCCGTCGGACCCCTCCACGAGGGTCGTGTAGTCCACGGGCTTGTAGCTGGCGAGGATCGCGTTCCAGCGAGACTCGTCAGCCTGCGTCGTGATCGCTTCGTTCGGGGCGTAGGCGTAGTCCTTGTCGCCCGAGGCGGCCAGGAGAGAGATCCCAGTGAAGAACTCGCGGTTGTCCCAGAGGTACTCGGCGACCTTCTCCCACTCGTCTGCCTGCACCGTGACGGTGTTCGAGACGTTGTGGTTGAGGCCGGGAGCCTCCGATTCACGGGCATTGCCGGGCAGAACCCAGTTCTGCTGCGTGCTCTTCACCATGTCGAGGAACTCGATGGCTCGGATGTCGTCCTTGAGCATCGCCCCCACAGGAGCCTCGACCGGGAACTCGATGACCCATTTGCCGTCCGGCTTCCGGACGCACATGTGGGGGTTCACGGCCTTGAACGCCTGAAAGACGTATTCCAGCTCGTCCGCCGTCACCCGTCGGATGTACCGGCGAGCGTGGTGGGCGTGGTGACCAGAGGCCACGCATCCCAGCTCCAGGCTCGTCGTTCCCGAGGGCTTCACGCACGTTGTACGGGCTGCGGGCTGCACCCCGAGCTTGGCCGCGAACTCGGCATTCCAGACCTTGATGTTCTCCGCCACTTCCTTCTGGAACTCGGGGTTGCAGGCGATGGCCGGAGAATCCAGGATGCCCGTCATCCCGATGCCCAGGAGGGCGTCCCGCTCAGCGATCATCTCTGAAGTCCAGCCGAGGTACGGCATCTTCGTGTAGGTGGCCTGGAGCGTCCCGATGAGAGCAGCCGCCTTGGCTGCCGCTTTGAAGTCTTCGAGGCTAGTGAGCTTGGCCGCGTTGATCTCGCAGAGGTTGCACAACGCCCAGCCCGTGGGGGTATCACCCACCTCGACCTCGATGCCCTTCTTGGCCAGGGCCGCCTTGTCCTTCTTGGTGATGGTGAGCTTCGGGTTCAGGCCGATCTCACAGCACGGGTTCGTGCCGTAGTCGTAGTCGGCCGTGAAGTAAAAGCCGGGCTCACCCCACTGCCGAGTCATCTGGAAGATTCGCTTGAACTGCTTCTTCCGCACGTCGTCCCGCTTCAACACGACGGAATTGTTGGCGTTCGCCAGCCAGGGCTCGGTCTTGTACCAGTTGCCCGTCTTGACGTTCATCATCTCCGAGTCGTCGAGGCTGAAGAGGCAGATCATCGCTGACCTGCGGATACCCCCAGAGAGGACGGCGTCAGCCGCGTGGCAGAGGATGCGGTGGCACTCGACGGGTCGGAGCTTCCGGCCCTGTACCGAGTCGAGCACCTTCCGGACGTTCTCCAGGCTCTCCTTGAGCTTGACGTGGCCGGGAGCCCTGCCGCCCGAGGTCTTCAGCGGGGTGCCCGCCGGACGAATCAGGTGGAAGCTGAACTCCAGGTACACCCCATCGAGGTAGCTCTGGATGAGCGCCTTGAGGGCGTCAGCCCAACCCTCGATGGTGTCCGCGACGACGTGATGCCGGATCTGCTTCGGGTCGATGTAGGGGATGATCGCCAGCTTCTCGATGTGGTCGAACTGAACGGAGTACCCCACGCCGCAACCCGAGAGGAGCAGGAAGAGAGCATCCGAGAATGCCTCGAACCTGTCGATCAGCGTGAACGAGCAGTTGTAGATGCGGTTGTGGTTGGCCAGGATCGCTGGGCCCCCGAACTGCATGGATCGCATCGAGGGGAGCACCTTCTTCTCGTACACGAAGGCGAAGGCAGACCGGATCTCAGCCTCGAATGCAGGATGCCGACCGATGTGCATCTCCTCGACTCGGCTGACCGTCTCCGCGAAGACCTCTCGGCGAAGGTGCGCTGGGAGATACTGAGCGTACTTGGCCGCGTGAATGTAGGACGAGATGGCGTTGGGATCCGGCTTCTGCGTCTCACGGGTCAGGCGAGCCTCTGCCCGTTGGTGCCGGTAAAGGATATACGACTTCGCGATGGCGAACTGCCGGTGATACATCAGGCTCGTCTCGACGGCATCCTGTACCGTCTCCACGTCCACCAGGGTGTCGGGCAGGTTCCCCAAAGCCGTGGCCATCACCTTGGACAGAATCCGCTCGTCCACCGAACCCAGACACTCCTCCCAGGCCAAGGTCAACGCCCGACGAAGCTTCGCCGCATCGAACGGCTGAAGCGTTGCCCCATCTCGTTTGCGAATGATACGGGTCTGCCCGTGGCCATTGGTGGGGACGAGAGACTTGTCTGTGGGGGTGGGGGTTTCGAGCATGGGGATCCTCAGGTTACGAGAGATAGAACGGCCAATTCGACGCGGGTACGTTTGGAACGAGCCGGACCCTTTACATCTGAATCCAATTTACGAAGGTCCCGCATACAGGCGACCAAGCCCCCAAACGTGTGTTTACGAACGTTTGGAAGAAAGTAGTTCTTGCAACGCCACGGGTGCATCCCCACCGCTACAGCGATATCCTCATCAGAGGCATTTTTGTCCAAAAGATGTCTGGCGACGACGAGCTTCTCAACCTGCTTGATGAGAGAGTACGAGAGAGGGACATGGGCCTCGTCACCCATCGTGCGATACACGATAGACAAGAGGTTCATCGCTTTTTTCTGGTCTCGTTCGGCGGCGGCTTCCGCCACTTGGTAGGGCTCTGCGATGGGGCTGGGGGAGAGCACCAACTTCAGATGCGCGATGGTTGCCTTGTTCCCTTTCCCAACGAGTATCTGCAACTTCCGTAGCTCACTGGAGATCCTGTAGAGGTCACCGCCCGTGAGCTGAAAGAGCAGTTCAGGCACCCCCTTGTCGAGCCCAAGCTCCAGCCGCATCGCTTCGGAGATGGCCCACTTCACGACCTCGTTGTTGTTGTCCCAGGTCTTGAACTTCTTGTGCTCGAAGAGCTTCCCTTTTTTCGCGGCCTGAGCCCAGATATCGGGGAGCTTTTCGGATCTGATGATGACCACCAGGACGGTCGAGTCGTCCGTGACTGCCTTGTCGGCCACGTACGCCTTCAGAACCTTGTCTGCCTTCACCTTCTGTGCGTCATCTAGGATGACCACCTGACCACGACCATCAAAGGGTAGCGTTTCACAGATCGAAACCAACTCGTCCTCGGTGGTCTCTTCCCCTGCCAGCCGAAGGACAGAACGATCCTTCCACGAACGGGCCCGTTCCAGGTCGCGGTCAAGGAAGAACCCCTCGGCTCCAAATGAAACGATGAAGGGTTGGATGGTTTGCTTGGGTGCCATCCTCAACCTGCAAACGCTTCGACGAGCACGGACTTCACATGATAGCCCAGGTTGATCTTGACCTGTTGGTGCATGAGCCGGGCTTCACGTAGCTGACTCTGGATGCCTTGCCATGTCACGTCACTCACTCCCGCCCGCAGACCCACCAGGGCTTCCTGGAGGTCGAGGTTGATGAGCTTTTCGGGAGCAAGCGGGACCATGAGGAGGTCGTGTAGGAGGTGTTCGGTGAACCGCAGTAGGAGCTGGAGTTCCTTTTCCAGAGACTCCACGAGTGCAAAAATACCAGCCACGTCCTTCGAGGCCGAAAGACGCAAGAGAGTGAAAGCTTTGTCTCGGAGAGCGAGTCGCCCGGAGCCCCAAAACTGGATGGATCGGCCGACTGAGCCCTCACCCATTCGAGTCAGAACAAGAGCTTTAGTCGGGTCCGTCTCGAACTGAGAGAGCTTCGACAAGACATACTTTTCGGACAGTCCGTGAAAGGATACAAGCCCACACCTGGATCGGATGGTGGGGATGACAGCCTCAGCCGATTCAGCCAGCAGAAAGAACCGCGTGGATGAAGACGGTTCCTCCAGGGTTTTGAGGAATGCGTTAGCTGCCGCACGGGTCATACGGTCGGCCCCATCTATGAGGAAGACGCGGTAGCGAGCCATCGACGGGTTTGAGTACGCGGCAGCGATGATCTCTCGAATCGCTCCGACCCCGATCTCTTTTTCTCCCGCAGCCAGCTCGATGTAGTCTGGGTGGACGTTCAGCCGAAGCTGAAAACAATCCGCACAAGGGCAGTCCGTTCCTGGACTGTCTCCCGTACAAAACATGTCCTGTACGAGGTGCCTGACGGCGAACTTCCGACCCGTCCCCTCCGTGCCCACCAGGAGCAACGGAGACCGGAGGGCCCCTTCGAGCACACGGCTCAGAAAGCGAACGGCGGGGTCTTGCTCATGAACGGCGCTCAGCAATGGGGTTCTCCGAGGGCAGTTGCAGCCGTCGGAGAGGTTCCACGGGCACAAGCTGCATGACGACCATGTAGTTCTGCCCGCAGGCTTCGCAGACGAATCGGTGCGGCTCTTGGCCACTCTGTACCAAGGTCGCCCGATCCTTACTACACCGCATCAGCCCCACATCGACGTTTTCGTTAGGCATCACCGCACCAAATTTCGACTGCGTAGAAAGTCGTTGACGATCCCGTACGGAAGCTCCTTCACGAGACCACCCGCCGAGGCCGCTTCCACCGTGTCATTCACCCACGTTAGCGTCCCATCCTTACTCCAAGACATGAAGTAGTAGGAGGGGCCCGTGAACGCCTTGGCCACTGCCGCACGAAGAATCTGCGGCACACCCCCGAACGTCCACCGGTAGATGCCCAGAGACATCGCGTACCCACGCCGCTCCCAGTAGACGCGACCAGGAGAGGGCCAGGGGGACAGCAACAGCAACCCCACCAAGAAGGCCAAGAAGGCCCACCCCGAAGCCCAGATCGACAAGGCTATCGACCCCAAGAGCACGGAGAGCCCGGCGACGAAAAAGGCGGCCATCGAAACCCGGGCAATGAGGGCGGACCCGACGAACCCCAAAAGGAGAACCGCCAGGGGCCACGAATGGGAACGGGCCCATGCCACGTACACGGCGAGGGCGAGGGGGGCGAGAGTCTGGGGGAACATGTACGTGAACCTGAACCAGAAGGGCTGCTGCTGGGTATCCAGGAGGTGGACGAACTCGTGAGCAAGCACCGTGAAGCTGCTCTTGGGGTTCGACTCGTAGTAGTCCTTCGAGGGGAAGTACACGACGGGAGCGAATGTCGATGAGTACCGGGTCATGTACTGGTGGTTGAACGGAAACACCAAGTACCCGAGCAACTTTTGGCCGAACGACTGCTCCTTGAATTCAATCCGCAGGGCAGGGTAATGCACCCGCACCAACGCCTCAAAGGCCCGCAGGTCGTCCAGCGTCATGGTCACAGGTTGACGCTGCCCCCGACGTTTGCTCCCCATGTCCGATGGCACTTCACGCACTTGTAGATCCTCTGGTTCGGCTGGCCGGGGATGACGATCTGCGTCGCCTTGATCGAGTCGCAGCCGTCGTTCTTGCAACGCATGTTGAAGGTCGGTGGAGCTTCCACCTCGGTGATGAGGCCGGGGGTGGTGCCTGCCGGGTCTACTTTGGATGTCATGTGATCTCCTACAGCGGTGAGGTGGGATAGTCCTTGGGGAACTCCAGCCGGAGGTCTTCCAAGATCCGGGTGTACAAGACTTTGTCGGTCTCGGGCAAGGAAGAGTAGTCGTAGGCCACGTTTGGGTGCAAATACCCGACCTCCTGCACGGGAGCGTACTGAGGATCCCAGGCCCCGGATGCCAGGTAGGGGAAGATCTTCACCCAGTCGTCCGCCCGTACGTTCACGTCTACACGGCGGTCATCGGAAAAAATCCGGATATAGCCTACGGGGCCCGCCTCTTGCCAGACCGTGGCCTGTTGCCGGATGTGCGCCAGGATGGCCAAAGCCAGGAGGGGCAGATCCGTCCGCAAGAGATTCGCGAGCCTCCGACCGTTCAACTTGTAGAGGCGACCGTCCACAACCAAGCGTGGGGAAAAGAAGAAAGGTCAGCCGCTCAGCCGAAAAGTAGCGGGCTTAGTGGTTCCCCGAGAACGGTTCAGCCCTCCGTCTCTCGTATCGGGACCGCAGCAGGGTTTGCTAGCTCGCCCTTGCCGAAGTACACACCGCCACCTGGGAGCCGGGCTTGTCACCCCGGCGGGAGCCTTGAGCTTATCCACCTCCGCTGCCCGCCTTTCGGCAGACCCCCAGAACCAGCATCCAAGGTTAGCTGGTTCCGACCCGACCGTTCTCCGCGTCGTCCGTGCTCATAGTAGATCCGACGAGGAGCCGATCAAAGCCGAAGAGAGGCAGCTCGGGCTTTTTCTTCCGTGGAGCCGATCAGCCGATAGAGGTCTGAGGGGCCGAACTCTGGTTCGGCCACGCCAGTCGAGTGAAAGACCTCGGCCTTCTCGTGGCACGGGGGAAGATGAGCGGTGCGGGGATCAAACGTCAGGGCTGCAATCTGCCGGGAGGCAGTTCGATGGGGCCCTTGTGGATCCCGCATTCAGTGGTCAGAAGGGTGCTGGCCACCGAGACGGCGTTCGCCAGAGCCGACCGGGCAACCTTCACGGGGTCGAGGATCCCAGCATCGAGCATGTTCACGAGCTTCAGGGTCATCGCGTCCACCCCGACGAACTCATCCTCGACGGCCTTGACCCGTTCGACCCACACGTCCCCCGAGACCCGGGCGTTCTGCATGATGCACCGGAGGGGCTCCTCACAGGCCCGCAGAACAAGCTTGAACCCGAACGTCTCTGCATCACCCACCGGCAGGTTGGCCAGCGTCTCTTCGTCCAGGTCGGTGGGGTCGTCCAGAAGGTACTCGACCCGCTGGGCCGCTCGGATGTACGTGGTTCCGCCGCCAGGAACCACGCCCTCGTCGATGCTGGCCTTGGTCGCGTAGAGGGCGTCCTCCATGCGAGCCTTCAGCTCCTTCATGGCCGTCTCGGTGGGTGCCCCGACCTTCACGACGCAGACACCGCCCATGAGCTTCCCGAGCCGCTCCCGGATCTTGTCCGAGTCGTACTCCGAGCCCGTGCGGTCGATCTCCCCTCGAAGCTGCGTGATCCGTTCCTGAAGCGCCTCTTCGGAACCCCCACCGTCCGTGATGATGGTGTCCTTGCCGTTGATGCGGATGCGGCCCGCACGCCCGAGCATGTCCATCGTGATGCCCTCGAAGTTCATCCCGAGGCTCTTGGTGATGAGCGTGGCCCCCGTGAGGACCGCGATGTCCTTCAGGATGGCATCTTGCTGGATGCCGAAGCCGGGGGCCTTCACGAGGCAGCTCAGCAGGGTGTCGTTCTTGAGGTTCATCACGAAGGTTGGGATCGCGTCCCCGGAGAAGTCGGCCGCGAGGATGAGGAACGACGCCTTCTCCTTCACAAGCTGCTCCAGAATCGGGAGCACCTGACGAACCCCTGCGAAGTTCATGTCCGTGACGAGGATGTACGGGTTGTGCAGTACCGTCTCCTGTGCGGGGCCGTCCACGCACAGCTCGGCGGTCACCCAACCCCGTTCGAGCTTCATCCCGTCCGTGGCCTCCACGACCGTGACCCCGCTGCGGCCCTCCTCGATGTTGACGATCCCGTCCTTGCCGACCTTCGCGACGGCATCCGCGATGATCTTGCCGATCTCACGGTCACCGTTGGCCGAGATGGTCGCGACGTTCTCGATGTCCGCCTGGGACTTGATGGGCAAGCTGAGCCCGATGATCTGGTCGGTGAGCATCGAGACGGCCTTGTCCATGCCCCGCTTCATGGCCACGGGTGGCATCCCCGCGACCAGTAGCTTGTGGCCCTCGTTGGCGACGAACCGGGCCAGGATGGTGGCCGTCGTGGTTCCGTCACCCGCATCATCCGAGGTCTTCGAGGCCACTTCCTTGACGAGCTTGGCCCCCATGTTCTCCCAGGGGTCGGACAACTCGATCTCCTTGGCCACGCTCACTCCATCCTTCGTGACCAAGGGTCCGCCGAAGGCTTTCTCCAGGCAGACGTTACGTCCCCGGGGCCCGAGGGTTACGACGACCGCGTCGGCGAGTTGGTTGACACCGGACAGCAGTGCCTTGCGAATGTCTGATCCGTATTTGGTGCTCATTTGGGTCTCCTGGTAGGGTCGAGGTCATACACCGAAGAGGGGTTCAAGTCATCGGGATCTGGAACGTCAGTCCCTCCGGGGACATTCATGACCCCATGACGGGCGGGCACCCGAAGGTCTCCACGCCTCCGCTCCCATATGGGGTTGGATACCTTGTACAGGCGTCTCCAGACGAACCCCCAGACATTAAAAAGAGCGATCCGCTTGTCAAGGTAGGTTGTCTCGAAGACGACTTCGTCTTCATCGCGTAGCTGGATGTTCCAGACTCCACGATCTTCGTCCATGTACACCTCCCATTCCTGGGGCATGTACGTCTGGATGGCGGCCAGAATTTCGATCTCCGTCCAGGTCATCATCTCCTGCGGGGTCGGAAGAACGGGCACGAACGAACCCTACACCGAAACTTTCTTTCGTGTCTCGTTTGATCCGTCGCCCCTCGCACCTACTAGGGACATGAGGATAAAGAAGCGGGTGGCCCCCGCGAGGTCTCCAGCTCAATCCCTCAAGCTGGACAGGTTCGGTGGGGCATGACCAGAATAACGCCCCTGGGTCACCCGGCACACCCCTTAACTGGAAGCCGGGTCACAAGGCAGCGGCTCGAAAGAGCTTGCTGCCTTGAGTCATTTCAGCGGAAGATGGAGGTCTCGAACCCCAGACCCTTTCAGGTCCGCACTGGTTTCAAATCAGGCCCGGCGTCCCAGCCGGTTCATCTTCCAGAGGGTGCCCCGGTCTCACAGGGCACCAGATCCTATCACCAGCGTGAGGAACGTGCCTGCCGGATCCGCTTCGTCTTGGGCGGCTCGGCCTTGACCGCATCAGCCGCAGCGGTCGCCTCGACGTTGCCCATCATGAGGTTCACGAGTCCATGGTCACCAAAGAGGTCCACGACGGGCACCCCTGGAGGGACACCGAAGCCCAGGATAGGAGCTGCCCCGAGATCGACGGGCACAAACGGTGCGGCCCCACCCGTGAACGAAGTGCTCGTGCTTGCCTGGGTCGAGTTCGAGAGGGCGACCCCGAGATTTTGGAGGTCCAGAGCAGCGTCCGCCGAGTACTCAGCCCCGCCCATGCCACGGGTGCCCCCGACCTGGAAGGACCGGAGGTATCCCTGGTTCGAGGTGTACGCAGCCTGGTCCCCGAGACGAACACCGAGGTTGTCAGCCGCTGCTGCCGCTGCCATACGCCCACGACGACGGGTGCGGTCGGCCGTTGCGACCATGACCTGCTGGGCCTGCTGGTACTGCCCCTTCTTGGCCATCTCTTCGGCCTCGATCTGGGACCGGATGACCTGGGCGAGAGCGACGATGGTATCCAGAGCTTCGTCCGGGTTCTTGTCTTCCTCCCCAGCCTTGACGAAAGACACCTTGGCCTTGGCCTCGATGGTCTTCCGCTCCTTCTTGCCCTGGATATCGATCATGTCGTACTCGACCTTCAGGTCGAAGACGTTGACCGGGCGGGGGAGCGCCTGCTTCTGCTCCTTGAGACGGACGGCCAGGACGACGGTACGGGTTTCCTCACCGAGGATGTCCTGCATCCGGATCGTGACGTTGCCGCCGATGGCCTCCTGGTCTGCCTCGACATCCGAGACGACGTTCACGATCTCGTGCCCTGCAAGCGGGTCGAGCCGAAGGACGAGGTTCGTCGCATACGTGGAGAGCAGCCCACCCAGCTCCTTGCCGAAAGCCGTGAGGGCTCCATCAGGATCCTGGATGTAAGCGTAGTTGCCCTTGCCCTCCTTGGCGAAGTCCGCCAGGAAGGTCTGGTCCGCGTCCGACCCGTACCCGAACGCCGAGACGGTCGTACGAGACGCATTCGTCAGGAGCCGGATGATATCCGGACCCTTGGTGGCGACACCCGCGTTGGCCTGACCGTCCGTGAACATGACGACCCGCTGGAGCACGGAAGGCGGGAGGTCGAGCTTGTCGATCTCGTCGAGAGCTGTGAGGAGCCCGCCCGAGAAGTTCGTCGAGGAACCCGCCCGGAGCTTCCCGATCTCCGTCTTGAGCCGGTCTTTGCCCTCCGCAGTGAGTCGGTGGGGCTTGATCACGATCCGGACGTTCGAGTCGAACGCGATGAGACCGCAGTAGTCGCCGGGCTTCAGGTGCTCGATGAGCTTGATCGCCGAACGCTTGGCGTAGTCGAGCTTCGGGCCATCCATCGAACCCGACACGTCGATGCAGGGGACGATGCAGATGTCGGGACGAGGAGTCTCGTTGTCCTTGCCCGGAGCGGCAATGCTCAGGACGAGGTGGGCGTCCGAATCCTGGTTGAACGCGAATTTGTTGAACGTGAGTTGTGCTTGGATCTTCATGGCGATGTCCTCCGTAGCCGTTGTGGTCGGTCACGCCGGGGACGCAGAACCGGACGAAGGGTTCTCAAATCCACGACTGCCTGGCGAAACGTCCGCCACCTCCCCAAACCTCGGCTCGAAAACCTTGGCGCGGTCAGTGGTACGGGGACTCAAGCCCGAAGGCGCAGCCCCACTTCAATTCCAGCTATACACCAGCCTCGTTGGGCAGGGCAAGAAAAATCTCGACAACCTGGCAGGCTGTTCGTTTGTGCGGGCAGTTTGGCGTCTCAGCGGAGAGAGGAGGACTCGAACCCCGAACCCTTGCGGGCCCACTCTGCTTTCCAAGCAGGTTCGCTCCCGTGAGCGATTCACTCTCCAAAGTCATCATTTCCGAGTCGATCCCAGACCGTGGGCATCACGGGCTGAACAACCCCGTGCCCCTTGTACGAGGGCTCGTCGAGCCACACGTCATGGGCACCATCGCGGGCCTTGACCACGAAGGACCGGCCGTCTCCACGTATGGCCTCGATTCGCTGAGCGACGTGGCCCACCCCCATCGGGACACGCTTTATGGCGTCATACGGAATGTAGAGGTTCACGCCAACCCCCATCACCGGCAGAAACGTCCAGTTGGGGAAAAGCACCCGCATCTCAGCAACGAGGTCATCGACCTCTCGGGGTCGTCCGTTCTTTGCACATGCCTGGTGCAAAAGATTCACCAGACGGTGTGCTTCCCGTGCTTTGTCTGCGGCAGCCATGCTTCTTCTGTACACCGATCCGGTAGGACTTCTGTACGAAGTCTCTGTGTAGGATGAGCCGAATTAGCGACTCCAAGAAGAACATGCTCGCCCGAGCAGCTCTTCCGCGCGACCGACAAGAGACTCTGATGCCGTGTCCCGCCTGCGAGGGTACCGGACAGAAGACCGTGGAGGTGGAGTACAAATACAGGATGCTCGCCTGCCGATGGTGTGATGGCAGGGGGGCCGTCCCCAGGTCAGTCTTCGCCGTCTTCGAGAGATGGCAACGGATCCGGCTCGTGAACCGTCTCACCGGTCGCTGCATGTGAACTGGTCAGCCTGAGAGGGATCGAACCTCCGACCTTACCCACCCCAAGGGTACGCGCTACCACTGCGCTACAGGCTGATGACCGGGCAGGTTTCCCTGCCCGGCAGTACTACTCTCACCCGTGGGCGAGGATCAGATGGGGGTCACCCAGGTAGGGCCGCCAGATGTCCGGGATCACCCGCAGGCCCAGCATCGGCTGGGTCATCGGGAGAGTCTTCGGCTTGTACGGCTCCTTCTTGAGCGTCATGCCCGCCTGCTTCGGCGTGCGTCCGGCCTTCTTGTCGTTGCACGGGTAGCAGGAGGTCACGATGTTCTCCCAGACGGTCTTGCCGCCCTTCACCCGAGGGGTGACGTGGTCGTAGTTCAAGTCCTTCATGGACTTCTTCGCCCCGCAGTACTGACAGGTGAAGTGGTCACGAGTGAAGACGTTGATCCGCGAGAACTTCACGCCCTTCTTGTGGGTCGCGACCGGCCGGATGAGCCGGACGACAGCGGGGATCTGCATCGTCACGCTGGGTGAGCTGACGGGCTCCTCGTACTCTTCGAGGATATCGACCGAGCCCTTCCAGACCAGACAGACCCCATCCTGCCAACTGGCAATGCGGTGGGGGGCCATCCAGGGGTTCAGAACGAGGGTATGCGCTTCCATGTGAGTCACCTGTACGGCCTTTCTCCCGTTGTAGGGGTTGGTGGGTTGTGGTGCAAGCGGAGGGAGTCGAACCCTCACGATATGGTGGTCGCCTGATTTTGAAGCAGGTGCGTCTGCCTGTTCCGCCACGCTTGCATAGGTACTGCTACGTACCAGTTCCCGGGATCGAACCGGACCCTTCAGATCCACAATCTGACGCTCTAGCCAAATGAGCTAAACTGGCAGAGAAAAAGAGAGTCAGCCAGAGTGACCCGGCTGACCCGGGAGCGACCGGTTTGACCCGACCACCCTCCACCACTTCAGGACGTGAGCCCCGAAGATTTCTGACACCCAACGGGTATCTTTGTGGACCAGCCGGGAATCGAACCCGGGTCCAAGAAACTTCGTTCACAACATTCTACGTGTGTAGCCGGGGTATCCCCTCCGGCTGAGTTCGAGAATTCGGTCTCGACCTAGCCACCTGTTTGTCTTGTCTCGCCCCCGGGTGCCCGGAGCTTCGACCAGCCCTTGTGGTTGACGACTCTGACCGCTACCAGGACTATCTGGCGGAGAATCGGCCTTCAGGCAGCCTTTGCGAGGCTGACGAAAGCAACCGCGTTATCGTTCGCAGTTGGGTTTTCCAGGGAGGATTTACGAGGGTACCGGGAGTCCTCGACACGCTAGCTGTGACCTCTGTTCCCTGTCGAAGCCGATCTGGCCCATGAGCCGACAACGTGTCGGCACTCCTACTATACACCGATTTCATGGTAGGCCGGTGAGGAATCGAACCCCAGGCCCACCCGCTCATAAGACGAGGGCCGCCAACCAGACGGCTGAGGGACCGGCCCATGGTAGGGGGTAGGGGGATCGAACCCCTCTCGCCAGTTTGTAGGACTGGAACCGTCACCAGACGGCGAACCCCCCATGCTGACGTTGGCTGGGAGACAGGGATTCGAACCCTGATAGACGGCTTCAAAGGCCGTCGTCCTGCCGTTGGACGATCTCCCAATGGTCGCAGCGGAGGCACTCGAAGCCTCTCCCAAGCCCTTATGAGGAGCCGGTCCCGCCTTGGGCCGCTGCGTTGAAACACCGACTTGTTGCACCCCTGGCAGGAGTCGAACCCGCGTGGATCGGTTCCGAAGACCGACGCCTCGTCCGCTAGGCTACAGGGGCATGGCGTCTCCGGCAGGAATCGAACCTGCGTGATCCCGTTTAGGAAACAGGTGCCTGATCCACTAGGCTACGGAGACGTGGCGTCCTCGGCTGGGGTCGAACCAGCAATCTTCGCCTCCGGAGGGCGACGCCTTATCCATTGGGCTACGAGGACAAATCTGACAGACTCTTTTTGATCCCACCTACCGGGAGTCTACTACCGCCATGAAGACCAGTTATGCTGTGGCCGGAATCGCGATTCTCACCCTCAATCTCGGCTGTGCGGGAGACCCTTTCACCGCTGAAACTCCCCTCGGGGGCTCGCAGATGGCACAGGCTGGGAAGGCTGGGAGTCCAGCCGGAGCAGGAGGGGCCGAGATCGGGGGTACCGCAGGCACGGGAGGCACTGCCGGAAAGGCAGGAGCCGCAGGGATGGCGGGCACCTCTACTGCCGGAGCTGCCGGAGAAGGCGGGACGACTGCTGGGAAAGGCGGGTCTTCAGGGTCGGCCGGTGACGGCGGAACGGCAGGATCCACCGCTGGAAAGGGGGGATCGGCTGGAACCGCTGGCTCGGGAGGGTCGGCAGGGGCTCCCGGAGGAACTGGAGGAGCAGGCCAAGCAGGAACCGCTGGAGCTTCGGGCTCGACGGCTGGAACCGCCGGTTCGGCAGGAACCGCAGGGATGAGCGGGGCTGCCGGGAATGCGGGAGCCCCTGGTGGAACGGGTGGAACCGCCGGAGCTGCGGGCTCGGCCGGTTCGGCGGGATCCGCTGGCTCGGGAGGAGCCGGAGAGTGCTCGGGGGCCGTCCTGGGCTGCTTCGACATGGGCCAGCCACGGGTCTGCATCGACTCCAAGTGGGAGAACGCCGGGGGCGTCTGCTCCTTCGGCTGCCAATCAGGTACCTGCCTCTGTATCGCCCAGGAGGGGAACCGCTTCATTGGTCAGCAGTTTGGAATCATCCCACCGGTTACGGACAAGAAGACTGGACTGGTCTGGTGGGAAAACCTGAGCAACGTCACTTCGGATCTCGTGGCTGCGAAGGTTCAGTGTGGGGGACTCCCCTGGCGGCTGCCCACGGCTGCTGAGGTGCTCGACATCCTGGCTCAGCAGGCTCCGGCCATACTCTGTAAGGACACCCAGAACATGGACCCCGTGTTCTACAAGTACCTGAAGGGAAAGATTGGCGGACCGATCTTTCCGACCGAGGCAGCCGTCTTTGGGACCCCCATCTGGACTTCAAACTTGAACCCCAACGGGGACTCGGTGACCGTCACCGTCAACACCGGAGAGCTGGGGGCCCGCAATCCGTCCACCAAGGTGGACAGCATGATCCTCTGCGTGAAGTTAGCACCCCCGGAAGGAGTCGAACCTTCATCCTTGGGATTAGAAATCCCAGGCCAGGTCCGTCTGGACGGGGGCGTGGAGTCGAGGAGGGGAGTTGAACCCCATCTACGTGGTTTTGCAGGCCACGGTACTCGCCGGAGCACCTCGACAAAAGGGCCATAAAGGAACGCCTTGCGACGCTCGATCCCTACCGTGTGGCCCCACCTGTGAGCGGCCGTGTCACGCTCCTTTGGACTCAGGTGGGAACGACAAGGTGACCTCCGGTCTCTTCCGAAGCTTTAGTTGCCCTAGAGCGGGTGAGGGGAATCGAACCCCCGACTCAACGTTGGGAACGTCGTGCTTGACCTTCAAGCTACACCCGCAGAAACTCAGACTGGCTTCACGCCCTCACCAAAGTACGCCTTCGCGAACCCGCCCTTGATCATCTCGTCGTTCACGTTCATCTCCGGCCCCTTCTTCGGGGTCACGAAGATCGTGGCCAGCCACCGACCGTACTTGTCAGGCTTCGAGGTCAAGACCCGGAGCTTGCCCAGCCCGAGGAGCCGGGTCAGCTCAGCCGCCGACTTCAGCCCCTCAGCCATCTGGCCACCGGTCGTCGCGGCCGTCCCGTGTGTCTCGGGTGTGTTGATCCCGAAGAGCCGGAAGGTCAGCTCGGCTGACTTCTTGAGAATGACGGTGTCCTTGATGTTGAACCCGAAGTCCACCGCGAGGGGGAAGTCCTTCGTGAGGGCCAGGTGAACCGTATCTCCGTCCACCACCCGGATCAGCGTCGCATCGTAGCTGTAGTCCGCCATGTTGATCCTCTTTTACAAGAGGAAGAGTATGGCCGACGAAAAAACACCTCCGTCCAAACCGGGGAAGATCAGCGACCCGAAGCAGCTCGTGGCTCTCGTCGCGGCCATCACGGCCCTCGTCACAGCCTGCACGTCCCTGGTCAAAGCCGTGGACAAGAGCGTCGAGCAAGCCAGCTACGAGACCCTCTCGGCTCACATCGTGGAGCTTCAAGAGGACAACGCGGCCATGCACCGAACCCTCGATGCCCTCAACTCGGTGACGCTCACCAAGTCTGCCGACCCGCCCATCCCCTGGAGCATGGCCGTAGAGCCCCTGCCGACAGCATCTTCGTCAGCACCACCGGCCCCCCATGCTTCTGGTGCGCCGTGGCCAAAATCGAAGCACCCATCAACCTCTACCACAGTGAGCGGCATGAAGTGCCCCGTGGGTGACCCTCTCTGCGGCGACGGCGACGTGCTTCCTCCGAAGCCACCCTTGCCGCCTCGTCCGCCTATGGCGAAGCCTGCCCCGTGGGGTGATGTGAAGCACCGAGCAGACGCCTTCTGAGTTGGCTGAGATGGCAGACAAGGACGAAAACAAGGCACTCTTGGGGATGACGATGATGATCATCCTGAGTGCCTGGTACGCCTGGCACTACTTCAACTAGAGCGGGCGAGGGGAATCGAACCCCCATTCTCAGTTTGGAAGACTGATGTCTTACCGTTAGGCTACACCCGCATTTGCACGCCGCTTGTGCGTTCGTTCGGCGTGACAGTTCGCACACACCACATCGCACTTCGCCAACTCAGCCGAGATCCGTGCGTCTGAGAACCCACGACATTCGCTGCGGAGCTGGTTACGGGAGTCGAACCCGTCTCATACCTCCTTACCGGGGAGGTGTCTTCCCACGAGGACTAAACCAGCGAAACTATCTATCCAGACGCTCTAGATCATGGAACCTGACAAGCAGAAGAAGTTGGTCAACTACATCGGCATCGGCTGCATCATGCTCGTCGGAGCACTGATGGCCGTCGCCTTCGTGAAGTCGTGTGGGAAAGGTCCGATCCTCGGACCCTCGGATGCCGGGGCTCCGGTGCCGCTGCCCTTCGACCCCCTGAACCCTTCGGTTGGAGTGAAAGGCTCCGCCGTCGCCTCGGCCAGTGTGGCCCCCTCGGCTTCCGCCCCTGCCGCTTCAGCCAAGAAGTAAGAGGGTTCGGTAGTACGCCTCAGCGAGCCGCTGGTAGTCCGCGTTGGGCGGGCCAGCGGACGTTGAGTCATTCGCTGCCTTGCTGGCGTAGGCCAGGCTGAGCCCCTTGCTCTTCATCAGGTAGCCGATGTGGAAGGCACCCGTACGGTCAGCCCCGAGCATACAGTGTACGTAGATGGCGGTGTTCTCCAGCGTCCGCAGCATCCCGATCACGTAGTCGATGAACCCGCCGTAGTTCCAGCCAGGCGTCCCAAGGTAAGGGGCAGCGTCTTGACCCTCCGGCAGTCCCTCGAAGGGCCACCAGACGAGGCTTGCTGGGTACGAGCCACCCTCGGTCGTCACGGCTGTCCCGAGCCACTTCCGGGGCTCGTACCCGGGCTGAAGGTACGGAGGCCAGTAGCTCTCCGGGTAGATGTCCGGGCTGACCCCGAAGCTGGCAACCTCCCGGGCCCAGTAGGCCCGCTCCCCGACGTTGTCGATGATCGGCATGTCGATGAGCTTGAAGCCGCCCAGAGGCACGCCCGAAGCGATCTCGATCTCCTCGTAGGCGAAGTGCATGTCCGCCCCGACGAGGGGCATGTTCCCCCGGATGAGGACGTTCGTGCCCACGGTGTCGATGTGGGCACACCGGCTCGGGATGAAGGTCTGCATGGTATACCGATGTTACCGAAAGATCTTCGAGCCGCCCACGGGAATCGAACCCGTCTCGACGTTTCTGGGTTACGCCAACATCGAGCCGGAGGGGAGAATCGAACTCCCGTTGATTTCTCGACGGTTTACAAAACCGTTGCTCTACCACTGAGCGACACCGGCAAGTATTTTCTGTCCCTTCGGCCACGCCCGATGTTCTTGCCCTTGTATGTGGGGGTTTGAGCATGGCAGTTAGGACACAACAAACGAAGATTCGCAGGGTCGTTGTTGGTCGCATTTCCATCGACGTGGTCGAGTTCGATGGGGATGGGGGCGTCCATCCACTGCGTGTTCTGGCAGCACCAACACTTGCGACCGTAAGTACGGAGCAAGATGTTTCTTCGGAGTTGGTCGGTTTTCGCTAGGTCAAGGTCAAGACACAACTTCGAGGGGCGATGTTGAACACAGTAACGTCGCCCCTTCTGAACCGGCTTGGCGCACACCCCGCACGTACCCTCAAGAGCCCTTTTCGGAGACAAGCGGTTCGTCGTCGCAGCAGCACAACTATGAGAGCAGAACCGATTTCTGCGCTTTTCGTAGGGGATCTCCCCCTTACACCCCTCGCATTGCCGTGGAAGGTGCCGCAAGAGGGCTGCCGCTCTTTGCTCATTCTGATGTGTGGTTAGAGCCGCTTGGGTCTTCACCCACCCGAGCCGCCCTGCTTCTTTGCGAGACATACCCATAGACCTAGTGTAGCCACGGGGGTTCGTTACGCAAGAGCGGCGAAACTGGTGTGCTAGAGCGGCACTTCGTGGAGCCACGGGGAATCGAACCCCGATCTCAAGCTTGCAAAGCTAGCGTCTTCCCGTTTGACGATGACCCCATTGGCCGGGTCTCTCCCAGTTGTCACACCACTTTGGCAGGTGTCGCCCCGTTCGTGCCACGGAAGCAGTGGAGCTGGCCGGGATCGAACCGGCTACCTTCTGACTGCCAGTCAAACGCTCTCCCAAGTGAGCTACAGCCCCGTTTTACTTCGCTGGGGTACAAGGACTCGAACCTCGATAGCCAGTGCCAGAAACTGGCGTCCTGCCATTAGACGATACCCCAATGTTCACTCAAGCAGGCTCAAAAGAAGAACCTCGTGGAGCTGCGGGGAATCGAACCCCGACCTCTGCGATGCGAACGCAGCGTCTTCCCGTTGGACTACAGCCCCGTGTCTTTACAGCAGCGAAAGCCGGTCTCGTAGAACCGGAACGTTGGCTCGTGGGCGTCGTTCGAGTCCCAGCACTTCGGCCAGGGTTTCGCCCAGAAGCCACCCTTGAGGGTGCCCCGCCAAGGTCTGCCCTTCCTGGCTACCACCCACTCCTCGACGTTCCCATCGAGGTCGAAGACCCCCTCGGGGGTCTGACATCCGAGGAAGCTCCCTGAAGGGGAGCCCCGGAAGAGTCTCTGGACTTCGGCCGCCTGCGTCTTCTTCTGGGCGAACCGGTTGATGTCGAACGGCAACCACTCGGAGCCGTTGTTACAGGTCGTTCGGTCGAACGTAAACCCTCGGGACCAAGGCCGCCGGTCCGTACTCCGGCAGGCCATCTCCCACTCATCCTCCGTGGGAACCCGCTTGCCCCGAGCCTCACACCAGGCTTCAGCATCCAGCAAGCTCTGCATCACGAGCGGCATGGCCCCCTTCTCGTTCGGAGCCTCGTACCGGTCGATGCAGATGTCCGCTCCCCCGGCCCGCACCCTGACCATGTCTGGGGGGCACGCCGGAAGGAGAGACCACAGGAAGAGCAGCCAGGTCACGAGAGCCACTACACCACCGACCCATCAGTGGAGCACGGGAGAATCGAACTCCCCACGGCCGGGACAGAAAGTCGTACGCCCATCTGCCGTCCACCATGAAGCCCCGAGAAGAAAAGAACCGAGCAGGGGCAGCAGGAATCGAACCCGCATTAGCCGTTTTGGAGGCGGCAGTCCTACCGTTGAACGATACCCCTATGAAAGGTCGTCCTGCTTCGCTGCTCCCTTCCGGGCCTGACGAGTTCGCAGAACAACCAGTGCCCCCTGAAGGGATCGAACCTTCAGCCTCCGCGTTCGAAGCGCGTTGCACGTCCATCGTGCTGAGGGGGCATTTGTGGCAACAAAGATTGAAGAAGTCGGCAGCCTTTCGGCACCAGTGCGTTTGCCGTTCCGCCAGACCCCAGGTTACCCCGAAGACGAGGGACTCGAACCCCCAAGACCTTACGGTCGCTGGTTTTCAATGTAGACCTCAACTGCATTTGCCACAGCGCCCCCGAAGGGAATCGAACCCTCCTCGTCCCGTAGACAGCGGGATCGCCTCACCAGATGCGTACGAAGGCATTTCAGAAATTGAAGCGACGACAAGGAATGCGTAGACGTTTTGGGACCGCTGCTCTTCCATCTGAGCTACGTACCGGCCTTTCGGTTAGTACGGTGGGGATCGAACCCACGACCAGCGGTTTGGGTGTAGTCCACACGACATTCGTCGCAGCGTCCCCGGTAGGAGTCGAACCTACTATGGCTTTCGCCGCTGGTTTCGTAGACCAGAGCCTTGTCCGTTAGGCTACGGGGACATGATGCCCCGCCCAGATCTGGACGAGGGTACTACCGAGCGCGAACCTCGGCTGCCTTGGCGATGATCTGCCGGGTCAGGTCGAGGTTGGAGTCAGCGAGGGTCAGCCCCAACCGGAGGAATCCGAGAGGGCCGCCAAGGATGCATCGGAGAGATGCTCCAAGTTGCTTGGTCGGGTCAGGGGTCTCCCCCAGCTTGACCACGGGGTCGATGTTGAAGCCCGCTTGAAGCTCTTCCGTCGAGACGAGCCACTGGCTGGTTTCGGGCTGAGCGTCTGGGGTGACCGGGGGCACGTACCCCTGAAGAACCAGCTCGCCCTTCTGCGTGAACTGGAACGAAAGGGTGACGGATCGTGCCGCTGCCCAGGTTCGAGCGTCATCCAGGGCGATGTACAGGTTCGT
>Ga0315288_10000277_pt1 | contig 63513 bp, 41 predicted proteins | sample YL17G11_20_MG_FD_203454 | JGI IMG/M metagenome (GOLD analysis project Ga0315288, IMG submission 203454) | Sediment microbial communities from Yellowstone Lake, YNP, Wyoming, USA - YL17G11_20 | ecosystem: Environmental > Aquatic > Freshwater > Lake > Sediment | place: USA: Wyoming | collected...
TGGCGGGGGTTGTCAGGCCTTTTAGTGCTTCCGGTCCCTGCACGCTCCCGTACATGGAGCGTTCAACCACCATGGGTGTCAGGCCTAAGTGTTAACTGGCGGGGGTTGTTAGGCCTTTTTCGCAAGTTCAGAGACCTGACCCCAGGTGTTGGCATGGAAGGGGTAAGGTCCTGGTGTGTTGGACCTGACCACCATGGGTGTCAGGCCTAAGTGTTAACTGGCGGGGGTTGTTAGGCCTTTTAGTGCTTCCGGTCCCTGCACGCTCCCGTACATGGAGCGTTCAACCACCATGGGTGTCAGGCCAGAGTGTTAACTGGCGGGGGCTGTTAAACCTTTTCGTGACCGCAGGTGTTGAATGGAAGGGGTAACGCAACAGGGAGCCAGACCCCGGCGTCGCATTATGGCGGGCATACTGAGTAAAGGGACTAATCGTAATTCACATATCACCAGATTTGTTCTCCTCATCATCTCTTGTAGCCCACATGAACCCGCCGGGTACTCGTGCTCTTGTTCTTCTACCTTTAGTAAAGCAAATCAGCCCATTTATTAAGTGTCGAGCTCTGCTCCCACAACTATTTCTCCCCATCCGTGCGTCTGCCTTTCTCCCCGGCGTCGCCCCCGTTGTCTTTCTCGAGATCCCGGCGCCAGCCTTCATCCTGATATTTTCAAAAAACACCTTAAAAAGTGGAAACCGGCTCTGCCGGGTGGCCTCAATGCCAATCCTTGACAGGCTTTATCTCCTTGCGCTGCCAGGGCTTTTCAACATGCTCAATCCGTGCTTTTCCACAAAACTGGGCGCCATAGCAGAACTTCTACTTCAAGTTTAGCTTTCCCGGATTTTATTCTGCCAATATCTAATTCCGCGGAGATTATTGGCAGGGGTCGGGATCAATATAGAAGCCGCACTGATTGTTTCAAAACGAAAGGTTCTGATCGGTGGAATGCCATCTATAGAAACAGTTAGTCGCCCGCTTTTTACTATAACCCATGCCCCAAAAGCCAAACGAGCGTGCAGTTTCCAAGTGAAAAAGAAATAACCCTAGTATGTTTCACGTGAAACATCTTGTTTTTCAGGGTGAATTACGACCCGTCGGTCGGGTTCGTCTCCTGTGCTTTCGGTCTGAACGCCGCCTATTATACGAAGGGTCATGTGTACTGTTTTTCTCTCCGAAGCGCTCATTGGCTCCATTTCTATGCTTCTGCCTTCATCTATCGCTTTCTTAGCCAGCTGCTCGGCATCTTTCTCAAGCCTGGCCTTCTTTCTCTTCCGATAACCCTCAATATCTATTATGATCCGCTTATCTACCTCGCCTTTGCGCCTGCAAGAAACGTTCACCAGGTATTGCATAGCATCCAGCGTATTGCCGCCCCTGCCGATGAGAATCGCTACGTCCTCCCCCCATACGTCTATGTCTACAGAGTCGTCGCTCTCTTTAGCCTCAACCATAGCCTCAATACCAAAAATACCAAGCATTTCCTCTACCATTCGGCGCGGTTTACCGGTATGCTCTACCAGGGTCGGCTCTTCGCCGAGATGGAAGTCGAATTCCTCTTTGCCTGCAGGCTCCGGCTCTTCAGGTTCGCTCGTTTTCCTGCCCTGGGTTTCCCATTCGCCGATAAGCTCTACTTTTATTCTCGCTTCCTTCCCACCAAGCCCGAGAAACCCCTTCTGTGATTCTTCGAGTATCTCTACATGCACATCGTCTCTTTCCAGCCCGAGCTCTTCCAGTGCAGTCTCGATCGCCTCGTCTACTGTTCTTCCAACGTATTCCCATGCCTTGTCTCGCATCTAATAACTCCTCTTCCCTCCAGCTTCGCTCTTGCCAGGTTACTTCTTCTTCTTGGCCGGGTACGCTTTTTTCACAGCCTTTTCTCCCGGAGGCTTTCCGCTCGATTCTTTGCCCGCGCCGCCCTCTGGCCCGGTGCCCGGCTTTTCAGTAGCCCGGGGCTTGCCGGCGGCGGCCTGGCCGGACTTTCCCGCCTTAGCTCCGGGCTTCCTGTCCGGTTGGACCTTCGCGCCTGTCTTTTTCTGCCCTCTGGCCGCTTCGGCACCGCTGGCTTTTGCCGCCTCCGCTTTTTTCCCTTTCCCGGACTCCTGCGCAGTCTTCCCCCTCAGTGCAGCAAAGGCGTTTGTCACCCGTTGCCTGGCCGGGCCGGTCAGCCTCTCAGCCAGAGAAGGAGAGGCCCCTTCCTTGTCCCTCTGCTCTCGTCTCTCTTCGTAGAACCCTTCTCGCGAGAGCTGGAAATACTGCTGCATGATAGTAAGGGCGTTGATCACAATGATGTAGATCGTCACTCCCGCAGGCAGGATCCAGGCGAAGAACCCGAAAACAACCGGCATCAGCGCCATCATCTTCGCCTGTTTCGGGTCGGTGGTCATCATCTTGGCTGATATATAGCCGGTAATGACGGTGAGCAGAATAAGGATGATCACTGCGGCATACTCCCCACCGTGGTAAGGAACCTTAGTAGAGATCTTGCCTGCCGCATCCCAGAACTTTATGGTCCCGCCGGACCACATGACCTTGCCGGTCGCCAGTATGTTCGTTATGCCAAGGAATGCGTAGTTCAAGTCCTTCAGCTGAGGGTACTTTGTAACGTTATGAAGTACGTCGAAGAGGGCAAAGAGGATAGGGAGCTGGATCAGCAGGGGCAGGCACCCGCCCAGCGGGCTTACCTTGTTCTCCTTATACAGCCCCATCATCTCCTGCCCCATCTTTTCCCTGTCATCCTTGTACTTCTTCTGTATCTCCTTTAACTGGGGCTGGAGCTTTTGCATGGCTATCATGGACTTGGTCTGCTTGATAGTCAGAGGAAGGGTCACGATTCGGAACCCCAGGGTGAGCAGGATGATCGCCCAGCCGAAGCTTCCTGTGAAACTGCTGAGCACTTTCAGGGCGTTTGCGAAAAAGGCACTCACGGGCCCGAGGCCCGGGATTGCAAAAGCTAATATCTGCATCTTGTCAGCACCTGGACTTAAGCAAGGGGGTCGTATCCCCCTCTAGCGAACGGGTTGCACCTTAAGATCCTCATAACACCCTTAAGGGACCCTCTTATGACACCATATCTCATTACCGCCTGCTCGAAATACTCGGAGCATGACGGAAAGTATATACACCTTGGCTTAAGCATTGGGGATACAATCTTCCTGTACAGCCACAAAGGAGCCAGCAGAACCTTCTTTGCTGTAATCCCTCTGGCTTCACAGTCTTCCATTCGAGATAAGCCCTCGTATTTCATTTACCAATAATTGGTAATCTGCTTTCTCAGACCCCGGGCGGCATTGGACCAGATATGACCGGCCTTCCTGGAGCTCGTGCCGCAACTCGAGCAAGCACCCTCTCGCTCGCCTTTTCGCAAGGTTCCGGTCCACCGCGGTCCTGAACCCCTTCCCGCAGACCACGCCGGCCGCGACGGTTCCCGGCTCGTCCCCGCCGGATGCCAGAACCCAGATAAAAACGCTGACGCCCCGGCCCGGCCGGCCTCGCTTTCTGAGTGACCGGATTTCTCTGGAAGAGCGGATCCAGCGGAGCCTGGCGGTATCGTCACTGAACATCATCAAGGAATGCCATCACACACTCAGCCGGGCCCTTCCCTTTGCTCTCCTTCGCTTCAGTATCTTACGCCCGGACCTCGTGCTCATCCGTTTTCGAAAGCCGTGCTCTCGTTTTCTTTTTCTGACTTTTGGCTGGTAGGTTCTCTTCAATTTTATCCTCTTGTGATTGAAAAAAAGGGCTTGTGAGCACGCTAATTATACAGAACGAAAACACGTTGTCAAGGAAGCAAGGCCCGCAAATGGCTTTAATAAAGCAAAAATCCGCACTCCCCGGGCCCGAGGTTGCTCTGCTGTGTCTATTGCGAAGTTTTTTTTCAGAATCTCTCTTGAAACGTATTGCGCCGGCATTACCCGCCTGTTATAATCCTTCGCGAAGGCCCCGAGGTCAGGACCCCGGGCCTTTTGTTCGTTAAAGCAGGTTATCCACAATTGTGGAAACCGCTGTTCATAAAGGCGCGATTTTTGTTCATATCGAGGGCCAGTTAGGGAGGCCCCGGTGTCAGAAGGGCTAAAGTCAATCTGTACTTCAGGAAGAGTTTATCCACATGGTTGTGGAAAACCTGTTAATTGCCTGATAAAAACTCAAAACCCCAATTCTTGCCTGCCAGGTACCTGCTGCGGTAAACACGAGTGAGGGGGTGTTACCGGTGGACCAGGAGGTGGCTTTGACCGAGAGTGTGCCACGGGAAGATATCAGCGAGGTCTGGGAAGAGCTCCTGAAGAGGGCCCGGGGCGAGATCCCTTCCCCCTACTTCACGTCAATGATCCTTCCCCTGCGTCCCGTCTCGCTCGAGAACGGCGTCTGCACTGTAGCCGTCCCAAACACCTTTACCAAGGACATAATAGAAACCAGGTACCTGGAAAGCCTGGCCCGCGCGATCTCCGGTGTTACCGGCAGGCACACCGAGGTCGTGCTGACGGTCTCCACTTCCCCCGAGATCGTGGAATCCATAGCCAGGCGTTCGGCTCAGCCGGGGCCTGTCGAACCCACCGAACAGGTGCAGGCTTCTCCCCTGACCCCGGGAGTCTCACAGCCCCAGAAGAAGTACACCTTCGAGAACTTCGTGGTCGGTGATTCCAACAAGTTCGCCTACAACGCCGCGCTGATGGTCGCGGAGGTGCCTGGTTACAACTATAACCCTCTTTTCATATACGGTGGAACGGGGCTCGGGAAAACACACCTGCTGCTGGCTATCAAGGATTACGCGGAAAAGCTCAACCCTAACATAAAGGTGAGGCACGTCCAGACGTCCGTGTTCATAGACGACTTTGTCGCAACCATAACCATGAAACGTGACAAGAGCACCTTCGACCAGAAGTACATCAACAACAAAATCGTCCTCTTCGACGATATACAGGCGCTCTCCGGTACCGACGCGACCCAGAACAAGTTCTTCGACGTGTTTAATCTGCTCCACAGCTCAAACAGCCATATGGTCCTTTCGAGCGACAGGTCTCCCCGCGAGCTGTCCCAACTGTCGGACAGGATCCAGTCCCGTTTCGAGGGCGGCCTGATCATCGACATTAAGCCGCCCGACCTCGAGACCCGTCTGGCTATCCTCCGCTTGAAGTCCCAGGCGGAGCGCGTCGAGGTCCCCGACGACGCGATGATATACATCGCCTCCAGGGTCAAGACCAACATCCGTGTCCTGGAAGGCCTCTTGAACAGGGTGGTGGCGTACGCGCGCCTCTACGGGATGCGCATCGATCTGCCCATGGTGCAGGAGGTGTTGAAGGACCAGGTGGTGGAGTCGGACCAGTCCAAGACGCCTACCGTTGATATCATACAGAACCTCGTCTCGAGCTATTACAACATCCACAGGGCAGACCTCGTCGGCAAGAGCAGGTCAAGGTCACTTGTCCACGGCCGACAGGTCGCCATGTATCTCAGCAGGGAACTGACCGGCGAGACCCTCATTTCAATAGGCAGCCAGTTCGGCGGCAGGGATCACAGCACGGTGCTTCATTCTTGCCGCAAGATCGACGTGATGATCAAGGAGAGGCGAGACATCCTGCACCAGGTCCAGGAACTCACAAATATGATCAACAAGTCCGTGTGATCCCCCTGCTATCGTTTTCCGCAACCTGTTTACAACCCTGTTGGAAGGCTGTGCATACGCCCTTCATAAACCCGGAGTTATGCACCGGCTGCAGCATGGGTTATGAAATAATCTTTCTTTTTCACCGGGCTCCACTTCTTTCCTACACCCTCTGCAACATTATGTCCACCCGTTCGACCTTATTTTTTGCTTTAAGGCAGGGAAAAAGAGGAGTTGTTAACTTTTCCACAACCCTTACTACTATTACTACTAAGTATTTATATATATCAGTAAGACACCTTGTTTTTAATGCTCTCAAAAGGGAAGTCATTGTTGATGTTCTGATATATAATTTCAACTGGAAAGAAGGGGCACCCGGAACCGGAGGGAGAGGCAGAATGATAGTTTCCTGTAACAAAGAAAAGTTGAACAACCTTGTTCAGACGGCGCTGAGAGCGGTCTCGACGAGGGTGACTATGCCCATACTGTCCGGGATTCTGGTAAACGCCGAGGACGGTAAGCTGACCGTCAGCGGAACCGACCTCGAGATGAGCATACGGGCGGGGATAGATGCCAACGTGCAGGAAAGCGGGTCGACAGTCGTGTCTGGAAGGATAATGGGAGACATAATCAAGAGCCTGCCGTCAGGCGACATCTCCCTGGAAACCGGAGAGAAGTACATAACCGTGAAGACCGGGGGTGGAGAGTACCGTATAAGGGAAATGATGCCGGAGGATTTCCCGCAGATCCCTCGCTGGGAAGGCGACTCTGTGCTGAAGGTAGGGAGCGCCGCTTTCTTTCCGGCAGTACAGCAGACGGCGCGGGCCTCTTCGAGCGATGAGAAAAGGCCGATACTCACCGGTACGCTTATAGAGAAGCAGAGCGGAAACAGCGCTATCAGGATGGTTTCAACCGACAGTTATCGATTGGCCTGGAAAGAGTTGGAGGTCGGCGGAGACCTGGCGCAATGGGAAGACTGCATCGTGCCGACAAAGTCATTGAACGAGGTTGCGAGGCTTGCAGGCTCCGCGGAGGCCGACGTGGAGATGAAAATGCAGGACAAGCAGGCGATGTTCAAGGTCGAGAACCTTTCCATCAGCAGCAGGCTGATAGAGGGGCAGTTCCCCAACTACCAGCAGCTTGTCCCCAAGGGGGAGAAGACCGCTGTAAAGGTAGGCAGGGAAGAGCTTCTATTGGTGCTCAAGAGGGCACTGATATTCGGCCACAACCTGAGGTTGGGTGTATACGGGGACCACTTGAGGATAACCACTGAGACCCCGGAGGTGGGAGAGTCGAAGGAAGACATACCGGCAGAGGTTACCGGCGAGGAGATAGAGATAGGTTTTAACGGGACTTACATGGTGGACGGGGTCACGGGCGTTGACACCGAAAAGGTGGAGATCAGGATGGACGACCCCCAGAAACCTGCGGTCATCAAGTGCGATGAAAGCGACAGCTACATCTACATAATAATGCCAGTGAGGCTGAGATAATAAAGGGAAGTACCCGGGCGCTGCAGTTGATCCTGACAAGGCTGGAGCTGTTCAATTTCAGGAACTACACAGAACAGGAAGTAGAGTTCTCCCCGGGCAGGAACCTCATAATCGGAAGCAACGCCCAGGGTAAGAGCAACCTGCTCGAAGCCGTATATTTTCTGTCCCATCTAAAGTCCAGCCGCGCCCCCAGAGCGGGGGACCTGATCCGCGAAAACGAGCAAAGCTTGTCCGTGACGGGTGTTATCCTTGAAGAAGGAAAAAGGGTAACCGTAAAGGTGAAAATGAGCAATGCGGGAAAACAGGTCCTTATCAACGGCCAGAAGACGGCACAGCCTGCGAGGGCGAGGGGAATAATAAAATGCGTCCTTTTCTCACCGGATGATCTGTACCTGGTGAAGGGCGATCCCGCCAGGAGAAGGGAATTCCTGGACGAGACCCTGGAGGGGGTAGGGCCGGCGCAGGCGAGTGAACTCAGTGAGTACAGGCACCTGCTCCGGCAGAGGAACGCGGTGCTCAGGAAGTGGGAGGATTATGGCGCGGGCCTCGGCGGGGCCTTGAGCCCGTGGACCGAAGGGCTGGTGGACCTGGGGGGAAAGATAGTGAGCGAACGGCTTCGGATGACGGGAGAGATGTCCGCCCTTGTGAAACTTGTTTACGGGGAGATCTCCGGAGGAGGCAAGGCTCCCGGGCTTCAGTACCAGGGTTCTTTTGATGTAGAGGGGAAATCTCCCGGTGAGCTGGCAAAGGCGATGCGGCGGGAACTGGAAGCAAGGAGAGAAGAGGAGAAGCGGTTGAGGTCCACACCAGCAGGTCCACACAGGGACGATGTAGTAATAAGACTGGGAGGAAGGGAAACCAGGTACGGAGCATCGCAGGGCGAGCAGCGTACGCTGGCGTTTTGCCTGAGGATAGCCCAGAAGGAGTACATACAGGAAACGACCGGGAAGAGGCCGGTCTTGTTGCTCGACGATGTGCTTTCGGAGCTGGACGAGGGAAGAAGGAAAAGAGTGCTGGAGATGGCGGGCGCGGGGAGCCAGGTGCTTATGACCACGACGGATGTTCCCGGGGGAATGGACATCGGGGGAGCGAAGGTCCTGAGGGTGAAAGCAGGGCGGGTGTGCGTTGAGTGAACCGGAAAAGTTGGGGGACATACTGGCCCGCAGCAAGGTCGGGAACCCGAAAAAAAAGAAGCTGAGGCTGGAGCTTATCAAGCTGAACTGGACACCTCTGGTGGGAGAGAGGATTGGGAAGCATAGCAGGCCGACCAGGCTTTCAAAGGGGACCCTCACCACCACGGCAGACGGCGCCGCGTGGGCGGCGGAGCTGAGCATGAAGTCGGGCGAGGTAATCAGGGGCATCGAAAAGCTTCTGGGGGAAGCAGCGGTGAAAAAGATAAAGGTCCAGTCAAGGAAGCCTGAGGGGGAGGACGCAGGGGAAACCAGTTCCGGGGGGGAGGGCCTCGAGGACGGTGAAGAGGTTGTTGTGATCGACGGAAAGATAATGCAGGAACTGAGCCGGCTCTCCGACGAAGAGGTCAGAAAAGCCCTGCTCCGCCTGTTAAGGGCAGGCAAAGCAAGCAAGCAGTACAACCAGGACAGCGCGTGAGGCGCGATTTTTGCATATCCCAGCGGTTAGATGGCTCGTTTTAGTGATATAATAATCGCATGAGTTCCGGCCGAGAAATCGTGTCACCAGGTGGGAAACCCAGCATCAGGAAACGAGTGTTTTTCGTGCCTTGAAGAGGTGGAAACAGGTGGGAGAAAAGAAACCAGAGGCGGCCTACGACGCCAGGAGCATAACAGTCCTCGAAGGCCTTGAAGCGGTCAGGAAAAGGCCGGGCATGTACGTAGGATCGACCGGACTGCGGGGGCTTCATCACCTCGTCTACGAGGTCGTGGACAACAGCATCGACGAAGCAATGGCGGGGTTCTGCGAGCACGTCTTCATCACGCTGGAGCAGGACGGCTCCGTGACAGTGATCGACGACGGCAGGGGCATACCGGTAGGCATCATGCCCAAGCTCAAGAAGTCGGCGGTCGAGGTAGTGCTGACAAAGCTGCACGCAGGCGGGAAGTTCGGTGGAGGAGGGTACAAGGTGGCAGGGGGCCTTCACGGGGTAGGGCTCTCGGTGGTGAACGCCCTGTCCGAGTGGCTGGAGGTGGAGGTCGGGCGGGAAGGAAAGGTATACAAGCAGAAGTACGAAAGGGGAAAACCGGTCAGCGGGCTTGACGAGGTCGGCAAGACGGAAAAGACCGGCACCATAATAAAGTTCATGCCCGACGACAAGATCTTCGATGAGCTTGTTTTCAAGTTCGAGACGATCGCGCAGCGGATGCAGGAGGTAGCTTACCTGAACGCGGACCTCGAGATAAACCTGGAGGATGCGAGGGAGGAGGGCGAGCCGAAGAAGGTCTCCTACAGGTACAAGGGCGGCATCGTCGATTTCGTGAAGTTCCTGAACCACACCAAGGAGCCTATCAACAAGAAGGTCGTGTACATAAGCAACTCCCACCAGGACGCGGAGATAGAGGTGGCGCTCCAGTACAACAGCGGGTACATAGACAACATATTCACTTTCGCTAACAACATAAACACCCACGAGGGAGGCACGCACCTCATCGGGTTCAAGGCGGCCCTGACGAGGACGATCAACGAGTACGCCAGGACCCGTGGCCTGATCAAGGAGAAGGAAGAAAGCCTCAGCGGGGAAGACGTGCGGGAGGGGCTGACCGCGGTTGTGAGCGTCAAGCTGAAGGAGCCCCAGTTCGAGGGGCAGACCAAGACCAAGCTCGGGAACCCCAACATGAAAGGCCTGGTGGAGTCCACCGTCAACACCGGGCTCTCCGAGTTCCTCGAGGAGCACCCCGGGGACGCGAAGAGCATCGCCAACAAGGCCCTCACCGCCAACAGGGCCAGGACGGCGGCGAAGCAGGCCCGCGAGCTGGTGCGACGGCAGAGCATACTCGAGAGCAGCTCACTGCCCGGCAAGCTGGCCGACTGTTCGATAAAGGACCCGACGCTCTGCGAGATCTTCCTGGTCGAGGGTGACTCCGCCGGGGGCTCCGCGAAGCAGGCGCGGGACAGGAGCTTCCAGGCGATACTGCCTCTCAGGGGCAAGATCCTCAACGTCGAGAAGGCGGGCCCCAGCAGGGTGTTCTCGTCGCATGAGATACAGGCGATAATTACGGCGCTCGGTACCAACGTGCGCGACGATTTCGACATCGCGAAGGCCCGTTACCACAAGGCGATCATAATGACCGACGCGGACGTTGACGGTGCCCACATCAGGACCCTACTCCTCACGTTTTTCTGGCGGTACATGCCGGAGCTGATAGACGAAGGCTATATATACGTGGCCCAGCCTCCCCTGTTCCGGGTCATGATGGGCAAGAAGAACTTCTACGCTTACACCGACGACGAGATGGAGCGGATCATCAAGGAGGACGGAGGCAAGAAGGCGACCGTGCAGCGGTACAAGGGCCTGGGGGAGATGAACGCCGACCAGCTCTGGGAGACGACCATGGACCCGCAGATGCGCAACCTGCTGCAGATAAACATAGAGGACGCGGTAGCCGCGGACCAGATATTCGACACCCTCATGGGGACGAACGTCGAGATCAGGCGGCATTTCATCCAGGAGCACGCCAGGGACGTGCGCTTCCTGGACATCTAGTACCCCGTCCCGTAGATACGGTGTCGCACCGAGGGCGTCGATGCGCCGTTCCTTAGAAGGCGCGCGACAAGGGCGTACTCGTCGGTGAGTACGGAGAGGAAGCGGAACGCGGCAGGAGCGGATGCAGCGGGGATCGAATGCAAGCGTATTTATGGGACAGGGTACTTAGAGCAACCGGGAGAAGGAACAGGCAGTGATAGACCTCGTCGGCGGAAGAGTGGAACCGATAGAGCTGGAAGAGGAGATGAAGAAGTCGTACCTCGACTACGCCATGAGCGTGATAGTCGGGCGCGCTCTTCCGGATGCCAGGGACGGGCTCAAACCGGTGCACCGGCGCATCCTCTACAGCATGTACGAGTCCGGGCTGACCCCCGCGAACCCGCACCGCAAGTGTGCGCGCGTGGTGGGAGACGTGATGGGGCGTTACCACCCGCACGGGGACGCGGCGGTCTATGACACCCTGGTGCGCCTCGCGCAGGACTTTTCCTGCAGGTACGAGCTGGTGGACGGTCACGGGAATTTCGGCTCGGTCGACGGAGACAACGCGGCGGCGATGCGTTACACAGAGGCCAGGCTCGCGCAGGTGGCCATGGAACTGCTGGATGACATCCGGAAGGAGACGGTCGAGTTCGTCCCCAACTACGATGGCTCGATGATAGAGCCGGAGGTGCTGCCCGGGAAATTCCCGAACCTGCTGGTCAACGGCTCCAGCGGCATCGCGGTGGGGATGGCGACGAACATCCCTCCGCACAACCTCGGCGAAGTGGTTGACGCCGTGGTCGCCATGATCGAAGACCCGGAGATCTCCCTGGAAGCATTGATGGGCCACGTGACGGGCCCCGACTTCCCGACAGGGGGCCTGCTCATGGGGCGGGAAGGGATCGTCCAGGCGTACAGCACCGGCCGCGGCATAGTGCAGGTCAGGGCAAGGGCCCACGTCGAGCAGGTAAAGGGGGGCCGCCAGAGGATAGTGGTGACGGAGCTCCCCTACCAGGTCAACAAGTCGAGGCTGGCGGAGAAGATCGCGGAGCTCGTCAAGTCGAAGACGGTCGCCGGGATCTCGGACCTCAGGGACGAGTCGGACCGCAGCGGGATGAGGCTTGTGATAGAGCTCAAGCGAGACTCGGATTCCGAGGTCGTGCTGAATCAGCTTTACAAGCACACCCAGATGCAGGACTCGTTCGGGATAATAACGCTTGCGCTTGTGGACGGCGTCCCGCGCACCCTGCCGCTCAAAGAACTGCTGGGGAAACACATAGAGCACCGTCAGGACGTGGTAACCAGGCGGACGCAGTTCGACTTGAGAAAGGCCCAGGAGCGTGCGCACATCCTCGAGGGCCTGATGGTGGCCCTGGACAACCTCGACGAAGTGATCGCTCTTATAAAAGCGTCGAAGACGGTGGACACCGCGAGGCAGAAACTGATGGAGAGGTTCAAGCTTTCCGAGGCCCAGGCGCAGGCTATCCTCGACATGAGGCTGCAGAGGTTGACCGGGCTCGAGAGGCAGAAGGTCAAGGACGAGCTCAAGGAGCTGAGCTCGAGGATCAAGGGGCTGAAGGCAGTCCTCGCGGATCCCGAGATGGTGCTCGGGCTGGTCAGGGACGAGCTGATCGAGATCAAGAAAAAGTACGCGGATGAGCGCCGCACCGAGATAGCCGGGCCGACAGAGGACCTTGCGATAGAGGACCTGATAGCCGAGGAGGAAATGGTCATAACCATCACGCACTCCGGCTACGCCAAGAGGGTCCCGGTGACGACCTTCCGGAAGCAGAAAAGGGGGGGGCGGGGCGTGACCGGGATGGACCTCAAGGAAGGCGACTTCGTGGAGCACCTCTTCATAACGACCACGCATCACTACATCCTCTTCTTCTCAAACAGGGGGAAGGTCTACCGGCTGAAGGTGCACGAGTTGCCTACCGGTAGCCGCACGTCGAAGGGGAAGGCAATGGTGAACCTGCTGCCGCTGGGCTCGAACGAGAAGATAGTGGAGGTAATAGCGACGAAGGACTTCAGCGGAGAGAAGTACCTGGTAACGGCGACGAGGAAAGGAATGGTCAAGAAGACCAGGTTCGCTTCTTATGATTCGGCCCGGAAGGACGGGATAATAGCGCTAAATCTGGTCCCCGGCGACGAGGTCATAAGGGCCCGGGTAACGGGCGGAGACGAAGAGATAATGCTCATATCGGACAAGGGGCGGGCGATAAAGTTCAGCGAGAAGGACTGCCGGCCAATGGGCAGGACCACCGCCGGGGTCAAGGGAATGGCGCTCGAGAAAGGGGACGCAGTCCTCACCATGGAGGTGCCGGGCGAGGGGACCGACCTTTTCGTGATCACCGGCAACGGCTACGGAAAGAGGACGCCGGTCGAGCGGTACCCTCTGCACCGGAGGGGTGGCAAAGGGGTCAGGACCATCAAGCAGACCGAGGCCAAGGGCGTTCTGGTAGGGGCCCGGGTGGTCATGGATAACCAGGAGCTCTTCGTGGTGTCCCAGGAGGGGATAATCATCAGGGTCCCGGTGAACGGCATACCGAGGACCGGCAGGGCCACGCAGGGCGTAAAGGTGATGCGGGTGCAGAAGGGCGACAGGGTGAGCGCGGTCGCCCTGGTGGTCTCGGGGGACGACAGGGGGTCCGGCGAGGAGGAGGAGGATTCGTCGGAGGAGGAGGCAGGGGAAGCCTGAACCTGCCCGGCAGACGCGGCCCGCCGGTTGAGATCTTTCTAGTGGGTGGTAAAGATGTTTCACCTCAAGGGGCACAAAGAACAGCCCTCCGTTTCCAACCAGGGCGCCGCAAGGGGCTTCGTCGATGTGGAAAGCGCGGCTAAAGTCGAGAAGCGGGCGCGAGAGCTTGGGGTAGTGAACGAGATACTCTCAAAGGCGGGCACGACAGGCGACATCGAGGAGTTGCTCGAGAGCACCCTAGACTCATTGCTCAAAGTCCCCGGCTACAGGTGCGGTGCGGCCTACCTGATGGAGGGCGCAGGGCTTAACGGGAGGCGGACGGCATACCGGGGGTTCAAGAACGAACCACCGCTGGTGTTTGATGATTCCGGGGGGCTCTTCCCCGCGACGGCGATGTACAACAGGCTTATCGAGATATCAGACATCGCCGGGCCGATGCACCCGGCGGTCAGGGAAGCGCTCGAAGGGGAGGGGCTGAAAGGCTCGGTGGCCCTTCCCGTACTTCCCGTGGGGAACCCTATCGGATTGATACTGCTCGGGTGCGACGCGGACCCCCTGAAAGCGGAGGAAGACAGGGGCCTGTTCGAAGCGGTGAAGGAGGCCCTTGAGTTAGGCGCGCAGAACGCGCTCCTCCGGGCCCGTGTCGCAGAACGCGCAAGAGAGACAACGGCGCTCCTGCGGTTGTCCCGGAGCCTGACTGGAGCCCTGGACCTTGACGCGACCCTGGACAGTGTCGTAAGGGAGGCAGCAGAACTCCTGCACGTTGATCGCAGCGGCCTGTTCCTCTTCGACAGAGAGACCGGGGTGCTCACCAGGATGGCCTGGTACGGCATCGGCGCCGAAGAAACCAGGGGCCTGACGCTTGAGCTCTCCGACGTATGGACCGCCACCGAGGCCGCCCGGACTCTCAAACCAGTTGCCGTTTTCGACGCGTCCGAGGATCCCAGGACGTACAAGCCCCTGGTGGAAAAGTTTGGCCTGAAGGGCATGCTGGTGGCCCCCCTGGTGAGGGACGGGGAGTTCATGGGGGTTCTCAACATGGTGGTGCAGGCCCCCCGCGCGTTCAACGAGCGAGAGATAGAGCTGGCCGAGAGTTTTGCGCGGCAGGCGGCGGTCGCGATCCATAACGCTTCGCTCGTACGGAGCCTTGCGGAGAGCGAAGTGAGATACCGCAGCGTTGTAGAGGCCGTTCAGGACATCATTTTTACCCTCGATTCGGAAGGGAATTTGACCTATGCGAACCAGGGCATTTACTCAGTCCTCGGCTACAGGCCTGAAGAGGTCGTTGGCCGCGGGGCGGCCGGGTTAGTGCCGCGGGAATACCACGATCAGCTCAGGGGCTGGGACGGCACCCTGCGCTCGGGAGGCAGCGTGGTGGTCGGCGACATACGGGTGCCAGCCCGAGACGGATCCGAGAAAGTCCTGAACCTCGCTGTGAACCCCGTTGTGGTGGACGGAAACCTGGTCGGTTTCACGGGCATCGGGCGGGATGTCACTGACCGCACCCGGGCCGATGAGGCCCTGCGCGAGTCCGAGGCCAGGTACCGGGCCCTGGTGGAGTCATCGCAGGACTCCATACTCATCGTAAGCCCCCACGGGCGGGTGCTCTTCGCCAACGCCGCGAGCCAGAGGGTAGCGCGCATGCCTCTTGCCGACATCATAGGGAAGAACATATACAGCATCGTCCATCCCGATGACAGGCAGAGCGTTGTTTCCAGGGTCTACGGGGAGTGGAAGAAGGGGAAGTGCGTCACCAGGTATCCTATCAGGGTCGTTGCCGGCGGCGAGGAGAGGCACTTCGAGGCCACCAGCGCTATCCTGGGTGAGCCGGGGCCCGAAGCGAACACCATGCTTATCGTAAGTGACGTCACGGAGCGCAAGCGGGCGGCTCGGCAGCTCGAGGAGTCGGAGGAGAGATACCGGACGATCCTCGAGGCGACACAGGACGCGATCGTGGTGGTGAACAGGGCCGGGGAGATGCTGTACGGGAACCCCGCTTTCGGAACGGTGTTCGGCATCCCGCCCGAAGAGGCGATGGGCAGGAATCTTTTCAGGTACGTTCACCCGGACGATAGAGAGAGAGCGGCCGCACACCTCTTGAACAGCTTCAAGTTGGGTAACACAACACGCAACTTCCCGGTGAAAGGGCAGCGGGAGGACGGGTCTCGCATACACCTGCTAGTAACAACCGGGCTTGTCGGTTGGCCTGGCGACGAGGCGTTGGCGATTTCGGTCGTCAGGGACGTGACCGAGAGTCACCACCAGCAAGCCGAACGAGAGCTCCAGCTGAAGTTCGAGGAAGCAAGGGCTGCAATAACCTCAAGGTTCGTGGACCCGGTAAACCTGTATTCAGCGATCAAGGATACCCTGGAAGGAGTGGGAGAGCTCCTTGACTTGAGCAGGGGGTATTTCTACGAGGTCGCGGGCGATGGTGAGAGCGCCCTCGAGCCGCTGGAGTGGGTGGCCCGGGACTCCGGGCTGGAACTCGATGTGCCGCCGGAGTTCTCCGTGTCTGACTTCACCTGGTGGCTCGAAGCCTTCCGCGAGCGCAAAGAGACCGCTTTCAGTGACATCGAAGAGATGCCCGGCGAGGTGGAACGGGACATACAGAGGCGCCGGGGGGTGCTGGCGGCCGCCCTCGAACCCGTTTTCATCGGCGACAGGCTGGCCGGGGCACTGGGCTTCGCGGACGCGAAGAGCCACCGCAGGTGGTCCGTACAGGAGTTACGCTTTTTCAGGGGAATCGCAGACACTATATCGCGCGCGCTCGAGAGGAAAGAGTGGATAGAGAACCTGGCCCGCTCGGAGAGGTTCCGGACACTGATAACCGAGAGCGTCGGCGAGGGCCTTTTTGTGGTGAAGAACCGGGTTATAACCTGGGCGAACAGGCAGACCGGGGACATATACGGCTATAAGCCCGAGGAGATGGTCGGCCTCTCGACCGAGTCCCTGTTCCCGGACAGGGAAAGCTTCGATCAGAGAGGAGACTTCGTATATTCATCTCTGAAAAAGACAGGGAGATATGCGGCTGAGACGCGTCTGAGGCGAAAAGACGGGACCGTTTTTGACGCGGCGGTTTCGGCGAGGTCCCTCGAGGCCGAGTGGGAAGAAGGCGGCCAGGTAGTAGTGGCCGTCAGGGATATAACGGAAGCGAAGAGGATGCACGAGGAGGTCGCGGCGGCGGCGGAGGCCTACTCCACCCTGTTCTCGTCGGCCGGAGACGGCCTGATCGTGCATACGGTCGAAGGCGAGATACACGACGCGAACGAGAGGGCGTGCGCATATACGGGTCACAGCCGTGAGGAGCTGCTGGGGCTTAACATCAAGGACCTGATCCCGGAAGACAGCCTGAGCATGTACGAGGTTGTCATCAAAGAGATAGAGAGGAAAGGAAGCATCGTTTTTGAGGCCGAGCTTGCCCGCAAGGGAGGAGGGTTGATACCAGTGGAGGTCACCGCCAGGCGGACGAACATCTGGGGCGAGACGGTGATACTTTCGGCGCAGAGGGACATCACCGAGCGAAAGAAGGACGAGGAACAGAAAAAGCGCCGGACCAGGCAGATCGCCGCCCTCAACCAGATCGTGAAGGCCGCGACGAGCTCGCTGGACCCCAACGTCATCGTCGAGGCGATACTGGGGGTGGGCCTGGAGGTCGTCGGCGGCGACTGCGGGGTGGTCATCCTGGAGGCCCCGCCCGGAAAGGGCATCTTCAGGGTCATGGCGGACCGTGGATACAGCGAAAGCCTTGCAGGCAAGATGTGCGAGGAAGGCGTGAATAACGTACTGGTCGACCTGGTTTCCGAGGCGGAGGGCTCGCTCGTTGTCTCGACCGGCGACATGGAGAGCGTTCCGGGCCTTCGAGAACTGGCGGGCGGGCTGGACGGCGATGGGCTGAAGACATCTGTGTATATACCCCTCAAAAGCGGGGATACCCTTATGGGGATCCTGGGCCTGTCCTCGGGTGCGACGGATGCGTTCGACACCGGGGACCTTGATTTCCTGAACGCCGCCGGCGCGGAGATCGGGGTTTCCGTGGAGAACGCGCTTATCTACAGGCAGCTCGCCGAAGAGCACGAGAGGCTTTCCCTCCTTTACCGGAGCGCGCAGAGCATTTCCGGGGACGTGGAGCTCGATTCACTTCTCGCCACAACCGCTGAGCAGGCGGCAAGGGCGGTAGGCGCGGAAAGCGCGCTTTTAGCCCTGGTAGATCCGGCATATGGAGAGTTTGTGTGGAAGGCTTCATATAATCTGGACCTGGGGAGACTCAAGGATGTATCTTTGCCACTCGGAGAGGGCGCGGGGGGCAGGATGTTCAAGGGAAAGAGGGCCGTGGTGTTTCCCTCGAAGGAATTCGGCGAAGAGAAGATGAACGATGACCCCGTCCTGAGCACTTTCGGAATCAGGTCGGGCGTGGTGGTGCCCTTGATTTCCGGGGACAAGGTGGTTGGAGGTATGGGGGTGCACAAACCCGGGGGCAGCGGTAAGGTGAGTGACGAGGATGTTCTCCTTCTCGAGGCCTTCGGGAGGCAGGCAGGCGTGGCGATAGAGAACGTCGCGCTCTACGAAGAGACAAAAAGGCACCTGGTCGCTCTGGAAAGAGCGCACGAGGAGCTGATGGTTCTTGACCAGATGAAGTCGGATTTCGTGTCGACGGTGTCGCACGAGTTGAGGTCGCCGCTCGCGGTCATCGAAGGGTTTGCCAGTACGCTGGTGGAGAACTTCGACAGGATAGAGCCCGAGATACAGAAGGAGTCCATCGAGATAATACAGAAAAAGTCCGTCGCGCTGGAGGGCCTTATCGAGAACATCCTGGACATGTCGCGGATAGAGGGAGGGCGGCTCGAGATAGACTTCGAGCCGGTCGACATAGTCAAGATCTGCGAAGCCCTGTGCGCCGACCAGGAGCGGGTCGTGGAGACTCACGAGTTCACCCTCGAGAGCGCGGAGCGGGAGGTGAAGGTGCTGGCGGACCCCGAGAAGGCCGAGGTCGCGCTGGTCAACCTGGTCCGCAACGCCGTCAAGTTCGCTCCGGATGGTGGCACCGTGTCGATAGTCGTCCGGGAATCAGGGGACATGGCGGAGGTAAGCGTCATCGACCGGGGCGTAGGCATACCGACAGAGGAGCTGGAGCGGATATTCGACAGGTTCTACCAGGTCGATAGCAGCGAGACCCGCTCCTTCGCCGGCACGGGGCTCGGGCTTTATATAACCAGGGAACTCATGCACGCCATGGGGGGCACGGTCTCCGTGGAGAGCGAGCCGGGCCTCGGCTCCACATTCACCCTTGCCTTCCCACTGGCCCGGAGTCAGGGGCGCTCGGCGGAGCGCTCATGAAGTTCAAGACGATAGAGCATACCGCGGACATCGGCATCGAGGTCGAGGCCTCGACCCTGGGGGAGCTTTTCGCGGGGGCCGCGTTCGCCATGTTCTCGCTGGTGGTCGACCCCCGCGAAGTAGAGCAGGTCGAAACAAGAGAGCTTTCTCTGGAGGCGGGGGACTACGAGGAACTCCTGTTCATGTGGCTGAACGAACTCCTTTTAATGCTTGACGCCGAAGGGCTGCTTCTGTCCGGGTTCGAGGTGAAGATGGTCGATGAGCACGGGCTGGCCGCGCATGTGAGGGGCGAGAAGCTGGACCCAGGCAGGCACCGCATCGAAGAGGAAATCAAGGCCGCTACCTACCACGAGATGCTTGTCGAGCGCGGTGGCGAGGGTTGGAGGGCCAGGGTTATTTTCGATGTGTAAGTCAGTATGGGGGTCAGAGTAAACGCTGACCCGTGCAAGATGAAGGTCAGGAGCCATGGTCGAAGGACTCAGGAAGATCACCGATTTCAAGTGGGAGATGCCCACCGGCTACAAGGAAGGGATGCGCGTTCCGGGCATCGTGTTCGCCGACGAGGAACTTCTGGACCTTGCGGCGGGAGACCGGGCGCTGGAGCAGGTCGCCAACGTCGCTTTCCTCCCGGGCATCGTTGGCCACTCGCTCGCGATGCCGGACATTCACTGGGGCTACGGCTTCCCCATAGGAGGTGTCGCGGCGTTCTCGGAGGACGGCGTGGTATCGCCCGGAGGGGTCGGCTTTGACATCTCGTGCGGGGTCAGGCTGGTAAAGACGAACATGGAGGAGGGTGACGTCCGCCCCGGGCTTCGCGCCCTGCTTACCGAGATGTCCCGGAACATACCGAAGGGCCTTGGGACCAGGGGAAGCATCAAGACGCCCGAGCAGTTGCTGCGAAAGGTCTTTACGGGCGGGGCGCGGGCAGTGATTGGCATGGGCTACGGCAGGGAAGAGGACCTGGAGCACACCGAGATGCGGGGGGTCTATCCCGGGGCTGACCCCGACCGCGTGAGCGCCAGGGCTTACCAGAGGGGCAAAGACCAGCTGGGGACCCTCGGCTCCGGGAACCACTTCGTTGAGGTGCAGGTGGTGGAGAAGGTGCTGATGCCCGAGGTGGCGCGCGAGTTCGGGCTGGCCGAAGGCCAGGTGACAGTGATGATACACTCCGGTTCGCGCGGGGTTGGCCACCAGATCTGCACCGACTACCTGGTCGTGATGGACCACGTGGTGAAGCGGACCGGGCTTGAGATACCGGACCGCCAGCTATCTTGCGCTCCGCTGGACTCGAAGGAGGGCATGGACTACCTGGCGGCCCTCGCGTGCGCCGGGAACTACGCGCTCTCGAACCGCCAGGCGCTGATGCACTGGGTGAGACATTCCTTCGAACGCTACTTCAAGTCTTCCGAGAGAAAGCTCGGCATGGACCTCCTGTACGACGTCTCCCATAACATCGCGCGGATGGAGAGCCACGAGCTCGACGGCAGGCAGGCAAGGCTTTGTGTGCACCGGAAGGGAGCCACGGCCTCGTTCCCGGCGGGGCACCCGGAGCTTCCTCCCGCTTTCAAGGACATCGGGCAGCCAGTGATAATCCCGGGCGACATGGGGACGAACTCTTACGTGCTTGTAGGTACCGATTCCGCCATGAGCGAGAGCTTCGGTTCGACGTGCCACGGCGCGGGAAGGACGATGAGCAGGTCGAAGGCCAGGAAGACCATCAGCGGTAGAGAACTCAAGCAGCGCCTCGAGTCGCAGGGAATACTGGTCATGGCGGAAAAGGAATCGCTGCTGGCCGAGGAGGCCCCCGAGGCGTACAAGGACGTCTCGCGGGTCGTCAACGTTTGTGAGGGCGCGGGGCTTTCACGAAAGGTGGCGATGTTGAGGCCGATGGCGGTCCTCAAAGGCTGAGCGCAAACCGGGGTCAAACACCGCTTTGCGCGCCCGGGTCGCTTGAACGGGGCATACGTAAGTGTTAACTTACCGGTACCGTGGGCCTATAGCTCAGTCAGGCTAGAGCGCACCCCTGATAAGGGTGAGGTCGGTGGTTCGAGTCCACCTAGGCCCACCATTCGATTCGAAGAATCGAATGGCAATCACGCCATGGACGAAGAACCAGCCTTCAGTCGCCATGCGACTGCCATCACGTTTGGGGTCACCGCTCGACTGGAAGGAGAGTGGGGCGGGGGGTCACCGCGCGACCGATGGGGAGCGTGGGGTGAGTCCACCTAGGCCCACCATCACACTGGCTCCCATGGACGAAGAAGCACCCCGCGCCGACGAACGGACGTGAGTGCGCGTGGGGCGATCACCAGACCACAAACATCGTGAAGGCGGCCTTCCCATCGTTGTCGGCGTCGCCGTCACTGTTGACACTGTACCCGTCGGAGTGGGTGACAACCGGGAACCAGCACCCTCCCCGGGCCCCCTTGAGATCTAAGCTGCAGATAATCTCGGTGGGAGAGACTACCGTGACGCCGGTGGCGGCGATGATGGGCTCGGGCACGAGCAGGTAGAACAAATAAATGAGCTGGACCCGCGCGTCGCTCCTGAAGTTCGTGCCGGTGACTTTTACCTGCACGGGGCCGACGTTGTCGCCGAAGCAGGGGCTTATTTCGTTTATGGTTGCCGGCCCGTAAACCGTGAACGCTCCCGGGAGCCTGGCGCTCTTACCGTCGTTGCCGGTAACCACCACGTCCCACTTCCCCGCCTCGGCCCCAGCGAGGTCGAAGTTGCACCTTATTCTCTGGCTCGAATTGACCCCGACGTCCTTTGCCTCTACAGGCGCTCTTCCAGCTTTCTCGAGGCGGACCTTCATGGCCGCCCCACCCGGGACTGAAGGGGTGAAACCGGTCCCGGAAAGGTTCGTTACCTCCATCTTCCAGCCCATGTTGAACAAGTTCGAGGTAGCCTTTGTCGGGGCGGTCCCCTCCGACGGCGCGACCGAAGATAACGAGATGCCCGGAGAGACCACCCAGAAGCCGTTGTAGAGACCGTCCTGCTTCCCGTCGGGGTTGGTCACCACGGCGTTGTACTTCCCTGCCGGTTTACCGGACAGGTCAACCGCGCAGGACATCTTTGATGGCGAGATAGACTTGACGCTGCTTGCGTTAAAGGTGGTATCTCCCGATTCGAACCTTACCTCGGCGCCGCTCATGAGGCCGACGCCGTACAGTTCGACGGTTTGCGCGGTCCCCTGGCGCGCGCAGGCGGCCTCTTCGGGCGTCGCACCGGTGGGAGCGATAGAGGTCACGATCGGCGACGGGGCCGACGGGGGGAAGACCAGGATGGCCGGGACGTTTGGTTTTCCTGCCAGCGCCAGGTTCTCAACGCGCTTCTTGCCACCGGTGGTGATGAAGGGACAGGGGGAAGCCCTGCCGTTTTCGGGATCGATCAGTACAGGCCCGCCAAGCGACTTGTCGTTCACCGTGAACGATAGTTTGTCGGGGGCCGGGTCGTCCCTCTTCCACGCCGCCACCGCCAGGCCTCCGTCGTCCAGCTTGAAGCAGTGGAGCTCGAGAGTGGGAAGCCTCCAGGCATACGAGCAGCGCACACTGGAGAGCGCGTCGAAAGAGGCGTCGCCGTTGACGTAGCGCCTGGAGGACACGGCCCGCCCGATGATTTCCGCAAGGCACCTGTAATAGTAATACAGCTTCTGCTTGGCGAACGTGGAGAGCATGGCCCCGCCGCGAGGGGTAAAGGAATAATCCTCGCGCAGGCAGTACAGGTTATAGTGTTTGACCTCCGAGTCGGCGAAGCTTATAGCGCTGCGAAGAACATACGCCGCCTGGTAAGTATCATTGGGGACCGCCCCCGCGCACCACCCGTGCTCTGTGACCCAGATGTCAACGGGCTTCTTTGTGGGGTTGTTATTGTTGATGCTCGTCCTCAGGTTGTTCACCCATGTACGAAATACCTCTTCACCCGGAGTCGCGCGGTACGGGTGGAAGGAGACCGCGTCGACGTAGCCAGCGGCGTTTCTGGCAAGGCACTGGTTGATGAAGGCCAGGCCAGGTGTTCCGCCGGGCGGGGAGACGGGGTCTCCGGTGGTCACGCCGCCGAAAACCACCTTTGCATTGGGGCTGGCGGCTTTTATCCGGGCGGACACGTGGCCAAGAAGTTCAGTATAATGGGCGGCGCGGTCGTAACCGGGAACGACGGCACCCGTGCTGTCCCTCGGCGCCGACCACCAGAAATCTGTGTTCTGCTCCGACCAGACTTCGTACGCGGAGACGACCCCCTTACAGAGCCCTCCGGCTGCCGTGTCGTCGGACGCGTCGCCGTCGTACCGTTCCGCGACCCTGCGCGCGTAAGCGTCAAGCTGAGGTCCGAACTGCGGGAGTAGGGGAGGGGACGTCCAGCCCTTGCCGCCGTTTGCCCACGAAGGCGTGCCGTACATCACGCCAAGCACCTTTATTCCCCGGTCGTTGAGGCCCTTGATGATCCGGTCTCTCAAGGGGAGCAACCCGTTCATGTCCCACTGGCCCTGCACGGGCTCGAGCTCGCTCCAGAAGAAGTAGACCCGGGCCCATTTGACACCCATCTCAACCGACTTCTCGAGGTCTTCCTCGATGGTGTCCGGGTCATAGCTCTCGTGCATGGACCAGGCTGCCCCGAACTTGTCGCTGTAGTTGCCGGTCAGACCGCTGGACTTCGAGACATCCCAGCGGGGCTGGTTCGCAGTGGCGGTGTACAGTATCGAGCTGGTATTTCCCCCGGCGGCTGAGGCGAACAGGGGTAGGGATACAATAGAGATAGCTACAAGAGCTGTGATTACTTTCGATAAGCCGTGAAAACGTTGCAGGAAAAGCCGCACAGAGACCACCACCCGGGTTCTTGGTTCTCCCCTCGGGCTTCGACACGTGGAGGGGGGCTCTGTAGCGTTTCTGTTGATGTTCAATCAGATACCCGAGGGCGCGACGCGACGACGGGTGATTTGTCTGTACTCGGGTGGTAGATGCAGGCATCCCTCTTTCAGTCATGGAGGAATTCAGGGGTTTTTAAGGGAAGGTCATCAGACAGATTCAGAGTATCGCTTGAGAACTGATTGTCGGAAAGCTTGCTTGAAAACGAATGGCGCCTTCGGGCAAACGCGCTCAACCCGCTGGAGGACCCTGCCTGTCGGCGATCCTTGTCATCACAACTGACATCACCAGGTCGGACAGCCCGACACCGAGCAGCACGAATCCCACCACCCAGTTGACGAAGAGGATCACAAAAGCACCCGCGACGCACATGAGCAGACCCGAGACAACCAGGATCTTTGCCACCAGGTCGAGTCTCACGCCGCTGCTTTTACCGTCTGCCATAAGGCAACTCCTTATCGAGCCGATTTAGATTATATAATGCTCGTTCATTGCCAGCGAGGAGCTGAACGGCGGGTGAAACGTTCAACGCAAACCGGGGTCAAACAGCTCTTTGCGCCGCACTAGCTTTGATCACGGTCTACGCAAAGAGCTGTTTGACCCCGGTTTGCGGAGGCGTTCGAGACGTTCAGGGACCTGACCCTAAAAAGTGGCCTTAATTCACGATTCAAGACCTGACCCCAGGTGTTCGTATTGCATCTACTGCATAAGTATTATTGAGTGAAAGAGCGGTTATGTCGATATTATGGTTACAGCCCCGGACAGTCTCACGGGCGGGGCAGGTTGTCCGCTGAAGACGCCCGCCGGACAAGGAGGATCACGGTGAAGAGATCCATCTCGCTGGCCATCATCTTTATTCTTGTAGTTACCGCCGCGGTGGCCGCCGGGGTGACGGCGACCTGTAACCGGAAGGGCGCGGGGCTCTCGGTCGCGCTGACCGTCAAGGAGAGGTCGGGGGTGGCGCGGCGTTCGGAACCCGTCACGTCCGGTATCCCCCTTGCGCGTTCTCTCGGCCTGGAGTCCACACAGGGGTTGAGGCTTCTCGATCCCGGGGGGCGTCAGGTGCCCGCTCAGTTCCAGGTCACGTCCCGGTGGGGCGGCCCGCCCGGTGACACCAAGCTTCCTGTCCGCTGGCTGCTTGTCGATTTCCAGGCCGATGTCGGGGCGAACGGTATGGCCGCCTACCGGCTCACGGACGGCGGCGCGGGAGATAACGCGGCCACGGGCCTTCAAGTGACCAGGAACGACGGGGATTACCTGGAGGTTTCCACCGGCGCGGCGCGCTTCCGGCTGAACAAGCGCAGGTTCAACCTGTTCGACACGGTTTACGTAGGGTCCACCCGGCTGGCGTCGGCGACGGACGCTTCGGGCGCCGCGGCCGCTACCTCTTCGGGCAGGCGGTTTCTCTCCTCGGGTAAAGCGCCGGACGAGGTGGCCCTGGAGACGGACGGCACGTTGAGGAAGACGATAAGGGTCAGCGGCGGTCTTACAGGCGGCTCCGGCAAGCTGCTCGCCTACACGGCGCGGATATCGCTTTACGCCGGCAGCGGCGAGGCGCGCGTGCAGTTCACCGTCAGGAACCAGCGCGACCCGGTGGAGAGCGAGAGCCAGCCTCAGTGCTGGGACATAGGCTCCCCGAACAGCGCCACCTTCGATGACCTGTCCCTGGTACAGGAGTGCCAGGTCGGCGGCGGCGGAGCGCTGAGCATCGGTGGGGCCGGTGTCGGGGATATCGGGGCCGGCCCGGGGTCGCTGAAGATCTACCAGGACTCGAGCGGGAGCGGCAATTGGGCCAGGTACCGCGGCAGCCATCCCAGGCCCCAGAGCTACGTTTCATTCCGGGGGTTCAGGGTTTACCGCAACGGGGCGGAGGTCGCCTCCGGCAACCAGCCCGATCCCTTTCTCGATTACTCGGGGGCGTCGGGCGGGCTCGCGGTAACCACACGCGGTTTCTGGCAGAACTACCCCAAGGCGCTCAGGGGGCAGGGGGGCCGCCTCGAGGTGTCGCTGTTCCCCTCCGAGTACGCAGGGGATTATACTTTCAGGCCCCAGGAGCAGAAGACCCACGAGGTCATGTACTACTTCCACGCCGGCGGAGCCGGCGCGGCGGATGTCAGGTCGAGAGCGCTGGCGTTCCAGGACCCGCTCTTCGCAGAAGCCTCCCCTCGTTACTACCTTTCGACCGGGGCGCTAGGCAGGGTCACGGGGTTGACGGGCGACGGAGAGTTCAGCAGTTACGAGGAGTTGAACCGGTCGACCCTCGATGGGAAGGAGATAAACCTTTACAGGGTAATAGAGGACGCCGGGTTCTACTCGTGGCAGGACTACGGGGAGGTCCCGATCGACTACGAGGACGGCGGCACCGGCACCCTGAACCACAAGTACAACTTCGACCTCGGCATGCTGCTCCAGTTCATGCGCACCGGCGACTTCCGGTGGTTCAGGCTCGCCGAGGCGGCCGGGAAGCACGTGGCAGACCTCGACGTGCTGCATTACAGGGGCAGGCTTGACAACTGGTGGGAGGGCGGCTACTTCGGGCACAGCTACCACGACGAGGACAGCAACATCAACCCGAACCGGAACCGCGGCGGGCCGCACCCTGACCTGGTGTTCGGGGCGCCCGGCCTTTTCCTCCTCTACTACCTGACAGGCTACCGGGCCGGTTACGACGCAGCCGTGGAGATAAGCGAGAACACCCGGTACCGGTTCGACAACTCTTTCGGCCGGGGCAACGAACAGGGCTACGCCGAAGCGTACGACTACGAGAACGGCTGCGAGACGGCGAGGCCTTTCGCGCACGGGCTGTGGGTCTTTGTGGAGGCTTACCGCGCGACAGGGAACGAAAGGTATCTCGAGACGTCGGAATGGTTGATAAAGAACTCGCACAAAGCCACTGACCTTTTTTTCACAAAACCGGTGCGGGGGGACAGGCGCTACACGAAACTATTCACCTGGGACCTTCTCGAGATGTCCCTCGGGAAGTACCTCGACCTGTGCGCCGAGATGGGGCGTGAAGACAGGTCCGGCGCGCGTGACCTGCTCGTCAGGATGACGCGGCAGGAAGCGGAGGTGATGTGGAAGACGGACAGGCGCGGCAACAAGGGGGTTCCCTACGCCTGGATGCGCGACGGTACTCCCTGGGGCTGGGAGGAAGAAGAGGTCGCGGTGAACGTCTGCAACTGGCAGCTGTTGACCGCCGACGCCCTGACGTACGGGTTCATCTACGGGGGGGGAGCGAGCCTGCTGGACCGGGCCAGGGAAGCGTTCAAGACGGGCTCTGACCCCGACATCGAGTACTACAGCCCGGTATACACCGCCACCAAGGAAGCGACGAACAGCGCCAACTTCGGCCTCGCGTACATGCACCTGAGGCACCCGCCGGAAGAGGAACCGGACTCCACCGCCGCGCAGTTCCACGAGTGGATCTGCCTGGAGAACCCAGGAGACGGGCCGGCCGACGTGCGTCTCCGGTACTACTTCGGCTCCGGAGGCAGCGCCACGCAGGTGGTCGAGGTCCCCGGGAGGGCCAGGCGTACCGTAAGCGTCAACGCCGCCGTCGGGGCGGGAAGGGACGTCGCGACGACCGTCGAGAGCGACAGGGCGATAGTGGCCGAGCGGCCGATGTATTTCAACTACCACGGCTCGTACGCCGGCGGGCACGACGCTGTCGGGGCGCCGTCGGCCTCGAAGAGGTGGTACTTCGCCGAAGGCTGCACCCGGCCCGGGTTCGAGCAGTGGATAACGGTCGAAAACGCGACCGGGGACGACGCACTGGTGACGCTCAACTACATGCTCGAAGGTGAAGCCGGCAGGACACAGCAGGTCAACGCCCGGGCTGGAGGCAGGACAACGGTCAGCGTGAACGATTTCCTGGGGCCGGGCCACGACGTGTCCACCCTGGTGGAGAGCGAGGTCCCGGTGGTGGTTGAAAGGCCTGTTTATTTCCGCTACCGCGATAAGTGGGCCGGAGGGCACGTCGCGGTCGGGGTCAATTCCCCGTCGAAGACGTGGTATTTCGCGGAGGGGACGACCAGGTCCAACCCCGAAGACGGTCAATACGAGCAGTGGCTCTGCCTGCAGAACCCGAACCCCGGTGAAGCCCGCGCACACGTCTCTTTCATGCAGACCGTGGGAGGGGTTGTGGAGCGTGACTACGCGCTTCCCCCGGCGAGCCGCCTGACGGTCGACGTGAACCTCGTGGTCGGCCCGGACCGGGACGTCAGCACCGAGGTCAGGTCAGACCTGCCCCTGGTGGCGGAGAGGCCGCTCTATTTCGATTTTCGAGGGGCCTGGGACGGCGGCGACAACGCGGTGGGAGTGGTCGAGCCGGCGAAGACCTGGCACTTCGCCGAGGGGTGCACCCGTGAAAACTTCCACACCTGGCTGTGCCTGGGCAACCCGCAGGATCGCGAGGTCGAGGTAACGGTCGACTACTTTCTGGAATCCGGCCGCAACGCATCCAGGAAAATCCAGGTCCCACCGAGGAGCCGCGCGACGGTGGACGTGAACCAGGACGTCGGCCCCGGCGAGGACGTCAGCTGCCGGGTGTCCGCGGGAATGCCCGTGGTGGCCGAGCGCCCTATGTACTTCAGCTACCAGGGCGGGTGGGCCGGCGGGCACGTCTCGACGGGGGCCAACGGACCGGGCAAGACCTGGCACTTCGCCGAGGGGTGCACCCGCTGAAAAACATCAGCCTTCTTTTCCAGATCTCCCCTGCGCTCAATAGCTGTTGCCGTACATCGACCTTTCGCAAATAACCTTCTTGTCACTGGTTACTTTGGTCGAGATCTCCCACACGTTGTTGACCGTCGCCGCGACATTGTAAGTGTTTCTGGAGTCAGCGTCTAACGTGTCGGTCGGTCCGGTAACGGTCCCGGTCGGTGTCATGTAAGTGATCGTTATGGTTGCGGGCGTGCTGTTCGGGTTCTGAACCAGTATCCATGTTTCAAAACCCGCACCGGTACAACCCTCCGCGAGATACCACTGGCTCGCCGGCGCAGAGGTCCCGATAGAGTCCGTTGCCCAGACACGTCCCCTGCCGTACATAGGCCTTTCCGCGACAACCGGCTTGTCGCTTTCTATCCTGGTCGACACCGACCATGACTTGAGGGAGTCGCCTACCACGTAGGTTCTACGGGAGTTCGCCTTCAGTGGAGGTAGTACCGGCCCGGGAACAGCCCCGTCCGGCGTCATGTAAGTGATTGTTACGGTTGCCGCTGTGTCATTTGGGTTCTGCACGCAGACAAACGTCTCGAAATCCCCGGCGGTGCAGCCTTCGGCCAGGTACCAGTCTTCTGCCGGAGTGGAAATGCCTATGGAGTCGGTCCCCCATATGCGGTTGCCCCCGTACATCGACCTCTCGGCTATTACCGGCTTGTTGCTTTTTACTTTTGTGGAGACCTCCCAGGCGCCGTCAACAGTATCTTTTACCTTGTAAGTCTTCCGCGAATTGGCGCCGAGGGGCTCAGACGGCCCGTTGACCGGCCCGGTGGAGGTCATGTAAGTGATCGATACGTCGGCAGCGGTATCGTTCGGGTTCTGCACACAGACAAAGGTCTCGAAGTCTGCAGCGGTGCAGCCTTCGGCCAGGTACCATGTGGTCGCCGGCTTGGAGGTGCCTATTGACTCATGGCCCCACTGCCGGCCGTTGCCGTACATCGACCTTTCGGCAATAACCGGCTTGTTGCTTTTCACTTTTGTTGAGATGTCCCAGGCGTTGTCAACCGTGTCTTCTACCTTGTAGGTCTTTCGTGAATTGGCGCCGAGGGACTCCGACGGCCCGTTGACCGGCCCGGTGGAGGTCATGTAAGTGATCGATATGTCGGCAGCGGTGTCGTTCGGGTTCTGCACGCAGACATACGTCTCATAGCCTTCAGCTGTACAACCTTCGGCCAGGTACCAGGTTGTCGCGGGATCGGGAGCACCGATTGAATCGTGCCCCCAGTCACGCCTGGTCGGCTGCCAGGGCGGCACGGGCGCGGAGAACTCAGCGTAATAATTGCGGGTCGCCCCGCCGACGGTAGTGAAGTCTCCACCGACACACATGGTGTTCCCCCTGAAAGCAATTGCTAAGACGGTGTCATTGACGTTGGGGTTGAAATCGGTCACCGCTCCGGTGGTTGTATCGATACCGACCAGGTTATACATGTCCGTCCCAAGCACACCGAAATACCCGCCGGCGTAGAGGGTGCTGTTGTTCAATGCAAGTGCCCATGCCACATCACCAAGCCCCTGGTTCAAACTGGTGGGGGAACCAGTTATCGCGTCAACCGCGGCAAGGCAGGTTCTATCGCTTTCGCCCACTCTTAGGAACCCCCCACTGAAATACACGGTACCCTGATCCACGAGCAGTGACGTGACTTTATCGCCAGCGCCGCCAGCGCCGGGATTCCAGGGCAGCAGGGCACCGGTTGTAGCGTCAAAAGCTGCCAGGTTCATTCTTTCACTGCCGCCGACGCTGGTGAAGTAACCCCCAACATATAACGTGTTACCAATAACACCGACTCCGAAAATACCTGTGTTTTCCCCGTAACCGGATATCTCGACCCCCGGGTTCCAGTCCAGGAGCTTACCTGTCGTTGTGTCGAAAGCAGCTATCTTACTTCTCGGCTTCCCCCCGATGGTATTAAAGAAGCCTGCCGTGTACAGGGTGTTGCCGCTGACACAAAAGCCTCTGACCATTGCGTCGGCATCGGGGTTCCAGCCCAACAGCCCGCCGGAATCCACACCTATAGCGGCGAGGTGATTTCTTTTAGTCGGCGGCCATTCTTTTCCAAAAACAGAAAAGTTTCCTCCTATGTAGATAGTTTTACCCGCAACCGCAATCGCTGCTATGTCTGAGGTTGCTTCATAACCCCTTACCGATCCGGACGGGCCTATCGCGGCAAGGCCATACGCATCCACGTTGCCGAACTTGCTGAAGTCACCTGCAGCATAGGTTACGCCATTTGCTACCGCCAGGGCTTGCACGCCTCCATCTGCCTGCGGCGCGTTAGAGTCGGGGGTGTTGCTCTGAGCGGGTGCCTTCCCCGGCGCGGCGAGGAATGATAACTGCAACGCCGCAAGTGCCAGGAAAAAGATCAGCAGGGGAGCCAGGAACTTGCCGGGATTTCTCGGGTGACGCGAGTTCAGATGTTTCATCGCCATGAAAATACCCCCTTCGTTACCGCTGCCACTTTCGGTTTCCCTGTTGTCCTTTTGACAGATGCCATCCATTTGCCGATTCCTCGCCGGCATCCTGCCACGAATGTATCCTTTCCGACAGGACCGGCCGGCGCTCGCCGCCGGCCTGTCTACCGACCTTTCCATATTACTCTGCAGCCGCGGGGTTTCCCTTTGTCGTCGGACAGTCGCCCTGTAGCGGGCGAAGAACACCTGACCTCTTCCCCTCAAATGAAAGAGGCGGGCTTTCCGGTCCGCCTCTCATTGATATCGCCACCGCAGACCTATTGGAGTGGAGGGAACTCCCATCCTCCAATGGTGTCCGTGCCAGCACCGCGGTTGTTCCAGTACATTGCGCGCTCCACTATGACCGCCTGCGGAGTGGTGACCGTGATCGCAGCCCTGCCCTCAGGCACGACGTCTTTCATGTTATAGGTCTTCCTGGTCCCGGGCTCGAGGGTGTCGACCACGGTCTTGGCGGCAGGCCCCGCCGGGGTCAGGTAGGTGATGGTGACGCTCGCCTTGTCAGGCCCGGGGTTCTGTACCAGCGTCCAGGTCTCCCTGCCGTTCGAGCTCTCTCCATCGGGCAGGTACCAGAAGGACTGAGGCATATCCGAGCCGATCGAATCGTGGCAGGCCTCTCCAGTCCCGTTGTCCCAGTACATCGCGCGCTCGGCGATTATGGGATTATCACCCTGCACCAGCGTCGAGAAGTCCATTGACGTAAGGGTATCGTTGACCCTGATGGTTTTTCGGGTATTCGGGAGCATGGTTATTGGCGCCTGTGGCTTCGGGCCCGCGTTCGTCATGTAAGTCAGCGTCACCTGGGTCTTCGCATTGTTCGGGTTCTGGATGAGTACATAGGTCGTAAATCCCCAGGCGGTCGTTCCCTCCGCCAGGCTGAAGATCGGCTGCGGCATCGTGACCCCTATCGAGTCGTGCCCTTCACGCCTGTTATGGCGGTACATGGCACGCTCAGGGATAACAGCAACATTGGAGTCAACCTTGATCGACGCGTCCACATTGCCGACGTCCTTCTCCATGCTGTACGTCTGGCGAGAATGCGCAGGAACCACGTGGGTTACCGTCTTGGGACCAATATCCTCGATCATGTATGTCACGTCGCACGACGCGTCCGTGCCGTTCGGGTTCTGGATAAGCAGCCAGCACTCGAAATCCCACGCCGACGAGCCTTCAGGCAGGTACCAGACCTTGTTAGGGGAGGTGACCCCGACTGAGTTGTGTGCCTCCTCCGATAGGGCGCCGGGGCCTGTCCAGATCATGGTACGGTCAACGGCGATCGTCTTGTCGTCTGTGCAGTCGACCTTTGTAGAGAAGTCTTTTGGACCACCCATCACGGCGACAAGATGGTCGTTGGTCAGCGTCGTCTGGCTGCCCGCAGGGAGGGCGAGCTTCTCGGTCACGTTAGCGCCGCTCGTCGGCATGTAGGTGACCTCCACTTGTGCCGAGGAGGTGTTCGGGTTCTCGATGGATATATAGCATGAGAAACCCCAGTCCGTACTCCCCTCAGCGAGGTACCAGGTGAACGGTGGAGGGGGCGGAGGGGGCATCTCGGTAATGGTGAACCCGTCGGTCAGCGTTCCCGTCCCCGAGGCGGTGCGGACTTTGACGCTCCACTTGCCGAGAGCCTTACCGGTCAGGTCCATATTACAGGTCAGACGGGTGTCCGACTGCACGGCCAGGCTGGTTCCTACTATGTCGGCCTGCCCCGATCTGCTCAGCCAGGCCCTGTTCGCACCTGTAAAATTAGAGCCGGTGATGGTCGCGCTGATAGACGTCTGGTTGTGCTGGCCGGAAGGCTCGATCTTGGTAACAACCGGCGGTAAGGCCGCGCTGATCACGGCTACAGCCATTCCGCCAATCAGGATGGAAATCGACACCAGCGCCAGGATCAGCAGTGGCCCGATGGCGAATGCGGCCCACCTCATCGATCGCGGGACCATACTCGGATGGTTGCCTTTGAAGTAGTTGCCGTTCATGGACATCGCCCCCCCCCATTCTTCGTCGGCCCCCTGGCAGGGACCACTGCTGCCGCAACCAAAAGTGCGCTTGTCCGGCATTCCCGAGATACCTACGCCAACGCCGTTATGCTACCACAAACCGCGTCTTTCCAGCGCGCTTGGTTGGGGGTTGCCGTTCGCTTGACGACCGGCCTTTCCCTGTCGCCTCCAGGCCTCGTGTTTTCCCGTCATCCGGGGACAGTCACCGTTTTCAGTTATTACCGGAGGCCAGGGCGGTTACTGCTTGAAATCGTTGAGCATAACCTCGAAGCAGGCCCCGTTATCGTTGTAAGCCCTGACCTGTCCACCGTAGACCCCGGCTATCTTGTCTACCGTGGCCAGCCCGAGGCCCGTGCCGCCCGATTCCCCCTTGAAGAAGGGGATGAATATCTTGTCGATCTGGTCGGCCGGGATCCCCGAGCCGTTATCCCTGACCAGGTACCGGTGCTCCCCTTCTTCATCCGCTCCCAGGAACTCGACCTCGATCACCGGGTCGGGGCTGTCACTGTGCTTGATCGCGTTTCCGATTAGGTTGGTGAAAAGCTGGAAGATGTGCGTCGGGTTCGAGGCCAGCACTCCCATGTCGTCCGCCAGCCTGACCTCTATGCCCCTTTCCTCGATCTCCGAGGCGCGCTCCTTAAGGATCTGCACGACCACGTCTCTGACGTTCACCTCTTCGATGTGTTCCGGCACCTGCCCCGCTTCTGCCAGCGCGAGGATGTCATCGATGAGAGCGGAGGACCTCAGGGTGCTGCTGCCGATTACCCCGGTGGTTTCTCTGATGTCGGCCCTGACCTCGTCCGTCACGGGTTCATCCACAAGCTCGGAGAGGATCTCGCTGGCCGCATAGACCGCGGCGAGCGGGCCCTTCAGGTCGTGCGAGACGGTGCGAGCGAACCCTTCGAGCTCCGTGTTCGCCCTCCGGAGCTCCTCTTCGGCGCGCATGCGCACTATGATCTCCTGCTCGAGCTGGTTGTTCTTGTTGATGGCGGTCTCGTAAGTGGAGAGGAGGAAGTCGATGATCTGCATCCGTTCGGCGGTCAGGTGATACTTCTGCCCCGCGAAGAAGACCTCCCCCCCGTCTTCCGGTGAGCCGCCCTTTCTAAGCTCCCTGTTCACCAGGATATGTTCGATCCGTGATAGCAGGTGTTGCTCTTCGTACGGCTTGGTCACGAAGTTCTCGGCGCCGCTCTCGAGCCCCTTGATGACGTCCGCCGGGTCAGACAGCATGGTGAGCAGGATCACCGGGATATCCCGGGTGTCTTCGTCGCCCTTGATCCGTCTGGTGAGTTCGTAGCCGTCCATTTCCGGCATCATGATATCGGTGATTATCAGGTCGGGGGCCTGCTTCTGCAGGTAAGTGAGCGCTCTCGCGCCGTCCTCCGCGTGCGAAACGACAAAGCCCCTGTTTTCGAGGAGGTATCTCAGCTGCTCGGCCTGCGTGGGGCTGTCCTCGACGATCAGGACTTTCGTTCCTTCGAGCATAACAACCTCCCGCTAAACCCGGCGGGACCCCCGCCGGAAGTTTTCCTAAAAGCACTATTTCCCGCGCGTCCCACAGATCGCGGCGACAGCCTCCGTGATATTCTCAAGCGACAGGACGTACCGCGCGGCGCCGATCTTCATGGCCTCTCCGGGCATGCCGTAGACGATGGAGGACTCCCTGTCCTGCGCGATCGTCAGTGCCCCCGCGTCCTTCATGAGCTTCATGCCGTCGGCGCCGTCTTTCCCCATCCCCGTGAGCACGATCCCGACGGCCGCCGGCCCGAACGCCCGGGCTACAGAGCGGAACAGGTGCGAGACCGATGGGCGGACGCCGTTTTCAGGCGGGTCGTCTGAAAGCGCGACCCGCCTCCCGCTGTCGACGCCGGTGTGGAGGTCAGAGGGGGCGAAGTACACGTGTCCGGGGTCAAGCCGGTCGCCGTGGGCAGCGAGCTGAATGGTAAGTCCCGTGACATCCCCGAGCCACCTTACCATCTCCGGCAGAAAGCCCGCCCAGATGTGCTGGACGACGAGGATGGGGACGGTCGACTTCCCCTCGAGCCGGGAGAGGATCTCGTCCAGGGCGGGGGGCCCGCCGGTCGAGGCGCCGATCGCGAGCATGTCAACATTCTTCGGCAGCTCGTCGAGGATCAGTTTCGGTGGGGCGGGAGTTCCCACGGCCTCTGCGCCGGGCGCCCGGGGCCGCCTGCTTACGACTTTGACCTCAGACATGAGCTTCGTCGTACGGATGATCTCTTTCGAGTGTAACTCGAAGTCAGGGTGGTCGACGCCGGGGGGCTTCTCGAGGATGGCAAGCGCGCCCGCCTCAAAAGTGTGAAAGGTCTTTGCCAGCTCCTCGGGGCTCCAGGTGGCGCTCTGTATCACTATCGGGGTGGGAGACACTTCCATGATCCGGCGCGTCGCCTCGATGCCGTCCATTTTAGGCATGTTCACGTCCATCAAGACAACGTCCGGCTTCAATCGCCCGACGGCCTCCACGGCCTCGACGCCGTTGGAAGCGGTCCCCACGACCTCCATCGCTGGGTCCGACTCGATGATGTATGTGAGGGACTCCCGGGCGACCGGGGAGTCATCGACGACGAGGACCCTGACGGACTTCGAGCCCATGCCTATACCAGCCTTTCTATTACTTCGAGCAGGTTGCCCTGGTCGAAACTGCTCTTGACGATGTAGGCGTCGGCACCGACGTCGATACCCCGCTCGCGTTCCTCCCTCGATTCGAGGCCGGTGACGATGACCACCGGCAGGTCGGCGAGCTTTTTCTCAGATCGTACCTTCGCCGTGAGCTCGAGCCCGTCCATCCTCGGCATCTGGATGTCGGTGACGAGCAGGTCGAACTTCCCGGACTTCAGGGTCGTCAGCGCGTCGAGCCCGTCGACAGCGGTTGTCACCTCGTAACCGGCGGTCTCAAGGATGTTCTTGAGCAGCGACCGGGCCGTTATCGAGTCCTCCGCGACCAGGACCGACCTGCTAACAGGGCCGCCCTCTTCATCCACAGCCGTTGCCCTGGTGATGGCCCGTGGCGCCCCTTGCGCGGACTTGATGAGATCGGACGGGTTGAGTATGGGAACGACCTCGCCGGACCCGAGGATGGTCGCACCAGAGACGTTCCTCACCCGGGCGAGCTGCCATCCGAGGTTCTTGACAAGCGCGTCCATCTCGGAGACGACCTCGTCAACCATGAAAGCGACGCGCCGATCGGCGGTACCGATGACGAGGACCGGGATCGGAGCGTCCTCGCCTCCCCCTTCCAGCGCGGCCGGCAGCTCGAGAAGGCCTGACAGCGGCACGATCGCCACCGCCTGTCCGTCCAGCGGGATGGTCTCGACGTTCTCCACCGTCTTGACCGCGGCCCTGTCAACCCTCAGTACCTGTTCGACGTTCGCGGCGGGGACCACGAACCGTCTGTCGGCGGACCGCACAAGGATGCCCTTCAGCGTGGCGACGGTTATCGGTATGACCATGCTGAACGTGGTACCGACATCGGGTTCGGCCCGGAGAGTTACATTCCCGCCCAGGCTCTCGGCCACCTCGCGCACGATCGCGAGGCCGAGGCCCCTGCCAGAGACCTCGGTTATTATCGGGCTGGTTGAGACCTCGGACTTGAACACAAGCGACAGGGCCTCCCGGTCGCCGATGCTGTCGGCTTCTTCTCTCGAGATAACACCACTCTTGATCGCGGCGGCCTTTGCTTTCCCGACATCTATGCCGGCCCCATCATCACTGACCGTTATCTCGACCTTCCCTCCTTCGAGCTGGTTGATGGAGATGCTGATCGTGCCTCCGCGATCCTTCCCCTTCCTCTCGCGGTCGGCAGGCTTCTCGATGCCGTGGTCGATGCAGTTCCTCACCAGGTGTATCAGGGGGTCCTTGACCTGCTCGAGGATGCGCCTGTCTATCTCGACCTCGCTTCCCGTCACCTCGAGCTCCACCTCTTTGCCCTCCTCGCGGGAGAGGTCCCTCACCATCCTCGGGAAGACCTCCAGGAGAGTGGAGAAAGGAAACATCAGCACTTTCTGCATGTCCGCGAGAAGGGAGTCGACCATGCCCCCCATGCCCCTCCTGTCCAGGTCGGCCGACCTGACAAGCGTGTTCAACATCTTTTCCAAAGAGGCCATGAACGCCTGGTTCCAGTCAAGGAATTCAAGTACCTCGCCCACCTCCGGAAGAGCAGGTCCCGCCTCCTGCGCTCCGGCCTCCCCGCCTCGGAGATGCCTGAGCGTCCTGGCAGAGGGGTGTGTTTTCGCCCACTTCTTCTTCCATCCAGAGAGCTCGGACCTGAGGTCCAACAGGTCTGAGGAGAGCTGTCCCGCCGAGAGTTTCAGCTGCAGCATCTCCTCCACCTGGAGCAGGAGTGAGTTCAGTTTTTCCGTGGAGATCCTCACGGTCTCCGACAGTGCCGGCAAAAGAGGGGAAGCAACCTCGCGGGCCCCTCCTTCCAAGCCGGGCGGCCCACCGGCCGCCACTTCCGCCCCGGGACGGGCACGGGGCTCAGCGTCTTCCGTTTTTCGCGCGGGTGTATCGACGGCAGCCTTAGCGGCGGGAGCCGCGCTTCTCTTTCCGGCGGCGGCCTGCTCCTGCCGGGCGGCTATCGAGTCGAGCTTCGCGCCGAGGCCGGCGAGCCTGCCGCTGCTTACCGCCACTTCCCCGCCTTCCGCGGACGGCAGGGAATCGCCGATAGCGGTCACGACGCTGTGCAGGACATCAAGGATTTCCGCAGACGGCTTCGCGGGCTTCTGTTTAAAGGCGGACAGCACGCTCTCGAGCGACTGGCAGACGGCCTGGATCTCGGTCATACTGACCGCCCTCGAGGCTCCCTTCAGGCTGTGCACCTCGCGGGAGATCGACTCGATGACCGGCTCCCTGCTCTTCGCCGAGCGGGACTTCTCCAGCTCGATCAGGCCCTGCGAGATCGTATTGAGGCGCTCCTCGGCCTCGAGCTTGAAGGTGGCCTTGAGCTTTGTCAGAAGGTCGTCTTCCAAATTGTCCATCGAAACCGCCTGCTTTAAGGGGTTGTCCGGTTCAAAGCCGGAGACCGCGGCCAGGGCCGCTCCGGCCGGGCACCGCCTTCCCCGTGTGGTTGATTACAGCCGGTACACCTCGACGAGCGCCTTTAGCTTCCGCCCGGTGTCCTCGAGGCTCTGAGCCGCGGACTCGAGCTGTCTGAGGCCTTCCGCCGTCTGCGTGCTCGCCTCGTTTATGCTCTGCATCGCTGTCGCGATCTGGTCGGTGCCCGCGGACTGCTCCCTGCTGGAGGCCTCGATCTGTTCCGAGGCTTTCATCGACTCCGATATGCTGTCGGTGAGAGAGGCGATCGAACTGGCGGCCTCGGCCGACTGCTCCACGCCGGCTTCAACGGCCTTGCTCCCCTTCTCGGTTGCCATCACCGTTGCCGATGTCGCCTTCTGTATGTCGCTGAGGATCGACCTGACCTGCTGCGTCGCCTGCTTTGACTGCTCGGCGAGGTTCTTCACCTCCAGGGCGACCACGGCGAAGCCCTTGCCCTGCTCCCCGGCCTTGGCCGCCTCGATCGAGGCGTTGACCGCCAGCAGGTTTGACTGCTCGGCGAGGTCGTTCACCGACGAGATTATCTCCCCGATCATCTGGCTCTGCTCGCTCAGGCTCACCACGCTCTCCGCGATCGAGCCCATCTGTTCCCTGATATTGTTCATCCTCTCGATCGCCAAGCCGACGGCCTCGCTGCCGCCCCTGGAGACCTGGTCGGTGTCCCTGGCCCTCTCCGAGACCTCTCTGGCCTTCTCGCTGGAAAGCGTCGCAGTCTGCCTGACCTCCTCGACGGTGGTCGCCGTCTCGCTCACCGCCGAGGCGGTCTCCGCCGCGCTCGCGGCGACCTCGTTTGCCGTGGCAAGGATCTGGGACGCGGCTGCCGACAGGGAGTTCACCGACTCCCGGATCTCAGCTGTCTGGGCGGCGAGGCCGGCCCGCATGTTTTCGAAAGCGCCGGCCAGGACGCCGATCTCGCTGCCGGATTCGACGTCTATGCTCGTATCGAGCCTGCCTTCACCTATCTCCACTGCGGCATCCTTCAGCCGGACAAGCGGGCGCGATATGGAACCGGCGAAGAAATAGAAGCCCGCCCCCCCGGCGCAAAGCCCCAGCACCAGGATGATGATGCTCGACAGCACCAGGCCGCGCCGAGCACTCTCCTCGGCCGCATTGGATTCCACGCCGATCTTCTCTACGTCGGCTTCGATAGTTTCCGCATCCTTTATGATGCCAGCGCGGAGCCCCTCATCCTTGCCATGTCCGATTCGATGCGCGACGGCCTCGTAGTTATCGAGCGCGGCCTCGTACAGGTCCAGGTCGCTCATGATTGCAGTCGAGGTGGTCCCGGACAGCTTTCTTGTTGCCTCACGCATGTTCGCGATCTGCGCTTTCGCGATCTCTAAATATTCGTCCGTGCCCCGCAAGAGGTAGTCCTTCTCGGCTTTTCTGAGCGTGAGGAGCGCGTTCTCGAGGCCAACGTTGCCGGTGGCGAGGATTTTGGCCTCGGCATCGAGAGCGGCTGCACGCAGAGCGCCCTCGAAGCCCCAGTCCTTGAACCCTCTCTCGAGGAAAGCGGCGGCCAGCGCCGAAATGTCCTTCTCGTATTTCTTGATCGAGCTCCGGGCCCTGACACTGGATTCCTTCATCTGGCCGCTCGTAACGTTTTGCAGGCTGGCCGTTGCCCTGTCGAGTTCCGAGAGCACTTTTTTCAACTGCTTGAGGTTCTCTCCCTCCCCGGTCTTAAAGAATTCATCCGTGTATATGTCGTTGGTCATGAAATCGCCCTTGAGCTCAAGGGAATGGTCCACAAGGGTGTGCACCTGGGTGGCGTCGTCATTGATGGAGCTGGCGTTGCTGAGGCGGGACATGAATATCGCCCCGGTGACTATCCAGATGAGGCCGATCGCCAGGATTATCGCCACGCCCCCGGCCACCAGCTTGAAGCGCAATCCTCTCTGCTTGAACGCCTTTCTCATCGTAACCTCCGTTTCTTTGTTCTGACGGGGCCTCCCGCGGGCCTGCGCCTAGCGTTCGACCTCTTCGTTGACGACGAGGCCCCGGTCGCCGAGTATCCTTTTCGCGTCGAGGACCGCCAGCCTTTCCCCGGTTACCCCCACCAGGTATTCCAGCCGGACGCCGGTAAGTGTGGGCGGCGGCGGCTTGACCTCGGCGCGCGGGAGCTGCCTGGTGCCGAGGACGGCGTCCCCCAGGATCCCGAACTTCATGCTATCCGACCCGATGACTATGGCGACACTGTTATCGGTGATGGGGCCCTCAGGCATCTCGAAACGCTTCTTGAGGTCGAGCACGGAGACGATCTGTCCGCGGATGTTCACGATGCCGCTCACGAACGGCGGCGTGCATGGAACGGGGGTGATCTCTTTCAGCGGATAGACCTCATCGATGAACGTCGCCTCGATGCCGAACCTCTCCTCGCCCAGGGCGAACTCCAGGATCTCGATCTTCTCGATGATTTCCCCGGCCGTATCCGGAAGGGCCGCGAGCTTTTTCGCCCTTTCCTTGAGAACCGACATCTCTTCCGCGTCGGCCGACGGGCCGCCTTGCCTGTGGATCTCGTCCCGGTTCACGGGAGGACGTCCATTCTTATGGTCACCCACCGGAGGGCCTCTTTCCCGTGGACGCGTCTATGACTTCGGCAAGCCTTCCGGCCGTAACCCCTTCCGAATGCCGCACGACCTCATCCTTCCTGTAACGCTCGAGCAGTGTGAGCGCGTTCGCGAGATACTTCTCCGATTCGCCGCGTTTCCCCTGTTCACTCAGGAGGTTTCCGAGCGCGAAGTGCGCGAGCACGAAAGCGGGCTCGAGGTAGATGGCGCGTTTCAGGGACTTTATTGCCTCGCCGGGCTCCCCCTGTTCCTGGAATACCGTCGCGAGCAGGTAGTGGCAGACGGGGTTCAGTTTGTCGGCGGCGATCGCCATCACGCACAGGACTCTTGCGGCCGCGAGGTCGCCCCTGTTGGCGCACGTCCTGGCTTTAAGGATCGTCGCCTCGATGTTACCTGGATCGATCTGGAGTGCGGCGTCCAGTTCTGAGGCAGCCTCCGTGTAGAGACCCAGCTCGTAAGCCGCTGAAGCGCGCTCGAGAAGTGCTTTCGCTTCCCCAGCCGCCCCTGCTGCCGCCTTCGCGCTTTTCGCCTCTTCTTCAAGTGGAACGACAGGCCTGCCAGTCTTTTCGGAACCCGGCTCCCGCATCGGCGCGCCACGGGAATCAACGCGCCCGCGGTCCGCCTTCCGCCCGGGCTCGAGGGTGGCAGCAGGCCGGACGCGTTCCCTGCTCTCGGTTCCATCCGTGCCCGCCCCGGTCGCGCTTGCCCTCTTGAAGCCGGTTGTGCCGGGAAGCTTGACGGTGACCGTTCGCTTCGGCTGCATGTGGGGGACTTCGCTGACTCCGGTGAAAAGCCACCCGCCCTCGACGAGACTGCGGCAGAGCCTGTCCGCCGACCTGCTTATAGTCTCCGGAGCGAAGTACATCAGCACGTTTCTGCAGAAGATTATGTCATGAGCATTCGTGTTGTTGAGCAGCGAGGGGTACGGGTCCTCCGCCAGGTTGTGGAAGGCGAAGGTGACCATCTTCCTGATAGAGAAAGCCAGCTCGTAACGGCCATCGCCAGTGACGAAAAAATATCCCGACTTTACCCACTCCGGCGTCTCCCGGAACGACCACTCGCGGTAGAGGCCTCTGGCGGCCTTCTCGAGCGCAGACCTGTTGATGTCGGTAGCAAGGATGGTGATGTTCCAGTCGGCGAGGTCACGCATCGCCCTGTGCAGCAGCATGGCGATGGAGTACGGCTCTTCGCCCGTGGAACAACCGGCGCTCCATATCCGCAGGTACTTTTCCTTCTTCCTGGATTCGAGCAGCTCCGGCAGCACGGTGCGCTCGAGCGCTTCGAAGGCCTCCATTTCCCGGAAGAAGTACGTCTCCCCGACGGTGAGGCATTCGGCAAGGGCCTCTATCTGGACCGCATCGAGCGGTGAGGAGAGCAACCACTCTGTGAACGCTTCCAGGTCCTGGAAACCGAACTCCCGGGCGGCTTTAACGGCGCCGCGCTCCATGTCGTGCAGGCGTTCCGGGGGGAAATACAACCCCGTGTGAAACGACAGGTATTCACTGAGCCTCACCAGGAGCAAGCGGTCCTGGCTTCCTGCGAGCGCCTCCAACTGCTACCCCCGGTTTCGCCGGCTGCCGCCTTCGGTCGACCGTGGTTTACCGTCCGCGATTACTGCCTCGAGGTCCCCGAGCACGGGTATCAGGCCGTCGTCGCCCTTGACGACCCCCCTGAAACGCTGGATCCCGTCCGTGATATCCCCGGACGGAACGGCCTCTTCCATGCAGTCCTCGATAACTCCCTGCACACCTTCTACCAGCAGGGCAACGGTCCTCTTTCTCGTTCTCACCAGGATGAAGTGGTCATGAAGGCCCATCGGTTTGTTGTCGATGCGCAGCTGCTTACGTATGTCAACGACAGGGACCACCTCACCGCGCACGTTTATGACGCCCAGGATCTCGTCGGCCTTTTCCGGCAGCGGGGTGACCTCGACCGTCCGCACGACCTCCTCTACTTCCGACAGCGGCAGCGCGAGTGAGCGCCCTCCGATGCTGAACCGCACCAGCTGTTTCGATTCGTCCAACCGGAGCACCTCCAGTTTATCTATGGGGGACCAACTCTCCCCGACATGTCCGGCACTCTTACTGCTACGGTGGAAAAAAAATTGAGAACATCCCGCACGCCACTCGAAAACCCACTTCGCGGCCTGCGCCGTGGCACCCTTCCAGTGCCGGCTCCGCTTACACCAGGGTATCGACACAATGGCTACGTTTGTTTAGGGGCCAGAAGGTCATTCAGGCGGGGTTCGTTCCGGGTGCCGGCGGCACGATGTTTGAACTTGAGAATCCCGGGTTATAGTCTATGTTTCGGGCGACGTGGGAACGCGCTCGAGCACTTACGGAAATCGGGGTCAGGGGCACTATGAATTTCCCCAGCATGATCAACGTCAGGCAGAAGCTGGAAAAGGCACCACTCCGGGACCCTGGCGAGGCCCTAACCGCCGGCATTGAGCGCGCGGGGCTGGATAAAACGCTTGCCGGCGTCCGGAGGGTAGCGGTGGCCGTCGGCAGCAGGAACATCGACGGCGAAGCGGGACTGCTCGCGCTCCTGGTGGAGAGGTTGAGAGCCCTCGGGTGCGACCCGTTTATCGTCCCCGCGATGGGGTCGCACGGCGGGGCGACCGCCGGGGGACAGTCCGCGGTCCTGGACAGGTTGGGCATCAACGAGGAGACAGTCGGCGCGCCTGTGGAGCCATCCATGGAAGCCGTTTCGCTCGGAACGACCCCGGGTGGCGCTGAGGCGTTCGCAGCACGGTCCGCATTGCAGGCGGACGCGATAGTAGTGGTGAACAGGGTTGCGCCGCACACGGCGTACAGTGGCCCCGTGCAGAGCGGGGTCCTCAAGATGCTGGCGGCCGGCCTAGGCAAGAGGGACGGGGCCCGCTCGCTCCACAAACACGGGTTCGAAGCGGCCCACCTCATAGGCGAGATGGCAGACCTGGTGATCGCGAAGGCGCCGGCTGTGCTGGGCGTCGCGCTGGTCGAGGACGGCGAGAAGAAGCTCTCGAGGGTCGAGGTCCTGCGCGGTACGGAGTTCAGGCAGAGAGAGCCGGAGCTGCTTGAGGTCGCGATGTCGATGCACCCGCGCATTCCGCTCGAGTCCGTCGACATCCTGATAGTCGACGAGATGGGAAAGGACATCTCCGGGATTGGCATGGACCCGCTGGTGACCGGCAGGGGCAAGCGGCCGGCAGGCGACGAGCCGGTGAAGTTTTCCACCGGGCGGCTTGTCGTGCTGGGACTGACGCCGGGCTCCGGCGGCAACGCGACAGGAATCGGCCACGCGGACGTTACCACCCGCCGGCTGTACGACGCGATAGACCACGAGGCCACGCGCTTGAACGTGATTACCTCCGGGGCGCTTTACCGGGCACGCATCCCGGTTGTTGCCGGGAATGATGCCGAGGCGGTCGCGATGGCGCTGGAAAGCCTGCGCGAACGCCCGCTCGAAGAAGTCACGGTGGTGAGGATCAGGAACACCCGGGAACTGGGGGAGTTCCAGGCGTCCGCGTCGCTGCGGCCGGTGCTTGCCGGCGTTCCGGGGGTCGAGCTCGCAGTTGAAGATTCCGGGATGGAGTTCGACCGGACGGGGAGGATCCTGTAAGGAAACCTTGTTTCCGAGGCGACCCGGGGACAGGCAGGCGTTGGTTCTGCCGGGGCGTCGCCGCGCGCGAATGTCCAGGCAGGCGGGCCGCGGAGGCGCCTTCTTGCGCGGGTATGAGAAAGTGGTAACCTGTTTCAGGACGCGGGTCGCGTTACGGGCACCGAAGAGGGTCAGACCGATCGAGCCGGGGGAGACTGATGCATAAGAAATATGACGCCATCGTGGTGGGAGCCGGGATAGCCGGGCTCGGGGTCTCGGCGCTGCTTGCGCGCGCCGGAGTGCGGACGCTCTGCGTCGAGAAGGACCCGCAGGCAGGCGGGAGGCTGCAGGGTTTCGACATCGAGGGCGGATGGAGGGTCGACATCGGGCTGCACCTGGCCGAGCTGGGCGACGCCTCGTCGAGCGATGAGCTGGTGAGGGCGGCGGGAGGAGAGATCGAGTGGGCCCGCTTCAGCGACACGGTGGCGATCTACCGGGGCGGCCGGTGGCAGACCCTGGAGGAGATGATAATCGCGTCGCCCGAGGACATAGACGAGATAAAGAGGTTGATGAAGTTGATCGCGGCCATGGGCGACGGGGACGTAGAGGCCGAGGACCTCGCCAGCTGGCAGGAGTGGCTGGACAGGAACACGTCCTCGCCGGTGGCGCGGGAACTGTTCTGCGTTAACGGGATGATCATGACCACGGTGCCGGACCCGCTCGAGATGTCCGCCGGGGAGACACTCTACATCGCGCGGGACAACCTGCGGAAGAAGCACACCTTCCTCACCGCCGCTTACCCGGTCGGCGGCATGATGGGGATAATTGCGCCACTGCGCGACGCCTTCGTCGAGGCCGGCGGCACCCTCATGCTCGGGGCTGAGGTTGATTCAGTCTTGTTCGACGGTAGCAGGGCGAGGGGCGTGAACCTGAAGAGGAGGAGCAGGTCACCTTACCCGAGATGGTTCTACATGGATGACCTCGGCGCGATCGAGGCGCCGGTGGTGGTCTGCGCGCTCCCGCTCTGGAGCCTGGAGGAAATCCTTGACCTCAACCCGGACACCTCGGCCCTGCCGGATTGGTGGATCAAGCGTTACGAGGACTTGAAGCTCGAGACGACGGGGCTCATCGGCTACACCATCGCGCTCAAGGAGCCCGTATATGAAAAGCCGAACTTCCTGTCCGCGTTGTGCCTCGATAACACCGGGACACCGTTCCAGGGGTTTGTCCCGTCCGCCTTCGACCCCGGTGTCGCGCCCGAGGGCAAGTCGCTGATGCAGACGGACTGCGTCGTCGAGGTGGGACAGATCTTCGACAAGTTCGAGCTCGAGAGGCTGCTTGCGCTGATGTGGAAAGACATCCAGGAGATGTTCCCCGGCATCGAAGGGAAGGTCGAATGGATGTTCCCTTACAAGTGCATAGGCTGCGACGGGCTGGCCAGGAAGCCCGGCCAGGTGGGGAATTTCAAGCCCGACGTCATCGCGCCGGGCGTGGAAGGGCTGTACTTCGCGGGCGACACGTACCGCGGCCGGGGGCTGGCGCTCAACGGCGCGGCGCTTTCGGGCCTGTTATGCGCGGAGAAGATACTTGAGAAGTACGGCCCGTAAGGGAAAGACCAGGAGGAGCCGATGCTCGGCGCAAAGGCAACCGCCCGCGCGAAGATAAACCTGTTCCTGGACGTGGGGCCGCGCCGCGAGGACGGTTATCACGAGATCCGGTCGGTGATGCAGTCACTGGAGCTGTCCGACGAGCTCTACTTCCGCCGCACCGATGGGTCGGAAGGGCGGATAGTCCTCAAGTGCAACGATAGATGCGTGCCTTGCGGCGGCGATAACCTGGCGTGGAAGGCGGTCGAAGTGCTTGTCGGACGCACCGGGGTCTTGACGGACGGAGGGGTCGAGGCCTTCATCAACAAGCGGATACCGGTTGGCTCGGGGCTTGCGGGCGGCAGCGCCGACGCCGCGGCCGCGCTGCTGGCCATGGACCACATGTTCGAGCTGGAGCTGGAGCGGAAGGATCTCGAAGAGATGGCGCTCGAGGTCGGGTCCGACGTGCCGTTCTGCCTGAGGGGCGGCACCGCGCTGGTCTCGGGAAGGGGCGAGCGTATCGAGCCGCTCGAGCCACTTCCGCCGTTCCACGTGGTGGTCGCCTCGACCGGGGAGGAGGCCTCAACCGGCGAGGTGTACGGAGCCTTCGACGAGCTCGGGTCGGGCTCGGGGGTTCCCGCGAAAGAGACGCTGGACGGGGCCCTTTCCGGCCTTCTCGACGCGATAGTAGAGAGCAGCTTCGAGGGGGTCTGCGACGGGCTGCACAACAGCCTCGAGCTGGCAGCGGCCGATAGAGACAGTGTGGAGCGGTACAAGAGCGCGGCGCGCGGGGCAGGTGCCAGGGCCGCCCTGATGACCGGAAGCGGCCCGGCTGTGTTCGTCCCGGCATTGAGCCTGGAGGACGCGGCGGGCGTCGCGTGGGAACTGGAGAAGATGGCTCCCATCACGATCATCACCAGCTTCGCACTCAGGGGCGCGGAGATAACAGGCTGACGGCGGCCTCGCTGAGACCGGGTGCCAGCACCTCAACGGTCCCCCGCGGCTTTTACCCTCCTTCCCTGTTCCCCGGGACCGTGGATCGACGACATGCTGCGGGAGCATCGCCTTGGCCGGCCCGCGGGCAGGCAGGCATCCTGCGACCTTCTTTGGAGGGATCAAATGTTAGATAATATGGCGGGGGCAGTATTTCGGGCCCTGGGGTGTGGCCAAGTGGTAAGGCAGCGGCCTTTGGCGCCGCGATCGCAGGTTCGAATCCTGCCACCCCAGCCACCCGGCGCTGGCGGTGCGCGTGCGTTGGTCCCGCGCCTCGATACATGCGGGCGGGATCAGGGCCGGAGTGAGGCCCGGGAGCGGATATGACCGTGACGACAGGGGTGGTCATGTGAAAGGTAACTCGAAAGTCGCCGTGGTGGTGCTGGCGGCGGGCAAAGGCAAGAGGATGAAGTCGGACGTCCCGAAAGTCGTCCATCTGCTGTGCGGCCGGCCGGTAGTCGGGTTCGCGCTCGACGCCGTGAACGACATCGGACCGGGGGAGGTGGTGCTGGTCGTGAGCCCCGCCTCGGAGATGGTCCGGGAGGCGGCCGGCCCGGACATCCATTGCGTCGAGCAGCCGGAGCCGCTCGGAACGGGGCACGCCGTCCAGGTGGCGCTGAAGGAGATCGGCCCGGAGTTCGAAGAGATAATCGTGATCCCCGGCGACAGCCCGCTCATCAGCGGCGCAACGCTGCAGGCGCTGCTGGACTCGCGCCGCGGGGAGGACGCCGCGGCGGCCATGATGACCGTGGAGCTGGAAGACCCGTCCGGCTACGGCCGGGTCATCAGGGATGCCGACGGGAACGTCAAGAGGGTCGTCGAGGAGGCCGACGCCTCAGAAGAAGAGCGCGCCGTGAAGGAGATAAACGCCTGTACGTACGCGTTCGAGCGGTCGAGGCTGGAGCCCGCGCTCGAGACCCTCACCACTGATAACGCGCAGGGGGAGTATTACCTGACAGGGGTCGTCGAGAGGTACGTCGCGGAGGGCTCGAAGGTAGCCCCGGTCCCCTCGCCGGAATACGAGGCCCTGGGCATCAACGACAGGGCGCAGATGGCCCTTGCCGAGGCGTTCATCAGGCGGAAGGTGAACGGCGCCCTCATGGCGGAAGGGGTTACGCTGGTGGACCCGGACAGGACTTACATAGACTACGGGGTTGAGGTAGGGCGCGATACGGTTATAATGCCGCTTGTGTTCATCACCGGGGGCTCCCGGATAGGAGAGCGCTGCCGCCTGGGCCCGTGCACCGCCATCAACGACTCGGTGGTGGGCGACCGCTCGTCGGTCGAGTTCTCGTGGCTCGACGGCTCAGAGGTCGGCGAGGACGTCAACGTGGGGCCTTACTCGCGGCTCCGCCCCGGCTGTAGGGTCGGGCCCGGCGCGAAGGTCGGAAGCTTCGTGGAGATGAAGAAAACGGTGGTAGGGCGCGGCAGCAAGGTGCCGCACCTCTCCTACATAGGGGACGCCGTGATAGGCGAGGACGTCAACGTCGGGGCGGGAAGCATAACCTGCAACTACGACGGGGAGAAGAAGCACACAACGGAGATAGACGACGGGGCGTTCCTTGGAAGCGACACTATGTTGATAGCGCCGGTGAGAGTCGGGAAGGGAGCCGTCACGGGGGCCGGCTCGGCCATATCGGAGGACATACCCGACGGGAGCCTGGGCATAGAGAGGTGCGAGCAGCACAACGTGCCCGACTGGCGGGAGAAAAAGAAGGGTAAGGGTCGCCGGAATAAATAGAAGGTGAAAGAAAGAGGCTGGGAGGTAGGAACTTGAGGGAAGTCGCCCGCAAGAGACTGACGGTGTTCACGGGAACGGCGCACCCGGGCCTGGGTGATGAGGTCGCTACGGCCGTAGGGGTGAAGCTCGGTCCTGTCGAATTCGCGCGTTTCTCGAACGGAGAGATATACGTGAGGTTCACCGAGAGCGTCAGGGGGGTGGACGCTTTCGTGATACAGCCCAGCGTTGAGCCGATAAACGACAGCATCATGGAACTGTTACTGATGCTTGACGCGCTGAAGCGCGCGTCCGCCAAAAGGATCACGGCGGTGATGCCTTACTACGGGTATTCCCGCCAGGACAAGAAAACGCTGGCCAGGGAACCGATAAGCGCGCGCCTGGTTGCCGACCTCCTGACCGCGGCCGGGGCCGACAGGGTGCTGTCCATTGACCTGCACGCGGGGCAGATCCAGGGCTTCTTCGACTTCCCGTTCGACCACATAACCGCGCTGCCCCTTCTGGCCAGCTACATGGCGCAGAAGAACCTGAAAGATGTGGTGGTGGTGTCGCCCGACGCCGGCCGGGTGAAGATGGCGAAGAAATACGCGGACAGGCTGCACGCCCCCATGGCGATAATGCACAAGAGGCGCCCAGAGAAGAACGTCGCCGAGATGATGCACGTCATCGGCGAGGTCGAAGGCATGACTGCGATACTCATCGATGATATGGTCGACACTGCGGGAACCATGGTACAGGCCGCCGCCGCTTTGAAGAGGGAGGGGGCCAGGGGCATATTCGCCTGTGCGACTCACCCGATTCTCTCCGGGGACGCCGGGGAGAGGATCAAGTTGTCGGAGATAGAGGAGCTGGTGGTGACGAACAGCCTGCCGGTGCCGCAGGAGGGGAAGATTGATAAAATAACCGTACTGTCTATCGCGCCGCTGCTCGCGGACACCATCACGGCGGTATTCAAGGAGGAATCGGTCAGCGAGATAGTCGGCGGGGACAACCAACCGTAGATGTGGAGCGTGGTGAACTTTGGAACTGAAGTTAAAAGCGGAAGCGCGCACGGAGACCGGTAAAGGCCCGGCGCGAAGAATGCGGGCGAAGGGCGAGATACCGGCGGTCCTTTACGGACTGGGGTCGGCGCCCTGCTCGCTCAAGGTCAAGAGAGAGGACATCCGGGATGCCCTTCACAGCGAGGCGGGAGCCCATGCCCTCATAGACCTCCAGGTCATCGAGGGGAAGGAGAAGGAAAGCCACCTGGTCATGATAAAGGAGGTCCAGAGGCATCCGTTCAAAGACAGGATCCTGCATGTGGACTTCCTGAAAGTGGCGCGCGACGAGAAGATAACCGTCAGGGTCCCCGTCGCGGTGTCCGGCGAAGAGGAATCACCCGGACTGAAGGCCGGCGGCACCCTGCAGCACAACCTCTGGGAGATAGAGATCGAGTGCCTCCCGGCGGAGATACCGGATCACCTGTCCGTCGATGTATCGGAGATGAACATCGGAGAACACCTGCGGGTCGCGGACCTCAAGTGCCCGGCGGGGGTGACCGTGCTGACCGACACGGAGGACACCCTCCTGACCGTCCTGGCTCCTCGACTCCTTGAGAAGGAAGAAGAACTCGAACTCGAGGCGGCCGCTGAAGAAGCTGAGGCCCCCGCGGAGGAGGTATCCGCTGAGGAGCAGGAAGAGAAAGACGCAGCCCCGCCCGAGGGCGGATAAGAGGGCAGACCGGGGCGGCGCCCTTTCCGGGCGAAGGCGTTATCCAGAGCTGGGCAGGCTCCCGGATGGGCCTGCGTCTGCGCTCGTAGTGGGGCTTGGAAACCCCGGCCGGCGTTACCGGGACACCAGGCACAACGCGGGTTTCATGGCAGCGGAAAAGATCCTGGAGCGGTCGGAGTTGCTCGCCGAAGGGAGCTGGCCGCTGGGTCGCCTCGCGCTGGTCAAAAGCGGAGCCTTGAAGGTCTTTGTCCTCGAACCACTGACATTCATGAACGAAAGCGGTCGCGCGGTCGCGCCGGTGGTCAGGAGGTACGGGCTGGAGACGGGACGGCTCATCGTTCTTCACGACGACATAGACGTCCCGCCGGGGGACGTAAGGGTCAAGAGGGGCGGAGGCACCGCGGGGCACCAGGGGCTGAACTCCCTGGTGGAGGTGCTCGGCAGTGGCGGTTTCAGCCGTGTCAGGATCGGTGTGGGCAGGCCTCCCGGCAAGATGGACCCCGCAGATTATGTACTTTCCGCGTTCTCGGAAGAGGAGAGAGAGGGTTCTCTCGCGGCGATAAACAGGGCGGCCGACCTTGCACTGCAGGTTGCCTCGGAGGTGGCGGGTGAAGAGATCTAGGCGGCATCCGGTCACCGCGCTGTTACTCGTTTTCACCGTGCTTGTCGGCGTCCTCGCGATGGGGTGCGACAGCGGGCTCAGCCCCGAGGTCAGGGAATTGCTAACGGAGGCAAAGTCCCATTATGATAAGGCGGTTGAAGCCGTGAAGGTGGTCTCGGGACTGCAGAAGCGGTTGAATGACCTGTCCTCGGCAGAGCTTACGCCCGAGACGATAGCGCAGGTGAAGAAGATTATCTCCGCCGCGCGCCAGGGTGATGAGGTGGCGCTGAAGGAAGTCAAGGAAGCTGGATCCGCGCTGCTTGAGATAAAAGATATAGACGCGAGCAGGGAGATGAAAACGTACGTGGGCCTGAGGACGGCAGCGTTGCGCGAGCAGGAGAAGCTCGTGCAGCTGGACCTGGAGAGGATGGACCTGGGCTCGCAGGTGCTCACGGAGATCGAAACGAATGCCCCTGTGGAGCAGCGGGTCGCGACTCTCGAGAAGCTGCAGCAGGTGGTTGAGGAGTACACGAGACAGGACTCCAGGGTGCAGGCGTTGCACCGGGACGCCGCCGACTATTATGAAGAGAAAAAACTCGGCAGGTAACAGAATGGTCAACCGTGAAAACAGCCTCCAGGGACGGGCCCATGGTCCCCGGCGGGCCAGGCGCCGTCGCGCGCGCCTGTTTCCTCTGGCTCTGTCCCTCGCCCTCGCGGTTGTCGCCGCGGGCTGCGGGCTTCAAACCGAGCAGGCGAACAGTTACATCAGCCAGGCCTCAAAGAACCAGGAGGAGGCCGAGGCGGTCCTCGCACGGGTAAAGAACTTCTCCGCGGAGTGGGAAGCGATCTTCAACGTCCCGAAAATAACCGCCACCCAGGTCAACGCCGCCAGCCAGCTGCTGCAGGGGCGCGAGCAGGACCTCAACGCCCTGGAGGCCTCTTTCAAGAAATGGGCGCGTGACCTCAGGCGGGTCCTGGCGCTCAACGTGGAAGAGAAAGTAAAGGAGTACGTCCGGCTCAAACTCAAGTCCGTCAAGTGCTACGCCGAGTACGTGACGGGATACCTGCGCCCTATCGTGAAGGCATATTCAGGACTTCTGGACCAGATAGCGACCGGCAGGCCGATCGCGGAGGTCAACAAGGTCGCGACTGAGATCACTGCCCTTGTCACCGACTCGGTGACGAAGCTGGCGGAATGCCTGAGCGCGGAGAAACAGGCTGACGATTACTTCACGAAGAACAAGGTCGGCCAGCTCGCTAAATAATAACCGGGGTCAAACAGCTCTTTGCGAAAAAGGCCTAACAACCCCCGCCAGCCAGGGTGAATTCAACACCTGGGGTCAGGTCTTGAATCGTGAATTATTGCGAGACCTGGCACCGGGTTTCAAAACGCAAGACGGTGCCGGGCGCCTTTGATACATTACGCGGGGGAGATTCTCATCCTCAGGTCGCCGTCGTCCGCGAGAGACCACTCCATGCGGCCCTTCCTGTTGAAGGTGAACTCGTAGAAGCTCAAGGACGTCCCCACTATGACAAGCGGCAGCGACGGGTTCTCGATGCGCGCCTCCAACAATTCCTCCGTTATGTCCAGCGACACCAGGTTCCCCAGGCCGCGTATGGCCAGCCAGCTGCGCACATCCCCGGCGCGCGCGCCGATGGAGCGAAGACTCATACGCGATTCGGCGTACATCCTCTGGGCCTCGATCACCGTCTCCGGGATGGTGTCCCCGAGCTCACCCTCCAGCTCGTTGAAGAAGACCTCCAGTCCCTGCGGGCCAAAGAGGGCCATGCGCAGGCCGGAATCGGCGTGGGTAATAGTCCCTCTGTCCAGGTCCCAGATGAATCGCGACACCTCCAGAGGGACACCGCACCGGGGGCAGTAGTTGTATGTGACATCGCCGGGCTTGCGGGCCCTGGGCTGCGGCAGCAGTCGGCCGGCGAACTCGGGGGAGGAGGAGCCCCTGGCGACGTCCACCCTGTAGCGGCCCGGCCCGAGCTCTTCAGAGGTTACCGTCCCGGGGTCCCTGGTGACGGACTCGGCGGCGCCCCTGAAGTCGGCGCAGAAAAGCGGCAGGGAGTACGGATCCTCGATCTCGACCGATATGTACCCCTCCCGCCAGCTGAAACCTGAAACGCCGGCCCTGCCGTATCCGAGGATCCTGCCCTGCAGGAGCACCCTCCCGACGACACGGTTCAAGCCCACCAGCCTGGCGAGCTGCCCTTTCGGCCCCCGCAACATGCGCCTGGCGTATTCTCTCGCCGAGCGGGCCTTGCTCTCGATCAGGATCTTCTCGACCGAAATCCCCAGCAGGCTTTCGATGTTGGAGAATAGAACGTCGAGGCCGTCGCTGTCGAAGAAAACCATGCGGCGATCGTGGATGCCCCTGAGGGTGATGGTCCCGTCGGGGCCCCAGAGGTGGTCCTTCCCCACTCTCAAGGGTATATGGCAGACTTTGCACGTCTTTGTCTGTTTCATAACCGCCGCGTCCTGGTTCCGGGTGGCCTTATTATACACGAGGCGCCTGACGCCTTGCCGGTGCGTCGCGCGGGGGATATGATTCTGGACGTATCGGCCCGGGAGGATTGATTTCGCCGGGCGACGGTTGTTCCGCAAGCGGGAAGCGGGGAGGTCGATTGGCCGGGGATGCCATGGGGCGCGATGTCAGGGAGCTGGAGGAGCGGGTCATGTCCGCGTTCCGTTCCGCATACCCGCAAGTTCCCGGCGAACAGCTGGACCACATGGCACGGAACTTCACCCAGATCGTAAGCGGCATCATCAATATAGGTGAGAGGATAGGCGAGAGGACGGAATACTCGCAAATGGACATAGCGAACGGCCTCGTCTACGCGTGCTTCGCGAACACCTACCTCGAAGAGCTGCACTCGGGCCAGCATGACCCTGCGCTCGCTGGCCCTTCCGGGTCGCGGATAAGCGACGAAGAGATGAAAAGGCTGCTGAGCGAATGCGTGGCCAGGGTCGCCGACTGGCTTCTCGGCATGGAGATACTGCGCGAAGACCCTGAGCTCTTCAGCAAGTTCGTTATCGGCGCGGTCATGCTCGGCGCGCGAGACTGGGAGCGGAACCGCGGCAACCTGAGTTATTAGCGCCCGCCGGCCTGCCGGTGCCGCCACGCCTCGACGGCCTGTGCGCCGCGTCATTGCCCGGAGCTTCAATTCTGCTAACATATCCGTATAATCTAAATCAGAGGCCTGGGTGTCGCGCACCGAGGCCCGTTTGTCGTGTCTGAAGGTGGAGTCAGGTATGGAAAGACAGGCCGAAGCCGTGCTTGAGAGGGTCCTCGAGGCGGGCTTCACGGCGGAGATAGTCGAAAGCCTTGAAAAGAGCGGCGCTGGGACCGTGCGCGCGGCCGAAGCCGTCGTGCCCGTCCTTGCCGCTGTTGTTTACCAAGCCATGGGCGGCCCCCTTGTGGTTGCGGTGAGCGGGCGGGGCGAAGCGGCCCGAATCGCGTCCGACCTCGATTGCTTCATACCCGGCGAGGCGTTCCACGTTCCCGGCGGCGGGCCGTCGGGGGACTGGTTCCGCCCGTACGACGAGGTGGTGGGGCAGAGGCTGAAGGCGGCGCGCGCGCTTCGCTCGGGGAAGGTCGCCGTGGCCGGGGTGGAGGCGCTGGTGGGAGGGGTGCCCGGACAGCTGGAGGAGCCGTGGCCGCTGGAGATACACGAGGGGATGGAACTGGACCTCGAACGGGTGCTCGGCCTTCTGGTGGAAGGTGGCTACGAGCGCGAGTACACGGTCGAGGGTTGGGGCCGCTTCGCGGTCAGGGGTGGCATCCTCGACATCTTTCCTTCCACCGCCGAGCGGCCGGTGCGGGTAGAGCTTGTCGGCGACAGGGTCGAGTCGCTGCGGGAGTTCAACATCGTGACCCAGCGGTCGGCCGAGCGCCTTGACGGCATCGAGGTGTTTCCGGCTTCCGACCCCGGGCGGGAGGGCAGGGCCGACGAGAGGCTTCCGGGGGCTCGGGTGCTCGCGGTGAACCCGGACCTCATCGAGGCGCGCGCGGTGGAGTTCTGCGCGGAGGCCGGGCTGGAGCCGCCCACGGGGCCGGTGCTCGACAGGTGGGGCGTACTGGTCGGTGTTGATACCCTGGGCGGACAGGAGGGGGACGGCCCGGCCCTGGAGTTCCCGGGGGAGCCGGTCCGCGAGTTCAGGGGGGACCTCAAGGCCGCCGTCCGCGAGTGGGAGAAGGAGCTGGCGTCCGGCGGAGACGTCCTCCTGCTTCTTGAGGGGCGAGGGCAGGTGGAAAGGGCCCGGGAGCTCTGGGAGGAAGAGGGGGGCCACACCCGCGCGCCTCGGATGGGAACCAGCGGCCTTAGCCGGGGCTTCGCGATCCCGCCCCTGCGCTTTACAGTTTTCACCTCCGCCGACCTGCTGGGACGCAGGGAGAGAAGGCGGGCCGCCAGACGGGTTTCCAGCGGGACCCCGGTGACAAGCTACGCGGAGCTCGAGGTCGGCGGGTACGTGGTCCACGTGGACCAGGGCATCGGCATCTACAGGGGCCTGGTTTCCCGCGAGGCGCTGGGGGTCACCCGCGAGTACCTGCTGGTCGAGTACGCAGGGGGCGACCGGCTATACGTACCGACATCTCAGCTCGAGAAGGTACAGCGTTACGTGGGGGCGGAGAACCCGACGGTGCACAGGCTGCGCGGCCGTGAGTGGTTCCGCGCCAGGAAGCGGGCGCGGCGGTCGGCGGAGAAGACCGCCCGGGAGCTGCTGATGCTGTACATGGAAAGGAAGACCAGGCCCGGCTTCGCGTTCTCCCCCGATGCGCCCTGGCAGCGCGAGCTCGAGGATTCATTCGAATACGAGGATACGCCCGACCAGGCCCGCGCCGTGCGCGAGGTGAAGGCGGACATGGAGTCCGGCGTGCCGATGGACCGCCTCGTGTGCGGCGACGTCGGCTACGGCAAGACAGAGGTCGCGGTTCGGGCGGTCATGAAGACGGTGATGGATTCCAGGCAGGCGGCCGTCCTGGTGCCGACCACGGTGCTCGCGAGCCAGCACTTCGAGACGTTCCGGGGCCGTATGGCCCCGTTCCCTGTCAGGGTCGAGGCGCTTTCACGGTTCCTGGACAGGCGGGAGCAGGAGAGGGTGGTGGACGGGCTGCGCCGCGGCGAGGTGGACGTTGTGATCGGCACCCATCGCCTTCTGCAGGAGGACGTCGCCTTCAAGGACCTCGGCCTGCTGGTGGTGGACGAGGAGCAGCGGTTCGGGGTGGATCAGAAGGAGAAGCTTCGCAGGCTGAAGAGGAACGTTGATACCCTCACGCTCTCCGCGACCCCGATCCCGCGCACGCTGCAGATGTCGATGTCGGGCGTCAGGGACATAAGCATCATCGACACACCGCCGGAAGACCGCCGTCCCGTCGCCACGTACGTCGGGGAATACGACACGGACCTCATAAGCCGCGCGGTCAACTACGAGATGGCCCGGGGCGGGCAGGTGTTCTTCGTGCACAACAGGATCGAGAGCATAAACAGGGTGGCCAGGACCATTGCGGGGAAGTTCCCCGACGTTTCGGTCGCGGTGGCGCACGGGCGTATGCAGGAAGACGACCTGGAGCGGGTCATGCTCGAGTTCGCTGACGGCCTGCACGGCGTTCTCGTCTGCACCACCATCATAGAGTCTGGCCTCGACCTCCCGAACGTAAACACGCTGATTGTGGACAGGGCGGACCGGCTCGGGCTCGCCCAGCTGTACCAGATACGGGGCCGCGTGGGGCGGGCGGCGAAGCGGGCGTTCGCGTACATCTTTTACCCGCACCGCGCCACGCTGACGGAAAGCGCGGTCGCCAGGCTGGCGGCGATCAGCGAGATGACACCGCTGGGATCGGGGATGCGCTTGGCCATGCGGGACCTCGAGATACGGGGGGCGGGCAACCTGCTGGGTGCGGAGCAGAGCGGGCAGATCGAGGCGGTGGGCTTCGAGTTCTACTGCCAGCTGCTGAGGGAGTCGGTCGAGGTCCTGACCGGTGAGGTGACGGCCCGGGCCAGGGAGTCGTCCATCGAGCTTCCCATTGACGCGTATATCCCGGAGGAGTACATCTCGGACCAGGAGGCGAGGGTGGAGATATACAGGCGGGTGGTCGCGTCGGGGCGGGCAGGCGCGATCGGTGAACTGGCGCTGGAGATTACCGACCGCTTCGGGGCGCCGCCGGTACCGGTCGAGCAGATGCTGGAGCTCGAGGCGCTCAAGGTAAGGGCGGGAGAGGCCGGCATCGAGGCCGTTTCCATGAGAGGTGACGAGCTCCAGGTGAAGACCTGCGCGGGCGAGGAATCACTGCTGGGCCGGGTGGCCCAGCACGCCCTTGAGTCCGGATTCTGCGGTTCCGAAGGTACCTACGCGGACCAGACAACCAGGACTATATACTTGAAGTTAAGGTTACGGGACGTAAAGAACAGGCAAAAACTGTTGTTAAAGTGGCTAAAATCAATTATTGATGATATAATCAAGGTCTGAACCAAGTGCAAGTGTGTTTATGGGACGGGGTACTACGGCGAGAGGACGCGTTCCAGCGTGAACAGGACCGGCGCGGGTGGTCGAAGAAAAAAAGCGAAGCCTTCATTGCCGGGGTATGCGGCTATCGTGGCCTTGGCCCTGGTGCTCGTCGCGGGATGCACGGGTTCAACGGTGTTGACGGTAAACGGGGAACGAATTTCGAGGGGCGAGTTCAACCGGGAGGTAGAAAGGCGCCTGGCGATCATAAGGAAGAAGAACCCCGGGGAGCTGGAAGGCTCAAAAGGCGGGAAGCTGAAGAAGGAGACCGAGAGGCAGGTCGCCACCGAGACTATCAAGTCGACACTGATGGAGCAGCAGGCAAAGAAGCTCGGCGTAGCACCGCCCGCTGAAGAGGTCGAGCGGCGGCTGGAGGCCGAGCGCACGCGGCAGGGCGCGGCGAGATTCGAGGGTCAGCTGGCGGAGCAGGGCCTGTCCGAGGACGAGTACCGCCACAGGCTCGCCGACCAGGCTCTTGTTGAAGTGCTCGGAAACGATGTATCCGCGGACATGACCGCGACAGAGGATGAGGCCGAGACCTTTTACCTTTCAAACAAGGGGCTGTTCAGCCGCAGCCCCATGATACACGTAGCCCATATACTGCTGGACTCAGAAGGCCAGGCCCGGATCGTGGAAGGCGAACTGAAGAAGGGGGCGGACTTCGCCACCCTTGCGAAATCGCTGTCGCGTGACTACGGGAGCGTGAAAAACGGCGGCGACCTTGGCTGGGTGGAGAAGGGCACCATGGACCCCGATTTCGAAAGCGCCGCGTTCGCGCTGGGGTCCGGGCAGGTAAGCGGCGTGGTGAAGGCGAGTGACGGGTATCACGTAATCAAGGTGCTCGAGCGAAGGGAAGCCTACACCCCGCCGTTCGCGGAAGTAAAGAACGACGCGACGACCGCGCTGTTGAACCGCAAGAAGGAGGAGAAGTTCCAGGACTGGCTCCGGACAGTCTATGCGAACGCGGAGGTAAAAGTGGACGCGGGGCTCGGCCGGTGGGACCCCCGGCTGGGGATGGTCGCTGGGGTCAGGTCTTGAAACGTGAATAAATTCCACTCTGGCGGTGCCAGGTCTGACGGATTGATCAAAGACCGGCTCAAACCGCGTGGCGGATAAAGGATGAGGCTCGAGGGGTATGGAAGAAAAAGGCGAGGGAAAGGGCGTTCCGGCGGACCTTGGAGAGAGGTTTGAGCGGCTGGCGGAGATAATGGCGAGGCTCCGGTCGCCGGGCGGTTGCCTCTGGGACCGGGAGCAGACACCGGAGACGCTGGCCAGGCACCTGCTGGAGGAGGCATACGAGTCTGTCGAGGCTATAGAGTCCGGCGACTGGGACCACCTCGGCGAGGAGCTCGGCGACCTTCTGCTGCAGGTCGTTTTCCAGTCGCGGATTGCGCAGGAGCACGGCCGCTTCGACCTGGCGGGGGTAGTCGACGGGATAACGGAGAAGCTGGAGCGGCGACACCCGCATATATTCGGCTCGGCCGAGGCGGACACCGCGGAACAGGTGGCAGTGAACTGGGACCGCATCAAGCGGGAAGAGGAAGGCGACGGGCCACCGGGAAAGATAAAGATGCCAACGGGCGTCCCGGCGATGCTCGCGGCTCACAAGATACAGGGCCAGGCGGCGAGGGTCGGCTTTGACTGGTCACGCGGTGACGAGGTCTTCCCGAAGCTGGACGAGGAGGTCGCGGAGCTCCGGGAGGCGATGGGGGGGCCGCATGGGCTCCTTCAGAAAGAGCTGGGCGACCTCCTGTTCACGGTCGTAAACATCGCGCGCCACCTGGGGATAGACCCGGAGCGGACCCTGCGGGATTCGTGCCGGGAGTTCATCAGGCGGTACGAATCGATGGATGCCGGGGCCACCCGGATGGGAACCGACCTCGGGTCCCTGAGCATGGAGGAGAAGGAGCGGTTATGGCAGGAAGCCAAAGGGGCTGGCGTGGACAGGGGGGCTGAATGAGCACTATATGCGACATGTTCTCCCGCGAGATACTGGACTCCCGTGGGAACCCTACAGTCGAGGTTGACATCCTCCTCGAGGGAGGCGCGTTCGGCAGGGCGGCGGTCCCGTCGGGGGCTTCGACCGGGACCTTTGAGGCGCTTGAACTGCGCGACGGCGACAGCAGCCGGTACGGGGGTAAAGGGGTGCGGGCCGCGGTCCGTAACGTCAACGAGGTCATAGGGCCGGAACTCCTCGGCATGGACGCCGACGAGCAGGGCGAGGTCGACCGCGCGCTGATAAGCCTTGACGGCACCCCGACCAGGGAAAAGCTCGGGGCGAACGCCATGCTCGGGGTGTCGCTCGCGGTAGCCAGGGCCGCCGCCACCGACCACGGGCTCCCGCTGTATCAGTACCTGGGCGGGGTCGATGCGAACGTGCTCCCGGTGCCCATGATGAACGTCATAAACGGCGGCCGTCACGCCGACAATAACATAGACCTCCAGGAGTTCATGCTTATGCCGCTCGGGGCCACCAGTTTCGCGGGGGCGCTGCAGATGTGCGCGGAGACGTACCAGGCGCTAAAGGGGGTGCTCGAGGCGGCCGGCCTTTCGACGGCCGTCGGGGACGAGGGGGGCTTCGCGCCGGACCTGCCCTCCAGCGAAGAGGCGCTCAGGGTCATGGTCGAGGCGATCGAGAAGGCCGGCTACGGGCCGGGGGAGGACATCCACCTGGCGCTGGACCCGGCAGCGAGCGAGTTCTTCACGGATGGCAGGTACGTCCTCGCCGGCGAGGGCAGTACGCTCAGCCCGGTAGAGATGGTCGATTTCTACACCGACCTCGCCGGCCGTTTTCCTGTCGTCAGCATCGAGGACGGAATGGCGGAAGAGGACTGGGACGGATGGAAGGTGCTCACCGACCGGCTGGGCGCCGGGATGCAGCTCGTCGGTGACGACCTCTTCGTGACGAACGCCGCCAGGCTCGAGCGGGGCATCGAGCTCGGGGTAGCGAACTCGATACTGATAAAGGTGAACCAGGTCGGCACGCTGAGCGAGACCCTGGAGACGATCGCGATTGCCCGGCAGGCCGGATACACGGCCGTGGTGTCGCACCGCTCGGGTGAGACCGAGGACAACACCATCAGCGACCTGGCGGTTGCCACCAACCTCGGCCAGATAAAATCCGGAGCGCCGTGCCGGGGGGAGAGGATCTCGAAGTACAACCAGCTCCTGCGCATTGAGGAGAACCTGGGCGAAGACGGCCGCTACCCCGGGGCCGGAGCGCTCCGCCGGGGCAGGTAATGGGGCCGGGCCCTGTTCTGGCGCCCGGCGTGGAGTAACGGAATCAGAATGTAGAGGGACAGGCCGAAAGTAAGGGACAGGCATGAGCTTGAAGACGAAGATAGTCTGCACGCTGGGCCCGGCTTCCCGTGACCCTGACGTGATGAAAGGGATGATCGAGGCTGGCATGGACGTCGCGAGGATAAACACCGGCCACGCGGAGATAGAAGAGGTGGTGCGGGACATCCATGCGATCGCCCGGGTGGGCCAGGACGCTGGGAAGCGCGTCGGCATCATGCTGGACCTGCAGGGCCCGCGGCTGAGGGTCGGCCCTATCAAGGGGTCGGAGACCGAGCTCAAAACGGGGCAGCGGTTTACCATTACCACGGAACCTGTCCAGGGTGACTCACGACGGGTTTCTGTCTCGCACCCGGGACTGGCGGGAGACCTGAAGCCCGGGGACGCGGTGCTGATCGATGACGGCCTGATAAAGCTCAGGGTGATCTCGATAACTGGCACCGAGATCGGCTGTGAAGTGCTCGAGGGAGGGCCCCTCAAAGAAGAAAAAGGCATGAACTTTCCCGGCACCACGCTCGGCCTTCCGTCGTTTACCGAACGCGATCGAGATTGCCTGGAGGTGGGGCTGGAGACCGGCGTGGACTGGATCGCCCAGTCGTTTGTGCGCAGCGCTGATGACATAGGCGAGCTGAGGAGCGCGATCAAGGGGTTCGGCCACCATACGCCAATAATGGCCAAGATAGAGAGGGCCGATGCGGTCCGCAATATCGATTCCATAATCCAGGCGGCCGACGGGGTGATGGTCGCCCGGGGAGACCTTGGCGTCGAGATGGAGACAGAGGAAGTGCCCCTGGTGCAGAAAGAGCTGATCAGGAAGGCGCTCCGCTCGGTCAAGCCGGTGCTGACCGCGACCCAGATGCTCGAGTCCATGGTGGAACGCCCGCGCCCGACGAGGGCAGAGGCGAGCGACGTGGCGAACGCCATCCTCGACGGGACCGACGCGCTGATGCTGTCTGCTGAGACGGCTATCGGCGCCTACCCGGAAAAGGTGGTGGAGACCATGGCGCGCATCGCGGAGAGAACTGAGCGCGCCCTGGACTACAGGCGCCTGCTCGAGGAGCGCGGCGGCTGGGTCAACAGCGGAGCCGCCGACGCCATCGGGTACGCTGCCTGCAAGATAGCAGCGGACCTCGACGCGAAGGCTATAGTCACTGTCACCCGGTCGGGGTACACCGCCAGGCTGATAGCGCGCTACCGCCCACGGGCGCAGATACTGGCTGCGTGCCAGGACCGGGAAGTGGTGGATTGGATGTCTGTCTTGTGGGGAGTGCGCGGCCTGGTCATACCGCTGAGCGAGAGCTTGCGGGAGACCATCGACAGGGTAGTCAAGGAGTGCGAGCGCATGGGGTATTTGAAGAGGGGGGACCTGACAATCATTACCGGCGGTTTCCTTGATGAGAAAGTCGGGACTACGAACACAATACACGTGCACGAGGTTGACTGATGGCAAGCCGCAGGCCCGCGCGCCCCGCGAGGAGTTCGACCCGGGGGAAGAGGGGCAAGCCTTCCCCGGCCAGAAACGTCGCAGGCCCGAAAGGCGCCAGGCGGGGACCCGCCAGGGCTTCCTCCAAATCGGCGCCGGGCGGAGACAACGGGAAAGGCGGGAAGCGAGGAAGAGGGCGACGCAGACGCAGGACGCCGTTGGGCCGCCTCAGGGAGATATCCCCCCGCCCGGTGATCATGATCATGCTGCTCGCCATTTTTCTGGCATTCTCGTTCGGGCCCACCACCAGGAACATCGCCGCCACCTCCGAGCTCCGGAAGGAGGAGGCGGAGCTCCGAAAAGAGAGAGAGCTGACCTCGGCCCTGGACAGGGAGGTTGTTGAGGCTCGTTCGATGGGGTACGTGGAGATGGAAGCGAGGCGTCAGCGCCTGGTCCTGCCAGGGGAGACCCTTTACCTCGTCACGCCTGCCGACGAAGGCCGGTCTTGTATTCGATACCGCGTGAAGGGATTCCAGACGATGGACGAGGCCTGGGAAAGCGTCAGGCGCAGGATGAACTGTGCGCATGGAAGGAGCGCGGGGGAAAGCGACTGAGCTGCACGGGGGCCAGGTCTTGAATCTTGAATTACGGCCACTTTCAAACCCGGGGTCAGATCCCAAAATTTGAATTACCTGATCGATTACGAATCACCTCATCTAAAGATTCAAATTTTGGGATCTGACCCCACTTTTTGAACACTATGCGGAGTGAATGGCCACGGACAGGAGTGCCTTCTCAAGGCATAATGGGCGCTGTGGTAGAATATATTAAAAGAGGCTGAAGGGTTAGAGGTGCGTACTTGGGACGGGCTTTTAACCGTTGAATACACACCGGGGAGTGAGTGAATTGGATTGCGAAAGGCATCCAGAGCAGAAGGCGATAGGTAAATGCCTTGAGTGCGGTAAAGGCATATGCACCCAGTGTGTTGCCGAGACAGGTGATGTCCTGAGGTGCCCGGTATGTTACCAGCGGGACGTGGCCCGGTTCGCGCAGATGCTGGGGGCCGGTGTCGGGAAGGCGCCGAAAGCCCGCAAGCCATCCAGGCAACCTCGGAAGAAACCACGCAAGGGCAGGGAAGAGCCGTTTGAAGTGCCGACCGTGATGCCGGCGCCCCCCGCGACTGTTGCGCCGCCGATAGAATACCAGGCTCCGCCGGCTTACGAGGAAGCACCGCCGACCCCACCGCCCGCCCCGGCTGAAGAACTTGCGGCGCCTCCCGAGTACGTGGAGGTAGAGGCTCCGCCGACCGTGATGCCGACGCCTCCCGCGACTGTTGCGCCGCCGGAGATGAGTGTTCCCGAGGTTCCGCTGCCTCCCCCGGCCAGAGAGATCCGAGAAGTGCCCGCCGCCCCGCCTCGCGTGGAAGTGCCCCCCGAGCCGGAGGTCCCATTGATAGCGGCACCGACCGCTGATTTCGGGGAGCTGGGAGAGGAAGTCGCCAGGCCGCCGAAGGCCGAAGCGCCGCCACCCGGGTATGTTCCTCCTCCAGTGGTCAGCGAGCCGGTGATCCCGGTAGAAGCCAGGGGGCGCGCCAAGAAAGAGAAAGCCCC